>Ga0190270_10000321_pt1 | contig 20464 bp, 22 predicted proteins | sample Popmic320T_FD_133748 | JGI IMG/M metagenome (GOLD analysis project Ga0190270, IMG submission 133748) | Populus adjacent soil microbial communities from riparian zone of Weber River, Utah, USA - 320 T | ecosystem: Environmental > Terrestrial > Soil > Riparian zone | place: USA: Utah | collected...
AGGCGCGGCTCGAACGTGCCCTAGACGAGCTCTACGCCTACTACGAGCGCACCGAGCCTATGTTCAGCAACGTGCTCCGCGACGCCGAGCTCGTCGACTTCGCCCGCGACGCCGTGGCCCCGCTGGGCGCATTCCTCGACGAGGCCACTGAGACCCTGATCGCCGGCAGTCAGGTCCGCGGCCGCAAGCGGCAGCGCCTAAGGGGAGCGGTGCGTCACGCCCTCGCCTTCTCGACCTGGCGCTCGCTGTCGGCCAACGGCATCGGGCGACCGGATGCGGTGAGGCTCTCGACCGCGCTTGTCGAGGCCGCTAGCCGGCCCGCGTGACCGCGACCATCGTGTCGCGGCTGGCCGTCACGCTCCAGCCCGGCTGACCGGCACCGCCGAACAGCGACTCGACCACGGCGGTCGGACCGGGATCGCCGCCGTTCGCGTCGTGGAAGATGACGACGCCACCCGGCTCGACCCGCGGGCTCCACAGCTCCCAGTCGAGCCGGCACGCCGCTTCGGAATGGTCGCCGTCGACGAAGACGAAGTCGACCGGCTCGGACCAGCTCTCCGCGACGGCCTCGCTCGTCGCGACGTGCCAGCTCACGCGCGGACCGCCCCGGCGCCGCCGGGCGCGGCCGATCACGGCCTTGACAGCCTGCTCGTCGGCCGGCTCCCAGAACTCCATCCCGTCGCCGAACGGCTCCACGAGGTGCAGCTCGGCGTCGAGCGGCAGCGCCCCCGCCAGCACGAGCGCCGACGAGCCCTCGTAGACGCCGATCTCGACGGCGCGCCGCCGGCCCTCTGCCAGCTCGGCCAGCAGCGCGGACTCGCCCGGCGAGTGCATGGTGCGCGGCGGCACAAGGCCGGCCCGGAGCGCGAGCGCACGCATCCGGGCGTTGCGGCGCAGAGAGTCGGGCATCCGGCGACGGACGGCGGCGGGCAGGGGCACCCCCGCGATACTAGGCGCGGTCAGATACCGGCCCAAGGGGGCCGGCCGCCGCAAGGCGACCGGCCCCCTTGGGGCGAGCCTCAGGCTCGGGCTGCCGGCGCGCGCTCGTCCTCTCCAAGGACCAGGATGCCGTAGACGATCCACACGCACAGGAAGAAGACCGCGAGCGACCACCACGGGTTCTGGCCGCCGATCGAGAAGAGGGCCCCGATCGCACCCAGGCTGCCGCCGATGATGCCGACGACTCGACCGTACGTGTTGCCGGAGATCAGAGAGAAGCCTCCGGTCAGCTGGATCAACCCGAGCACGATCAGGACCCAGCCCATCGTGTTCAGGTCGCTGAAGATGTACCTCGTGTCGTTCACGAAGATGTTCGCGCTGTCCAGCGCGCCGATGCCATAGATGATGTTCAGCGTTCCTGCGATCAACAGCAGAATCGCTGCGAATGTGGCTCGACCTGCACCTCTCACCTCGTACCTCCTGAATCCCGTCTTCGAGCGCGTCGCTCATGACGCCGTACAGCGTCCGGTCTGGAGGGACTGCCTGTCATCCCCTAGTCCCGGCTTTCACCTAGGGGATTTCGCGTGGCGCGCGCTCAGGCGTCGCTCGCGCAGCGGAAGCCGGTGTTGCCCGTGGTCGACTCGGGCTCCAGCGAGTTGCGGGCGGCCACTCGGTAGCGACGGCAGTACGAGTGGTGGCACAGATAGGAGCCGCCGCGGGTCGAGCGATGGGTGCCAGCTGGCGGCCCCTGCGGGTTCGTGCGGCGGTCCCGGGTGTGGAAGTCGGGGCTGTACCAGTCGGCGCACCATTCCCACACGTTGCCGGTCATGTTGTGAAGTCCGTAGCCGTTGGCGGGATAGGCGCCGACCGGGCAGGTGCCGTAGAAGCCGTCCGCACACGTGTTCTCGCCCGGGAAGGCGCCCTGCCAGACATTCATGCGGTGCTCGCCTCCCGGCTCGAGCTCATCGCCCCACGGGAACGGCTGCCCCTCGAAGCCCCCTCGCGCCGCGTACTCCCATTCCGCCTCGCTCGGCAGCCGCTTGCCGGCCCATTCGCAATACGCCCGCGCGTCGTTCCAGCTCACGTGCAAGACCGGATGGTCCGTGCGCCCGTCGAGCCCCGACTGCGGACCCTCCGGACGGCGCCAGTCCGCCTCCTCCACCTGGCGCCACCACGGCGCGTGCGCCACACCCCGCGTGGGCGCGAAGTCGTCCGGCAGCAGGCCGGCGAACACGAACGACCAGCCGAAGCGCTCGGCCTCCGTCACGTGTCCGGTCTCCTCGACGAATGCGGCGAACTCGGCGTTCGAGAGCGCGCTGCGGTCGATCCAGAACGGATCGAGCCGGATCCGGCGCAGCGGTCCCTCGCCGTCACCCGGGTACGCCCAGGAATCGGTGTTCCCCATCAGGAATTCGCCGCCTTCGAGCAGCGCCATCTCGTGCCGGGACGGCGACGCGTCAGCCATCGGCCCGCAGTCTAGGACCAGCGCTAGTTCCTCAGCTCGGGTGCGCTCGGCGGCAGCCGCTCGACCTCGCGCCCGTAGCTCCGAACGAACGGCGGGGCGCTCAGTCCGTGCAGCACGACGCTGGCCAGCACTGTCACGGTCATGGCAGCGAGGATCACGCCGAGCGCGGGCAGCTCGGGCTCCTCGTCCACCACCACCAGCGCCAGGATGATCGACGCGAGGCCGCGCGGGCCGAACCAGCCCATGAAGGCCACCGTGCTCGGGCGGAGTCCCATCCCCCTCACAGCCGCGGCCACGGGGACCATCCGCACCAGCGTGAGGCTGAGCGCCGCGTACAGCACGATGCCGAGATCGGCCGCGTCGAGGAGGGCGATCGCCACGGTCCCGAACATGAAGAACACCGCCAGGCCGAGCAGCTGACCCTGCTCCTCGGTGAACTCGAAAATGCGCTCGCCGGCGAGCGCGCCGGCCTTCCCGGCGGCTAGCCCGCCGACGAACGCCGCGATGAAGCCGTTGCCGCCGGCTTCGTCCGCCAGCACGAAGGCAAGAACGGCCAGAGCCAGCACGGCGAACTGCTCGAACAGGGAAGTGGTCAGGCCACGCGCGGCGGACCGTTCCACGAGCCACGCCCCGCCGCCGCCGACGGCGGCGCCGATCAGCATGCCGAGGCCGATCTGCTCGATGGCGAATACGAACCAGTCCTTTGCCTCCGGCACCGCCTGATCGGCGGCGAGCGCGATGAACAGCGCCAGGAATGGCACGGACAGCCCGTCGTTCAGACCACTCTCGACGAGCAGCCCCTCGCGAATACGCGCCGGGACCGCTCGGCTCGACACGACCACCTGGCCGAGCGCCGCGTCGGTGGGCGCCAGCACCGCCGCCACGATCGCCGCCTCCCAGAACTCCAGCTCGGTGAGCAGCACCGCGCCGGCCGCCATGCCGAGCAGGATCGTGAGCGGCATCCCGATGCCGAGGAGTCGCCTCGGCAGATCGGCGTGAGTGCGCAGCGAGCCCAGGTCGATGCGAGCCGCGTCGGCGAACAGCAGGAACGCGAGCGTGAGCTCGGCGATGTGGAACGCCGTGCCCTCCCGGAGGTCGAGCTCGACCAGGTCCAGCACATCCGGGCCGGCGACGATGCCCGCGCCGACGAACACCATCGGCGCGGAGATCGCGCTCAGCTCGAGTCGCCTCGAGACGAGCGAGTAGGCGAGGACGACCGCCGCGAGGACGGCGAGCCCGGTCATTGCTGCCTCGCGCTGACTACTGGCGCGCCATCGCGACGCGCAGCAGCTCCTCTGGGCTGATCAGGTGGTCGAGGTCCTCGGCCGCCTCATCGACGTCGATCTGAACCCATTCCAGCCGCCCGGTGAACGCATTCTCATAGCCGTGGTCGTCGCTCACCGGCGTGGCGCTGTCGCGGCCAAGGTCGGTCGTCTCGTCGGCGGAGAAGACCACCGGCACCGTGTGCTCCACGCGACCCTCGCCAACCTCGGCGCCGTCGACGTAGAGCGTCACCCCTCCGCCCTTGCCGAGGCCGCCGCCGTCATAGGCGAACTCGACACGCACCTGGTGCTCCCCCGGCGGCACCGGCCGCTCGCCGTAGACCTTGAAGCGCTGCAGGCCGAAGAAGTTGTAGCAGTAGGCCGGACGCCCCTCGTGGAGGTAGACGCTCCAGCCCCCGTAGGCGCCGCCCTGCGCGATCAACACTCCCTCACCGCCGCCGTCGGGCACCTCGATCTGCGCCGTTACGGCATGCGACTTGTTCTTGACGACGAGCACCGAGTTCTCCGACAGCCGGCCCATGCCCCCGAACAGCAGCTGCGAGTTCCCGCGGATCAGCTGCGGGCGCCCGGCGAGCTCCGCGTTGAAGCGCTCGAAGCGCCGGTCGTCGAGTGGCAGCACGTTGTAGCGGGTCGCTTCGATCAGGAACAGCCGCTGCAGCTCGCGCAGCTTCTCGGGCTGGTCGGCCGCCAGGTCGTGCGCCTGCGTCCAGTCCTCGGGCGCGTACAGCTCCCAGACGTCGTCGTCGTAAGCCGGCATCTCGGTCGGCTTCCACGGGACGCTGTGGCGGGTCACCGCGGTCCAGCCCTTGTGGTAGATGCCGCGGTTCACGAACATCTCGAAGTACTGCGTCTCGCGGTGCTCGGGCGCCGCCGCGTCGTCGAACGTCGGCGCCATGCTCCTCCCGTGCAGGGGCATCTGCTGCACGCCGTGCACGAAGGTCGGGTGGGGCAGGCCCGCCACGTCGAGCACTGTCGCCGCCACGTCGATCACGTGGCTGAACTGCGTCCGCACCTCGCCGCGCGAACGGAAGCCGTTCGGCCAGTGCACGACGGTGCCGTTGCGGGTGCCACCCCAATGCGAGGCGACCTGCTTGGTCCACTGATACGGCGTGTCCATCGCATGCGCCCAGCCGACCGCGTAGTGATTGTTGGCGGCGACCGTTCCGAACTCGTCGATGCGCGAGACCATGAACTCGGTCGTCTCGATCCCGGCAGCGCCGTTGAGCGAGATGAGCTCGTTGAAGGTGCCCTGCGGCGTTCCCTCCGCGGAGGCCCCGTTGTCGCCGACGATGTAGTAGATCAGCGTGTCGTCGAGCACCTCGAGCGCCTCGAGCGCGTCCACCAGCCGCCCGACGTGGTGGTCGGTGTGCTCCAGGAAGCCGGCGTACACCTCCATCTGCCGCGCCAGCACCGGCTTGAGGTCGTGGGGCATGTCGTCCCAGGCCGGGATCTCCTCGGGACGCTCGGTCAGCTCGGCCTCGGCCGGGATCACGCCGAGCTCCTTCTGGCGCCTGAACGTCTCCTCTCGCAGCGTGTCCCAGCCTTCGTCGAACTTGCCCTTGTACTTGTCCGACCATTCGATCGGAACGTGGTGCGGCGCGTGCGTCGCGCCAGGGGCGTAGTAGGCGAAGAACGGCTTGTCCGGCATTAGCGCCTTCTGCTGACGAATCCAGGCGATCGCGCGGTCCGTCATGTCCTCGGTGAAGTGGTAGCCCTCCTCCGGGGAGCGGTCGGGCTCGACCGGCACGGTGCCGTCGTAGATCGCCGGCGCGTACTGGTTCGTCTCGCCGCCGATGAAGCCGTAGAAGTGCTCGAACCCGCCGCCGCCGCTCGGCCAGGCGTCGAACGGCCCAAGCGGGCTCGTCTCCCACACCGGCACCTCGTGGCACTTGCCGAACTGCGCAGTCGAGTAGCCGTTCAGCTTGAGCGTCTCCGCCAGCGGCGCCGCCGTGTTCGGCCGGATCGAGTTGTAACCGGGCGCGGAGGTGGCGATCTCGGTGATGCCACCCATCCCCACCGAGTGGTGGTTGCGCCCGGTCATCAGCGCCTGGCGCGTGGGCGAGCACAGCGCCGTCGTATGGAAGCGGTTGTACCTGAGTCCGTTCTCCGCGAGCCGCTCAGCAGTCGGCGTGGCGCATGGGCCGCCGAACGCGCTCGAGGCGCCGAAGCCCACGTCGTCCAGCAGCACCACCAGCACGTTTGGCGCGCCCTCGGGCGGCCGCAGCGGCTCGATCGGCGGGAAGGAGGTGTCTGGGTCCTTCGCGTCGTAGGTGACGAGTCCCTCGCGGGGCTTGTCGGGGATCGGCAGGACGTCCCGCTGCACGTTGCCTGGATTGCTCGCCATGTGAGGTCCCTCTCGTTCAGGTCGCCGGTTGTCCGCGTAGCGTCCGCCATGCGGGGGTCGTGTGTCATCCCCTACTCCAGCTTTCACCTAGGGGATATCAGGGCGTAGGTGATGACAGCCGGCGCGCGCGCCGCAAGCATCCGGGCGGTGATCCGCTACCGCATCCTCATCGACGGTCGGCTCACGGCGCGGCTGGCGAGCGGCATCGACGCGGTCGAGCTGGAGCCGCACGGGAGCGGGATGCTCGTCGTCGCGGATCTGGCGGACACGGCCGACCTCGACGCGCTGCTCCAGCGCCTCGGCGACCTCGGCGTGAACGTCGTCAGCCTCGAGCAGCAGCCACAGCCGGCGTGACCACGACTCGCTACAGCATCGTCATCCGCGGCGAGGTCGCCGCCACTGCGCTCGAGCGCCTCGGCGAGCCGGAGGCCCGCACGAGCGCCGACCTCACCGAGCTCGTCTGCGACGTCGTGGACCAGTCGCAGCTCATGGGGATACTCGCCGGCCTGAGCCGGGAGGGCCTCGAGGTCGTGAGCGCGACGCCGCTCGATTCGTAGAGCCGGCTTATACGATCAGCGTCGCCGTGCGCAGCCTCGGTCCCGGCCCATGAATGCGGTCTCTCCAGAGATGGAGCTGGTCGTCACGAAACTATGGCCGCCCGTGGCGCGCCCCGTCCTCGTGCCACGCGAGCGTCCACTCTCGATCCTCCGGGCGGGCGAAGGCTGCACGCTCACCCTGGTCGATGCGCCGGCCGGGTCGGGCAAGACGACCGCTCTCGCGCAGTGGCTCGCGGCCGACGCGGACAGGTGCTCAGCGTGCTGGTTCTCGGTTGATCCCACTGACAACGACCCGACCCGCTTCTGGACATACCTGATCGTCGCCATACGCGAGTCGATCTCGGATTTCGGCCACGCATCCCTTGCGGCGCTACGGAGCGGCGCCGACATCGCCACGTTCGTCCTGCCGCCCGCGATCAACGAGCTGGCCGCGGCGAGTCCGCGCCTTGCGCTCGTCATCGACGACTACCACCTGATCCGCAATCCCGCCATCCACCGGCAGATGGAACAGCTCCTCGACCACCTGCCCGACGGCGTCCAGGTCGTGATCTCCACCCGGGTCGATCCGCCGCTGCCGCTCAGCCGCTGGCGCGGCCGCGGCCAGCTCGCCGAGCTGCGCGCAATGGACCTGCGCTTCAGCGACGCGGACGCGAGCGCGCTGCTCGAACGGATGCAACTCACCGTTCGTGCCGATGATGTCGAGCGGCTGGTGGAGCGCACCGAGGGCTGGGCCGCAGGCCTGTCCCTCGCGGGCCTCTCGATGAGCGGTCGCGACGACACCAGCTCCTTCGTGCAGGAGTTCGCGGGGACGGACCGGCACGTGCTCGACTACCTCGGCTCGGAGGTGCTCGCCGGCCTGGCGCCGGAGGCGCAGCGCTTCCTCGTCCAGTCATCGGTGCTCCAGCGTCTCTCCGGACCGCTCTGCGACGCCGTCCTGGAGCGACGCGGCTCCGGACGTCTGCTGCAGGAGCTGGAGGGCTCCAACGCGTTCGTCGCGCCGCTCGGCGGCACGCGCGAGTGGTACCGGCTCCACCACCTGTTCGGGGAGGTGCTGCAGAGCGAGCTGCGGACCGAGCATGCCGAGCTCATCCCGGTGCTGCACCGGCGAGCGAGCCGCTGGTTCGCGGAGGAGGGCATGACCTTCGAGGCGATCGAGCACGCCGTGGAGGCCCGTGACGCCGGGCTCGTGGCCGATCTCCTGACCCCGGTCACCCTGGTCTACCTGGGCGGCGGCCAGGTGGACACGCTGCGCGCCTGGCTCAACCGCCTCGGCGAGGAGATCGTCGCGGCCGATCCGAGGCTGTGCCTTGTCGCGGGGACCGGACAGATCGTCCTCGGAGACGACCCTGAGCTCACCCGCTGGCTCGACCGCGCCGAGGAGCTGCCCTACGCCGGTCCGCTGCCCGGCGGTCCGGCATCGATCGAGGCGGGCGTCGCAACCGTCCGCGGCATCGTGACGAGCGGACGGCTCTCGCAGCACCTCGAGGCCGCCCGCCGTGCGGTCGAGCTCGAGCGCGACGACTCGACGATCTGGCGGCAGCTGGCATTCGGGGGCCTCGGGACGGCGCTGTACTGGACCGGCGACGGCGAGGGGGCTCGGCCCTGCTTCGAAGTGGCCGCTCGCTCGCCGGTTCCCCTGCTGACCTGCGCGGTGTACGGATACCTCGGCATGATGGCGGCCGACGACGGCGACGCTGCCGCAGCCGATCACTACTCGGCCGAAGGCGAGCGGGTGGGTGAGGAGCACCAGCTGCTCACCAGCCCTCCGTACGGCCGCGTGCTGCTCGCACGAGGGCGGGCCCACGGGCTCCGAGGAGCCCTGGCCGCGAGCATCTCGTGCCTGGAAGCGAGCGTTGTCCTACTGCGGTCCGCCCCGTATCCCCTTGAACTGGCGGACGCTCTGCTCTCGCTCGCGCAGGCACGCCATCTCGCCGGCTCACGGGACTCCGCCCGAGCGGCGCTCAGCGAGGCGCGCCTCCTTCTCGAGCAGTTCCCGGAGCTGGGCATCCTCGCCGAGCGCTGGGAGGCCACCGAGCGCCTGCTCGGCGGCGAGCAGCCCGAGACCGCGCCCGCGGTGCCCGTGACGGTGGACGAAATCAGCGCGCGCGAACTCGACGTTCTCCGGCTGCTCCCGACAGCGCTGTCGGAGGCGGAGATCGGCCAGGAGCTCTTCATCAGCTACCACACCGTTCACAGCCACGTACGGACGATCTACCGCAAGCTCGGCACCACCTCACGGGCCCAGACGGTGGAGCGCGCCCGGGCCACCGGCCTGCTGCCGACGCCGCTCGGGCGCTGATCACCTAGGGGAATCAGGCCCTCAGGGGATGCGCCGCCTTGGAGGCCGTCATATGGTCGGGATATGGGTTTCCTGCGGAATCGCGATGACGAGCTGGTCGGCGAGCGCTTTCAGATGCGCGAGAAGCTGCTCTCGATCGGAGACGACTACTGGATCGAGAACGACCGAGGCGAACGCGCCTACAAGGTGAACGGCAAGGCGTTTCGCGTACGGCAGACCTTCGTCCTCGAGGACCCCTCGGGAGGCGAGGTCGCCCGGATTCAGGAGCGCAAGCTCAGCATCCGCGACAAGATCGCCATCGAGCGCCACGGCGAGAAAGTCGCGACGGTCCACAAGGCGCTGGTCGGTATCCGCGATCGCTTCGCGATCGACGTCGAGCACGGCGCCGACATGAAGGCGCACGGCAACATCGTCGACCACGAGTACGAGATCGAGCGCGACGGCGACACGGTCGCGACCGTCTCCAAGAAGTGGTTCCGCGTCCGGGAGTCGTACGGAGTCGACGTCGCGACAGGCGAGGACGCCGGGTTGATCCTCGCGATCACCGTCGCCATCGACTCCCTGACAAGCCGCGACTGATCGGCGCTCGCGCCCGTACCATCGCGCACATGACTCTCCCGCGGATGGACAACGTTCTGATCGTTGTCGACGACCTCGAGGCTGCCAAGGCGTTCTTCGCCGAACTCGGCATGGAGCTGGAGGGCGAGGCGCGGAACGAGGGGCCTTGGGTGGACAGCGTCGTCGGGCTCGACGACGTCCGTGCCGACATCGCCATGATGCGGACCCCGGACGGCCACGGCGGGATCGAGCTGACGAAGTTCCACACGCCGCCGGCGGTCAGAGCCGAGCCGGAAAGCGCGCCGGTGAACGCGCTGGGCATACGCCGCATCATGTTCGCTGTCGACGAGATCGACGACGTCGTTGCCCGCCTGCGCAGCCACGGCGCCGAACTCGTCGGCGAGATCGCTCAGTACGAGGACATCTACCGGCTCTGCTTCCTACGTGGCCCGGAGGGAATCATCATCGGACTGGCGGAGCGGATCGGCTAGGCGGCCCACCAGTCGCGCTGACCCTCGACGTCGTCGCGCGGATTCACGCCGAGATTGGGCGCACCGAAGACGAGGATCTCGAGGCCGTCCGGCCCGGCCTCGTAGCCGCGCCATGTGCCGGGCGGGACGCGCACCACGTCCCACTCCTTGATCTCGACGATCTCGTCGTCGAGCTTCATCCGCCCGCCCCCGCGCACCACCACGTACAGCTCCTCCTGCTCCTTGTGCGTGTGGCCGTACGGGAAGCGATAGTCAGGCGGGATGCGCTGATAGCTCAGGCCGGACCGCTCGAGTTCGAGCGCCTTGCTTGCGGCGCGGAACTCCAGGTCCGGCGCGCCATCGAAGTTGGACCCGAGATCCTCCAGATCCTCTTTGAGGTTCCTGAGCGTGAACGGCACGGACGCGCCCGACAGGATTCGAACCTGTGGCCTTCGGTTCCGTAGACCGACGCTCTATCCAGCTGAGCTACGGGCGCTCGGCGTGCAAGGGTAGCGGCGGGACGGTGCCGAGGGGGATCGTCAGGCGTCCTCGCCCCACCAGCCCGGCACCATTTCGCTCTGGTCCTCGCCGGCGCGCTCTCCGAAGGCGATCACCTCGGCCCCGTCGGGGCCTGCCTCCATGTTGCGCAACGTGTCGCCCGGCACTCGCACGGCGTCCATCGTGCCGAGGTCGACGACGTCGTCGCCGACCTTCATCCGCGCGCTGCCCTTGATCACCACGTAGACCTCCTCCTGGTCCTCGTGGCGGTGGGCGAACGGGATCCGGAAGCCGGGCGCGAGGCGGAAGTAGGTCAGGCCAACACGCTCGAGGCCCATCGGCTCGCGCGCGAAGCGCGCCTGCATCTCGGACGGCATGCCGAACTCCGGCGCCATGTCCTTGACGTCCGCGAGGTTCTTGTGGGTGTAGTCGGTCACCCTTGGTCGCTTCCCGCGACGCGAGGCGCCCAAACGGGGTCAGACCCCCTTGAGGGTTGGTTGAGGATTGGCCGGCGGTTAGGGTGGGCGCAGGACTGGCCCATGCGACTCGCCCCGCACATGCGCGGCAGCCTCGCAACGCTCTCCCTGGCGCTGCTGGTCCTCCTCGTCCTCATCTCGCTCGCGTCGGCGGACTCGCCGGACGCCGCGAACACCGGTGCCGAGGCCGCGGGCACGCCACCGGTCGGCCGGCTCGTCCAGCCGCGGGGCCCTGACGGGTGCGTCCACCGAAAGGCCGTCAACCGCTGCGCACGAGGGCGTTTCGTAACGAGTCCCGAGGACGTCGTGGTGAGCCCGGACGGGCGACACGTCTACGTGGCTTCGTTCGGCAGTCACGCGATCGCCGTGTTCGCGCGCGCCAGGCGGACCGGCTACCTGCGCCAGCTCGGCGGCATCCGCGGCTGCGTGCGGCACCAGCCCCAGGACCTGCGCATCCGTGGCTGCACCCGCGCGCGGGCGCTCGGCGGCCCGGTGGCGATCGCGCTCAGCCCGGACGGGCGGAACGTCTACGTGGCGGCCGCGGGCAGCGACGCGCTCAGCGTCTTCGCGCGCAACCGCCGCACCGGCGCGCTCCGGCAGCTCGCCGGCGGCGCCGGCTGCTTCAGCCAGCGGTCCGGCGCCGGGTGCACGCCCGTCCGGGCGCTGAACGAGCCGACGAGCATCGCCGTCAGTCCCGACGGCTCGCGCGTCTACGTGACCGGCCGGCGCTTCCCGAGCGCCGTGGCGATCTTCACACGCGCCGGCGACGGCTCACTGAGGCAGCCCGCCGGGCCGGCCGGCTGCGTGAGCCATCGCGGCGGCTCGGACTGCGCGGTCGCGCGGGCGCTCTCCTCCCCGGAGGAGGTGGCCGTCACCCCGGACAGCCGGCACGTGCTCGTGGCCGGTATGCGCAGCAGGGCCGTGGCGGTGCTCACCGCGGGGCCGAACGGCCTGTCGCAGGCGCCGGGCGCGGACGGCTGCATCGCGCTCGGCGGCGGTGCTGAGGGCTGCGCGTCCGGCCGGGCCCTCCTCGGACCCGTCGACCTCGCCATCAGCCCGGACGGGCGCTGGGCCTACGTGGCGTCGTCGGTCGCCGACGCGGTTGCGGTTCTCCACCGCGACAGGACGACCGGCGCCCTCACCCAGCCGCGCGGCCGCCGCGGCTGCCTGGGCCAGGGCACGGGCGCCCGCCGCTGCGTGCCCGGCCGCGCGCTCGACGAGCCGTGGGGCATCGCGCTCAGCCCCGACGGCCGCAGCCTCTACGTGGTCTCGGCCAAGATCAACACGCTCGCCGCGGCCACGCGCGATCGCGAGAACGGGCGGCTCACCCAGCTGCCCGGCCGGTTCGGCTGCTTCATCCGCGCGGGCGGGTTTGGCTGCCCGGAGGGTCGCGGCCTGACCGTCGCCGTCTCGGTGGCGGTCAGCCCGGATGGCCGCAACGTGTACGTGGCGTCCGAGGACGGCTACCTCGGCTCGGTCGCGGTCTTCAGGAGGTCCGTCCGGTGAGGCGCGCCGCTGTCCTCGCGACCGCGGCGCTGCTCCACCTCCCCATCGGCGGGACCTCCGCCCAGGACCCCGAGCCTCAGCCCGCGGCGAGAGGCCCGAACGTCGTGGTGATCATGACCGACGATCAGCGCTACGACGACATGGGGCCGCTGACACGGACCCGCGCACTGATCGGCGACGCCGGCGTGAGCTTCACGCGCTCGTACGTCTCCTATCCGGTCTGCTGTCCGTCGCGCGCGACCTTCTTCACCGGCCAGTACGCGCACAACAACGGCGTCCGCTGCCTGTACTTCGCGTGCGGTGGCGGCTACCGCTCGCTCAAGCAGAAGGAGTACCTACCGGTCTGGCTCGAACGCGCGGGCTACGCGACTGCTCACATCGGCAAGTTCCTGAACGGCTACGGCAAGGAAGTACTGCCGGTCGACGTGCCCAACGGCTGGACGGAGTGGTACGGCCTGATCGATCACTCCACCTACCGCATGTGGGGCTACGACATCTTCGAGAACGGCGAGCGCCACACGTACGGGAGGCTCCTGCGCGAATTCCCGCGCTATTACCAGACCGACGTGCTGACGAAGAAGGCCGTCGACTTCATCCGCCGCCGCGGCGGGGACGGGCCTCCCTTCTTCCTCTCGCTCGCGTACCTGGCCCCTCACCACGAGTCGGGCCATACCCAGCAGCTGACGGGCAAGCTGGTCCGGCCGGCCCCGCGCCACCGCGGACGCTTCGCGCACATGCCGCTGCCGAGGCCGCCGAACTACAACGAGGCGGACATGTCCGACAAGCCCTGGTTCTACCCGCATTGGAACCGGCCGATCAGCTCGAAGCGCGAGGCGGCGATCCTGAAGCGCACGCGCGAGCGGCGCGAGTCGCTGCTGGCGGTCGACGAGGGCGTGGAGCGGATCATCGGCGAGCTGCGCAGGACCGGCGAGCTCGACAACACCTACGTCATCTTCACGTCCGACCACGGCTTCATGCAGGGCGAGCACCGCATCCCGCAGGGGAAGATGGTGCCGTACGACCCGTCGACGCAGGTGCCGCTCCTGATCCGCGGCCCCGGGATCCCCCGCGGCCGGAGGACGAAGGCGCTCGTCGGGAACGTCGACCTCGCGCCGACGATCCTCGAGGCCACCCCCGCGCGCTCCCCGCGCACGCTCGACGGGCGCTCGTTCCTGCCGTTCGCGCGGAACGTGCGGCTGCGGAGCCTCCGCCCACTCCTCCACGAGACCGCGGGCCAGGGAGCGAAGGGACGCACGAATACCCGTGAGGGCGGGACGCGCGGCACGCAGCCGAGAGTGCCGGCGTGGTCGGCGGTGCGGACCACGCGCTGGCTCTACGTCGAGTACACGGGCGGCCAGCGCGAGCTCTACGACCTGAAGCGCGACCCGTGGGAGCGGAACTCCGTCGTGGGCGACCCGCGCCTGCGGACCCGGATCCGGACCCTACGCCGCATCCTGCAGGACCTGAGGAAGTGCCGCGGCGCGAGCTGCGCCGAGATCGCCTCGGCATCGGTCCGCTAGCGGAGAGGGAGGGATTCGAACCCTCGATGGAGGTTTCCCCCCATACTCGCTTAGCAGGCGAGTGCCTTCAGCCACTCGGCCACCTCTCCCCGAAGGCCCGATGCTAGAGCAGCATGCCTTCCAGGCGCAGCAGGAATTCCTTGCGCTCCAGGCCGCCCGTGTAGCCGCCCAGCTTGCCGCCGGTGCGCAGCACGCGGTGGCAGGGCACCACCACCGGCATCGGGTTCGCGCCCAGCGCGTTCCCGGCCGCCCGCACCGCGCGCGGGCTGCCCGCGGCCTCGGCGACGCCGGCGTAGGTCGAGACGTCGCCGAACGGGATCGCCGCCGTGGCGCGGAGCACCTCGCGCGTGAAGCCGGCGAGGTACGACCAGTCGATCGGGATGTCGAAATCGTGGCGGCGGCCCTCGAAGTACTCGTCGAGCTCGCGGCGCACGCCGTCCAGCCGGGCGGGCGCCTCCAGCACACGCGGGGAGACCCGCCGGGCGAGCTCCTCGAGCACCTCGTCCTCGCCGCGGAACTCCGAGTAGGAGACCCGCACGAGGCCCTGCGGCGTCGCGGCCACGACCAGCGGGCCCAGCGGCGAGTCGACGGACGAGTAGGCCACGTCCAGGAGGCCCTCCTCGTCGGCGCGCTCCGCCACCGGCGGCGCGTCCGCGGGGAGGTCGAGTGCGGCTTCTCTCAGTTGCTGCTCGATGTCAATCATTGGTCAGTTCCTCTCTGAGGCGTTTCAGGCCCTCGTGCACGTTGCGCCGCGCGGCGTCCTCGCTGCTCTCGAGGAGCAGCGCAAGCTCGCCGTACGGCATCCCGAGGACGGTTCTGCAGAAGACGGCGGTCCGCTGCTTCGCCGGCAGCTCGCGGACGCGGGCCCATAGCTCCGGGTCCTCGCCCTCCGCCGACGCCGGCGGCGAGGCGCCCTCGGGCACCGCCGCCACCGGCACCGCGCGGCGTCCGCGCGCGCGATGAGCGTCGATCGACTTGTTCTGCGCGATCTTGAACAGCCAGGCGCGCAGGTTGTCGGCGCGGCGGAGGCCCGGGTAGGCGCGCAGCGCCGCGATCCAGGTCTCCTGAAAGGCGTCATCGGCCTCCGACGGCCCCGCCGTCGCGACCAGGAAGCGGTACACGTCGGTGCGGTGCGCGTCGAGAAGCGCTTGGAAGGGGGGCAGGTTCACGCTCATAGAACGAGCCGGGGCCGCCCTTCGTGAGATCAGGCCTTGACGAACAGCGGCGCGCCCAGCGGGATCGTGTCGATCAGCCAGCGCGCCTGCGTCGAGGTCACGCGCATGCACCCGAGGCTAGTCGGCCTGCCGAGGCTCGACAGCTCGCGCGTGGCGTGCACGGCCAGGCGGTCGCCGCCGGGCCAGCTCGCGGGCAGGCGGGTCTGGTGCCCGGTGAGCGCGAGGACGCAGCAGCCGTAGGGCGAGCCCTTGTCCATCACCTGGAGCTTGTCGGTGACCGAGAAGCGGCCCTCGGGCGTCGGGTTCCGCTTCCGGCCCACGGCGACCGTGAAGCGCCGGACCACCTCGCCGTCGCGCTCGACCGCCAGCTCACGCCGCGACAGGTCCGCGTGGAGCGACCAGCGCACGCAGTCGAGCCGGGCTGAGCTCACCGGCATCCAGGCCAGCTCGCCGTTGTCGAGCTCGGGCGCCTGCACCGAGACCCAGTCGCCGCGCCGGTTAACGACCCCGAAGATCCGCGGCGAGCCCCACTCGGTCTTCGCCGAGAGCCGGATGCGGACGTCCCCGCCGGGCTCCTTGTAGAGCGTGGTCCTGCCGGTGACGAACGCGGTCGAGTAGCAGGAGATCGGCTGCGGCTCGGTCGGGAACGGCGCCTCGAGCGGCCCGCCGAGCTGGGGAACGAAGTGCTTCTGGCCGTCGTCAGGCGGCTGCGCCGCACGGCCCGTGTCGTCGTTCCCCCACTCCGAGAGGCCGACGAAGGCGGCGGCGCCTCCGATCACGGCCGCGGCGAAGCCACCGAGCACCGCGGCCACCAGCGGGCCCCGGCGCCGGCCCGCCTCCTTGGCGGGGGGGAGAACGCCGTCCGGCCCGCGAATCCCCTCGCGCGCCGCGAGCATCTCGAGGACGGGCTCGCTGCTGACCGGGATCGCCCGGGCTTGGGTGGGCTCCGATGGCGGTTCGTCCTCCGGCTCCTCTAGCACGATGGGCTGGTCGTGTGGCTCCGGCTGGGTTTCCCCGGAGGGCGGATCGGGAGGCTCGTCCGAGGGCGGCTCCTCGCCGCGCGATGGCTCGGCGGCGTTCCAGGTGGCCTCGTCGAGCAGCGCCTGGAGCACCGCGCCCAGGTCCTCGCCACGCTGAGCGCCGAGCTCGTCCGCGAGCCGCTCGATCGCCGCGGCCCTGCGCCGCGCGACCTCCTGCGGCGCCACGTCATATACGCGCGCGAGGGCGTCGTCGGGCACACGTCTCCGAAGCGAAAGGGCAAGCAGCTCCCTCTCCCTCGGATCCAGGCGCTCGAGCGCGCCGGCGAGCTGTTCGGGCGGGATCACGCGGCGGCGCCAAGCGTACTGACGCCGTCGGGCGACCGACGGAGGGGGTGGGATTCGAACCCACGAGGGACCGGATGGCCCCCTCCGGCTTTCAAGGCCGGTGCATTCAACCGCTCTGCCACCCCTCCGGGTGAGCGGACCGCTCGCTGCCGATCTTAGGCCGCGTTCGCCCGCGAGATGCGCGCGAGCGTGCCGGGCGTGAGGATGCTCCACGGCTTCTCGCGCCGCGCCCCCACCCCCTCGAACGCCCTGGCCACCTCGGGGTCGCGCGCGGCGGCCCGGAACAGCCCGCGCTCCATCGCCGTCGCGTCGCGGCCGGACGCCGTGTCGCAGATCATCAGGTGGTGCGGCAGCAGCTCGCGCGTATGGCGGCGCCGGTAGCGCCGCAGCGCCTCGTCGAGGTCGGCGCCGCCCGTGATCGCCTCGGCAGTCTCCTCCACGAGCCACTCGGCGCTCTGGAAGGCCCAGCCGCAGCCCACGCCCCAGAACGGGTCGCTCGCCAGGATGGCGTCGCCCACGAACGCGAGCCCGGGCCGCGAGCGCGAGCGCCACACGTTCGGCATCTCGAGCTTCCCGAGCAGCTTCGAGATGCGCGTCGCGCTCGCGAAGTCGGGGCCGTCGGGGAGGTTCGCCATGTAGCGCTCGTAGGCGCCCTCGAGGTCCGCGCGGAACTCCGGCAGCCGCCGCTTGTGGGGACCGGCGAGCGCCAGCGCGATCCCGTTCTCCATCGGGAAGACGTAGGCGCCATCGGGATCCATGATCCACATCTGGGCGTCCTCCCCGCTCCGCAGCGGGAGGTTCTCGTAGTAGGCCCAGTAGAAGAAGCGGCCGTGCGGGCGGACCCGTCCCGGCAGGTTCGCGATGCGCGCAACGCGCGAGTCGCGGCCGTCGGCGGCCACGACGAGCCGCGCCGGGAGCTTCCGGCGCCCGTGCGAGCGGTCCTCCGTCTCCACGCCCGCCACGCGCCCGTTCTCGAGCAGCCCGACCACGGTCTCGCCGGCGAGCAGCTCGACGCCCGGCGTCTCGGCCGCCAGCCGCCGCAGGATCGGGTCGAGCGTCTGGCGGGTGACGCTGTAGCCGCCCTCGGTTGTCGGCGGCAGCCGGATCCAGCCGCCGAACGGCGTCCAGATCTCGATCGCGTTGAGGAGCGCGCCCTGCTCGTCGAGGAGCGGCGCGAGCCCCAGCCGCCGGATCGTGCCGTTCGCCGAGGACTGGATGAAGTGGGTGCAGACCGTCTTGTAGGCGTCGAGCGCCGGACGCCGCTCGATCAGCGCCACGCGGGCGCCGCGCTGGGCGAACATGCGCGCCGCCGTGCACCCGGCGATGCTCGCCCCGACGACGGCCACGTCATAGGGGCGCTCGCTCACCTGCGGGCGAAGCGCGCCTGCGCGCGCACCTGGGCACGCTGGAGCGCGACGCCGACGCGCTCGAAGCGGCTCCCCGGGGTCGGCATGAGGCCGAGCTGCCGCGCGATCAGCGACATGTCGTAGTAGGCCCGGTAGCGGTCGATGCGACCGTCGGCGAAGTCCCACACGTCGATCCCGTCGATGTCGATGCCGCGGCCGGTGGGCGCGAACCCGGGCGGCTCGAGCGGACCGCTGTGCGTGCCCTCCATCCGCCAGGCCCAGGTCATCGACTCCTCGTGCGGGTCGAGCCACATCGGTCCCGCGGTGAAGTGCAGGTCCGGGAAGGCGGCCCAGCTCGTCCTCATGAACTCCTTCACCTCGTCCACCCCGCGCGCCGGCTCGGGCAGCGCCGGGTCGAGCCAGACGATGTTCTCTGTCACGAGCGGCTCCATCCGCTCGGCGTCGTGGGAGTTCCAGGCCTCGGCGTAGCGCTCGGCGAACTCGCGGGCGAATTGTTCGTCCAACATGGCCCGACGCTATCCGGACGCGGCCTCGAGCCGCAAGGGCGCGCCGAACGGATGCAGGACCGCCGGGATCTCCACGCTGCCGTCGTCGGCCTGGTGGTTCTCGGCGATCGCGATGATCGTGCGGCCGACGGCGACGGCCGTCCCGTTCAGCGTGTGCGCGTGCCGGACGCCGTCGCCCTCCCCGGGGCGGTAGCGGATGTCGAGCCTGCGCGCCTGGAAGTCGGTGGTGTTCGAGCACGACGTGAGCTCGCGGAAGCGCTCCTGCCCGGGCAGCCAGGCCTCCAGGTCGTACTTCTTCGCGGCCGAGGCGCCGAGGTCGTTCACGGCGATGTTCACCACCCGATAGGGGATCTCGAGCGCCTGCAGGATCTCCTCCTCAATCGCGAGCAGCCGCTCGTGCTCGGCCGCCGACTCGTCCGGCTCCACGAACGTGAACATCTCGACCTTGTCGAACTGATGCACGCGGAACAGGCCCTGCGTGTCCTTGCCGGCGGCGCCGGCCTCGCGCCGGAAGCAGGGCGAGAAGCCCGCGTAGCGGCGCGGCAGCTCGCCGCCGCTGAGGATCTCGCCGGCGTGGAGCGACGCCAGCGACACCTCCGAGGTGCCCACGAGGTAGAGCTCGTCGTCCGGCACCGTGTAGATCTGCTGCTCGGTGTCGGGCAGCATGCCCGTCCCTACCAGGGCCTGCTCTCGCACCAGCACCGGCGGGATCACCGGAGTGAAGCCGTGCTCCTCGAGCGTGGACAGGGCCCACTGGACGAGCGCCAGCTCGAGCCGCACCAGCGGCCCCTTCAGGTAGACGAAGCGCGAGCCGGACACCTTCGCCGCGCGCTCCGTGTCGAGGTTCTCGCCCAGCAGCTCCACGTGGTTGCGGCCGGTCTTCCCCGACTCCCCGACCTCGCGGATCACCTCGTCCTCGTCCGCTGCCGTCGGGTCGGGCGGGTTCGGCAGGCTCAGCAGGACGCTCGCGCGCCGCTCCTCCACGCCGCGCAGCTCCTCATCAAGCTCCTTCTCGCGCTCGGACAGGCCGCGCGTCTCGGCGATCGCCTCCGAGGCGTCCTCGCCGGTCCGCTGGAGCTCGCCGATCCGCTTGCTCGCCTGGTTCTTGCGCGCGCGGAGGTCCTCCAGCTCGGGGAGCAGCGCGCGGCGGCGCTCGTCCAGCTCGAGCGCCTCGTCGAGCAGCCCCGGGTCGACCCCGCGGCGGGCCAGCGCGTCACGCGCGGGCTGCGGGTCCTCGCGGATCTGCCTGAGGTCGAGCATCGCGACCCCTCCGCCCGGCTACTCGCTCGAGCCCGAGTACTTGTCCAGGAACTCGGCCACGGCCTCCGCGTCCCTGCCCGTCACGACGTTCGCGGGCATGATCCCGCCGGAGAAGCCGCCGTTCCGGATCGCGAACAGCGCGTCCTCGCGGTTGACGTGGCGGACGTTGAAGTTCGGCCCGTTGGTCCGCTCGCCGCCCTGGAGCTGGTCCTCGGGCTTCGACCCGTAGGCATTGGCCTTCTCGAAGGTGTGGCAGCCCGAGCAGCGCTCGTAGAAGAGCTCGGCGCCGTGGCGGGCCGTCTGGTCCGACTCGGGCACCTCGATCTCGCCGCCGCAGCCTGCGAGCAGGGCGGCCCCGAGCACGCAGGCGATTGCGATCGGACGCGTCACGGCGGCGCATAGTATCCGCTCGCCTTGCGCCGCCCCGCCCTCACGCTCGCGGTCTTCGTGCTCGTCCTGGCGGGCTGTGGAGGCGACGACCAGCCCGGCCGGACCGTCACCGTGGCGCCCGGCGGCGCGCTGCGCGTGGTGGCCAAGGAGTACTCGTTCGACCCCGCCGGGATCGTCGTGAAGGGCCCCGGCGTACTGAGGCTGACGCTCTCGAACGAGGGCTCGCTCGCCCACGACCTGAAGCTGATGAGGGACGGCCGGGTGGTGGGCGGCACCGCCCCGTTCCCGGCCGGCGAGTCGCGCTCGGCGCGCATTCCGCTCGAGCGCGGCGACTACGAGTTCGTGTGCACGGTCGGGGACCACGAGGAGCTCGGCATGAAGGGCGAGCTGAGGGTGGACTAGGCGGCGAGGCGCTTGACGAAGCGCATTAGGGTGCCGCTGTCGCCCGGGCGAAGGTCGACCTCGTCCATCAGCACCCGCATGAACTCGCGGCCGCGGCCGGACTCGGACAACCTGCCGCCGCGGC
>Ga0190270_10000322_pt1 | contig 20382 bp, 18 predicted proteins | sample Popmic320T_FD_133748 | JGI IMG/M metagenome (GOLD analysis project Ga0190270, IMG submission 133748) | Populus adjacent soil microbial communities from riparian zone of Weber River, Utah, USA - 320 T | ecosystem: Environmental > Terrestrial > Soil > Riparian zone | place: USA: Utah | collected...
CTGTCTCGGTATATTCAGCTAGCCCCTCGCCAAGACGAAAACCGCAGTTGCGGCAGAATCGCAACTCTTTCGGCATCGGAGAGTGGCAGTTTGCACAGGTCGTAACTGCCGGATCCATTTCAGGCTTCATAGACATAAGATTTGCCGGGCGTCATCGCGCACTAAAGAGTGAGCGAAAACGGGTTCAAGCGTCTATACGCCAAAAGGAGCTTTCCGGTTGCATAGCTTTCCAATGGCGCGGATTTGTGCATATAGTAAGTCCGACAACGTTAGCAGCAAAACCTCGCTCGCCTTCGCGGTTACGGTTGTCCCGGCTGGTGGCACAGCCAATGCTCTACAAAGGCGCTCTCGAATGTTTGTCTGACGAGTGGAATACATCCTGCAAAAAGCGCCGGAAAACTTTTATAGTTCGACTCGTGAAGCTGGAGGAAAACGTCAACCGTGGAAGTAACCAAAGCACTCGCGGCCCTGCAGCCGCTGTACGGTAAAGATAATATCGAGATCGTCATGGTCGATGGACGGCGTATTCGTGGCGTCGTGCGTAGCATGAAAACGACCCAGGCACTCACAACCCCCAGTGTCAAAATTGAGTGCGCCAATGGCGAACTAATCAAGATACCTTTTCCCAACATTGCCGAGATCAAAGATCATAATGGCCAGTAGGCCTGAGACGACACTGACGTCGGCTTCTGATTCCTTGTCTTGTCCGGTTAGCTACTATTCTTTAGAGTCTACATCGCGTATAGTACGCCGTTTTAGTTTTCGGGAAACCGAAACGTTTTAGGAGAGCTGAGAAAGTTGTCATTAACCATTGAAGATTTCGGTGGACGGCTCGCAAGTATCTGGTCTGAACTTCGTCCGACGACTCGCGGCATTGTCGAGCGCGCGCTACAGGCGGCCAACAATCCGCCCGCCCAGCCGCGCAGCAATCCGAATCCTTCCAATGCGCCCTACGATGCCCGGGCCGATCACGAATTGAGCGTGCTTTTGTCTGCCCTGGACGAACGAGCCTCTGAAACAGTTAAGTCCCTCGAGACTGAGAACCGCGCCCAACACGCTGTCCAAATACGTCACATTGCCGACACGTGTGCTGCGGTCCTGCAGGAAAAGACCCGGTCTGCAGAAGTGTTTGCGCAGCTCGTCAGGCGAGCCGACAACCAACGCGACTATGCGCGCATTGACGCGCTCGCGGATGCGCTCACTCGTTTCGCTCCCAGCGAGATTTGCGAACTGGCACGTTCGCAAGACGTCGTGGTCAGAGCGCTGGCAAGTGAGACGCTGGCCCAGTTTCCTACCTCAATGCTGATTGGATTATTGAGTGATCCGGTAGATTCCGAGATTGCGCGCGACGCTCTGCGCCGGCAGGTAGTTGACTACGGTTCGGAAGAAGCGCGGCAAATAGTAAACGCCCTGGACCAGATGAACCTCAACCAGGACGATCTTTGAGAATTTCCTGAAGTGGCCTTAGTTTGCTTCAGGAATCTTTAGATCTGCGAAGCAAACGCTATGTAATCCGCGGATTGTTCTAAGCGGCGGCCTTCTCACCAATCTCGTGTAGCCGCGCAACCACCTGATCGATCAGCCAATTTGGAGTTGAGGCTCCGGCGGTTACACCAACACGCTTCGCAGCCTTGAGGTCGGTAGGATTAATTTCTGCGGGTGTTTCAATCAAAAAACTCTGCTCGCATTGTTCCTGGCAAACGGCCAGCAGCTTGACGCTGTTTGAGGAATGCCGACCGCCAATCACGTAGAAAATATCGACTTGTCCGGCCAGGGCCCGAGCGGCATCCTGCCGATCGCGCGTGGCTGAACAAATCGTGTTCACCACCTGCGGTTCAGCATCGGCTTTCGCGCGCACTGCTTCCGCGACTTCCAGAAACGTCTTCAACTTGATTGTTGTTTGCGAGACAACCAGCGGCGAGCGTAGCGTCGGCAGCGAGCCGACTTCGCTGGCATCACGGACCACGTAGGTGTTGTCAGGAGCGTAACCCACCACACCGATCATTTCCGGATGATCCGGATTACCGGCAACGACTACGTCTCTGCCCTCTTTGGCGGCGCGTTCCGCCAGATGTTGTACCCGCGTGACGAACGGGCAGGTCGCGTCGATAACTTTTGCGGCGCGCCCCTCCAGATCTTTTTGGACCTGCGGCGTGACGCCGTGGGCTCGAATCACAGCAATCGTGTCGGCATCGGCTTCCGCCGGCTCATCGATCGTCGAAACGCCCAGGTCACCAAGGCGCTCCATCTCCTGCGCATTGTGAATTAGTGGCCCAAGCGAGCGAATTGGGCGGACGCCCTCTTCAAGCGCGTCTTCAACCATTTCAACTGCCCGCTCAACGCCAAAACAAAATCCGAATTCGTCAGCTAATAGGACTTCCCTGTGTTTTCCGACCCAACTTATATAACGCAGTTATCTAACGCAATCCGTTATTGCGGACTCTGTGATTAGAAAAACCGAGGTGTCACCTTTAACTGATTGGCTCAGATGCGTCAGGCGTGTCCTCAGTTTTGCAGCTCTCCCATTTTTGCTTCCACTCTTCGCGCACGCGATCGCCACCAGCCACCCGCGCTTCAACCCACTCGATGTCCTTGTCAATCAAGGTACGGATAGTGGTCAGGAACGATTTCTTCAAATCGCCTAAATTATGCGCCACGTCCTTCGGCAGGATTGCATACGAAGCATCGCCTAAATAACGCGCGGCGTCGCAAAGCTCATTGACGACGTTTTGGCACGTATCCTTCGCATCCGTCCACGTTTCATTCGCTTCCGTCATGATCGATAAACCTCCAAATCGCTCCAAAACATTTGCCCACCGGGGAGTTTCAGCGGTGGCTCATTCTAACACCAACTACTTTACGTCCGCACGGCGCGCCTCGTTCCATCAGTCTACCACCCTGTTTAGTTCGATAAATCGTCCGCCTGCCAGGACTCAAACCTAGCTCGATAGTCCCATTCCTCCTGCTTAAGAGAACGGATGTCGGACAATATCCCCTTCGCCGTTGATATCGGCCGGCCCGAATCGCGGTGTCCGACAAACACTTTTAGTTTGTCGTGTTGGGTAGCGAAGACCGACGATGCTCGCGATAACCCTCCAACTAACCTCTTCCGTAAGAGACATCCAGTTTTTCAAAAGGTCTTTAACCCATCGGCGACAAACTGAAAGTGTGTCGGACGCCGGTGCGCGTTACAAGAAACTTCGTATGCTCTCCTGCGTCTGCGTGTCCCACAAAAGTTCTACCGAGCCCCATTCGTTGACCCAGAGGCCGAAGACGCGCACCTTCAGATGATAAGAAAGAATCACTTCGACGCCATCCATGATCTGGTTAATATGTTCCTCCCGGGAAACTGGATTAGCGGCACAGTTGTCATGTCCTGCGAGTGCCACCACCGGTGAAAAATGATGGCGCACGGAGAAAGCCACTTTGCGAATCACCTCGTCAATCAGATGCGTCGGCCCTTCGCTCAACACCTTGTCTGGCCCAGGCTCTGTTATCAAGTCGACGTGATGCACATTCGTCGCCATCTTCACCCAGTCTGACACCGGTCGCTGCACGCGTCCGTCAATGCACGTGATAGCAGTGGCAAACCTTTCGTTTGGAATAGACATAGGGACCGCTACCTGCCCACCGAAACGTTTATCCCGATTACCTGAGCGATAGTCGGCCACATAGTTTCGGCCCAAAGCTCGTAACCTTGATCGGAAGGATGAAATCCATCTGCCGAAAAGTATTCAGGATGCGCCGGAAGTTGTTCGTGTGTAACCGTGTAAATGTCGAACACGGTAACGCCATGGCGTGCCGCCACCTCTTTCAGCTTCTGGTTATATTGAACAATGAGCAGCTGATATTCGCTGCGCATGGCCTGTGGAATCCGGGGCGCACTTGAAATCTCCGGAATGTTGGTTACAACGATGGTCGCCGACGTCTTGCTTCGCAAAGTGCTTAGTATCTGATCATAGTTTTGCGAAAATCTGTCCAAACTCATGCCGTGTCCAATATCATTGATTCCTATGCCAAGAGTTACGAGGTTAGGCTTAACACTAACACCGCGCTCCAACTGATCGCTTATCACATCTGATGTAGTCGCGCCGCTAAAACAAAGATTTGTTATTTTCGATTCCGGTCTTAAAGCTACGATTCGGCGAAACAGACGCGCAACATATCCACCTTCGCGAGCGCCAACGCCGGCGCCGGTCGAATCTCCCAGAGCCAGGTAATTGACTGGTCCGGTTATCACATTAGTCGAACTTGGGGAAGTTGATGGCATAGGTTGCAGTTTCACCGGCTGGTCATTGTTTTGTGCGTGATCCTGAGAACATCCAGAGCTACTCTCCACAGCTAGAAGTAATATGCCCAGCGCTATCCAGCGTAGTGTTCCCAGTCGCGTGCTCTGCATCGCCGTTCTCCGCCGCTTGAGAAGTTTAATTTATACTACCAGCGACCGATGGGTTTTGTAATAAGCTGGTCGAGTTAATGCAACTGTAGTGATAGCTGCGAGTGTATGCAACGGGATGGAAATCGAATGGTCAAAAAGGAAGGTGTTCTGATGGCTTTGATGCGCGCGGTTGTTCTCGCCTTATTAGTGACTACAGTCCTTTGCAGTGCGGCCCTGGCGCAACGGCCCGGGCCGCAGTTTCGCAGAGAACTGGCATGCGAACCCTTTGAACCGCGAACCAAGCTGGAGGCAGTCGAGTCGAGGTATGAGAGGGTGTTGCTCAAGGGGTTCAGTCAGATCGCAAACCTCAACGTGCGTGGCGTTGTTGTGCGCATTGACGCAGTCGAAATGAAAGACAGCGCTTCACCCCTGCGGGCCATGGGGATAGTTATCTCTTTGAGAGGAGCGGAACCAGCGCGCGAAAACAGGTCTTACATTGATTACGAGGAAATCGATCCGCTGCTGAAGGCTATGGAGTCCGTAGCTCGAGTGAGTGAGTCAGTTACAAAGCTCGCCAGCTTTGAAGCACGTTATCGAACCGTTGGCGATTTCGAAGTCATTGTCTTTCGACAAGGCCGCGCCAGCGGCACGGCAGCATCAGTGTCGAGCGGGATTTGCGACAAGGTTACGGGACTCCTCACGCTCGATGAGTTGGAGACGCTGCGAGCGCATATCGTCGAAGCGAAGGCACGGTTGGACGAAATCAAGTGACGGCTTTCCGAAGCGGCGGGAGCTGATTGTAGGGGTGGACCTCCGTGGCCACCCCATTCGTTGTAAGCGCGACGTTTTGTGGAACCGAGTTAAGGGGCGGCCACGGAGTGCCGCCCCTACAAACTGAACAAAAGCGCCGCTTGTGTCCAATGGACCAAGCGGCGCTTCCGTTATCAAACGTTCCAGATTCGATTAGAGACCTTCTGAAGCAACCTGAGGTTCCTGACTCAGATTGAAAACCTGCTTCGCTTCCGCAGGTGTGACCACGGGGTGATAAGTCTTTCCGTAGTTGGCCACGATTTTCTTCACGTAGTTTTGCGTCTCGTTATAAGGAGGAATTCCTTTGTACTTATCAACGGCGCCTTCACCGGCGTTGTAACCAGCTAGAGCGAGCGTAACGTCGCCTTTGAATCTCTTCAGCAACCACTTCAGGTACTTTGTTCCAGCTTCAACGTTTGACGCCGCATCATACGGATCTTTGTTGCCAAATCTCTTGGCGGTGGCAGGCATCAGTTGCATCAGGCCCTGCGCGCCCGCGTGTGAAATCGCTTCGTTTTTGTACCGCGATTCCTGCTTGATGACAGCATGAATAAACCGCGGATCGACGCCGGTGCGCGCGCCTGCGCGATAAATGATCCAGTCAAGATCACAATCGCCTGACAGGGGAATGTCTGCTGGTATCGTTTCGATGTAAACGCCGGCGGTAGCCGCTGGAGCAAGCGCGGGACTAAAGAAGATGCCGGTGAAGTTCGTCAGAAAGAAAAGGGAAATAATTGCAAAGGGGCCAAACTTGACAGCGTGCATACGGGGGAACTTCCGGGGAAACTTCATATTTTGATTCTCCATGTGAGCGATGGTCCAGGACCACCAGGATTACTTTTTAAGCCGGGGTCGCGCGGGGTTATTTAAGCGCTGTTTTTTTAACCTGGCTTTTGTCGCTACGCATGGCCAACCGATATCAAAGAACTTTGCAACGTCCTGAAATCGAGACCGACACTAAGATGGTGATTTGATTGCGCTGGTTGCTGGTTTTTCATTGCTTTCAGGGGTCGATGTGACGTACCTAAACAAGCCGCGCTTTGTTGCAGAGGGGTACACACGATCGTTCAACTTGAAGGAGAGTGGTCCGTTCCGCGGTGAGCCGCCAAGACGCCAACAGCGCCAAGAACGAAGCATGAAAACGACTGGCCGACTTCTTCCATTTAGTCTACCTGGCGTAGCTTGGCGATCTTCGCGTCTTGGCGGCTCAAGCAGAAACTCGGTAAATCGATCCACTAAATCCACGAACGCTTCCAAATCAAGCGCGACCGGCGACCTCTCCAGTCTGCGTATTCACGCGAACCACTTCACCTTCCTTGATAAAGAGTGGAACGCGGACTGTGAGTCCGGTTTCCAATGTCGCCTGTTTGCTGGCACCCCCCGCGGCTGTGTCGCCCCGCATGCCTGGCTCAGTAGAAACAATTGCCAGTTCGACGTATTGCGGGAGTTGAAATGAAACAGGAGCCCCGTTGTATTTCAAGACCTGTAAAGACACACCCTCTTTAAGATAACCGCGGTCGGCTTCGACTGCTTCGGCTCCAAAGGTAAACTGTTCGTAACTCTTCTCATCCATGAAATGAAATCCGTGCGCATCGCTATAAAGGAAAGAGGCCGGGGATAGTTCAATATCAGGCTCAACGAACTTCTCGCTTGAACGAAAGCTCTTTTCTATGACTGCGCTGGTTAACAATTGGCGCAGCCTGGTGCGCACCATCGTCGCCGCGCCCCGTGCTGTTGGCGAAGCAAAGAAAACTTCAAGGACTACGTAAGGCTGACCATCGACGGTGATCAATAGTTTTCGTTTTAGTTCGCTGGCTGAAATCATCGCCATTCAATTCGTTCCTCCTGAAAAAGTATGTTTTGAATAATTAGATAACTATCGTACTGGTTCTCGAAGCACAGCGTCAGCGGCGACCGCAGCGGTTTGAGCGGCTTGGGGATGTGACCGTCGCAGACCAGCAATCTGCAGTAATGCTTCACCCGTGCGGGAGAGCATTCGAAAAAGGTCGCCTTCTTCGGCCCGCGTCTCATGAACTAGTTCGGTCCATTCCATTCCGCTGGCCCAGCGTGAAGTAGCAGCGGCCGCCGAAAAGTTCAACTCCGGTGCAGGCTCGATACCAAACTTCCATTCTTCGGTTGAAACCTTGAATCCCACATCTTCAAATTGCGCCAATGCCTGCACCAACGTGTCTTCCAGCTCGAGTTCCCCGTAGTCTCTGTCCTCGTCCGCGGTAAGCGCGGCGACCACGCCTGCCAGTCGATCGAACGCGAGCGAGGTAAAGAGACCCCCTTCGAGCGCCTCGCCAACCAACAGCGGCCGATCAACGTGCAAATCCGCAAGCCAGCGTCCCCGTTCAGTTATTTTCTCAGCTTCGAAATCGAGATAACCAAAAACTGAGAGCACGCGGGCTCGTTGTTCGAATGGTTCCCAAACCTCTTCACGCAAGCGCTCGATGCGTCGCGTCGCACGTTCAAGGTCTTCGGCCTCCTTGAGTGACGCCCAAAGCGCTTCCGTACATCTCAGCTTTTCCTCAGCACTAAGATCCTTCGGCACAATCTCGTCAATTCGATCGTTGATTAAATTCAGAGCGTCGCCTTCTTCCGCCCGCGCGTCTCGCAAGCGAGGTTCGGAAATCACAATTTCCTTCCCACGCCGACGAACGTCCTCAAAGGCTTCTTCAATAAACTCGTCTTTCAGCCGGTAGGCCGGTTCATAGACTCGCCCTATTCTCTCCAGAGCAAAACTGGCTTGACGTCCGTCCTCGCGAATGCCACGGACATTTCCATCGCGCTTTTCGGTGATCAGGACAAGTCGGCGCCCGCTACGGCCCACACCGACAACTCGACCGGGCTGCACCGCCTCGTCCAGCCAGCGATGCAAAACTTCAGCGCGTGTCTGCGGCCGCGTCTCGAGAAGTTGCGTGCGCGAGCTGATCAGTCGCTCAAAGCCGGTGACAGCCGACAACGGTAAGCCACAACCGCCTTCCTTAAGTTGTTCACGAATTCCTTGCTCCAGTTCTTGCTGGTCGCTTTCCAGTCGCGTGATCTGTTCGGCAGCGTCGCGATACGCAAAGCTCTTTTCGGCAATCTCTCTCACTTGTGTGAAATTGCCGTAGGCATCGAGCAAATTCAGGAGCGTGGTGTAAGTGGCGCGAAATTGACTGACTAAAGGATCGGGAGGAGCTTTCAGTACCGCTGCGATTCTCTCCGGATCCTGGTGCAGGCCGGGAGCGACTAAAACGAAGCCGACATTGTCGCGACCACGTCTGCCGGCGCGACCTGTCATCTGTTGAAGCTCCGAAGCACTCAACGGGCGCCAGCCTTGGCCAGTGCGCGCATCTGCAACTGTCAGGACCACCGTACGCGCGGGGAAATCGACGCCCGCCGCCACGGTTGCGGTTGCAAAAATTGCGTCCAGCAAACCGTCGCTCATCAGTTTTTCAATCACCAACTTCCAGGCAGGGATGTGACCGGCATGGTGCGAGGCGACGCCGCCTCTAATGATCGTGTCCCAATGACGATGCCGGCGAATCTCCGGATACTGTTCGACAAAGCGCCGCATGAGATCTCGCCGCGTTTCCCGCCGTTCATTGCTGGATCCGCGGCGCAACAATGCTGCTTCAGACGCAGCTTGATCGCAACGCCTTCGGGTGGGCAGAAACACGATGGCCGGCAGAAGGTTGTATGACTCGAGCGCTGCCAGTAAGGTCGCCGGCGGCATCTCGGGCATGTGGAGTTTCATGTTCTACTTCCGGCGTTTGAAATGGTTTTCTGAGTAGACCGCAAATTCTTTACCCGGCGCGGCCAATTCAAACACCTCGACAAACTCGTCGTTGTTTACAATTCTGTAAGTCTCTCTCGCTCTATATCCCGCCGGAATGTTCTCGATAGTCTCAGAGGTAAAAACAAACGTCTTACCATCCGGAGGAATCGTCTCAGACCGGTATTGAGTCACAAAGCCTTCAACGTGAAATTGCCTCAGGACATAAGTTTTTCGGCCACGATCGTAACTGACGAAACCCCAGTCTTCGTGTGTCTCGCCCTTCGGATTTTTCTCCTGAGGCTGATAAACCGATTTGTGATTGACGCTTATGAATTTGCCGCTCAGAACAAGCTTATACTCTCGTTCGAGTTGCGAAATGCCAGGATTGCCCTTCCCGGTTCCGGTCCAGGTTCCCAGGAAATATTGGAACGGCTGCCAGACGTCGGCTTTCGGAGTTTGTTGACCAGTCGCAAGTAAAGGAATGAACAGAATTGTTAGCAGTAACCGTCGTTTCATTGGCTAATTCACCTCCAGATTTTAACCGGCGCACCGCGGTGCGCTATCAGAACCTGACGCGTAGCGATCCGTCGAAATCCGGGTCTTAGCGCCAAAGGCGCGAAATGTGACAGCCTGGGGCAACGCCCCAGGTAGAAGTGAGTAAATAGCTTGCAAGCGCTGAAGGCGCGAAATATTCCGCCATCCTGCTGCACAAAAAGTCGGCAGAGCCGACTAATCAGAACCAGGAGCAGTAAGCCACCGGGTCGACGATTAGAATACATGCGTCCTCATTCATTCCGCGCCTTCAGCGCTAAGTCCCGTTAACGCGTTCACCTGGTCCGTTGGCCCAGGCTGTCACATTTCGCGCCTTTGGCGCTAAGGGCAACATGCTTACCGGGGTCACTGCCAGTTCTAAGACCGGTGACGTCGATTCCCCAGCTAGCGAAAGTACCTTCGTCTGTGACCACGTCCTGACTCGCGTCGCTCCTCACGCGCGCGTTCTCCGAGCGCTTCGATCTCAGAATTCAGTTTCCCATTCTCACCAAACAACGGCAGCAAGCGTTTGTCAGGCAAAAGCATCGCGGCGCGCAAAGGGACCGGCCGCGCACCTGGACGACCCACGACACCGCAACGCACTCCGCGCACCTTTTCAATCCACCCAGCAAACTCCTGCGCATTCCCAATCGTCGCTGACAACAACAACAGTCGAATGCGGGGTGGGGTCAGAATGATTGCTTCTTCCCAAACGTGCCCGCGATCCTCGTCGGCGAGGTAGTGAGCTTCATCAATCACAACCAGATCGGCATCGACGCTGCTGCCGCCACGAAGTGAGTCGAACAGTTGGTTGCGATAGATTTCCGTGGTCCCGACAATCAGCGGAGCGTTGGTATTCTCTTTTCGATCGCCGGTGAGTATTCCAACCTTGTCTTCTCCAAATTCGTCGGCAAACTCCTGATACTTCGAGTTGGTGAGCGCCTTGAGCGGCGTGGTATACCAGGCGCGCCGCCCCGCGGCTAATAAACGCCGGATACCTTCGCGGGCAATCCACGTCTTCCCGCTTCCGGTCGGGGCTGTAACCAGCACGTCTTCAAACTCCAGTGCCGCGAGTGCTTCGAGTTGAAACGGGTCTGGTTTGAATGGGGCAGGGCGGGGAGTGCCAATGCCTTCCAAAAGTTTTCTCACTTCGCGCGACTGCGGGGCCGGTTTGGCCGCCCCGAAGGCTACAGGCTCGGTCGGTTTTCCCGTGCTCCGGGAATCCCGATCATTATTCCCGCCCTTGTCGCGGCGTTTGCCACTGCTGCGTGGCTTCCCTCTTCCAGATGAGCGCATTTGGCCTCCATATTAACCCTTTTTGCGCCTGACATCCGTCTGCGATGAAAACCCCATACTTTGAGCAACGGCCAGCCAAAATGCTACCGTATACAGATGCCGCTCATCTTGTCGCCGTTCGCAACGGTTCGCGGGTTGAGTGCGTCTAAGATCAGGAACATTGGTTGAGTTAAGGGCGTTGTATCAAAGGGATGACTGAACTTTTTAAAGATTTTGAGATTAACTGGGAACCCCGGGGGCTGCTGGTTCTGAAGTGGGTAACCTGGTCGGTGCTGGTTCACATTCTATCGATTGCTTGTCTTATGTACGTTCCAGGCGTGAGGAATGTGCTTAGCATTTCCGGGCTGGTCTCAAACACAAGGTTTGTAGACAAGGACTACGATCGCACGGCGATTGGTGACGACGTTCAGTTTGTGCAACTTACTGGCGAAAAGTTTCGGTATCCCGACGGATATTGGGCACTCGATGGTCAGTCGGGAATGGTAATGCCACCGCCCCCAGCACCACCGTCGCAAATAATCGTGCAGCAACCACAACCCGCAGGATCCCTACAGGCGCCCACGCCTGCCTTGCCGGAGCCGTCTGCGACACCCACGCCCCTGGTAATAGCGTCAACGTCGCCAAGTCCTGTCCGAACCGGCTCGCCGTCACAAACGGTCGCGCAGGCGAATGCGAGTCCAAGTCCTGCCATAGATGAGAAGAACGAGAAAGCACAGAAAGAGTTGGACAAGGTCGCAAAAGAGAACAACCTTACGCTTCCCAAGGAAGGCGAGATCAACAAGAAAGCGTTGAAGGACTTTGCAGCTTACGCCAACGACTTAAAGAACCAGGGAAAACTGGACTTGAACCAACCCTTCGAGATTGTGATCGAAGCGGAACTGGATGGGAACGGGAAATTAAAAGATCCCAAATTTACCAAGAAGGAGGGCGACCCGAATCTGATCGACCTCTTTGGCCGCATGGTCGCCGCATTAAACGACAGCGGTTTTCTCGTCTATCTGAAGCCGATCGACAACGACAATCCCGGGACCAAGGTTGTTTTTACAATCAAGCAGGGTGCAACGGAAGTGCTGGCCTCAGTGGAATCGGAAGTTTCGTCAGATAATAGTGCGCGTTTGCTCGCTAAAGGGTTCAATGCAGCGTTGACGATTGGCGCTGAATCGCGCGCCGGCAAAGAAGAGGAAGTCTTACTACGAAACACCAGCGCGGAACCTAATGGGAAGAAAATAATTTTCAACTTTACTATGCCGCGGCAAGCGATGGTCGAGTTTATAAAGAAGCAATTGGCGGCGGGTTAATGACGGGTTGTGGCGATTTGGACCGCTTGCTCGCGCCTTCCCACTCAACTAAAATTAACCGGTAAAACAACCAGAGTATCGAAGAGAATTTTTCATTCAAGAGATCAAATTAACGTATGAGTTTCGATAAATTACTAACCAAAGTATTCGGCAGCAGTAACCAACGCTTCCTCAAGACGGTCCAGCCTATTGTTGAACAAATCAACGCGCTCGAGCCGGAAATCAAAAAGCTCTCTGATGAGCAACTGCGCGCTCGCACGGCGGAATTCAAAGAACGGGTGCAACGCGAGGTTGCAGGCATCACTGACAAGGAAGAACTCAAACGGCGCGAACGGGAAGTACTCGACGAAATACTGCCCGAAGCCTTTGCCGTCGTCCGTGAAGCCAGCATGCGAACGACCGGCATGCGTCACTTCGACGTGCAATTGATCGGCGGCCTCGTTTTGCACCAGGGGAAAATCGCGGAGATGCGAACTGGCGAGGGCAAAACGCTGGTGGCCACGCTGCCGGCATATCTCAATGCGTTAACCGGCCGAGGCGGAGTTCACGTGATTACAGTGAACGATTATCTCGCCTCGCGCGACGCCGAATGGATGGGCCAGATTCATCGCTTCCTGGGCCTCGAAGTCGGTTGTATTCAAAACGACATGGACGATTTCGAGCGCCAGACAGCCTATGCCGCCGACATCACCTACGGCACCAACAACGAGTTCGGGTTTGATTACCTGCGCGACAACATGAAGTTTGACCTCGCTACGTGCGTCCAGCGAGGCCACTATTTCGCCATCGTTGACGAGGTTGATTCCATCCTGATCGACGAAGCGCGTACGCCGTTGATCATTTCTGGACCATCGGATGAAGCAACTGACAAGTACTACAAAGCCGATGCGATCATCCCGCAACTGCGCAAGGGCGAAGAGGTTGACGGCAAGAAAACCGGCGACTACGTAGTCGACGAAAAACAGCACACTGCGGTGTTGACTGAAGAAGGTGTCGACAAGGCCGAACGGCTGCTGGGAGTGGGTAATCTCTACGATCCTTCAAACATGGAACTGCTTCATTGTGTGGAGCAGGCACTGAAGGCCCACACGCTGTATAAACTCGATCATCAGTATGTGGTCCAGGACGGCGAAGTCATCATCGTCGACGATTTCACGGGTCGCCTGATGAAAGGTCGCCGCTGGTCCGATGGCTTGCATCAGGCCGTGGAAGCTAAAGAGGGCGTGAAGATTGAGAAAGAGAATCAAACCCTCGCCACGATCACTTTGCAAAACTACTTCCGCCTTTACGAGAAACTTTCGGGCATGACCGGTACTGCGGAAACCGAGGCGGCCGAGTTTCATACGACGTATAAGCTGGAAGTAATAGTAATTCCCACTCACCAGCCCATGGTCCGAAAGGATTTTTCGGACGTCATCTACCGCACGCTCCCTGAGAAATGGGACGCGGTCATTGAAGAAATAAAGGAGTGCCACGATCGAGGCCAGCCAACGCTGGTTGGTACTGTGTCAGTCGAAAACTCGGAGTTGATCGCACGCCGCCTTCAACGTGATGCGGTTCCCCACAACGTTCTCAACGCAAAGTATCACGAGCGCGAAGCAGAGATCGTTGCGCAAGCAGGACGTAAAGGCGCGGTCACGATTGCCACCAACATGGCCGGCCGCGGTACCGACATATTGCTGGGTGGAAACCCGGACTTCATGGCCCGCGAGTTTCTCAAGATTGAAGAGATCGACCCTGACGAAGCGACCGAGCAGCAATGGTCTGAAGCCTTTGCCCGGGCCAAGCGGATCGTGGAAGAAGAGCACAAGGAAGTGGTGGGTATCGGTGGTCTCCACATTCTGGGCACAGAGCGCCATGAGTCACGCCGCATCGACAATCAGCTTCGCGGTCGCGCCGGACGTCAGGGCGATCCGGGAACGTCCCGCTTTTTCCTGTCGCTCGAAGATGATCTGATGCGCATCTTCGCCGGCGATAAGGTCAAGGCCCTGATGCAGCGTCTCGGAATGGAAGAGGGTGTGGCGATTGAATCGAAGATGGTTTCGAAGCGCATTGAGTCGGCGCAGAAGTCGGTTGAAGGTCGAAACTTCGAGTCGCGCAAACACTTGCTTGAATACGACGACGTTATGAACAAGCAGCGCGAGACGATCTATGGCTTGCGCCGCCAGTTGATGGAAGAGCCTGACCAGCGAGATTACCTGATGGGCGATCCGCCGGCTGCGGGTGTCGCCTATGACCTTCTTTCCGACCTGACCAATCAGTATCTGAATCCGGACGTGTCACCGGAGGATTGGGACGTTGAGAACTACACGATCCAGATAAAGACGATTTACGACTTCGATGTCGATTCAGAAAAAATCAACTTCCAAAACCTGACAAGCCAGGAAGTGATCGATACCATCTGGGAAAAACTCAAAGTCCGGTATGCGCACAAAGAGCAACAGATCGGACCTGAGGCAATGCGCACCTATGAGCGCATCATCATGCTCAACATTATCGATGCGCAGTGGAAGGACCATTTACTGTCGCTCGATCACCTGAAGCAAGGCATCGGGTTGGTTGGTTATGGACAAAAGGATCCTCTGGTCGAATACAAGAAGCAGAGTTTCGATATGTTCCAGGAGATGCTGGATCGCATCGACACTTCTAGCATCCGATCGCTGTTCAACCTCCAGGTAGTGGCAGAGCAACCGCCCGAGACGCTTCGGCAGCGGCGTTTGCCTCGTAGATCGACTTCATTGACTTTCACTGGACCAAACCAGGGCGCCGCGGCTGCCGGCGAAGAAGACGGCAAGGTTAAGACGGTAGTTCGCGACCAACCCAAGACCGGCCGCAACGAGCCTTGTCCTTGTGGTTCAGGCAAGAAATATAAGAAGTGTCATGGGGCGTAGTTAGTTTTCATTCAAGCGGGATCATTCATGCGTTACTGTTGATTGCTCACGAGCTGATCCTGGCTCCATTCGTTTCAACCCTGTCAATCTTACTCGTCCAGTTAGAATCCGATTTCAACCTGGTGTAACGTGTTAAGTCCGTTGAAGCCTACACCGCCCAACTGGTCTGAATGAACATCAAGTCAACCAACCCGGCCGTGCGTGCCATCATTGATGGTACCGCTCCTGAACAAGCACGTTTGGCGGCTGCCAGCGGGCTGTTACCACTTCCGCAAACCGATTTACTTGAACTACTCGTTGCACTGCAGCAGGAGCTCGATCCAGAGATTGCAGAGGCAGCAATTGAAACGCTCAATTCTCAAACAACGGAAGATTTGTTGGCGTCAGCGAAAAGCGACGAGACTCCACCTGCCGTTTTGGATTATCTGGCCACGGCCAACAATGGCGCCCGCGAGACTCGCGAAGCTGCAATTCTTAATCGCAATACTTCCGATCAGGCTATCGCCAGTCTGGCCGCCACAACTTCCGACGGTAACCTGCTTGAGCTGATCTCAATCAATCAACAGCGGCTGGTGCGGTTTCCCAAAATCATAGACGCGATTCTGGGAAACTCCGCCCGCTCTGCCGAAGCCGAGCGTCGCGCAAAAGAGACGCGTCGAGAATTCTTCGAGAAAGAACGTGGAGCACAACAAATCGCCCAGGAGTTACGTGCCCGGGGCAATAGCGCCGCGGCCGAATTCTTTGAGAGCGCCGAGCTCGAAGAAGGTTTTAGTATTGAAGATGCGTGGTTGATTGCCGCGCACATTGAGGTATCCGATGCGGACATCGACGAGTCGTGGCTGCCGTCCGAACGCTACGAAGAACTAAGGCCCGAAACAGCCGAGGATCGCGCCGCCAACTTCAAGCGTTTGGTAGAAAACGAACGCATCGAAACGGGTGAGTTATCACCTGAACGGGTTTCATTGATTAAGCGCATCATGTTTATGAACGTAAGGGATCGAATGAAACTCGGCATGAAGGGAGACCGAGAAGCTCGCAGCATTTTGATCCGCGACTCTAACCGCATTGTTGCCACTGCCGTTATCAACAATCCGCGGATCACCGATCAGGAGATAGAAAATATCGCGGCCATGAGAACGGTGGCCGACGAAGTATTACGACTGATCGCCGCAAAACCTGCGTGGGCCCGCTCGTATTCCATCATTCACAATCTGGTTCGCAATCCGCGCACGCCAATTCCTACGGTAGTCAGCACTCTTCCCCGCATTCGCAGCAAGGACCTGCTCAGCCTCACTCAGAATCGAAATGTCTCTGAAGCGGTCCGCCGGCAAGCAATGCGTCTAACACAAACACGTTCCGGCCATTGATGGGCTTTTGCCGCCTCTTAGAGCCAAGGCGATTTGTTGCAGAAGTTTTGCGAAATCGTTGAGAATGTCCTTGACACGTCACGGATAATACGTATAATTTCACACACTGACACGCAGTTCTAATTGATAACTTGGCTTTTCTGGTTACAGGTAAGCCAAATTGAAGGTGCTCCCGGGGTCGCGGTTTTTCTTTCATGTACGCCGCGCGGCTTTATCTCACCCGCTAAAACGCACCGCCTGGTTTACAGGATCGGCCATATGTGACGATTCTCAGTTCTTTGCCATCGCCAACCCAGTATTTACCCGAACCTGCCGGACAGTTGCCCCGCCAGTCTTAACCGATTAGCGGGGCACATTTCTTTGTAAATTGATTGAAGATTATTTGGCGGAAAGGCTGCGATTCTTCCGGGACTCGGTGGCAGGCGTCGCGAGCTTGGAGGGCGGTTGTACACCAGCCAGCCCGGCGAAGAGCTCTTCATACTCGTCCACAACTCGCTCCCAATCATAATATTTCTGCACCCGGATCTGCGCCCGGTTACGATAACTTTGTACCAGGGAACCGTCCCGCAAGACGCGCTGCAGCTTCTCTGTCAGATCCAATTCATCCGCATAAGGAATTCCGGCGTCTCCCACGACCTCGATGTTTTCCGGCGTAGCCAGCGTCAATACACAATTGCCGTAACCCATCGCCTCAAGAAGGGCGGGATGTGTTCCACCGACCTCAGTAGCGTGGACGTAACAGTAAGCGTTCTGTTGTAGGGCGCGATAGTCCTGGCCAAAGACAAAACCGGTAAACCCGATTCTTCTGTCGCCGCGCGCCCGGGCCTTCAAGTCGTTTATGTAACTGCGTGCATAAGGGGCATCGCCGACAATTATCAAACGGTAGGCGGTTCGCACCTTTTTAAAAGCTTCGATCACCAAATGCGCGTTGTTTTCCGGTTCCAGCCGTGAGACATAGAGAACATATCTATTAGGCTCAACTCGCCATCTTCGCAAAGCTGCGCGATCAGGACGGCGTTCAACTTCAGCACCGTAAGCAATCATCTTCGAGGTGGCCCTGTACTTCGCCAGGTAGTAATCCTGAATCACTCGCGCATCGGTGACGGTCACGTTTGGCAGGAATGTGGACAACCGCTCGGCAAGCAGATAGTAACGCCTTCCCAACCAGTTCCACTTTTTCCTTTTGTGCTCAAGGCCGTCGACATTGATTGCTACGGGAGTTCCGGTTAGTCGCAGTATGGGAACAAATGGCGCGTTCGCAGCATTACATATCAAGACAGCATCAAATCGCTCTGATACGGCATGAACTGCGGACAGGAAAGCGTGCACGACAGTGTCAAAATATTTATAGCGGAGCGTTGGTAATACCTTGAGCCGAACACCGTGAAACTCCAATTGTCGAGGTGAAACATAATGGGCGCGTCCGTAAACGGTGACTTCATGCCCCCGGGCGACGAGCCTGGTGGAAAGATGCTCAGCGAAAGTCTCGAACCCTCCGTAGCTCGCTGGTATTCCACGCGTTCCAAGAATGGCGATGCGCATAACTCGAAAAATTCTTCCCCCCAATGATTGATCAAACTAGCGGCGCTGGCCCGCTGCTTTTTCATAAACAGCCAGAGTTTTACGCGCCGTTTCTCGCCAATCAAAAACTTTGGCTCGCGCCAATCCCTTCGACCTAAGTGAAGATCGGAGCTTTGAATCGTTTATTACTTTTGAGATTCCAGCGGCTATATCGCCAACCTCAAACGGATCGACCAGAATGGCTGCGTCGTCGACTACTTCCGGCAAGCTCGTCCGGTTTCCCACGATAACCGGCACTCCACATTTCATTGCCTCGAGCGGCGGCAAACCAAATCCTTCGAAGTAAGACGGGTAGATGAAACAATTGGCACCGGAATACAGCGCGGGCAAATCAGCCTCTGGGACATACCCGGTCAACGTCACCTGATTGCCGAGTCCAAGTTCTTCGATCTTCCTTAGTGTTTCGTCGTAGAGCCACGCACATTTGCCAACCAGGACCAGTTTAGGGAGATTAACTTCTGGTTGCGAGCGGCGCAAGAGTGCATAGGCTTCAAGCAACCTGGGCAGATTCTTGCGTGGCTGTATTGCACCAACAGACAAAATGTAATTCTGATTTATGCCGTATTTTTGTCTTACCCGTCGCAGTTCCTTTTCCTCTTGAACCGGAGAAAAATGAGCAGGCGCCGCAAGCGGCACGACGGCAACTCGTTCAGCATCGATGCCGTAAGTAGCTACCACGTCGTCGCGAACAAATTCCGAAAGCGTCAGAACCTGAGCCGCTTGGCGCGCTGATCTTCTCACGGTCATGCGCAACTGCATTCGACTGCGTCGCTTGAAGGTTAAGGGCAAATGTTCGAACGACAGATCGTGGATACTAACGACGACCGGGCACGGAGCGACAGGCGGCGACGTGAACTGGACGTGCAGAACATCGACGGGATTCCGTCGCAGCTCGCTGCTGAGCGTAAGTGGGATACGGATGAATGGAGTGTGCGGCAGTGTGGATCGAACTCTAAAGTTGGGCCAACGATCTTTGAATCTCTCCAGGGCCTCTCGCTTGGTGACGTAAATTGTGTACTGATTCTTTTGATCGATCTCGGCCAGGGCCTCGACTAGATTGGTAGCATAACTCTCGTTGCCGCCAAGTCCGGTCCCAACAGAGTGGGCATCAATTGCGATACGCAAGTGGTTGCGACTCCTGAGTAGAGACTTGCGACACGGCCCGTGAGGAAGCCTGTTCAAAAAAGGATTGGAAGGAACAGAAGAACTCTTCTAACACTGATCCCGTCTAGAGTTCAGGCCTGGCTTGCGTTCAGAAGGCTGCCAAAGGCTGAATTCCTAACGAGCGGCCTAAAACGCCCTACTTCTTGCCAGCAGCGGAGGCTTCAGCGGTCTGTTGCCCGCGCGTATCGCGCTCGCGGATGCGTGCAGCCTTTCCTCTCAGGCCGCGGAGATAATAGAGTTTTGCTCGGCGCACGCGACCTCGCTTAATCACGTCGATATGGTCGACGATGGTTGCGTGTAGCGGAAAGATTCTCTCAACGCCGACACCAAAGCTGGTTTTACGAACCGTAATTGTTTCCCGGGCTCCGCCGTGCTTTCGGGCAATCACCACACCCTCAAAAGCCTGCAGCCGTTCCTTGGTCTCAGATTCCTTAATACGGACGTGCACGCGCACCGTATCGCCCGGCTGAAAGTCAGGAATGTTCGTGCGCAATTGCGTGTTCTCAATACTGTCTAATCTATTCATCTCATTACTCCATTAAAATCCGGACGGTCAGGATACAGGATCAGCCCCGTGCCCCCCAACTCCAGACAAAACTCACTTCAAAAGATCCGGGCGGTTTCGTTGCGTTTTCTTGAGCGCCGCCTCTTTTCGCCAACGCGCAATCTCCGCATGATTTCCTGTCAAAAGAACCTCCGGGACATTCATCCCAGCAAACTCTGTCGGCCGCGTGTATTGCGGATGATCCAACTGTCCGGCGGAAAAGGATTCGTTCGTAGTCGAGGTTTCATTACCCAGGGCCCCCGGTAACAACCGCACAACAGCATCGATCGTAACTAACGCCGCCGGCTCGCCTCCCGACAAAACATAATCGCCGATCGATATTTCGTCTGTGGCCAGTGCCTCAGAAACTCGCTCATCGACCCCTTCGTAACGCCCGCAGATTAAAACGATCTGCTTCGCATTTTTTGAAAGATCCTGCGCAACTTCCTGCGTAAATACCCGACCTTGTGGCGACATCAGAATTACGCGCGTTTGCGGCGAATAATCCTCGCGTCGAGTGGCCCCGGTCAGTTCCGCAACAGCGGCGAAAATCGGTTCCGGCTTGAGCACCATGCCTTCGCCGCCACCGAATGGGCGATCGTCGACAACGTGATGCTTATCGGTTGTCCAACGACGCAGGTCATGCGCCTTCGTCTCAACCAGACCCGCGGCCCGAGCTCTGCGAATAATCCCGTAGTCAAACGCGTCGCGAAAGAACTCCGGAAAAATCGTAATGATATCGCAGCGCAACACGGTGCA
>Ga0190270_10000323_pt1 | contig 20352 bp, 27 predicted proteins | sample Popmic320T_FD_133748 | JGI IMG/M metagenome (GOLD analysis project Ga0190270, IMG submission 133748) | Populus adjacent soil microbial communities from riparian zone of Weber River, Utah, USA - 320 T | ecosystem: Environmental > Terrestrial > Soil > Riparian zone | place: USA: Utah | collected...
CCGACCATGTCGCCGCCCTCGCCGCAACCCTGACGCCAGCGAAATGGCTCGCCGCCCGCACCCCGACCGCTGCGGCTGCACCCGCCGGAAATCCGGCGTGATGGGTTGCTGAGGCGGTTACGGCCTAAATAATGGTCGACGGTAGTTTCCTCTCACGGGTCGTGACAAGTGCGTCGCTGCAAGCAACTCGCCGAAATCCCCGATAGCGTTTGAGGAGGCTTTGAACGCGGTGGGATGCGGCATTTCCTAAAAAGGATTCACGGTTTTCGCGCGGGGCGGTGGAAGGCGTTTATGTTGATGGCGCATTTGGGACGGAATTTAGGTTTGGTGAGTGGCCAGTAGCTCCTTGTTGCGGGGTAAAAACACAGGGAGAGGACCAGTTGCAATTAAATCAGTGCTTCTGTGCATGTACGGTGTCTTAGGCGCATTAGAGTCAGCTCACAGGAGGAATCTTTCGCGCGTACAAATCCCTACGCGCGGTAGCGGGTCCACTTGCCGGAGCCGCTCTTTTTGAAATTCGCATCCATCAGCTTAATCGCTCGCGGGTAAGAAATTCCGGATGCTTCCGATGTGTGTTTGGCTGATACGCCCTCCTTACCGGAGCCGCTCACGACTTTCTTCAAAGCCTCTATAGCCTCCGCGTCGCCGATGCGCTTACCGCGCTTGCCGCCACGTTTCTTGCGAAGGGTGGCAGACGGAACATTGCCGGCCCCCGAAAGGCTTGCCGCCCATCCCTTGACTGATTTTGGCGGACGCCCGCGCCTTCCTTTGGGCTTACCTTCACTGCGTGAACTTCCCCGAGAAACTTCGTTTATCCCGCCCAACGAGGTTTGGAGAGCCAACATCTGCGATTGCAAGTCAGCGAGCTTTTGGCGGCGGAGGCCTGCCAGTTCACTTTCAAGCTGGGCAATACGCCGGTCGAGAGAATCGTTCATGTTGGTAGGAAGGCAATGATAGGGGATGGCGCTGATGGCCGCACGTTGCGCCGTTAAAGCTGGGAGGTAAAAGCGCCGATATCGAACAAGGTCAAATCATTTGTCAGAGGTGGAATTGTCTTGGCGATCTCGAAGACTGGAACTGCCCTCGCGCTTATCCTAAATATCCGTGCTTTTTGAGATACGCGCGCACGGCTTCGCTGACGATCTCACGTTGTGAGATCGGAGTCTGCCGCTGAAGCTTACGTTCCATTGAGGCGCGCAGGAGCGCGTCGAGCAGGTTTGTCTCAAGGCGCACGGTGAGCGTCTTAAAACTCTCATGTGGAAGTACAGGCGACTGGGGTAGAATTCCCTGCGCAGGACGCGCGGCTGTCTGAGTCGCAGGCGGGTCTATGGACGGCGGTTGCTGAGAATCTCCGCTCGCGCCCGCACGGCCGGTTTCAAGGAAAGCGGCTTCCTCAGAATTCAACACGTCTCCGAGGGATTTGCGCTTAACCATTGGTCATCTCCTTGAGCAGCGCATTCATTTCAGAAGCCGCCGGCTTGGCGAGAAATCCCATCTTTGAAACGACTTGGCCCTGCCCTGCAGCATCGGCAAAGCTCTGGCGCTGCGATAACCCGGAAAGAACTTTTATGCCGAGACGATTAGCGTTGGAAAGCATTTCGGAGGTGAGGCGCCCGCGCTTTTGGAGCTTGTTTGGAATCAGCGCCGCGTGGGGGAGTCCTTTGCGCGCCTTCTGCGCCTCTTTAAGCACTTGGACTGCCATTGCTGCGGCGCGAAGGTCAAGAATCGACGGGCCGCATGGAAGAAATACCCGATCAGCGCGAAGCATGATCGCTCGGGTTACGTGGGAAAGGCCCGCGGGGCCATCGATCACGATGTCCTCTGCCTCGTTCTCCAATTTTGCGAGGCGTTTGATAATCGCTGCGGGATCGTCAAGATGCACAAGCTGAATGGGAAGGCCAGTGTCCGTAATCCATTTTGAGGAACTCGCTTGAGTGTCAGCGTCGATGAAGACGACGCGCCGTTTCTTGCCTGCCAGAAAGGCCGCTAGATGCACCGCAATGGTCGTCTTCCCTACTCCACCCTTCGAATTTGCCAGCCCATAGATCATGTTGAATTCCTCTCACGGCAGGATATTGCCGAGTGAGCCTTGTAGGAACTGCAATCCCTTTGCCAGACAAAAGACCGTGAAGATTTTTCCAAACGGTGGCAGCATTGCCACACAGCCTTCAAGCTTCCAAGCTTGCTGGTTTGCTTGCTTGCTTCCTTCTGTTAGCAATCGAGTGTCTGTGGTTCCATCTTGTGACTGCTGCGGATGGCTGACCCGCTACTAAAAAGCGGGGGGCAGCTATCCGCGGTTTAAGTGTTTACTCTTTTAGTTTAATTCTAGTTTAGGAGATTTCGGTTGCCTTGAGAGCAAGGGAATCTGCGGGTTTCAGAGATTTGCCGGTCGCTTCTCCGCCGTCCCTTAGTCGTTCCTCCGACGTCCCAAAAGTCGCCGCTGCGCCGATGGTCCGTCGCTGCTCCGACGATATGGTCGCTGCTCCGACGATGCAGCAATTCTCTGTCCTTCTCCGCCGGTTATTTCTCAATGAATTCAGTGGGTTCGTTGGATTTGACGGACTCGTCACTAAAATTCGGCCTCTGGTTTGCTACACGCGAATCAAGCCTCATAAACCGCAGCTTTCCTGCCCGTTTTTGGCGTTTGGTCGCTGCTCCGACTATGTTTCTCAAGGATTGGCGCTGGAAACCTCTCGGTCGCCGCTCCGACGATAGAGCTTCCTTGGAGGGGTTTCTAAAGGAAAAGGGTCGCTGCTCCGACGTTATTGCATCACCGTTAGGAACATGCTAGGATTGCCGGCATGGGCAAGAGAGTGGAAGGCGGAATCAAGGACCATCAGAACCTAATGCGGTTCGAAGCATCCGCTTCCCACGCGCCAGTGAAAGACCAGTTGGACTTGATGGCGCGCAATTGGTTCAGCCTGACCGCCGGCCGGACTCAGCCCATTGAACATAAATACACGGATGCCAGTTCAAAACGGGAGGAGACCGTGCGGATTACCTGCACTCAAGAACACGGAATCGCTACGATTTACGATCAGGATCTGCTCATCTTCGTAATCTCCCAGTGGATTGAAGCCAAGCGCGCCGGCATTGAGTCCTCGCGGCGTGTCTGTTTCACGCCGTACCAGTTCTTCACTTGGATCGGGCGCACGCCTACCGGCAGCGCATACCAGCGCCTCAAAGAGGCGCTTAAACGCCTATCGGGCACGAAAATTGAGACCCCGCGCAATTTTGAAAAAGGCACGCGGCGCACCAATGTAATCAAACAATTCTCGTGGGTCCCGGAATGGGAAGTCGTCGAGGAAAATGGCACCATTCACGGGATCGAAGTGGTTCTGGCCGAATGGCTGTACGAGAGCATCCAAGATTTCCATGTGCTCACGCTGGACCGGCGATACTTTGAGATTTCCGGTACCGTCGAACGCTGGCTGTATCTTTACGCCCGCAAAGCCACCGGCAATGTGAACGGCGTCTGGAAGGAGAAATTCAAGAGTCTCTATCGCAAGTCAGCCTCACAGCAGGATTACAAACACTTCAAATCCGCTCTGATGAAGCTGATCGAGCGCGACGGTCTCCCCGGTCTCAAACTGAAACACGGCGAATCAGTAACTGGCGAAGACATGCTCCTGATGGAACGGCTAAAAGAATTATCAGCTTCGTCCGCGCCGCCGGAGCAACTCGCGCTGATTGAAATGACGCCGCATGAACAGCACTGGGAAAATTTGCTGGAGGTCATGAAGCGCCGCGTCGGCGAAGCGACAACCAACGTTTGGATTGCTCGTGTTGAGTTTCGGTCTTTTGAAGATCAGAGGTTAACGCTCGCCGCTCCAACGAAGTTTATCGCTGACCAAGTGGTTGCGAAGTTTGAAAAGCAAATCCGGACCATTTGGGAGTCTTTTGGCTATGAGGTTGAGATGGTCAATGTTACCGCCCCCGCCCGGAATGCCAAAGCAAGCTGAATTCAGGCGCTCCTGTGTTGTCCCCGAAAAAAGTCGAGCGCCTCAGTGAGTTCAGACGCGCGTTTCGAGGCGTCGGGATCACTTCCTGCCGTGTCGGGGTGACAGCCGCGCATCAGCGCACGGTAATTTGTCTCCGCCTGTTCCAAACTGTAAGGCGGCATGAGCCGCAGGATTTCTGCGTAGCGGTCGATTGCCCTGCCCTGATCCGTGCCAGTATCCACGACGGCACGTTCCCGTTTCTGGCGGGGTTTTCTCCCCGCCCCGGTCACGCCGCCAGCCGGAGAACTGCCCGGATAATGATCCAAGCTTTCTCCGGCATCGCTAAACACATCGCTCTGCTTTTTTTGGTGCCGGAGCCGGTACCAATAATTGATGGCCTCCTTCGACCACAGCGACAGCGATAGTAGAACGAGCCAGAAAGGCAGTTTGGCAACGCCGGCGATGCTGAAAAGCGTCGCGGCGATAAGCACGAGGGCGGGCTCCAGCCACAGGTAGGTAAAGGCTTCGATCTTGTCTCGAGCCTCGGTCCTAAAGAGTGCGGCCAGCCGCATAAAATGGGGTGTGCCTGCATAATAGTCGTGCTTGCCGGAGCGCCGGAGTTCCCGGCCGAATGCCTTAAGCAGGTGACAGAGGTAAAGCAGGCTGGCTGCAACGCCGAAGAGCGCCACTGCGCGCCAGTGCGGCCAAGCTCCCGGTTCATGCCAAGCGTAAAACGTGAAGAGCGCTTGTGCCCAAATGCAGGCGAGAAAGATGCTCTTTGGCCCAAGGAAGGCGTAGCCAAAAGAGGTCCGCAAGAAGACCAGGCCCGTCATTGAGATGACATGCAAAACAGGGCTGATGATCGGGATTCCAGGGCTGGGCCCGCTGGACTGCAGCTGCTTATCCTTCATACCGCTGGGGGAAGACGTGGCGGATGAAGTTTTGCGTCAATACTTTGTCGCGGGCGGTGACTCGCCAGCGGCGCCCGCCTTGGAAGAGAATGGCATCGACTTCAAAGTTCGACTCTACTCCGCCGGTGCGGAGCATCGTAAATTCCTGCGGCTGGACGAGATATTCGAAAATCAGGCTTCCGCCGGCATTTTTGGCTGAGGCCGGGGGGGCCAGCGCGGCCCCCTCCTTCTGAGAGTCCTCCATAGAACTGCACCTGCCGCGATTTGCCGATGGAATCGGCGGCCCAGTTGTTGGTAACCGGGTCTCCTTGCGCATGGAAGATTTTGCACTGCAAGTTTCCGAGAAAGGACTCTGTGTCCGAGCGGGCATTTGCGCCTCCGAATGCCGAATGGTAGCTCGGAAGATTCTGGGTGAGATAGACGGTGCAGGCACGGGATGACCGCGCCGTACTTTGAAACAGCGCATCGTAGGAATTTACGAAAAACTGGCTCTCGTCGGCCCAGAGAAAAACCGGGCGGATAGAGGTTTCCGCCGCCTTCCGGTCAACGCCGGCCGGGATGCGTCGCTCGACGGCGCGCTGCCAGATGAATTTGAAGAGCACCTGAGCGAACTGCCCGAGTTCGTTAAACTCCTTAATTGGCAGGTTCAGAACGATGATCTTGCCGGCAAAGCTGTCTTCGGGCGTGAAAGTCACGTCGGTGCAGAACAGTGTCCTCAACAGACCGCGCAGGAAACAATCGGCCATGCTGGTGAAGGTGGAGACGATGACGCTGCGCGTCTCGGTGGCTAGACTCGGAAATTCCTTCAGCCAGTAATCTCGGGTGAGTTCCAGATCGGGCTTTCGCGCTTCACTTACCCGTTCCGCGGCGACTTCAAGCAGCGCAAAACAGGCCGAATCGCCCCGCCATGATTGGCTTTCGGCCTCCTGCGGCGTCCGCGGCGCGGAGGTGATTATCCGATACAGGGACGGCAGATCCACGTCATCGGTCGCCATAACGGCAAGGTCGATGCTGTTTCGCAGCAATTGTTTCAAAGTCCGTTGCCAATAGGCGTCGTTCCCGCCCTGCCCTTGCCGGCGCTCGCCAGCTTCAATTACGGAGCAGAAGAGCTGCACCAGACTTTCGGTGTGCCCTGCCCCCGTCCCGGGGCGTTTTAGCTCGTAGCGCAGAAAGTTAAACCGGTGCGGTCCGCCGGGCTCGACTACCAGTAAGTCCCGCTCCCTTCCGCAGGCTTTGGCATAGTTTCGCCATGCCAGGACTTCGTCGGTTTTGGCGGTCAGTACGAGTCCGCCAAGATTGGATTCGATGAAGGCGCGGGCGATGGCCTGCCCGCTGCCGGACGATTTTCCGGACCCGGTTCCGCCAAATATTTGTACCCCTTCGAACGCATCGCGCAGACACCACATGTTCTCCGGCTGCCTCGTTTTGCCGTCCGGCGATAGCTCAAGGATGGCCTCCTCATCATCGGGCCAGTCTTTGATTTGGGGGGCCGGCTTGGTAGGAAGTCTGGCCAGTTCGCTTGCGGACATTGGCGAAATCATGGCGATACGTGGCCCGCCGCAAAGCCGGAAATTGGATATCTCCGCACCATCAAGCCGTGCCGTTTTGGCAGTCGACCCGCTCGCGATTCCTAAACCGCCCGCGGGCTTTTTGGACGTTGGAAACGGGGCTTTCAGAAGTCACCCTGCCCTCCCCGGTCGCGCCGGAGACGCGCCGCCAGCGGCCCTCGCCGCAACCCTCTAAGCTGTGCTTAGAGCAGATGTCTGAAGTGTTTCTGAAAGCTGGTTTGCAAGTATGCAAGTATGCAAGGCTACATGGTGGGAAAGTGGTTTGGCAGCTTCCTTACATTCCTGCCTGCTGGCATGATTACAGCCAAGCCCGCATCCAAGATTGTAAGCTCGCAGGTAAGTCTCCAAACAAGCAAGTGAGGCTGCAAACTGACCATCCTCCAAGCGTGTCAGCTTGGCACCTTTCGACTGGCCACAAAACGACGGAGAACTTCGAGCATTTAACCAGCGTGCCCGTGCAGACGCGTGGCATGCCTGCATCAGTGCGGAGGGAATTGACAGGCGGAGTGCAATCAGAAGTAGAAACGAATTCGCAACTCTGCTACGGAGCCATTATGCTCAGGGTCGTGCCACATAAGAGCGCGGCAGCCGCCCGGCATTACTACACCGAGGGGCTGAAGCGCGAGGATTATTACACGAAGGGGGAGGAGGTGCCTGGGCAATGGCACGGGAAAGCCGCTGCGCTCCTTGGGCTCTCGGGGCCGGTCGAGCGTCACGATTTCACTGCGCTGGTGGAGAACCGGCATCCGACGACCGGCAAGCGGCTGACACCGCGGACAAAAGTGGACCGGCTCGTGGGGTATGATATGACGTTCAATGCGCCGAAATCGCTTTCCGTCCTATATGCCCTGACTCAAGACAAGTCCCTTCTGCACGCCTTCCGTTCCGCGGTGGCGGCCACGATGTCGGAGATTGAGGGCGAGATGGCCACGCGCGTCAGGCAGGGCGGGCGAGTGGCGGACCGGATTACCGGCAACATGGCGTGGGCAGAATTCGTCCACTTCACGGCCCGACCCGTCGGCGGAATTCCAGACCCACATTTACACTGTCACGGCTTTGCCGTGAACCTTACATTCGATGCAGTTGAGGATCGTTGGAAGGCCGCAAAATTCCGAGAGATCAAGAAAAACGCCCGCTATTCCGAGGCCGTTTTTCACTCCCATCTGACGGGCGCGCTGGCCGCGCTCGGTTACGGCATTGACCGCACCCGGACCGGCTGGGAAATCCAAGGCGTGCCGGCGAGCGTGATTGCGAAGTTTTCCCGGCGCACCCATCAAATTGACGAACTGGCGGAAAAACGGGGCATCCGCGATGCCAAGCTCAAGGACGCGCTCGGGGCGGTGAGCCGGGAAGGCAAGCGGCATGGGCTTGCTTGGAGTGATCTCCTTGCGGCGTGGAGCGTCCGGCTGACCGAGGAGGAGAAACTCGCGCTCTCGAAAGTTTGCTATGAAAAAGGCCATGCGCCGACGAGGCGAATTACGGCAGCGGAGGCGGTTACTTATGCGGTGGACAAGAGTTTTGCCAAGAACTCCGTCGTGCTTGCCAACACGCTCTTAGGGGAGGCGATGCGGGTTGGGGTAGGGCAGTTGTCGCCGGAGGCTATCCGCAAGGAAATGCTCCGGCATGATTTGCTGGTGCGCGAGGTGAAGGGCGATTTGCTCTGCACTTCGCTGGAAGCGCTCGCCGAAGAAGTTGCGCTTATCAGCTATGTCCGCGGGGGCAGGGGCCGGATGGCGCCGCTCGCGCTCGGTCATACGATCAGCCCGCACTTTTCCGCGGAGCAGCAGCGGGCGGCCCGGCGCATTCTGGAGAGTCGTGATCAGGTCGTCGGGTTGCAGGGCCGCTCCGGTGCCGGCAAAACGACCCTGATGAAGGAACTGGTGACCGCTATCGAGATGAGCGGGAAGCGGGTCTATGCCTTCGCCCCCTCGGCGAGCGCATCCCGCGACTCGCTGCGTGAAGCGGGATTCGAAAACGCGGAAACCGTTGCCCATTTGATGGTAAACAAGACACTTCTGGCCAAAACCCGCGGGCAGGTCGTGATCATCGATGAGGCTGGTATGCTGGGAGTTCCTGACCTGTGGCGCGCGCTGGAAGCGTTCGGGCCTTCCACCCGCGTGATTCTGACGGGGGATACTAAACAACATGCGCCGGTGGCTCGTGGGGACGCGTTTCGCATTCTTCAGGATTATTCCGGCATGGCAGTGGCGGAGGTGACGGAAATCCGGCGGCAGGAAGTCGAGCTTTACCGCAAGGCCATCGAATCCCTGTCAAAAGGTGACCTTCGGGCAGGGTTCCGCCGGCTGGACGAGTTGGGAGCGTTTATTGAGATTGCCGATGAGGTCGAGCGCTACCGCGCGCTGGCTGCGGACTATTTGAGTCTTTCGCAGGGGGGGGCGCCGCCGTTGGTTGTATCTCCCACGCATCGCGAGGGAGCGAATGTTACCCAGGCGATTCGGCAGGCCAAGCGCGAAGCGAATTTGTTGGGGCCTGAGCGGGAGCTTTTACAGCTTCACAATCTCCAGTGGGAGGAAGCGGACCGGTCGCTTCCTGAGAACTACTCGCCGGGACTGGTGGTGCAGTTCCGTCAAAATGCGAAAGGCATCCGTCGCGGGGACCAGTTCCGCATCAGCGAACGGCTCGCTGACGGCACGGTGCGCATGACGAATAGCAAAGGCGATGAGCGCATACTCAACCTCAAGGAGGCGGATAGGTTCGAAATCTATGAAGAGCGGAAAATTGCGCTCGCCAAAGGCGACGTGATTCGGATTACCAAGAACGGGGACACCGACGACGGCCGCCGCATCAGCAACGGCAATATATTCAGTGTCGCCGGTTTTGACCGGAAGGGGCGAATTCAACTCCACACCGGAGGCGTGTTAAGTGCCGACCACGGGCATCTCACCTATGGTTATTGCCTGACCAGCCATACCGCTCAGGGCAAAAGCGTAAAGGACGTGCTCGTAGCGCAGGCTGAGGATTCCTTTCTTGCCTCCTCGGCGGCCCAGTTTTATGTGAGCGCCAGCCGTGCCAAACAATCCATCCGCATCTACACTGACAGCCGCAGCGGTCTGCAGCACGCGGTGGGCAATTCTGCCAGCAGGATGTCGGCATTGGAACTTGCGCAGTTCAGCCGCCCGGAAATCAATGATATGAGCGATGCGCTAAATCGGGATCGCTGGCGCGATGCTCTCCGGCAACGCCGCAATCCGGCGTGGCAGGAGAACGTTAAGACTCGCGCTGGTGTGGAGAAAACGAAAACCTTCGTCCAGAATGTGGTCGAGGAGCGCAGGGGAAAGACTGCGAAAAAGGGCGAGGTTGTCAGTTGGAAAGCCTATGTGGAAATGAAGCGCAGCATGGCGGGGCCCGATGGGAAGAGCCGGAGCAAGGGGCACCCCTCGCCGCCCGGCAAAAAGGGCCGAGTCAATGGAGCGCTGATCAAACGCAGCGAACATTCCACGCCCGTGCGAGATCAAATGCTGGCTGCGCATGCTGCCAAAAAAGCGGAAGGCAGCGGCAAGGCAATCACTCCGCCAGCGGCGAATGATAACCGCAAGAAGTCGGGGAGGCCGACCATTTCCCGTATCAAAGTGGCGGCCAAAAGCAGCGCGGAGAATTTCAAGGCCGTCGTATCGAGGGGCGGCCGCAAGACGCCCGAGAAAGGCCCTGAAGAGGTCGCGAAGCGGGTGAGCAAGAATGCCGGCGATGCTCCAAAGCAGCATGCGGCAAACAAATCTCAAAATGACCGTACGGCAGAACGTCGGCTGCGGCAAAAACGGCAGGATGCGGTGCAAAAACCTCCAGCGCCTGTCAAAAACATAACCCCTGTCGTCCGAAAAGGAAGGTAGCCGATGTCTGAACACGCCATTGATCGCATACTAAAGGACCGCAAGAGCGGCGCAGGGGAGGCGCCTGCCGAGGCCGCCAATAAATTCTATTCCGTTCTGAACGCGGATGGGCTGGTGGAGAATTTTCTGGAACTGCAATTTCGCAATGGGGTGCGTACGGGATTTAGTTATTCCGATCTCCAGTGGTTTTCGTGGGATCCCGAAGCCGGCTGCATTGATTTGGAATTCGGAGGATTTCTGATCACGATCAAAGGTCGCGGCCTCTATCCTGACGTGTTCCAAGGTATCAAAAACCGGCGGGTTGCATGGGTAAGGGAGGGTGGTTGCGGAATGCAAGATCACGATGGCAACGAGTCGTTCATCGAGGAGATCACGATTCTCCCGCCGAAAGAGTTTGGCGAGGGGGCCGAGGAGTGAAAGTTTCACTGTGGCGGAAATTCCCAAAATGGGCGCTGGCGATCTCCATCGTGGTGGTCAGCACCGGGATCTTCGCGTTTTGGTGGTTCTTCCTCTACCCGCGGTGGAATCTCGGTTCCGGTTCGTCCTCGTCTTCGCCTTCAGTACCGTCCTCTCCCTCCGTCCCCGAGCTGGATGAATGGGAACTGCGCCGGGAGAAGGCAGAAACCCTGCCTGACAGAATGGGCAGTCTCGTAGTCGCCGGCAACGACCTTTACGATATTCAATCCGGGGAGTTGATCTTCCACAATTGGCTGTCCGGCGGCTGTCCGCCGGTGCTGTTCTACGACTCTGACAATCGGAAGATCATCGGCGGCATGCCTCGCGGTCTCGTCAGATATGACCTCACCGGTAAAAAGAATGCAGTGATCGGCGAGCCCGCCGGAGTCGCGTTTTCCGACGGCTTCAAGGTGGCCGTGTTTGCCCAAGGGGGAAATGTTTGGAAGGCCACGCCTGACTGGAACGCGTTTTCCCTGACCAAAGAGCTGCAGGTGACGAAAGGAGGCCAGTTCAATGATTCGTTCCTTTCGCAGAACATCCAGATGGGCACGGCAAACATGATGATCGTGCGGCAGCCCCCGAACCTGCTGCGGGTGGACCTGAATTCGGGAGAGATCGTTCCGATGCGCTTGCCACCCGGAAGCAGTTTTCAAAATCAGTCCCCCGATGGACGAATGCTCGCGGGAATGGTCCGCGAGCGGGACGGATCGAGCTTTTACGCTTACGATGTTGAAAAGGATTCCGCGGAGCCGTTCGCACTCGGAAAAAGGAAAGCCATCAACGAAATACTTTGGCTGGGGAATGATCGCTGCGCGGTGCTTGTGAACGGCGATACTATTCACGTCTTTGACCGAAAGCAGAACACGTTCGCTGAACTCATCAAACTGATCATCGCCAGCAACAAAATGCTGGGAGCTTCTCCCGGCGGAAAGCGGTTCTTTTGCGGCAACCGGAAGGGTGCTCTGTTGGTCGATGTGGAGGCCAAATCAGCGGAGCTGTTCCCGCATCCGGCAGAAAACATGGAATGGCTCAGCGATGACTCGCTCATCTACGCCTGCGGTCTCCCTAATTCCGCAGTTCGCGGGACATGGTTCCTGCGGATAGGCGCCGAGCCTGTTAGAATCACCGAAGAGCCGTACATTTTCACACGGGATGGCAAGATGTGCGGGGCGATCCTCAAGGCGCCCGGATTGCTGGCCTTCGGAACGCCCGGCGGACTGTGTCGAATTGGATTGGATGGGACGAAGTTTGAAGAGGTCAAACAGTGGAGCACACGCGCTGCAACCATGACCGGTTTGGAACGGTGGGATCCCTGACCGAAAAATGTTTCAACGAAACGGCCCGAGCGGTGTCTGACGAACAATGATGGTTGGAAAGTTAATACGAAGGTGGAGAGAGCGAAGGGCACTGCGGAAGGGTGATGTAAAGCTTGATCACTTGGTGGAGGGGTCGACGATCAGAATTCTGGCGCTAGACTGCCATGGATGGGAGGTCGGGCGCTGCATCGGCATTTGGAACGCCTTCCGAAGGGATGCGCTGTTAGGTGATGTACGGGTTTCTGAATCATGGCGCCGTCGCGGTGTCGGCGCACGGCTGCTCAATGCATTCCTGCGCGAAGCCGAACAGCTTGGAGCATTGCTGGTGCACGGGTCGATCGTGGAGCACGATCTCGAACGGACACCGGGGCTTCTCCCTTGGTATCAAGGATTCAACTTTTCGGTGCTTCCTTCCACTTCCGAAGAAATCGGAAACGCCGTAGCTCGGATTGAGAAACGCCTCGGGAATTTTGCGAGGGAATAAGCCCCTCAACTTTAGTCTTCCCCTGCCTCATCCTCCGGCAATTCCTGCCCGAGATAAAGCCGCGCTCCGTGGCGGACATGAAGAATCAGGATCTTCCTGGCATCCACGGCGAAGAGAATGCGGTATTTCCAGTAGCTGCGTCCGTATAGCAGTTGTCGGACTTCCCGGTCGATCAGGCCGAGTCTGGTCTCCGGCGCGATAGGGCAGCGCAGCGGCAATTCAGCGAGACCTTTGAGGGCCGCGATCAATCCGGCATACCAGCGGTCAGCCGCCGATTGATTGGCTTCCGCAATCCACTGGTAGGCCTCGTCGATATTGGCTTCGGCCTCGGCGGAAAGAATGACCTCAAACTTTCGCGTCATCAGGGCTGCTCCTTTAGTGCGGGATACTTCGCCTTCATCCGGCGGTCAAAGTCCGAAAGAGATGCCGACCTGCCTTCGGCGATGTCCTGCAATCCGCGGCCGATGGCGATGGCCGATTCGTACATTTCGAGTTTGCTGAGGAGCGCCTGATAGGCCTCGGCGGTCTGCACGATCAGTTCCGCCCGGCCCTTGACGGTGAGAACTTCCGGTAATCCGGATTGCCGCAGCCGGCGAACATGGCTGGCGGTGCGCCGCTGAAAGTCAGTGAGCGAGTGAATGTTTTGAGTCTGAATCATTTTGCCTCCGGTTGCGCAGGAAATTCCCTGCTTTTTTCATGATACCAGATTCCACTCGGGAGGTCAATGGCCTTGGAGATTCGTGTTCATGACGGCGATTGGAGATTCAGGCGGCAGGGTCAGGGTTCACAATGTCATTCATTTGGTTCGTGATTGAGCGAACGCAGCACGCGCGCGCACAATCAGTCGCGACCACCAACCGGAGGCATGAGGCCGAGGTCACAGGGAGGACTCCTGTGGAGGGTCCGCGAAGTCCCGCAGCGGCAGGCGCAGCCGATGCCAAAGGCAGCCGCGAGGACAATTCGTGGAGACCATAGGATGCCCTTGACGGAGGACGCCTCCGGTTAGCGGCCCTTTGCCGCTCCAAGGCTCTCATCTCATGGGAGCCGCAATAATCCGCACGGCCCGACGGCTGATAAGCCGGTCAAAGGGCGGTGCGGGACTTTACCGGTCAGGCGGTTAGAGACGTGACGGGCGGATGCTTTGCAAGGAGGTCCGGTCCGCCGCTTTGCGGGCAGGGCTTGCCCCGGACGGATCCTGCCGCCGCAAAGGCGTCCGTCGGTCGCGGGGGATCGCGGGCAGGGCACCAACTTTCGAGCAACATTCCGGCCGGTCGAAGCCTACTGGCGAAGCAGGCCGGCAGCCTTCACGTGGTGTTCCGCTTTTGGGAACACGGCGTGACTGATTTATGGATGGGAGGGGCCGAGCGGCGGGGAACAGGCCTGAAAGAGCAAAAGCCGCAGGACTTTGGGGAAAGGAGGGAAAGGCCGAGGCTGCTCTGAGGGCGCTGGTTCCCGCGGGTCGGTGCGGCGGCCACGGACGGAGTATTCCGATAGAGGCGTTGCGGATTCCTCCGCATGAATGGGTAGCGGACCACGTTAGTAGCCGCGAAGGGAAAGTCTTTTCCCTTGGAGCGAAAGAGTTGAACCAGTCGTCTGAAGCTCCGTCATTTCGTCTCGAAATAACCGGATGCGAAATACGCAAAACGTTTCCCTTCTTTGTCAAAGGCGACCACGATCCATTCGTAGGTGCGGCCGGGAACCACATCGGTATCGAAGGTCCATTCGGATGCGTTCACCGAAAGATCCTCCTTCTTATTCACGATTTTTCTGAATTTGCCCTGCAGTTCAAACCAACTGATCGTATAGGATTCAGCTCCATCCACCGGCTTCCATTTAAGCACGGGACGCGCCACGCTGACGGTCTCCAACTTACCTGGAGCCAGCAAGGTCATCTTCAACTGATGCTCCAGTGGCTGCGGTGTAAGCGCTATGCTGCCGTCGGCGCCAATGGCAACTTTACCGCCGTAGCAAGGCCAGTAACCGGACTCCTTTTCGATACTGGAATAGATCTTAAAATTCCCCCGCCTTATGGGGCCGGAAAGTACGACTGCGCTGCCCTCGGTAATCTTCTGAGTTAAGAAAAGAGTGCCGTCTTCAGCTTGGAGTGAGACAGTCACGGGATACACGGGTTCGCCGGTCCACAAAATGCGGCGGGTAAGTTTCACTTCCACCCTTCCATTCTTGAGGGTTCCAATCGAGCTTGTCGCCTTGGTCTCTTCATCAAGATAGTCAGTGCCAGCAAGGGAGCCATTAACGGTGAAGAAGAGCGCGGCGAGGAGGTTGAGTAATTTCATAAGAGGGAGCTGGTGAGAGAAGCATACCGCGGAGAAGTTGAACATGCGCTTCTGGATTGCCGCATCTGCGGCAAGGCGACCTTGCGCGAAGCCGGTTTCACGTTGGGGTCTGGCTGTAAAGGGGCCACATATTATCCGTACGGCCCGACGGCTGATAAGCCGCGAAGAGGGCGGCGCGGCACTTTGTCGGTTAGGAGGTTTGAGATGTGACGGGTGAGGCTTTGCAAGGCAGGTCCGTTCCGCCCGCTAGGGGAAGGGCTTGCCCCGGACGGAATCCTGACGCCGCAAAGACTCCGCCGGTCGCGGGGGATTGCGGGAAGGCACCAACTTTCGAGCAATATTCCGGCCGGTGGCGGTCTACTGACGAACCAGGCCGGCGACCTTCACGCGGTGTACCGCTTTGGGAACACGGCGTGACTGACTAATGGGTCATGGTGGTAGCTGACCGGCGGGGGAAAGATGGGGAAAAGCCGAGGCTGCTCTGAAGGCGCTGCGTCTCCCGCGGGCCGGTGGAGGGTGCTTGGAGCGGAGCAATCCGAAGAGGCGTTGCCGGACACCTCCGCAGAATGGGTAGCGCCCCACGAAGTAGGCGCGAAGGGAAAGTCCTTTCCCCCGTGAGATCCGCTTCCGAGTATTTACGAGCCGGTTGGACACACTGTGGTACGCTTTCCGCAGAGAGCGCTTTCGCCGGACGATCCTAGGATACCGCGATTCGCCGAGGGCGCACTCTGCGGAGGTATTCCTCGATTCAGCCCTATCGGATTGTGAACAACGTCTCGCAAATCCAAGAGTTTTCCGATTGTTCTTGCGCACAATTGCGAGCAAGATGTAGATAAAGGTGTAACCCCCCACTGTGATGCCCGACCTTCCAGATGAACAATTGGCGCAACTGCTGCTATATAGTTATGTCAGCACGGAGAAGGCCATGGAGGTTGAAGAACGGCCTGAGGCAAAACTTCAACTGCAAGATCGCGAAAGAGATCTTAACAAAACTTTTGCGGTTGTGCAAGATGCGCGCAGAGTCGGGACAGATCCTAAAGTAATAACAGATCATGCAATTGAGTGTGCCATAGATACAGAACGTTGGATCGAAGAGTTCGTGGCTTACTTGCGGCAGCGGTCGATAAGGGAATGCTGTATCAAATCCCGAGATCTGCGAGGTTCGATGACTAGAATTACAATGGTTCAACAGCTTTTTGCGCACAAGCAATTGTGGCATGGCGTTTGCAATCTCCTTGAGGCTGGCGTGATAGGGTTTGCGGATTTGTCCAAAAAGGAAAGCAGGGATCCAATGACAAAGATTTTTCTTGCCAACATTAGGTGGAGACACCAATCGCTTTTGAGTTTCGCTCCCTTTGCTGATCGCACGGGAGGATCGAGCGAGCGAGAATTTATACTGCGCAAACTTGAGCTAATCTCCGACGAAACCAAAGCCCTCACTGCGCTTTCGCTGGAAATTCGAACCGAAACTCTAAACATCCTTAACTCCAGCACCCAAGATGGCAAATAACGGTAATCCCAATGGTGGTAGCGGTTCTGATGAATGCACAACCCTGCTCCACAAGCTTACAACCCAACTCGAAACGTTGCTTCAAGAGGTACGTTCTGATCTTCTTCGGTGGCAGACAGTGAATGAGTTGTTGGCACAACAAGAGGCAAAATTGAAAACGCAGGATGCTCGGTTGATTGCATTAGAGGAGCTAGTTGCCTCCATGGCCCGCCGGACGGCAATCGAATAGAGTGTACAACCATTGGTCAAAAGGCGGTTTGCACAAAGGGCCGTGGATTCCTATCGCGCGGGAAGTTCGCCGAACTCACGAAGCCGCTCTTGGACCGACTGCATTTCTTCGTCACTCAATAGGCCGGCAACATAAATTGCGAATCCCAAGCTATCCTCGGGAGCGAGTCCAAGGCCGCGAACCAAGCGCGCAAGTTGATGAGGATCCACTCCGCGTGTTTCACCTTCAACTTCCGCGGCAATCCTACGCTCACTTTCCGGCATTCCTTTGAAATAGGCAAGCCCCCCAAAGACCTTGTCTCGGGCAGAACTCCAAATTTTGAATGCTTCACTTCCGTAACGCGATACCATCATCATTTCCTTTCTTGTTCCTTGAATATAAGGGAACATGAAATGATTTCAAGAACCAAAAGAAAAAAGGCCACCTTTTTCAAGGTGGCCTCGATGCGTTCGTTCGAGGGTGCGTTAACTTTGGTCGGCCCATGCCAAGTCGACGAGTTGGAAGATAAGAGCCCACTTTAGGTGACTGCGGTGCAGCCCACCAGTAATGTGAAGATCCTCTTGGATCCGGTCTAAGGCCTGGTCGAAGAGAACACCGGCTTGTTTTTGTAGCCGGTGCCTGCAAAGCCAAGCGGGCGGTTTTTTGCCGTTGCGGGTACCCCCTACGTCACGGAATGTGCGTAGAGCCAACGCTTTATTCGGTTGTGATATCATCGTTTATGGGTGGTTTGGTTCAACTTGGCGCCGGAGGTGACACTCCGGTGCCTCTTCTTTTCATCCCGGCGTCCTGTTCCGGAAGAAGATCTTTTTCCTGTCGGTTGGCTGCGGCTGTGCAAAGTGAATCGCAACCGAGCATCAACCGCGTACCTTAACGCTGCGCGCACGTATCCGGAGAACTTCATCTCCGACTCGTTCGCGAGAGCTTCCAACTCGAGGACGTGTGCCTCAGGAAGATTGACTGAGATGTTACGCGTACCGGGGCCGATAGGATTGCCGCGCATGTTGGGTGCCTGTTTTTTTGCAATAGTAGCAGGAAAGGCTTTATGAAGATGTTTTTTGAGGCCCCCTAGGGTGGCTTCGAGGTCAGCGACCAATCCGGGAAGATTTACTCTTGGTTCCATTCCTCACCTTATACCTTTCCTTGAGGTATACGACAAGCAGTTTCTTAAAAAGATTCGGAAGTTCTTGTCGATTCTTATTAAGATTGGAGGGCGGGCGAGGGATGCTGCTGAACAGGGAGCCGCCATATTCCGTCCGCAGTGCCCGACGGCGCTTGCGCCGGTCATGGGCGGTGCGGCTGCTCGTCGGTCAGGAGGCCTGAATGTGACGGGCGGATGCTTGCAAGTGCAGGTCCGAACGCCTGCGAGGGGAAGGGCTTGCCCCGGACGGAATCTTGCCGTCGCAAAGCTTCTGCCGGTCGCGGAGGCTTGCGGGCGGGACATTCTCGGTCGGCGGTTACCTAAAAGCAAACCGGCCGAAAATTTCATGCGGTGCCGGGCCGCGGAAACGGGAGGCAGGAACTGCCTACCGCGGCATGGGACGGCGTGAGTGAATAAAGGGGGCAGGGCGGTGGCCGACCGGCGTGGAACAGGCCTGATAGAGCAGAAGCCGCAGTGCTTTTGGGGCAAGACGGGAAAAGCCGAGGCTGCTCTGAGGGTGCTGGTTGCCCGCGGGTCGGTGTGGATTGATGGGGGCGGAGCATCCGCACGCATTGCAACCACGAGGGGCGTTGCGGGGAATCTCCCCGCTGGAATGGGTAGCGCCCCACGAAGTCGCCGCGAAGGGAAAGTCCTTTCCCTTGGAACAATGGACTCCGGCCCCGGAAATGTTATAGTTCAAAATGCTTTCTGCCCCGTTGTTCGTCCTCATCTGCATTTGTCCCCTTCTGTTATCTGCGGTCGGCCTGTTTCTCCTTAGAAGGTTCAGAGGGGAGCACCGAAGAAGAAAGCCGTTTCGCAAAGAAGAAAAGGGCCTTCGATGGCCGGGATACTCTCTGCAAAAGGAAGTCGAAGAGGTCGGGGACAAGATCGATGCACTGTTGCTGATGCTGGTGGCAGGTCCTCTAATGTTGCTCGGCGGATACGCTGTGGCGGTTCAAGCTCACGGTGACTCGATGAGTCTGAGAATGATTTTTCTAATTCCGGCTTTGATCTTCTGCGGATGGATCGTGGTTCGGCTTTACACGCACGCCGGCCTTAGCCAGCGCAAGCGTCTCGGATTGCTCGGTGAGCAAATGGTGGGAGAGTTGCTGAATAACCTGATGCGGGATGGGTATTACGTGTTTCATGATTTCCCTCGAACCGGCTGGAACATCGATCACATTGTGATTGGAGAGACAGGAATTTTCTGCATCGAAACCAAGGCGCGGAGAAAACAGATCGGAAGCGGAGACGATGCTGACTACGAAATGACTTGTGACGGGGCATCGATTCACTTTGTGAAGCGGAATCACCGCGAGGCGAAGCCAATCCACCAAGCCAGGCGGTCAGCGCGAGAACTGGAGCGATTCATCGAGGAGCGTGCCCGTCTGACTGTGCCAGTGACGCCAGTGCTCACTTTTCCGGGCTGGCTTGTGAAAAGCACGGCGGCGGACATCGACGTGGTCAACCCGAAGCAAATTCGAGGGATGGTTCTGGGCCGGGTTCGCGGGCGACTTCCTAAAGATGTCGTGGAGCGGATTGCGGCTGTGATCGACCGGGAGTGCCGGGATGTGGAGTGGTAGCCCTCCAAAGCCCGGCAGGGCCACAGCATCAAAACGGGCATTCAGGTAGAGCTTCCACGGGATAGGTCTCTTCGTAGTAATGATTTTCAGCCCGCTCCAATTCCTTCTGGAAGCGTAGTCCATTTCGGTCGCACCAATGCATCAGGTCGCAGAGCAAATCGGCGAGTGCATCTTCCCTGTAGGTTCCGGTTTCGGCCTCAAAAGCTTTGATGGCAACCTCCGCCCATTTTGAGCGGCTGTTGTTTTGACTTTCCGGGTTAGCCGGCATTTTGACGCACGTCATAGAGCCTCCGCCTTTGCGATTGCTTCTTTTGCAGCGATTACAAATCTCTTCGGCACTCGCCGCGATTCGGCTTCGTAAGCCAATCGCTTCAAAGTCTCCAACAAATCCGGGGCGGCATTCGCTAGGGTTACCAATTTCTGGCCCTTTGCTTCTTGATCATCGGTTGCATCGCCGGTGAGTATCAGGGCGTCTATCAACGTAAGTTCATCTATCAAATTCATAAATCTCCCTTTTGTTCTGAGGTTAAGGCCCCGCCCCTCCATGATGGAGGAGCGAGGCCAGTTCAAAGGCGGCCTTAAGCCTCCTCTCCGTTCGCCGGCTCGTCATGGCCTGTCTGGAACAAGCCTTCGTAAGCCTTCTGAGCGGCAAGGATCAGTCTCGGAAGATCGTCGCGGCCGAAGCTCTCCGAATTTTTCCACTGCTCGCCATCCTTGTAGATGCGGGTGAAGGTTACGTTGTGGCGGACGCTGTCACCGGTCTTGTTCTGCCAGAGGGCAGCCTTGACGTTGCCGATGCGTATTTCGCTGATGGGTTTGTTTTTCATGTTATAGTTTCCTTTTTAGGTTTGTGGTTAATCCCTGATGGGATAACGCAAGACCGGGCAGGGACGATGGAGGCACGGGTCAACGGCCACACGGGAGCGCAGCGAATGGAGCGGGCCTGCCGATTGATGCGCGCCGCGGACCTGCTACGAATGCGAATAGACCAAAGGAGCGAACCCAAACCGTTAAAGGGGGGCGGGCATGAAACCTCCCCGTCGGAATTGCAGCGAGCCTCAAGGCCGGATTCTC
>Ga0190270_10000324_pt1 | contig 20328 bp, 16 predicted proteins | sample Popmic320T_FD_133748 | JGI IMG/M metagenome (GOLD analysis project Ga0190270, IMG submission 133748) | Populus adjacent soil microbial communities from riparian zone of Weber River, Utah, USA - 320 T | ecosystem: Environmental > Terrestrial > Soil > Riparian zone | place: USA: Utah | collected...
GACCGCGATGTCCGACGGCAAACTCGAAATCACAAGGTCGCAATCGAGCGGCGGTTTACAGCCGAAGACTTTTATATCCTTGGCCGCTTCGGGCATTTCAAAAGGGAGCTTCCAATTGCAAACGTCAGCGAAGCGCTTTCCTTCGGAGCGGCCTGAAGCCGCGAGCGCGGTCACCTCGAAATACGGGTGATCGCGCAGCATGTGAATCAACCTTTGGCCGACCGTCCCGGTCGCGCCGAGAATACCTACACGTCTTTTTACCTGAACTGACATTTTTCTTACCGCCTTCAAATTTTTGGCCGGGATTTCCGTTTTGCGCGCAACTACATTACAACCGCTTTAATAGCAGAAGCCCCGCGAAGCGCAGCGTTCGCAGGGCTGAGCTATTGGCTCGTTATGAACAAACGTGAATGGTAGGCGGCGATGGCGGCGGTGTCAAGAATGGCCCTTGATCAGATCCGCAGCCTTCTCCGCAACCGCGATAGTCGGCGCGTTCGTGTGTCCGGTGATTTGAATCGGAATGATCGAAGCGTCAACCACGCGCAACCCTTCGACGCCATGCGCGCGCAGCCGATCATCGACAACGGCCGTCGCGTCATTTCCCATCCTGCACGTCCCGACCGGGTGATAGATCGTCTCGGCGGTCTGGCGGATGTGTTCGGCGAAGTCGCCGTCGGTCTTCGCGGCCTCGCCCGGCCACCACTCTTTGCCGCGAAACCGGTTGAAATGTTTCGAGCCGAAAATCTCGCGCGCGAGTTTGACGCCCTCGACACAGGCGGCCATATCGGCCTCCGAGGCCAGATAGTTGGGTTGAATCGCCGGCGCGACGAACGGGTCTTTTGATTTCAGCCTGATGTGACCTCTGCTCTCGGGCTTCTGCAGCGCGACGCCGATTGAAAAACCATGCAGGTCGGGATTTCCGAAGCCGTTGTCCATGTAGAAGACAGGCGCGAAGACCAGCTCGATGTTCGGCGCGGTCCGCGACTGATCGGTTTTGAGGAAGGCGACCGCCTCGGCCACGTTCGACGTGAGAGGGCCTTTTTTGAAGAGAAAATAATTGAGGATGTTTTTTACGTTGTCGGCTCTGTGAAGTCCTATCGGTTCGCGGCACTCGTATTCGACTCCGATCAGCAGGTGATCCATCAGGTTCTGACCGACGCCTGGCAGGTCGGCGACGACGGGGATGTCCATCGCGCGCAGGTGATCGGCGGGCCCTAGCCCTGAGAGCATCAACGTCTGCGGCGAATTGATCGCCCCGCCCGATAGGATGACTTCACGGTTGACGCGCGCCTGCTCGGTTTTGCCGTCCTGAACGAACTCGACGCCGACGACTTTATTTTTGTCGAAGAGCAATCGCATGACGTGCGCGCCAGTCTTGACCGTCAGGTTCGGGCGAGACAGGGCCGGTTTGAGAAAAGCTGCGGCGGCGCTGTGGCGTTTGCCGTCCTTCTGAGTGACTTGAGGATAGCCGACGCCCTCCTGCGACGCGCCGTTGAAATCTTTGTTGTATTTCAATCCCGCGCCCTGCGCGGCCTCGATGAAGCGGTGGGTCAGCGGATTGACCAAGCGCAGATCGGCGACGTTCAATTCCCCGCCCACGCCATGAAATTCGCTCGGCCCGCGTTCGTTGTTCTCGGATTTTTTGTAGTACGGCAGGATGTCGTCGTAGCCCCATCCTCCGACGCCGAGCTCGCTGAAGCGGTCGTGGTCGCTGCGGTTGGCGCGGCTGTAGACCATGGCGTTGATCGAACTCGACCCGCCGAGCACGCGCCCGCGCGGCCAGTACATCCGGCGGCGGTTCATGTGTTCAAGTTCTTCGGTCTCGTACGCCCAGTCGCACTCGGTCTTGAAAAGCTTTTGAAAAGCGGCCGGGATTTGAATCTTCGCCTTCTTATCCGTGCCGCCTGCTTCGAGCAACAGTACTTTGACATTTGAGTCTTCGGTCAAACGGTTGGCGAGCGCGCAACCGGCCGAGCCGGCGCCGACGATGATGTAATCCGGAATCGAATTGGTCATGGTCTCTCCTCAAAGCCCGACCGCCGGGCGGAATTCGTCCTCATTCAGGTTCAATAGGCGCCTGGAACATTTTCCCAAATGCTATACAATGAGCGGGGCTCGCGGTTCCGTGGAACCGCCTATGCAACCCCTTTGCATCGCCATGATAGAAACCAGGAGGGGCGCGGGAGATCAGCGACGCGCCCGGAAATTTTGCGCGCAAGCTCGTGATAGCGTCAATGATGAAATCCCAAAGACAGCGTTACGAATTCGGCCCTTTCCACCTCGACCCGTCCGAGCGCCGACTGACGCGCGAGGGGCAGGTCATGCCGCTCACACCCAAAGTCTTCGACACGCTCCTGCTCTTCGTCGAGAACAGCAACCTGCTGCTGACCAAAGACGAGATGATCCGGCGGCTCTGGCCTGACAGCTTCGTAGAAGAGAGCAATCTGGCGCAGAACGTCTCAATGCTGCGCCGTGCGCTAGGCGAACAACCAAACGGCAAGCCGTACATCGAGACCGTGCCGAAACGTGGTTACCGCTTCACCGCCGAAGTGCGGCTGCGCGCGGAGGAGCAGCCGACCGTCGCGCGCGGCGAGTCGGCCTTTTCGCCGCTAGGCCCCGAACGAGACGGCGCCTTCGAGCGGCGCGCAAATGAAGCGCCCGAACCCGCGCCAGCGCCAGTCCACCAGCCGATCAATGAGTCAGTACCGCGAGCGGTAGCAAGCGGGTCTGCTGATCAAGACCCGCTCGCTACCGCTCGCGGTACTGATTTTCCGCTCACTTCCAACGGGGCAAAGTCTTCGATAACGCCGCTCGTGACGGCCGCCGGGCGGCGCAAACATGTCGCGGTTTGGGCGGCCATTGCGCTGATCATCTTCGCCGCCGCCGCAACCTATCTTCTCTTCCGCTCCACGTCGCCGTCGCGATCCGAAGTCAAAAGGCGACTGGCGGTGCTCCCCTTCCGCAACCTGGGGCCGGACAAGCGCGACGATTTCTTGAGCCTCTCGCTGGCCGAGGAGGTGATCGTCAAACTCAACTACATCAGCGCCCTCACCGTGCGCCCCTCGATCTACGTCCGGAAATACGCCGGCCAGGAGATAGACCCTGCGCAGGTCGCTAATGAATTGAAAGTGGATATATTGCTGACCGGCTCGTACGTCAAAGAGGGCTACGAATTGCGCATCAACCTGCAACTGATTGATGTAGCCGCCAACCAGGCCCTGTGGATTGAACCGCTCAACCTGAAATATGATAAGGTGATGACGGTCCAGGACCGGGTGGCGCAAGCAGTGGTCCGGCGAGTGAGGGTCTCACTCACGCCCGCCGAATCCGACCGACTGCAGCGCGGCGCGGCAAGCAACCTGCAGGCCTACGAGTATCACCTGTATGGCGTGGACCTCTATCAGAGAGATGACCTGAGGACGGCCGGAAAGATGTTCGAGAAATCGGTCGGCCTGGATCCGAATTACGCCTCCTCGTGGGCTTACCTCGGCGCGATCGACACTACCCTGGCTTCGATCTACTTCGAGGGCCGGGAGTATTACGACAAGGCGAGGCAGGCATACGACCGCGCGCTGGAACTCGACCCGTCGCAAATCGAGGCGCGCATCTTCAAAGCCAACTTCCTCACCGACACCGGACAAGTAGAGGAGGCTGTGCCGCTCTTGCGCGGCGTGATCGGAACCAGCCCGAACCTGTCGCAGGCTCATTGGAATCTAGCCTACGCCTACCGCTTCGGCGGATTGCTTCGGGAATCGATCAACGAGGGCGAACGCTCGCGACAAATTAACGGCGAAATCAAGGCCGATAACTCAGTCTTCAACGGCTACCTCTACGACGGCCAGTACGAAAAATTCATACAAAGCCTGCCGGCGCGCGAAGACTCCGCCTACGTCACATTCTACCGCGGCCTCGGATACTACTATCTGAAGCAGTGGAAGGAAGCCGCCGCATATTTCGAACGGGCCGATCAATTGGATAAGACGTTGATGGTTTCGCAGATCGGCAAGGCGTTGAGTCACGGATTGGTAGGACGGACGGCGTTGGGACTCAAACTGTTGAAGGACGTCGAGGAAAAGATCATCAAAAGCGGCGTGGCCGACGCCGAGGGCGTATACAAAATCGCGCAAGCCTTCGCCGCGCTTAACGACCGGCCGCCGGCGCTGCGCCTGCTGCGGCGCTCGATCGAAGGCGGCTTCTTCTGCTACCCGTACTTCACGAACGACCCGCTGCTCGACAATCTGCGCGGCGAGGCCGAATTCGCCGAGTTGATGGAGCTTGCGCGGCGCCGTCACGAAGATTTCAAACGCCAGTTCTCGGCGCCCTGAGTCCAAAGGCTCACATTGCCCATTGCCCACAACGGATTACCCATTGATTGGCAGGGGATAGGTTCTGAGGAAGAGCCTTTCCGCCAATCAATGGGTAATGATTTTTCTCCCTCTCCCAGCTAAGCTGACTTTACTCGGTGATGCAGACCCGTTATGACCGCCCGCGCCTCGCGGACCAGCGACTGCACGACGTCCGCCGCGCGCGGCAAATCGCGCAGCGAGCCGACGCCCTGTCCCGCGTACATCGGAAAATATTCGCCGCTTCCCTTTTCCGTCGTGGCTTTGACTATGTCGCCCATCGCCAGAAACTGGAAGAACGGCGGGAACGTGGGCGCTCCCGAAGATTCATACTCTTCGGTGAACTCGTTGCGCAAGACTCGCGCGTACATCCCGGTGAATTTGTCGGTTACGGTCGTCGCGTCGCTGTCGGCTTTGAGCAGCGCCTGTTTGTAGAAATCGGGCGCGCCCGATTCACGCGTTGCGATGAAGCGCGTGCCGATCAGGGCGCCTGACGCCCCCAGGGCAAGCGCCGCCGCTATTCCGCGCCCGTCGGTGATCCCTCCGGCGGCGATCACAGGCGCCCTGACCGCATCAACGATCTGAGGGATCAACGCCATTCCGCCGATATTAGCCCGCTCGCGCGATTCGCGTTTAACCCACGTCGAGCGATGACCTCCAGCCTCGCCGCCCTGCGCGACGATGGCGTCAACGCCCGAAACGGCGACGGCTTTCGCGTCGTCAACCGTAGCAGCCATCGCGATAATCTTGATTCCGCGCTCGCGGCAACGCCTGACCATCTCCGGCGCCGGATTGCCCAGGCCGATGCTCCACACAGGAACGCGCTCTTCGAGGACGACTTCAAACGCCGCGTTGGCCAGGTCGGGAATCGCGCCCGGACGAGACGCGCTCTTCGCGATCCCCAATCGCTCCCGAAAACGATTGAGCTGAGCCTGGATTTTGGCCACAAACTCATCGGGGATTAGCGCAGGGTCTTTCGGCGGGCGCAGGTCGACGTGCAGCAGCAGGTTGACGCCGAACGGGCGCTCAGTCAGCTTGCGAATCCGTCGAATCTTTTCGCGAAGCTCAGCGGGCGGCGTCAACGCGCCGGTCAGTACGCCGAGGCCGCCGGCGTTCGACACTTCAGCGACAAGTTCGGGGCCTGCCACTCCGCTCATCCCCGCTTGAATGATCGGGTATTCAATGCCGATCAGATCGCATAACGATGTGCGAAAAACCGGCTTCGCGCCTTGTTCCACTGTCTCTGCCGCTCTGTCCACCTGCCCGATGCCGCCAAACGCCGCCATCGCCGTAGTTGTCGCGCCGAGTTCAAGAAATTCGCGTCGCCGCCATCTGGATTTTTCGATGTTTATCCCCATGTAGTTCTTTGCCTCAGATAAAGCGATTGTCATCCCAGCAAAGCCGCGATTTCGATGTCATGTCCTACGCCGAAGCGGGAGCGGACTGACATCAGGATCAGGCGGACACTTTACGCTGAAGCGCCAGAAAGAGCGTGTGAGTTTCCGAATTCCGAAAATGCCACGCTGGTCAATAGTCAATGATTCCATCGGCCACGACTGCTTCTCAGTTTGAAGCCCCTGCCAGGGCGAAAGCCCCGTCGCGCGCCCGATCCGCGCCTGTGAACGCGCCGCGTTCGTGGCCGAAAAATTCGCTGCCTGAAAGTTCCGGGACGATCGTCGTGCAATCGGAAACGACCAGGTCGCGTTTGTTAGTCCGCGGATCGAGCGTGTGAATCAATCTGGCGATCAATTCCTTGCCCGTCCCGCTCTCCCCCTTGATCAGGACGTAGGCGTCGGTGAAATGCGCGATTTCAACCACCTGCGCAACGCGCGGATCCAGGCGGAGCTTTGCCCGGCCAGGTTTTTTTTCATCAGCGGCGATTGCACGATCTCATCGACCTGTTCCCATCGTTCGAACCTCGCCGCCACTTCCTGCGCCGGATCGGTTGAATGATCCCAGGCAAAGACGTCTGACGCTCCGGCTTGCAACAACCGCCATGCCCCACGCTCGGCCAGCGCCGAATGGGATAGCGCGACGGCCAGGATGCGCTCCAGTCCGCGCCGGCTAGCCTCGCTGAGGAAATGGCAGAGGCGCTGTGTAATCTGATCGAAAAAGAGCACACCCTGGCCTGAAGGCTCTGACGGGTCCACTGCGTATGAGCGGACGCCGGCGCGCGACAACGCGTCGAGGATGGACTTTTCGGGCATGGCTCCGCCTTGCCTCCTGAAATGATGCCAAATCGCCGTCACAGACATGGCCGTCTTACGAGCAAAAAGTATGTGACTGATTTATCAACTTGCCGGGGGGCCGAGGCTCCCGGCGCAAGCGCCCCTTCGCCCGTCCACAGACATAGGGAGGTTAACCGCTGCGGACGTCTCAGTCATAAAAGAAAGGTTCAGTTTCGGTCAAATTCCGGTCGAAGCGCTGATGGCAGAACACATTTCTGCAATCGGCTTATTTTTTTTATGGAAATGAAAGTGGAAGCAAAAAGGTGCAAAAAACCACAAAATTTGCCCTGATATCAGGTCGGGCGATGAATCATGGCCGATTTCAAGAATCTTTCACGTTTTTTTTATCTCGGTCTCAAGACGTCTGATCGGTTTAGGGATAACCTTCATCCTGTGGTGGCGCGCCTGTATCCTGCGGCCAACGTTGTTTTAATGGAGCGACCATGATTCAAATGCGACAAATTCTCTTCCCGCCGTTTCGTCTCGACCCGATCAATGAACGCTTAATGCGAGATCAGGAAGTGATCCCGCTGCGGCCCAAATCGTTTGCCGTGCTCCGATATCTGGCCGAGCGGCCCGACGAGCTGGTCAGAAAAGAAGAGTTGATCGAAGCCGTCTGGCCAGGGATATACGTGACTGACACATTACTCAAAGGGTGCGTCACGGAGATCAGGAAGGCGCTGGGCGACGACCCGGCCGCCCCGCGATTCATCGAGACGGCCCATCGGCGCGGCTATCGTTTCATCGCCCCAATCGCGCCAAACCACGAAGAAGGCGGCGCCCTGCGGCGGATTAACCCCTCCGGCGGATTCGTTGCGCCTTTGCAGCTTCGCTTTTCGCCTGCGCCGGGTCCGGGGGGCCGTGAAGCCGGCTCCGCGCAATTGGAACGTTTGCTGGAACGGGCGATGAAGGGCGAGCGTCAAGTCGTCTTCATCATCGACTCAAAGGCGAATTGCTGCTGGATTACGGATTGCGGATTGCAGATTGCTGATTAGAAGTAGATGGGCCATCTACTTGACGAACTGTCATGAAAAGCGCCGTCGATCAACCGCGGACCGCTTTTAGCATTGCTTCAGCGAGCTTTTCCATTCCGAACGGTACCCCTTCCTCCAACAGTTTCATTCCATCTTCATATTCCGCGGCCCGCTCTCCTTCGAGCGTTATTTTTTGCGTCATGCGCACGCCTCCCCCTGGCAGATCCGCGAAACTCCAATGGAATCTCATTGTAGCCCCCGGCGCCGCCACTTCAATCACGGCCCTTTTTCCCTCTTCGACTTCCGCCAATTTCCACTCGTTGGCATCAGCGCCTCGCGGTTTCGTCATGCCTTTTGTTCCCGCAATGAAGGGGCCTTCCAGCTTCGCCCATTCAACCGCCGGATCGACAACGACCCAATTATCAACGTTCGTCCAAAACTTCCAGGCAAAATCTCTTCCGACCTGACATTCAGTTGAATGCTCGAATTCCGTCATAAGCGCTCTTTTGGAAAACTCTGGGTACGCGCCGCTTCCAGCGTGCAGGCTTGGGCAGAAGATCCATTGGAGGCCAGCAGCGCGCCTGGAGCAGTACCGCGCGCGATTGCTGCGCGGCCATCCCATCGGTCAGCCGCGCAGCAATCGCACGCGGTACTGTGCCAATCTTGCGCGTCTCGATTTAGAGATGTTTACAGGCCGCAGTATCAGGGGCGGCGCCGCGCCGTCGGATGAATGGCTTCGAATCCCTCTTTACCTTCGAGGTGTTTGAGTTTTTTGACCTCGGCCTCCCAACGCGCGAGGTCGACGGTCAGTTTCGCGCGTTCTTCTGCCGTCAAATGTCCGATCTTTTCGCGCCGCCAAAGCTCGACCCTGGCTTGTTGCAGATAGAGTCGCGCCCGCCGCAGGTCAGGCTCTTCGACGAAGCCGGAGCGCTGATGCCAGGCCATGCTCTGTTCGTTGCCGATGTGGTATCTGCTGGTGAGCGTCTTTTCGCCCAATTCATGAAGCTCGTTAATCGCGGCGGAGACCATCACTGTCGCCAATCCGCGCCGCTGCCATTGTGGCGCGACGAAGAGCAAGTAGAGCAACGGGCCGTTTTCCGTTGAGGTGATCATAGCCGCGCCGGCGAATGTCTCTTCATCCGGGTTCGATCCGGGGGCGATGGCCAGGCAGGAGGCCGAAGTGGGTTGGCCGTGTTCGCCCGCGAAATAATTCCTGAGGTCTCTGCGAGCGGCCTCGGCTATCTGCGCTTGCGAGTGGCCGAAATATTCGATGGTCTCGCGGAAAGCCGCGACATAAACGGGCATGAGCGCTTCGATGTCGGATTCAGCCGGCTGGCGGAGCAGGCAGTCTGTGTCTACGTCGCGCGCGGCGACAGCGACGGTCGTGACAACGGCGTGATAACGCGGCGAGTAATGAGCCTTGCCGTCCCAGTACTCGCATTTCCAGCCCGGCTCGAACGGCAGCAAGTGATATTCGTCAACGGTCATTGGGACGGCGCTACTGCGTGGGATATTCATCTCAGCCCTCTACCTGAGCAATGGAATTAAAGCCCCAGACTCGCGCATGGAGCCGTTCTCTCCCGTTTCCGTTCCAACTCATATGCGCTCATTTTATCATCAAACTCCTTTTCCGGGTCGTCCGGCAGCCATAACAGCCGGTCCAAAAGCCGGAAGAGTCCGATGACCACAGGCTTGCTGAATCCGCGCTCGTAAAAATTCCTGGCAAACGTGTATTTCTATCGAAACAGGCGAGATTGAGGCGGAAGAAACCGCAGATTTAGACAGATGCGGACGGATTGTCACGGATTATTCGCGCAGATCTGTCGCATCTGTGATGATCCATGGTTTCTTCCGTCCCAATGTTGTTCGCTCCGATTTGGGATTTCAAAACTGCGCGACCAATCTATCCGCGCATGGGCGGAATGACGGCGCGGTTAAGGAGTCGAATCATAGGCCAGGCGCTTCAGACTCTCCTGATACGGAGGGCGGGCGATGCCGCGTTCGGTGATGATCGCCGCGACGTAGCGGTTCGGAGTCACGTCGAAAGCCGGATTGGCGATCTTGATTCCGTCCGGGGCGAGCCGGACGTCTTTTATATGAGAGACTTCGCGCGCGTTGCGCTCTTCAATCGGGATCAGGTCGCCCGACGCGAGGTTGAGGTCAAGGGTCGAGATCGGGGCGGCGACGTAAAATGGGATGTCATTCTCTTTGGCGAGCACCGCGACGGAATAGGTGCCGATCTTGTTCGCCACGTCGCCGTTGGCGGCGATGCGGTCGGCGCCGACCACTACGCAATCGATGTCGCCGAGCTTCATGAAATGCCCGGCCATGTTGTCGGTGATCAGCGTGACGGGGATGCCGTCTTTGTTCAATTCCCACGCGGTCAGGCGCGCGCCTTGCAGAAACGGGCGGGTCTCGTCGGCGTAAACGGCGACGCGTTTGCCCGCTTCGACGGCCGCGCGAACGACCCCGAGCGCGGTGCCGTATCCGGCCGTGGCCAACGCCCCGGCGTTGCAATGCGTGAGCACGGTAGCGCCGTCGGGAATCAGTTCGGCGCCGTTCAGCCCCATCGCGCGGTTGATTTCTATGTCTTCGTCGTGCATCCGCCTGGCTTCGGCTATCAGGCGCGAGCGGATTTCATTGAGAGGAGTCTTCTCGCTTCTGAGGGCGAAGTACAGGCCGCGCATGCGATCTATCGCCCAAAAGAGATTGATAGCCGTCGGCCGCGTCGAGCCGATCACGTCGCAAATCCGCTCGAACGCCCCGTCGAGTTCTCCCGCGTCCTCGGTCTTCGAGTCGCGGACACCGAGCGCGACCCCCATCGCCGCAGCGACGCCGATGGCGGGCGCGCCGCGAACAACCATCTCTTTGATCGCCCAGGCGACCTCTTCGTAAGTTCTGAAAATGGGATAAGTCTCTTCGGCCGGCAACAGGCGCTGGTCTACCATAACCACGCCCTCGTCGGTCCATTCAAGTGTTTTGATCATATGTAGCCACAGAAGTCACAGGGCGCGCAGAGACTCATCCTGGTGGGTGGCCTCCGTGCGCTTTGTAGCTCAAACTATGGGGTTAGATACTAGCTTTAAGGTAGAACTTTCCTGTGGGTTGGGGCGAGCCGCCTTTGGGTTCGAGAGTCACCGCAGTGGCAGCCAGGCCGGCCAATGCCTCCGTAGGCAACGTCAATTTTAAGACCGTCCGCCCCTGCTCGTCAGTGCTGAAGACCCAAGCGCTGATCTTGGCCTTTTTCGTCACGTACCAGAGCTGATATTGCTTGTCTGAAGGTGGCGGCGGCAGATTAAAAATGTGGATGACCCATTGATTTGCCTTCGTGTCCCAGACGACTTTTGCGTTCGCCTCAGGAGTCTCTTCGCCAACCATAGCTATGACCTTCGTCCAAGGAGAGACGATTCCGTCAACCTCTTCCCTTGACATCGCCAGCTCTCTCGAGATGTCGTCACGTTCGCGGGCCATATGGTCGCGTTCGCGGGCGAGCTTAGTGTTCTGATTGAACAGGTAGGCGGAAGTGAAGGCAAGCAGCGCGGTGGCGGCGATCAAGATCCAGCGCGCGGTCCTCGATTCGGCGCGGCGAGGTTGAACGAACGGCAAGACCTTCTTCTCGGCGCGCTCGGCCACCTCATTCATAGTCGATTCTTCGACGGCGATCTCGATCGGAGTTTTCTGAGCCTCTTCGGCGACGCAAGTGAGCACTCGCTCTTTGACATGATCCGGCGGGGTTTGAAGCGGTAGGGCTTGAGGCAACAGGGCGGCCACGTCAAGCCACTTGGCGACGACGCGCCGCTGCTCCGGAGTAGCGACGTGCAACGACGCATCGAGGTCGCGCGCCGTCTTCTCGTCGAGCGCTCCGATTACATACAGCGGAGCCAGTTCTTTTACCTCATCCCACGTCATAACAAAAACATCGTTGATAACATGATTACGCTATCAAGCCCGCTAATGGATGTCACTAAAAACGCCGTAAAATTAGAAACCAGATTAACGATCTGGCAGTTTACTGGCTAATTGTCAATCTGTCTATTTGTTACGAGTAAAACTCAAGATGAGTTTTCATTTGAAGAAATACTTTTTAAGAGTTTTAGGAAAAAGGATGCGGAGTCGCGTTTCGCGCGCCGACCAAATGGGTTACATAAACGCCCTGACGCCTGAAGACGAGCCCCTGCAATTCTTAATTCCAAGCCATAGTCGCCAACCCCCCCGCAGCCGCAAAATGATCGAAAGGCGCGCTCTGATCGACTCTCAGACCGATTTGCCGTAGGTCGAGCACGACCACCTGTCTCTCCAGCGCCGACGCAAGCACACTATGGAAGCGGCGCTGCTCCGAGGCGGGGCCGATCATCAGCGCGCGGTTGAGCGGCCTTTCTGCGCCTTCGGGCGCCAGGCGATCCCGATAAAAAACCATCAGCCTGTAAAACTCATTCTCTCGCTCTTCGGGCGCGCATTCGACCTCGCGTACTATTAGAGGCTCCCGGCCGCGCACAATCACGGCGTCGAACCCTCGCTCGTTCAGGCTGACGACGACCTGATCGTCTTCCAGGCCCTGTCGCATCAGCCATTGGGCTTCGCCTACGTGCTGCGGCGCGATCATTCCGGCATGCCAGCCGAGCCGATCGAAGATCCGTTCGTATTGCGCGATCACTCGCTCGGTCGTGGCCGAAACCAGGTATTGTGGGCTTCCGCCACTCTCTCTCAGGCGGGTGTAGTTGACCCGGAGATCGCCGAACTTCTGCCCCAGGCCGCGTTCAGACTTCCACTCGATCATCTGCTCCAGTTCGGCCCGCGAAGTCGGCGTGGCGTCGAGCGACACCACCATACTGCGCGCGCTGCCCGAAGGCAGGCTGACGCTCAATGCCTTGACGCTTCCCATGCCGGCTCGCGAAGCGGTCTTCGACAGGCGGTCGATCAGCGCCAACTCGTCGGAGACGTTCGGCTCGGTGAAACTCGGGCGCACGACCCCGGCGGGCAACCGTGATACGCCCAGGTTGCGCGGCTCGAAATCGCCGCCGCTACGCTTTAACGTAATCAACGCCAGATGCGTCTCGCCGATTGAAAGTGAAGTTTGAGGAAGGCGAGGCGCTGTCAGGTAATTGAAAAAATTGGATAAAATAGGAATTTGTCGCATTGTTTGTCTCTCTGGCGCTATATACCAAGCTCAAACGAAGGCCGGTTCATCGAATGTGTTCTTCAGAGGTCTCACGGCGCAGATGGGGCCTGACCTTCTGTCCCAGGTTCATGGACTTCCGCAGCGGAGGCCGCGCAGGCTCCACATGTTGAAGACCTCATCAACCTTATTTTCAGATATTATTGCCCTCCATGGCAGGTGTGATCAAAGACCTGATGTCAGGGCGCTATTTACTAAGAGGAGAGTTAATGGAACACAAATGGCAGCGTCCAGGCGCCAGAATCAGTATTCTGCATACGACTTTCCAGTCGTATCCTCGCCCGGCGCCGAGCTCTTCACGTCGCCGATGCCGCCGGCCGAATTCACGTCCTCGGCGGGCGCGGAGATCTGGTTCCACTCACAATCGGGGCAGACCGGATCTTTCGGTACTTCGCGCAAATAGCCCGCTGCAACCAACTCCTGCAAATTCGCCGGAGGCTTCTCCTTGTCTTGCCAGTAGGAGTCGATCGCGCGGCGCATCGCCCACAGGTCTTGTATCATGACGACTTCTTTCGCGCGACGCAGGGAGGTAATAACTTTCGGAATCGCGACTGCGGCCATGATTGCGATGACCGCCATAACGATCAGCAATTCCATAAACGTGAAGCCGCGCTGGACGCGCCGCGCAGTTGTTGATTCGCTATTAGATTCTCGGGTTTTTAGCCTCATGGCTACTAATCCTCGCACAGCGTCTTTCCGCCAGTGGGAAACCCGCTCGCTACCGCTCGCGGTACCGATCATGGCTACCAATCCTTGTACTGCGTCTTTCCGTCGAGCGCCTTCCCAGTCGCCTTAGTGTAAACGTCAAACACGCCGTTGCCTCCCCCTCCAATCGAGTCAGGGTCGTCATCGACTGAACGCGTTCCCCACTCGGTATTCCCGGTGAAAGGGTCTTTTGGAATACGCCTCAACCAGCGAATCCTTCCCTCCACCTGGTTCGGAGGAATCACTCCCTCGACCAAGACTTCAAGACTCTCCGGATAACACATGTTTTCCGGAGGCGGTTTGTCGAGCGGGCCGATTTGACCAAACTGGCAGGCGAGTTGGTAAGAGTCTATCGCCTTGCGGATTTCGCGCAGGTTGCGCCGCAGTTCAATTTCTTTTTCGCGCCTGATGTAGTTCCTGGCCACCGGGAGTGCGCCGGCGGCCAGAATCGCGATGATCCCAAGCGCGATGATCAACTCGAGAAGAGTGAAACCAGCTTCGACTGCGGATTGCGGATTGCGGATTGCGGATTGATTTTCGCTTGGCGCTGTTTGACCTCGTTTTTCACTCTCAAATGTCGCCATCGTTTTCATCTAATCGTTTGACAACTGTAAATCTGTAAATCCGCAATCCGCAATCTCGACGCTTAGTCGCGGCCTATGGTGACCTGAATAGCGGAGGCGACAACCGGGAGTTGCGTGGCGCCGACTCTGGCTTTGGTCTGACCGCTGCCGAGAGCGATCTCCGACTGGCCTTCGCCGATTGCGGAGAATTCGACCGTGACTAAACGGCCGCTTGTCGCCGTCGGCGCGTCCTGAGGATGTTTGACGCTCACGGTCAAAACCCCCTTCTGTTTTTTGTCGTAGCTGAAATCAGGCTGCTGGCCGAACAGCCCGCCGTCGCGCACCGATTTCACTTCCAATTTGGAAGCGTCGTATTGGAGCGCGATGTCGGCGCCGCTCACCTGCCGCTCGCCGCTGACTTCGATCGTGACTTTGAAGGTCTTCCCGACGCGCTCCTTGATGGGCTTCGGCGAAAGGTTGAAACTCACCATCGAGTTCACGTTATCCGCAAACCCGCCGACTTTTCTGGTATTTTCTTCGGCCAACATTCTGGAGACTGCGCGATCGATGTTTTCCGAGCTCAGCGAGGCGACGACCGTGTCCGGGGCGATTGGCTGGGACGAGATCGTTCTGGGCGTCCTGCCATCTTCGTTCGTTTTTTCAGGGAAAGCCGGCGGCGGCGGCGTCAGGCCTCCGACGCGTGCGCGACTGTCGGGCCCCTGGACGTTAGGATTGCTGGCCGGTTGAATCGTCGGTTGCAAGACCGTTCCCGGAATTTGCTGGCCGTTGAAGTTGGCCGGCTGCGAAGCGCCCGGGCGTTGCTGGCTGTTGAAACTTGCCGGCTGCGTCGGCGCCGACTGCGGAGCGACTGGAGCCTGCTGCTCGGCGATCAGACGCTGCTCCTGTTCCTCCTCGACCTGAGCGCGGTTGATCACGTCTTCGATGTTCTGGTTCATGCCGCCCTGCTGCGGCGGGCCGACATGCGCCAGATAATCCCTCGCAGTGATTCCCGCGGAGCGGACGATGTGCGGGGTGACTGTGATGATCACGTCGGTCTGACGGGCGCTCTGTTGCGGGGTCGCGAAGAGCCTGCCGACCAGAGGCAGCATCCCGAGAACCGGAATCCCGGCGCGCGAATCGCTTTTGACGTCTTGATTAACCCCGGCGACCACCGCCGTCACGCCGTCCTGAATGCGGGCCACTGTGTTCAGCGACCTTTGCGTGAATGTGGGCGTCAGGTTGACGTCGGCTCCGGAAGCCTGAACGTCCGAACTCTCGAAGTTCATCTTGATCTCGACGTAACCTTCGTTGGTGATCTGCGGCTTCGCCTTGATCACCAGACCGACGTCTCGGTACTGTATGCTGTCAAAACCATTGCCGAACCCGCCGAACCCGCCGAGACCCGCCGCCAGGCCGTTCGCAATATTATTAGCGATGCCGCCGTTGTTATTATTATTGCCATTGATGCCGTTCAGGCCCCCGAAATTCAACCCATTGCCGAAGTTCTGGGTTCCGAGTCTGACGGGAACGCTGCGCCCGACCTTGGTCTCGTTCTCCCCGCCGTCGAGCACATGGATCTGGGTCTTGTGCAGAAGCTTCGATTTGCCTCGGGATTGCAGCAGGCTGATCTGCGACGGCGGAAAACCGATCAGCGTTCCGACCCCACCCAGGAACGGGCTGAAGAGGTTGCCGCCGATCGAAGTGTCGCCTGGTACCTGGTTGAGTCTGCCGAGCCCGATTCCACCGAGACCCGCAAGCGAAGCCGATCTGGTAGTGGTAGTGATTATATTGCCGTTACTGTCGCGACTGCTGTTCGGTATTTCTATCGGCGACGTCACAAACTGGTTGCCGATCTGAGTCAGGCTGTCGTTCCCCACCTCATAGATTTCGATGTCGAGCACGACCTCGTTCTTATTCTTGTCGATGTTAGTGATGAGGTTTTGAACCAGTTGCAACTCGGCGGGCGTCGCTTTGACTATCAACACGTTGCTGCCGCTGGGGCTGCCGCCGCTGCCGCCGATGGCGTCTACGGTCGCGGTCTGGCGTCCCGGAGGGAGCATCTGGGCCATCACGTTTTTCACCGTCTGCGCGCTGATGTTGTTCAGATAAAAAGTCTTGATCAGAAGCTTTTCAAAGCGCGGGCGGTTGTTCACGTTATCGGGATAGATGAAGAGGGTGCGCCGGTCGACCTGCTCGAAGGCGAGTTTCTTCTGCATCAGGATGATGTCGAGCGCTCTGGACACTGTCACATCATTCATTTCGATCGTCACCGGATCGTTCCTGATCGCGTCGTCAAAGACGATGTTCAGTTTGAGAGGCTCCGAGAGCGACTTGATCGCCTGCTTGAGCGGAGTGCCCGTGAACTTGACGTTCGTCGCGATGTCTCCCTTGGAGCGAGGCTTGTTGGCCAGTTGAATTTCATTGCTTACTGGCGTGACGGAGCCGGTCCTGGTGTTGTATTTGACCTGCTCGGCGGTCCCGCTCAACTGCGACTTTTGCAGTTCGAGCATCCGCTCCATTTTAAACTTCGCGATTTCGTTGCCCGGGTCGAAATTGAAGGCCTGGCGATAGGCGATGTAGGCGCCGGAGTAATCGTTCTGGTCGGCCAGCGCGTCGCCGCGAGTGACGTACATCAGCGAGGCGCGCTGGAGCGCCTGCAGGTAATGGACCTTGTATTCGGGATTGTTAGGCTCAGCCGAGAGGGCCAGGGCGAACCGCTGAGCAGCAATGTCCCATTGCTGCAGTTGTTCATACTTCATCCCCTCCTTGAAATTCTTCTTCCCGTTTTTACCGTCGGCCAGAGCCGCGCTGGGCAGCAGCAGGCACAACGACAGGAAGGCGGCGAGAAATCTGCGGCCAGAGGTTCCGATGGATCCATTCTTGTTCATGTTGATGACCCTCTCTATCCTTTTTTGTGTTTTCCAGGAGCGCAGGCGCCCTTGCCTGCTAACTTCCCAAGGCGTCCCTTTCGGAGCAGGCAGGAAATCACGCCTGCGTCCCCAAGGGACAATACTCAAGCTCTTCAACGAACGTCACGCGGTTGATTTCGTGCAGCGTCGTCTGCCCTCCGAAGACCAGTCGCAGCGCGGACTGGCGCAATGTCCCCGTTCCTTCAGCCGTCGCGAGCCGGCGCACTTCCGAGCCGGGTTTACGGTCGATGATCGCCTCGCGGATGCTGTCGGACATGTCAAGCAATTCATGAATCGCCGTGCGCCCGCGGTAGCCCGTGTGGTTGCAGATTTCACAACCGACGGTGGTGTAAAAGACGCGGTCGCTGAACTTGGACGGCGTCAGCCCCGATTCGATCAATTCGGGGTCAGCCGGCTGGTATCGCTTCCTGCAGCGCGGGCAGAGCAGACGGACCAGCCTTTGCGCGAGTACGCAGTTGAGCGACGAAACGAAATTATACGGCTCGACGCCCATATTGATAAAGCGTCCGATCACGTCAATGACGTTATTGGCGTGAACGGTGGTGAAGACCAGGTGGCCGGTGAGCGCGGAGTTGATGGCGATCTGCGCGGTCTCCTGGTCGCGGATTTCGCCGACCATGATCTTGTCGGGGTCGTGGCGCAGGATGCTGCGCAAGCCCCGAGCGAAAGTCAACCCCTTCTTCTCGTTGACCTGAATCTGGGCGACTCCGCGCAACTGATACTCGACCGGGTCTTCGATGGTGATGATCTTGTCCTCGTCGTTGCGGATTTCGTTCAGAGCGGCGTAAAGGGTGGTGGTCTTACCAGACCCCGTAGGCCCGGTGACCAGCACCATTCCGTAAGGCTCGCGGATGAAGCGCCGGAACTTGTTCAGCAGGATCGGGTCGAATCCGACCACTTCCAGCCGTAAGTCTTTGAACGATTCGTTGATCTGCTCCTTGTCGAGGATGCGGATCACCGCGTCTTCGCCGTGGATCGACGGCATGATCGAGACGCGGAAGTCGATGCGGCGGCCCTTGATGCTCATGCGGAATCGCCCGTCCTGCGGGACGCGGCGCTCGGCGATGTCGAGTTCCGACATGACTTTGATGCGCGAGATTATCGTCTGATGGTGGCGAATGGCTATCGGGTCGCCCGCCTCATAGAGCGCGCCGTCGATGCGGTAGCGCACTATCATGTCGGTGTCGCGCGTCTCGAGGTGGATGTCTGAGGCGCGTTTTTCGAGCGCGGTGAAGACGATGGTGTCTACCAGCTTGATGATCGGCGACATCTCGTCTCCAGAGAGACGGTCCAGATCGAGAACCTCTTCGCCCTGCTCGGTCTCCTTGACCAGCGCGGCGCGGAATCCTTCGGTCGCCTCCTGGAGGACGCGCTGCGACGCGTCGCCCTTGCGCAACACGCCCTCGATCGCGCTCCACGTCGCCACCTCGACCTTGAGGGAGACGCGCAACTGGGCCTTCAACTCGTCAAGCAGCATGAGGTCCGATGGGTCGGCCATGGCTATGACCATGTGGCCGTTTTCGCGGCGCACCGGCACGAACTTGTTCCGCAGCATGAGGTCCACCGGTAGCGACTGCACGAGCGAATAATCCACCGGGTAATCTTCAAGCGGGATGAAATTCAGGCGATAGCGCTCGGCCAAGGCTACGGCCGCATCGCGTTCGGTCCGTCCGTTTTGTCCGTTTTGTCCGTTTTTGACGCTCTGTTCTGACGCCGCCATCTTTGTATACCTTTTACAGAATAGGGCCTATAGGATCCATAGGACTTATGAGACTTATATGTCTCCTTTTCAATTCCCCACTTTGCTGACCATCTGCAACAGAGGCAGGTAAATCGCCAGCAGGATCGTGATCACGACGCCGGCCATCATCAGCAGGATCGCCGGCTCGATGAAACTGGTCAACTGTCCGAGCTTCGTTTCGGTCTCCGCGTCGTAGAATCCGGCGACCTCGTCGAGCATCTCGCGCAGCGACCCTGAACGCTCGCCCACGCCCATCATGTCGATGGCCAGTTCCGGCGCCCAGCCCGCCGCGGCCAGGCTATCGGTGAAAGGCTTCCCTTCGCGGATCTTCGAGAGCGCGGGCTCGGTCGAGCGAAGGAGTTCGCGGTTGGCGATCGATTGGAGCCCGATCTGGAAAGACTCGACGACGGTGATGCCGCCCCTGAGCAGCGTCCCCATACTGCGGGAGAACTGCGCCATGGTCAGTTGTTTGATCAAATCGCCGACGACCGGTATTTTCAAAATCCAGCGGTCTATCGCCCGCCGCCCGTTCTCGGTCTTCCTCCATGAATAGAACGAGGCGCCCGCGATCAGGAGCGCCGGCAGAAGCCAGTAGATATTCGCCCTGACGGCCGACGAAACGGTGACGACGAAGACCGTAATCGGGGGCAGTTCCCCTCCTATGTTGTCGTAGAGCGAAGAGAACTGCGGGATGACGAAGGTCGTCAAAATGACGATCAGGATGAACGCCGAGCAAAGCAGTATGATCGGATAAGTCAGCGCGCCGCGAATCTTCCGCCGCAATTGGGCGAGGGCCTTGGTGTATTCGACGTAGCGCCGCAGCACGTCGTCCAGATTGCCGGAACGTTCGCCGGCCAGAATCGAGGCCGTGTAGATCTTCGGGAACGTCTCGCCCTGGGCCGCCAGGGCTTCGGAGAGCGCGCTGCCCGATTTAATGCGCGCCTCGACGTCCGAGAGCGCCGTCCGCAATTTCGGATTGGGCGAGCGCTGGCGGAGCATCTGGATCGATTGCAGCACGGGCAATCCCGCATGAATCAATGCGGCCAACTGTTGATTGAAGAGCAGAAAGTCATCGAGCTTGATCTTGAGCGACTGTTGGCCCGCCGCGCGCACACGCACGCCGTTTATCATGCCGGATGTCTCGACGGAAAATATCCGGTAACCTTCCTGCGCGAGACGCTGGCGCAATTCCTTTTCCGACAGGCCTTCGACCGTACGGGTGACGATCTCGCCTCCGGGCGTCCCGAGTTTGCAAATGAACTCTGCCATTTCAAAAGCCGCTTTCGGTTAAGTTCGCTCAGTTTGATTGAATCTTGAGTCCCGCTTTTAGGCGGCGCGACTTTCACCAAACGAGACCGACCGCCAAAAGGCAGGACTCAAAGCTCAATGGCGGCCTGAATCGGATCGATTAAATCATACGGGGGCAATCACAATTTGGATTGAGGACTCCGTGTGTTGACAACGCGCTCGCCTTTTTTGGGCTTGCTGTTAATTAGAACCCGAACCTTCCACGCCCCAAGCCACTGGAGGTTTCATAATAATTTCGATTTACGCCAATTGAGCCGATCTATTAACAGTGACGTCGAGAGCGTAATGATCCCAAATGACCCTTTGGGAGGTGAGGGAGCTTGCGAAGCGCCTAATCGGTTCGCGGGCAACTCAGGCGGA
>Ga0190270_10000325_pt1 | contig 20321 bp, 18 predicted proteins | sample Popmic320T_FD_133748 | JGI IMG/M metagenome (GOLD analysis project Ga0190270, IMG submission 133748) | Populus adjacent soil microbial communities from riparian zone of Weber River, Utah, USA - 320 T | ecosystem: Environmental > Terrestrial > Soil > Riparian zone | place: USA: Utah | collected...
CCCGACTCGAAGCCCTGCTGAAAGCCGTCGCGATAGTCTTCAACCGTTCCCCACGCTTCGTTGTAGTTGCGGTCGGCGCGCTGGTATTCAGATTTGTTTTGATACTCGCGAGGCGCTTGATCGGAGATGTCGCGATAGCCCGCGTTGTAGCCATCCGAATAACCGGTCCGATAGCCGCGTTCCAAAGCGCTGACCTGGCCCTGTGCTGAAACGTCCGCCGAGATCGACATCGACGCCGAAAGCGCAGAGGCAATGGCAACAGCCAGCAGCATTACCAGCGGAATTCTTAGATATTTCATTTGTTGTTCCTTCCAGAGATTTACGGTCGCGATGCAGCCGTAGGAGTCTTGGGAGAGCCAACCTCGTGCATGCGGGATGCTATCATTCAAACAGACGGCCCACAATCTATGATTTCAACATCCTATTGCCGCCTTAACTGGCATATTGCCTATGCTTGACCGACCCACTTGTGCGTCCTAGACTCGAAGAGAATTGAGTTTCCAAACGATGGACCGGTTCTCAGATGCCCGTTTTCAATTACTGGTTGGCAGGGCAAGAGGCGTTTTAGTCGGCCTTACAGAACCGAGCGCGGTGGCGCCGGATGCTGAAGGCGCCGGTAACATAAATTAAATGATTAGACCCGTTATCAGAGTGGCCTGCGGGATCCGGCGCTACCGCGCTCGGTTCTGTAATGGCTCTTAGCACGTTCATATGGCTCAAACCCGGAAAGTTTACCTGGATCACAGTGCGACGACGCCCGTTGACCCCCGGGTCGTCGAGGCGATGCTGCCTTATCTGACCGAGAAATTCGGCAACGCTTCGAGCGTACATTTTTTTGGGCAGGAAGCGCGGGCGGCGGTCGACCGGGCACGGCGTGAGGTGGCGGCGCTCATTGGCTCGCGGGCCAAGGAGGTGGTGTTTGTTTCAGGCGGTACTGAAGCGAACAACCTGGCAATCAAGGGAATTTGCGAGCTGAACTCGTCACCTAAGGGCCACATCATCACTTCGATTATCGAGCATCCATCGGTGCGCGGGCTTTGCGAGGCGTTGGAAAAAACCGGCTGGGCAGTGACCTGGCTACCTGCGTATGAAGACGGCGTAGTACGTGTTGACGACGTTCGCGACGCCTTACGACCCAACACGGTTTTGATTTCAGTGATGTTGGCGAACAATGAAATAGGAACTATCCAGCCTGTTGAGGAAATTGGGGCGCTCGTGAATGAGGAACGAACGCGTGGCCGGCGTCACACCTGGTTTCATGTGGATGCCGTGCAGGCGGCAGGCAGAATTCCGATAAACGTTGAAAGACTTGGGTGTGACCTCTTGTCGTTGTCGGGACACAAGCTTTATTCGACGAAAGGTACAGGGGCGCTTTTTGTGCGCGGAGGAGTCCGTCTCACGCCGCAGAATATCGGCGGCCATCAGGAACGCGAGCGTCGGGCAGGCACTGAAGCCGTGCCTGGGATCGTTGCCTTTGGGACAGCGGCGAAGCTGGCAAAAGAAGAGATGGACCAGAACTCGCTGCATGTGAGCAGGCTGCGGGATTTGTTTGAAGCGGGAGTCACCGATCAGATTCAGGACATTGTTTTCAATGGGGACCGCAGCCAACGACTGCCTCACCTTTCAAACATCTCCTTTCGCTTCATCGAAGGTGAAGGCTTACTAATCAGCCTGGACCTTCAGGGCGTTGCGGTCTCAACGGGATCTGCGTGTTCTTCAGGAACACTGGAGCCATCGCCTGTAATTCGCGCTCTGGGACGGGACGATGAGTTAGCTCGCGGCTCAATTCGATTTAGCTTTGGGAAAGACAATAACGAACAGGACGTCGCATATGTGCTCGACGTCTTGCCGCGAGTCGTGGCCAGACTCCGGGAGCTATCTCCACTTAACAAGCCGCCCCGAGTGATGGAACCGGCAATTGCGGAGTGACGCTTGGGCGTCTCCTGGAGTGCGCCGCCTTGTCGGCGCACTCCAAGGAGACGCCAATCCCCGCGTATGAGCTACTCACCTGCCTTCACGGATCACATCGAGAATCCCCGCAATGCCGGGGAACTGCCGGACGCTAACGCGATTGCCGAAGAAACAAATCCAGTCTGCGGCGATCGGCTGCGCCTTTCGTTACGGGTGGTTGACGGGAGAATCGAAGCAGCACGCTTTCTCGCATACGGCTGTCCGCCAACGCTCGTTTGTGGATCAGCTTTGACGGAGTTGATTGATGGAAAAGCGATAGACGATGCGACGCGCGTGACGAGAAAAGATCTGCTGGAGGCGATTGGTGGTCTTCCCTCACGAAAGCAACACGCAGCCGCGCTGGCTATAGAAACGCTGCGCGCCGCGCTTGAGTCAGCTTGCAGTAGTCTGGTACAGAAATCTTAACGATGACCGTTGGACTGAGGCGCCTCCTTGGAGTGCGCCTCATCCTACGTTTTACGGCATCGTCAATCGAGGTCGCGTCTCGCCTGAACCGCGGCGGTGGTATTCGGGTCCGCAGAATTTTTTTGGCTCAGTTCCAAGCACAAACGTCCTCGTGCGAATTATCGGGCAGCTTTCCACCGCAATCATTCCGGTAGACGGATCGATGTCCAGCGTAATCGTGCCTTCCAAACGCCCTGCTTCCGCGCTGCGCGTTTCGTATCTCGGTTGTTTCAATTTGGGTGACGGACTTGGCAGCGCCTCGATTATTGTGGGCGGCGCTGCGTCGTCAGGAATGGGTGCTACTTCATCGGTCTCCGGCGTTGGTTCCAATTCCGGAAGCTCAGTCGTCGCTGCCTCAGGCGATGTACCGTTAATGAATAATTCGATGCGTTTGTCCGTGTCGGCGTCCGATGCCGGTCCACCCGTTTTTGGATTTACCGCAACCTGCTCAACACCTGCCGGCATTTGCCAATCGCCTTGCCACTCCGGATGTTCGCTGAGCGCCGCGCTCATGAAGTCTGTCCAAATGGGCAGCGCAGAATTCGCGCCAGTCAGCCCGAGTTGTGATCCGTCGTCAAACCCAACCCAAACTACGCAAACGAGATTCGGGGTATAACCGGCAAACCAACCATCGCGTGAGGTGCCCGTCTTGCCGGCCACATTTCCCTTGAAGCCACGTGCCCTAACCTTCGCGCCCGTTCCCCTATTCACTACGTCCTTCATAAAGGATGTCATAACGTAGGCAAGTTCGGGTCTAAACACATCGTTTTTCTGTCCAGTTGGCGCCGCCACGGTCACTCCTGATCCGGTGGTAACGCGGTTGATTGCAATCGGCGACGTTCGTGTTCCCAGAGTCGCAAAAGCGGTGTACGCAGATGCGATCTGTAATGGCGTCGCTTCGTTCGTTCCCAGGGCCATTGCAGGATAAGAGCGCTGCGGTTTCGGCAACCCCGCCTTGGACGCGAGATTCATGACTCGCCCGATAGTGACGTCCATCGCGACATCAACGGTAATAACGTTCAAACTATGGACCATGGCATCGCGAAGTGTAACTGGACCATTCGTGTAGGAGTCGCCAAAGTTTCCCGGCGAGTATTCCTGATTGTCATAGGTGAAGGTCTTCGGCTGATCCATGTAGGTCGTCGCCGGCGTTATCACTCGAGGCACTGGATCGTAGGCCGTGTTCAATGCCGTCGCGTAAACGAAAGGCTTGAAGACTGAGCCCGGTTGGCGGTAGGCGTCAACTGCGCGATTAAGCTGACTCTTTGAATAGTCCCGTCCGCCGACCATCGCCACTATTTCGCCGGTCTTGGCGTTCATCGCCACCAACGCCGCTTGCAAGGTGCCCGGGGCAAATCGCTTTGCCTGGATCTTGTCCAGCTCGGCAAGTTGTTTGGTCAACGCCGCATACGCAGCTCGCTGCAGGTCCAGATCAATGGTGGTGTAGATTCTGAGATGTTCAGCAGTGCCTGGTCCAGCGATGATGTCGCCTAATTGACTTTGTACGTAGTCGGCAAAGTACGGCGCATCTGAAACGTCTATGCGACCCTTTGTGGGAGCTACCTTCAGCGGAGTTTGCTTCGCCTGATTTGCTTCTTCGCCTGAAATGGACCCAGTTTCCGCCATACTGTCCAGGACCTGATTACGGCGGGCGGTGGCCGTGTTTATGTCGTGATACGGATTGTACCGATTGGGGCTTCGAATCAGTCCGGCGAGAAAAGCGGCTTCGGGCAGCGTCAAATCCGTGACTTCCTTACGGAAATAAGCGTCGGATGCTTCACCGAAACCCATGATCGAAAAACCCGCTTGCTGCCCGAGATATGCCTGGTTGCAGTAAAGCGAAAAAATCTCTTCCTTGGACAAACGTGTCTCAATAATGATCGACATGTAAGCTTCGGCGATCTTGCGTTTGGGAGTTCTTTCCGGCGAGAGCAGGAGATTCTTAACCAGTTGCTGTGTAATGCTCGATCCACCCTGCCGGGCGATTGGAGAATTCGGATCGGCGTCGTACCGCCGCACAAGGGCGCGGATAATTCCACGAATATTTACCCCGTAGTGGTCGAAGAAAGAACGATCTTCTGTGACCGTAATTGCTTTAACCAGATGCTGCGGAAGATCACCGAACCCGACCACCTTGCGCTTCGACCGTTCACCGCCGGTAACGGAACTTATCAACTCCGGTTCCAGCCAGGCGCGATCGAGTTGAGCGTTGGTGCCCAACTCAGAAAGCGAGCTGATCGATTTCCCATTTCGAGAGAACTGGATTCTCACCTTCTGAAACTGCCGTTGCCCATCGACAATGATGTTCTCGCTCGGCTCAACGTCAACAAGAGACCCGCTAACGTAGTACCTGCCGCGCCCTTTGTCGGCCTGTTGTCCTTTTTCGACGTAGCCGGTTCTTTTGAGAAACTCGATCAGATTCTCTTGCGTGATTACTTCGCCCACACGTAGCTGTTTTGGCGCCGCATAAATCCCCGCGGAACGGGTGAACACTTCGCCGCGCAAAAGGTTATCGATGCGACCTGAAAAGACGACCCAGTAATAAACCATGAAGGCCATCACTATGGTCGACAGGGCAACCAGGGGAATCAGAACCGGCGGGCTAATCAAACGCCGCAGCACGCGTCGCTTAAAACTCGTTGGCGGCTCCGCATAGGCGACTAGACGCGAACGGGATCTAGGCTCTTTCTTCGGCCGCATTCCTGATGGGGGTTTTTCGGGTGGGTATCGTGGTGCCATAAAAGACAGGCGATAGACCTCAGTGGTCTTAAGTTGCGCTCTGTGGCCGGTCGTCCATCCTCGCGAAACAAATGCTAAACCTTTGAATACATACTGTCCAACTTAAATGGATCCTTTGGGGATATGGGCTTCTCCTGGGAATGTTTGACACCTTCATTTTCTTTGGTTAACGTCCAATTTCTTAGTCCATTTAGTCCACCTGCTTAGATGCCGTTCGTGATGTATGAGTTTAATGCCGCCCGGCACGCGTTCCCTGCCCCAAATTCAGCGTCGCATTCTCTTTGCTGTCGCCGCTGTAGGAATTGCCCTGGGGTTGGGCACCACCGGGTTTTCCCTGATCGAAGGGTGGTCGCTGCGTGATAGCCTTTACGTCGCGGCGCAAACGGTCACGACTGTAGGCTACGGCGACCTGACCCCGGCCACTCAAAATGGCCGCATTTTTTCCACCGTCTTTATGTTGGTTGCCGTTGGAGTGGTGCTTTACGCGCTCACGACTACAGTGCAGACAATCGTGCAGTCGGAGTTGATCGAGCAGTTTGGCTGGCGCCGGCAATCTCGCAAAATGAGCAAACTACGCAACCACTACATCATCTGCGGCGCCGGCCGAGTGGGTTCGCATCTTGTGCGAGGACTTCTGGGAGGCCAGGAGACGTTCCTTGTGATTGAAAGAGATCCGGCGAAGGTAGCGGAGCTGACGGACCTGGGCGTGATGGTGCTGGTGCGAGATGCGACTCTCGAGGAGAGTCTGCGCGAGGCGGGCGTAGAGCACGCGCGTGGACTGGCCGCATGCCTCCCTGACGATGCGGATAATGTTTACGTAGTTTTGAGCGCGCGAGATTTGAACCCGGGTCTTCACATCGTCGCTCGCGCCGCTGAGGAACAGGCGGAATCAAAATTAATTCGGGCGGGGGCGAATCGGGTCGTTGCGCCCACCATCATCGGCGGCCACCGCATGGCTATGGCTTTGACTAAACCGGCCGTTGACGATTTCATCGGCTCCATAACCGCAAACAAACTTGAGTTGGCTTTTGAGCAACTCGAGATTGGACCTTCGTCGCCGCTGGTGGGGCAGAAGCTTAGTCAGACGAGTATTCGTTCAGAACTCGACATCGTGGTGGTCAGTATTAGACGAAGTGATGGACACATACTGTTCAACCCGAGCGGCGACGCTGTAATTGAAAGCGGTGATATTCTGATTGCCATCGGCCACGCTGAGTCGTTGATGAAATTGACAGCCATGGCAAAAGGCAAGACGGCAATCCAAAGTCGAATGTCTAATGTCCAAAGTCACTAAAGCGCCTTTGAACAGTTAGAGGTTGGGCGGGTAATCTGCAGTCCAACCTTTCGAGTTCACAGTGACCTTGGACTCTGGACCTTGGGCTTTGGCCCTTGGACTCTGGACCTTGGCTTGGACATTGGACTTAAATGAAGATTCTCGTCACCGGCGGCAGCGGTTATCTCGGCACGCACGTTCGCCGGTTTTTCAATGCCGATGACTTCTCAAGGCGATCCGGCCATGACATCCTTGACACTGACGACGTCAAGGAAGTCGCAAATTACGATGCAGTGATTCACCTGGCTGCCCACCTCGATAAGGATCCTAAGGCGGCGGACCAGTGTTTTCAGACAAACGCCGAAGGCACTGCGAATGTCATCAGCAATCTTCAAACAAACGCCGTCTTTATTTACGCATCTACGAAGGACGTCTATGGTGCACATGCAGGGTCGTATGATGAAGTGCCTGAAACCTGCCGAACGGATTATTGCGGGCAAACAGCGCTCGAGTGGTCTAAGTTGATAGGCGAACGGTACGTCGAATATTACGCACGACAACGAGACGTTCGGGCCTGCATTTTTCGCATGTCGACGGTTTATGCGCGGCCGTCAGACGGAAACGAGTCCGGTTTCGTCACACACTACGTGGAGTCGGTTAAGCGTGGATGGCCCATTCGCCTGCCGCTTTACGGAAATCCGGTGCGGGACATTTTGCATGTGGACGATTTCTCGCGCGCATGTCAGGCCTTCATAGACTCATCCCACGTTTCGGGCTTGTATAATCTGGGGGGCGGCAGTGAAAACTCGGCAACATTACTGGAGATCGTGAAGAAAATTGGCGAGTTGGTTCAACTCGAACCGGTGATTGCCGAAGATGATAGTTTGCCGCATCCGATGCCCGTCCACTACGTTTCTGACTTGAAGCGTGCTCGTCAGCAATTGGACTGGAAGCCGCAAATCGGAATCGAAGAAGGACTGCGGGACCTATTGTAGTAGGGGGCAGTAGCCCGACCGTTAGGAAGGGCGCTTCTTAGCGGCGTCTCCAACGCCCTCCCTAACGGTCGGGCTACTGCCCCGTATTGCAGCCCTGATCCAGAGCCTGAGGAACTTTGACATGTCAGCCGAAAGCCCGACAAGCTGAATGCCTGTGCTACCAAGCGATGAACATTAACCTGACAAGCATCGATAGAGTAGTTGTGCGCGGCACCAATTGGGTTGGAGACGCTGTCATGACTGTGCCTGCGCTTCGGGCTCTGCGACAGTTATTTCCACATGCCCACATCACTCTTGCGACACGGTCCTGGGCGAAGGGTCTATTCGCTGAAGCCGACTTTATCGACGACTTGTTGGTGCATGACGGTACGGGATTGAGATCTGTGGTCCAACAGGTGAAGCAATGGCGCACACATAGTTTCGACGTTGCGGTACTCTTTCCCAACTCGCTCGAAGCGGCGCTGGTAGCTTCTCTTTCGCGTGTTCCCCTACGAATAGGTTATGGAACAGATGGCCGCCATCGATTACTAACGCATCCTGTTAATTTGCCTGAGTGGCGCAGCTTCAAACACGAAGTCTTCTACTATTTGAACATTATCGAGCGGCTGCGGCGCGTAGCTAACCACCCGGATAGCGGCCACGGCCAGGTGCCGGATGGTTCACTTACGGTTAGTGAGAAACGCCAGTCGGCTGCTTTGGATCTGCTCCGAGCGAAGGGTGTAAAGGGGGTCAATGAACCTCTAGGTCAGCATGCCCGTCCGCTAATCGCCTTATGTCCGGGCTCAATCAATAGCCGTGCGAAACGTTGGCCTCCTGTGCGATTCGCGGCGCTTGCCGACATGCTTGTTGCTGAGCTGGACGCCGAAATACTTCTGATTGGTTCCGCTGCGGAAGCGGATGTGTCGCAGGAGGTGTTGGCCCAAATGCGAAACCCCGGCACCATGCTTACTGGTCAGACAGGCCTCGACGAGCTGGTAGCCGTGCTCAGCATCAGCGATCTGCTGGTTACAAACGACACAGGCCCCGCGCACATTGCATCAGCTCTTGGACGGCCAACGCTGGTGATCTTTGGGCCTACGAATCCATTAACGACCCGGCCGTTCTCAGAAATGGGCGAGATTGTGCGTGAACCGCCAGACTGCGCGCCGTGTATGCTGAGGGATTGTCCAATCGACCACCGCTGCATGACGGCGATTAGCCCGGATCAGGTTTTCAAACGCGCCCAGGCAATGTTGACGAGCAATCTTCAGTTTGTGATTTAAGCGGCGAACGCGTGAAGTAGTCGAAAAGATACATGAACAAAGCAGTTTTTATTGACCGCGATGGCACGATTTCTGAAGAAGTGGGTTACATCAACCACGCTTCGCGGTTCAACCTGTTTCCGTACGCAGCATCCGCGGTGAAACACCTCAACCGGAACGGTTGGCTGGCGATCATAACCACCAATCAGGCAGGCGTGGCGCGTGGTTACTTCTCTGAAGAAATGGTCAAGACGGTCCATCGCCGTATGACCGAAGGGCTACAGCAGGGCGGCGCCAAGCTGGACGCGATTTACTACTGCGCCCATCATCCCTCTCTCGGCGATCCTCCCTACCGGTTGGATTGTGATTGCCGCAAGCCGCGCCCCGGGCTCATTTCGCGCGCTGCCCGTGACCTGGAGATTGATTTGAACCAAAGCTGGATGGTCGGTGATCGTTACAGCGATATTGAGTTGGCGCGAAATGCGGGTGTGAATTCCGCGTTTGTATTGAGTGGATATGGCCGCGGCGAATGGGAACACCAAAGTCAGTCCTGGACACACCAGCCTGATTTTGTCGCGGAGGATTTATTGGAAGCTGTTGAACGAATTGTTGGGACTCGCGCGGGTTGAGGGCGTACAGTACTGAGCGTTCTGAGGTCCCTTAAACCTGTCTTTATTTCTCTTTGCAACCGGGCTTCGGCGTAAAGCCCAGGGTAGCGGCGAAGCACGGCAACCCTGGGCTATAAGCCGGAACCTCTTCGGGGTATTGTCTGCCTCTACTGGGGCAAAACGAGCCAAAGCCGCTGAGTTATAGGACGAATACGTGACCGTCGAGCGAACACTACTTCAAGAACGACTGATCGCAATCATCCGGCGATTTCAGCAGCGACAAATTCTGGTCGTCGGAGATTCTATTGCCGACCAGTTTATCTATGGCGCAATCAGCCGTGTGTCGCGTGAGGCCCCGGTTTTTATTTTGAACCATGAACACACAGAGACCCTACCGGGTGGCGCAGCAAACTGTGCGATGAACCTCGCTTCCCTGGGCGCTAAGGTCTCGTTCGTGAGCGTCGCCGGAGAAGATGAAGCCGGCCGAGCGTTGATTGAAAAGCTGAATGCTGCTGCAGTGAACTGCGATAGCGTGCTTACCTCGGCTCAACTTCGTACCACTACGAAAGTGCGCATCCTCGCCGGCCAGTTACACTCGACACGCCAGCAGGTCATTCGAATTGACTATGAAGGCGGCCGATTAAACGATTCCGCACTCACCGAGCGTCTACGAGAAGAGGTACTTGAACATGTGCGTGGCTCAGACGCCGTGATCGTTTCAGATTATAACTACGGTGTTGCCGATCCCCAGATGGCGTCGTTCATAAGGGACGCGGCGACGGCAGGCAAAGTTCCAGTGATGGCGGATTCGCGCTTTCGTTTGTCTGGCTTCGCCGGTTTCACTTCAGCCACACCAAACCAGGACGAAGTTGAAGAATTAATCAGCAGGCAACTTTCAAATGCGGATGAACTGGAGACTGCGGGGGAGGACTTACGCGATCGACTAAACTATCGTGCATTGCTGGTAACCCAGGGCAGCAGCGGGATGACTTTGTTTGAAGCCGGCGTAGCTCCTTTTCACCTTGATGCGGTGGGCGCGCGCGAGCCTGTTGACGTGACCGGCGCCGGCGATACCGTAATGGCTGCCTATACGCTTGCCCTGGCGTCCGACTCCTCGTTTCCGGATGCTGCCCGCCTTGCCAATTACGCCGGAGGACTAGTGGTAATGAAAAGAGGAACGGCGTCGATCAGTCGGGACGAACTGGAAAGTTCTGTTCTGCATTCGGAGGTTGGAAACTGATTTGTCTTCCGTGAGTAATGAACCGCTTGAGGATGACGAAAAACGAGTCGTCGACCGTTTAACGCTAATTGAACGGGTCAGTGCTGCGCGTGAAAAGGGACTACGCGTCGTTTTTGCGAATGGCTGCTTCGACGTGTTGCACGCGGGACATGTGCGCTACCTTGAGGGAGCAAAATCACTTGGTGATCTACTGGTCGTGGGAGTCAATTCGGACGGCCAAGTGTCCAAACTGAAAGGCTCGGGGCGGCCCATTCTACCGGCGCGTGAACGGGCCGAGTTGGTCGCAGCACTCGAATCGGTCGACCTGGTCACGATCTTTGACGAGCCAACGGTCGAGGAACTTCTGTTGACGTTGAGGCCAAATTTCCACGCGAAGGGGACAGACTACACCGTGGATACGGTTCCCGAACGGGAAGTCGTAAAATCTTTTGGCGGCCAGGTCGCCATTGTCGGCGACCCGAAAGACCATTCAACGTCCGACATGATCGCACGCTTGATGGAAACGTAATCCAAAAAACTGGATGACCGCTGCTTAAGTTCCTGACCGTCACAGCGAATTGTTGGATAGATTGTAAAGATCACGCTTAAGGTAATACGAAATTTCGGATGCGCATTCTTATCGTAAAACTCGGAAGCATCGGAGACATCATTCACACATTGCCGTCCGTCGCGGCGATTCGGGAGGCAATGCCGCACGCGGAGATATCCTGGGTGGTAGAACATGGCTCTTCTGAAATTTTAAGAGACAACCCGATTTTAGATCGCCTCATCGAAGTCGACACGAAGGCCCTGAGGCGCGGGTTGATGTCTGGGGAGACGCTGCGGGCACCGCGCCAGCAGTTACGTCGGCTTCGCGCCTCGGCCTTCGATATAGCTCTCGACTTTCAAGGTTTACTTAAATCCGCTTCCATCGCGCGCCTTTCCGGCGCGCGTCGTGTTTATGGCTTCTCTCGTGACTCCTTAAGAGAACCTGCCAGCCGGATCTTTTTATCGAAAACCATAGCGATTCCACCCAAAACCCACGTCATCCGGAAAAACCTGATGCTTGCCGGCCGTGCTTTGGGCATACCCACGCCGGAGTCAGCCGACGACTTCTCCTTTCCAATAACCACTTCGCCGGAGCATAAAGCGGAGGCAGCTTCGTTTGCCAACGGCAACTTCGCCATACTAAATCCGGGCGGAGGTTGGCCGACGAAATTGTGGAGTATCGACCGGTTTGGTCGTCTCGCCGATGAATTGTGGTCTCACTTCGGCCTGCGGTCGTTGATAACTTACGGTCCCGGCGAACGTGATTTGGCGGCTCGAATTGTTGAAGGAACACGTTCAGGACAAGCTAGTGCGGTTAGTCTTTCCCTGAAGGGATTTTATGAACTCGCGAAGACTGCGGAGGTGTATGTGGGTGGCGATACCGGACCTACGCATGTAGCGGTCGCGGCAGGTACTCCCATTGTGGGCCTTTTCGGTCCCACTGAATGGTGGCGTAACGGCAGTCCCCGTAAAGAAGATATCTGCGTCGAGCGCGTTGACATCGACTGCCGCACAGACTGCCATCGCCGCGCCTGTTCAAATTGGATATGTATGGACATCGAGGTTGACAGGGTTTTACAGGCGGTGAATATGCGGATCGTGCAGAAGTTAGCGTCTGTTCCTTCTTAAATAGGACAAACATTGCTGCTTAAGTAGGACAGACATTCCTGTCTGTCATTCTGGGAATAGCAAACCGGAAGATTTTCGAGGCTTCTTAGCACACACTGACAGACAGGAATGTCTGTCCTACCTGGAGAAACATTGCGCAGAGGCGGGACCTGGATTCAACGTTGGCGCGTGCCGCTCGGTTTTCTATGTGCCGCACTCTTTCTTTTGTTCGCGCGACCAACCTTCCGCACATTGATTGTCGGCTCGGCTGTTTCAGTTCTGGGACTGTTGATTCGTGCCTGGGCTGCCGGCCATATCCGCAAGAATTCAGAACTCGCTACCTCGGGACCTTACGCATACACGCGCAATCCGCTTTACCTTGGTAGCTTTCTTCTGGGGCTCGGGTTCACTATCGGTTCGGGTCGTTGGCAGCTCGGGATCGTGTTTGCCCTGCTCTTTCTTGGCATCTATTTGCCGGTAATGCGCGTCGAATCCGCTACGTTGGCGCAACTGTTTGGCGAGAAGTTCAAGAAGTATGCTGACGCCGTCCCGCTGTTCCTTCCACGCTTTTCCCCCTATCGTGGCGATGACGGGTTAACGGGATTTGATAAGAGTTTGTACCTAAGGTATCGAGAATACAGGGCGGCCCTTGGGCTCTTGATCGCCTGGGGCTTAATGGTTGTTAAGGCGTATTACTTAAAATGAATTTGCGAATGAATAAATTTATCGGCGCGGTTGTACTGGTTGTCATGGCTACTGCCGGCGTTCTTCCAGCTGTCGCCCAGACCCGAACAGACGTTCGTGCACATTCGTTCGAGCCAAACGAAGAACTTATGTTTGTGGCTGAGTTTTCGCGGGCGCTCTTAAAGAATGTGGACGTTGCCGATTTCCGTTTTACTTCGCAAAGAGAGCCACGGCAGCAGGCCGTGTCCAATGGCGCGCCTTACGCACTAAAGTTTACCGGTGAAGTTTCAAGCAGAGGGTTCTTCGTCAAGCTTTTCAATCTGAAGTTTCGAGAGTGGATGGAATCGGTTGTTGAACCAGCTTCATTTACCGTTCAAAAAACAAAAAGAATTGACGAGCAGGGCAAACGGTCGCGCGTAAGCGAGGCTGTCTATGCGAATGGCAAGGTGTCCTGGACCGAGAGCGACCCAAACGATCCATCGCGTACGCCGCGCACGGCTGATGCGACGTTTACTGGGCAAGTACAGGATGTTTTGTCTGCCATTTATTTTATAAGAACTCAGCCGCTCGCTCTTGGAAAAACACTTCAACTAACTATCAGCGACTCCGGCCGTGTATATCAGGTGCCCGTTCGCGTTGTTGAGAAGAAACGAATGAAGACGGTGCTGGGACGTGTGGAAACCTTGCGAGTGGATCCCGAATTATTCGGACCAAAGGGAATGATGGCCCGCAATGGGCACATCTCGATTTGGTACACCAACGACAGCCGCCGTGTCCCAGTCAAAGCAAAAATCAAAACCGATTACGGTACCTTCAACGTTACCCTGCGGAAAATCATTCAAAAGCCTGCGTCTCAGGAATATTTAACCAGCACTTCAAAGAACTCCCAATAGCTGTACCTGGTTGTGTGGCTGGACACCGACTTTAATAACAAGGTTCGCGTTCCCCCTTTCACTCGGGATACGATCCACGAAACCACACGAAAACTAGCATTCGTGTGTTTCGTGGACCGTGCCATGTGTTTCGTGGCACGTGAGCTGGTCCTTCGGTGTCGATAGGAATCGCGGGGGGCAAGTGGTTCTCACCTAGTTCAGACAAGATGGCTTCCACACCACTTATTCTTGGTCACCGCGGCGCTTCTGCGCTTGCGCCCGAAAACACGATCGCTGCGTTTTCGCGAGCGATGCAGGATGGTGCGGACGGGATTGAATTTGACGTCAGGTTGTCTCGCGATCAAATTCCGATGGTTATCCATGACAACACACTCAATCGAACCGGACTGATTGACGCTGGTGTGTCCGAAATGACCGCTGCAGAACTGCAGGAGATTGACGTGGGCTCGTGGTTCGCCGATAAGCGCGCGCAAATTCCGAGGCATTCATATAAAGGTCAGCAGCTTCCATCGTTGTCGCGAGTTCTCGAGTTCTTTCACCGCGTCAATGGAGTTCTCTACATCGAAATGAAATGCGATGCGAATGAGGGAGCCACGCTCGCTGCAGAAGTTGTTCATCTCACCCGCGAACATGAGATGGTCGATCGAGTTGTAGTCGAGAGTTTCGATCTCGCCGCGATTGCCGAGATCAAACGAATTGATGCGGCAGTGAAGACGGCCGCTCTTTTCGAAGCCCGGATTTCCCGAGCCATTTCAACAAGTCGTCGCCACAGGATGATCGAACAGGCTCTTCAGCACGGGGCGGATGAAATTGCGCTTCATCACACGCTTGCTGGTAATGGTGTGGTTGAAAAAGCCAGGAGCGAAGGCCTGGAGGTCGTCGTTTGGACAGTCGACACAGCTGATTGGGTCGCTCGCGCGCGATCGTTCGGGGTGAAAGCCTTAATCTCCAATGATCCGGGAGAAATGGTTCAACACCGCATGAAAGCAGCGTCCCGTTGAGTTTCGCGCTCCTTCTGATCCTCTACACCTCAGTTCTTCACCTCAAAATGGCTCCAGATGACAGCGACGACCCACATCTGTATCATTCGCACACAAAACTCGTTCGACAGGAGAATGAATGATGCCAGTTAGACAAGGCGCTGAGGTTATCGAGCCCAAGGGAAAGCTTGGAGTATTGCTCGTTGGCCTCGGCGCTGTTAGCACCACCTTTATTGCGGGCGTAGAGGCCGTCAAGAAAGGGATTGGGAAGCCGGTTGGTAGTTTGACCCAAATGGGCACGATTCGTCTGGGGAAACGCACCGACAACCGGGTACCGCTAATCAAGGATTTCGTGCCCCTCGCGAAGCTTGAGGATCTCGTTTTTGGAGCGTGGGATATCTTTGAAGACTCGGCCTACGAAGCGGCGATGCATGCCGGCGTGCTCGAGAAAGATTTGCTGCGGCAGCTTAAACCGGCTTTGCAAAGGATCAAGCCGATGAAGGCCGTTTTCGATCAGAATTACGTAAAGCGTCTGAGTGGGACGAATGTAAAGGTCGGGAAAAATAAGTTTGTGCTCGCCAAACAACTAATCGACGAGATAGCGGAATGGAAACGCAAGAATAAATGCTCCCGTGTGGTAATGATCTGGGCCGCCTCCACTGAGATTTTTCTCAAGCAACATCCGGTTCACAAAACGCTGGACTCTTTCGAGAAGGCAATGCGCGATAATCATAAAGCAATCGCGCCGTCGATGGTTTATGCCTACGCTGCACTGAAATCAGGGATTCCGTTTGCTAACGGCGCTCCCAATCTCACCGTCGATATTCCAGCGCTAAGGACCCTCGCAGAGCAGAACGACCTGGCCATCTGCGGTAAAGATTTCAAAACCGGTCAGACGTTAATGAAGACGATCATCGCTCCTGGATTGAAGGCCCGCATGCTGGGTTTGAACGGTTGGTATTCAACTAACATCCTGGGTAATCGCGATGGCGAAGTGTTGGACGATCCCGAGTCATTTAAAACCAAGGAAGAGTCGAAGCTGTCCGTCCTTGAATACATTTTGCAGCCAGAAGTTTACCCTGAACTGTACAGCGACTTTTCACACGTCGTCCGCATTAACTACTATCCGCCCCGTGGCGATAACAAGGAGGGGTGGGACAACATCGATATCTTCGGATGGCTTGGGTATCCAATGCAGATCAAGATTGATTTCCTTTGCCGCGACTCGATCCTAGCAGCGCCCATCGTGCTTGATCTCGCCCTGTTTCTCGACTTAGCCCAACGCGCGGGGATGAAGGGTATCCAGGAATGGTTGTCCTTCTATTTCAAGTCACCTCAAACCGCGCCAGGCCTTTATCCCGAGCATGACGTCTTTATCCAGTTGATGAAGCTCAAGAATACTTTGCGCTATCTCCGTGGCGAAGATTTGATCACGCATCTGGGTCTGGAATATTACGACTAGACGTACGGGGGCGCAGTCGATATTTCGGCTGCGCCCACTCCCTCTCCTCCGCTGTTTTCGTCAACCCTTTGGTCGGTCTCCGCGTTAAAAGGTGCAATCAAGCAGCACCTAATTCATATCTCAGTGTTACATCACCACTTATTGGCACCAGGTCTCTGACATGATTTGTCATCCCTCAGGAGAAAGATTTCTGCGCACCGAGAACGTTTTTTAACTACTCCCCAACATTTTGTGATGACATTTTAATCCGTGTCGTATATATAGCATCAGTCGAAATCGGACTGTCTGTTTGCAACACACCCTGGAGGCAAACTCAGAGTGTCCGCGGCGCATCAATGTGGCTAGCGGATCGTTCCTTGCATTATCAAAGGCGGGCCAATGAAGGCCGCGGCAAGGAGAGCCGGAAATTAAAAGCTCTCGCGCATGCAAGGAGGACAAAATGATTACCGAGATGGAAATACAAAAACTAAACGAAACCATGGGCACAGTCTTCCTGGATCCTGATCAGAAGAGTCCCCGCGCACAAGACTTCGAGGAGCGCCTTTCCGCTCGCATCGTTGGACAGGAGCGCGCAGTGCGGCGCATGAGCGGCCTCTATCAAATTTTTCTTGCCGGCATGAACCCGCCAAACAGGCCGATCGGCACCATGTTATTTCTCGGCCCTACCGGCTCGGGTAAAACGCGCGTCATCGAGGCCGCCGCAGAAGTTTTGTACGGCGACCCTAATGCGATTGTGAAGATCGACTGCGCGGAGTTTCAGCATTCGCACGAAATTGCAAAGCTGATCGGTTCGCCTCCGGGATACCTTGGCCACCGTGAGACGTCACCGATGCTGACGCAGGAAAATCTCGATCGCATGCACACTGACGATATTAAATTGTCGCTCATACTCTTCGACGAGATTGAGAAAGCGTCTGATAGTCTGTGGCAGCTCTTGCTGGGAATTCTGGACAAGGCGACATTGACCCTCGGCGACAACCGGCGCGTTGACTTCTCGCGGTGCATGGTGGTGTTGACATCAAACCTGGGCGCCAGAGAGATGTCCGAGCTTATCTCAGGCGGAATCGGATTCGCACCTGGCAAAGGCTCGAAGAATCCTAACGACACCGAAGTGGACCAGAAGATTTATCGAACGGCCGTGGAAGCTGCTCGTCGTAAGTTTTCACCGGAGTTCATGAATCGGATCGACAAGGTGGTTGTGTTCCGTTCTTTGAAGGAACATCACCTGCGACAGATTCTCGAATTGGAGCTGCAGGCTGTTCAGGATCGAATCATGCAGGGCTCGGGAACCAAGTTTGTGTTTCAGTGTTCCGACACTGCTAAAGATACGTTGCTGAAGGAAGGCCTTGACTTCAAATACGGCGCCCGGCACTTGAAGCGCTCGGTTGAACGCTTCCTCGTCTATCCTCTGTCAAACCTGGTGGCGACCGGACAGATTGGTTTGGGCGATCTGGTGCACATCGATCTCGATGACTACACCCACAAACTGATCTTTTCGAAGAGCTCGGGCGGTGCCCTGATTCATGAGATGCCGCCGGCCGAGAAAGAAGAGCCGGAAGCTACTGAGACTCTTTCTGGCGGCGTAGGTCTGCCCATTCCGCAGGCTACCAAGGCCGCAAAGAAGAGCCAAAGTCGCGGCGAGAAAACAGAAAACTAGGACAAGCTGAAATCAAAACCGTGAAAGCGCCGACCTCCGATGGTGGTCGGCGCTTTCGATGTTTACTATCACTTCTCAGCTATTGCTGCGTGATCCGATGAATCGCTTCTTTCGCCGCCTCCGCCAGATAGGGATCGCGGGCCGTCAGTGCTGCTCGCAAGGATGGGAGTGCCGAGGCGTCTCCAATTCTCCCTAACGCTGCAGCTGATTCGCGTCGCAAGTCGTCCTCAGCCTTTTCATCCTGTAACACTAGGATCAACGACGGTGATCCTGCGCGGCTGCCTATTTGACCAAGAGAGCGCGCTGCAGATCTCAAAACAAATACATTCGGTTCCCTTCGCGGCTTTTTGGTTTTCTTTGACTTTGAAGCAGGCATCGAAACCTGAGGATTCAAAACTGCGGATAGAGGCACTACCGCCGCTTCGTCTGCAATTTGGCCTAGGGCGACAGCCGCAGCGCCCCTAACACCATCTTCCTTATCGGTAAGAAGCAGTTCAGAAAGAGCTGACACGGCGGACCTACTGCCAGTCTTGCCCAGAGCGTACGCAGCCTCACGGCGCACAAACTCGTCCTTATCCTTCAATAAAGGAGTCAAGTGTGACGCAGCTTCCTCACTTGGTAATGACAGAATCGAGCTTGCTGCCGTTCCTCTGATGATCGGTAAGGGATCGTTTAAGGCTGCGACTGCAGCTCGAGACGCTTCGTGATGTCGCATTGAACCAAGACTCGTCAACGCGTCGCGTCGCTCTTCGAGTTCGGTGGAACTTAACCTCACCCGTTGTTTCTCAATCTGGAGTTGGAGAGGAGTCAGATTCCGGGCGTCGCGATCCTGGCCAATTAATAAAGCCGGCGACAAAAGCAAAGCAGCTGTCGCACACAAAACGCATCGATATGATTTGAAGACCTGCATGCTACAACAAGGGATGTTTGGATCGATCGTCCGACGAAGTCAACGCCTGCATGGAATCGATGATCAAAACTGCAATAGGTGGATATACCAACAAATCAGGCAAAGCTAAGGTTGACGAGGAGTACGCCAGCAGGCTGGATTGAGCTTCCCCTACTCCGTGTCGAAACAGTATGGTCAAGTCATTGAAAAAGTCTTGCGCGTACCAGCCGAACACCAGCCCCACGCTGACGCTCAGCCCATAACCGACCAGCAGGAATGTATAAGCTGAGAACCTGGTATATGGTTGTTCAGGTTTCTCATCCTCGCGCATGATTGAATCCTGAATGGATTTCGGGCGGTACGTATAGTGGGCCAGGTATTCGCGCAACCGCGTAGCCAGATGCCAAACGCCAATCAAGAAAAGGGTCAATACAATGGCTCGTGCCATGTAGCCCAGGTTTCCCCAGAGCGGTGGTCTGATTAGCACCACGATGAATGTCGACAAAAACAGTGAGACAGTTGTAAACACGGCGCGCTGCCGCTCACGGTTTTCCTGCCTGTCGCGTTCGAGAACTTCGTCAACAACTCGATCCCATCGTGCCTGCACTGCCAGGTTGCGAGCTCGCCGAGCGTGGGGATTGTTCGAATGAAGTATTGAAGCGCCGCTGTCGCTCAACGACGATAGCTTTTCATCGTAGTAAGCTCGTTCCTGCGGATCGATTAGAACGCGGTAGGCTTTTGACAGCAGCGCGAACTCGCGGGCAGCGCTCTCCGAACCTCCGTTGACGTCCGGGTGTCTAACCCTTGCGAGCTTTCGATATGCGGAGCGCACCTCCGACTTAGAGGCAGATCGTCTTACTCCGAGAATCTTGTAGTAATCAGTCACGCCGCTCTACAACCCCTGAACCATCTTGGGATTTCAATACCTGGCAGACACGCGAATTATAACACTTTCCTGATTAGTCTAAAGGCAAACGCGGCGGGTTGAATTACTGCGAAAGGGAGAAGAGTGTGGGGCCAGAGAAGCGGTTATTGATTCCTCGAAGCGGCCGTCGAGGGGGGCGAGGACAATTTTTTTGTGAGAGTCTGTCCCGCTTCTCTGGTGTTGGACATCTCTCTAACAACTCGGGTGCCACCGATTCCATTTCGGGAAAACCTAACAAATGCCAATTCTCAAGCGAGAACACGCTGGAAAGTGTTCACGATTGGAGACATTCGCAGTCCTCAAACACACACACTTAGCCGTCAGATTTCTGCGCGGCTCGAGCCACAAGCCTCAATAGTGTTCGCACAGCGATGCCCGTTGGTCCTTTTGCTCGGTAGGGTTTGGCTTCGTCGCCCCACGCGGTGCCCGCAATATCCAGGTGCGCCCAGGAAATGCCGTCGGCGAACTCTTTAAGGAACGCCGCCGCGGTGATAGTTCCGGCTTTGCGGCCGCCAACGTTCTTGATGTCAGCAATGTCTGACTTGATCTGCCTGGAGTATTCCTTATCGAGCGGCAACTGCCAAAACTTTTCGCCGGCTTCTTTTCCTGACGCTATGATTTCATCGATCAACTCCTGATCGGTGCCAAGTACTGCGGCATGTACATCGCCGAGCGCTACCGAGAC
>Ga0190270_10000326_pt1 | contig 20305 bp, 16 predicted proteins | sample Popmic320T_FD_133748 | JGI IMG/M metagenome (GOLD analysis project Ga0190270, IMG submission 133748) | Populus adjacent soil microbial communities from riparian zone of Weber River, Utah, USA - 320 T | ecosystem: Environmental > Terrestrial > Soil > Riparian zone | place: USA: Utah | collected...
GATAGATACTGGGGCGGCGAGCGCAGTTGTGACAGGGTTGAGCTTTGTCGGCACCTGGACCTCTTCGGCGGGCAAGGGCTTGGACGGCTGTCTTGGTGACGGCGTGCAGATCATGAATACGGGCGGCGGCGTGGTTCGAGGTATCCATTTTAACGCCCATCGGTCTTATAACAACGGCAAGACAGGCTTTGTAATTGAACCTAATGTGTTCGATGTGTCGATTGATGCCAGTATGATATGTAACAACGCTATGGAAAAATCGATTCATCCCACTGTAAATCATGCCGGGGTTACACTTGGTTTAGGTGTTGCAGGTGTTGCTATTCGCGGCAATCGGATTAGTCCGAGTTGCGCTTATACGGGTCTACTGACGCTGCAACACGTTGGAATGTATCTGGTTGGAGGTCATTACGGGCTAACAATTGTCGGTAACGATTTGCATGACTCGAACAGCCCTATTGAGGGGATACCACCTGCTGGCATCAATACGATTATCAGTAATTCGGTCGTCGATAGCTTTATCGACGATCGACCGGCAGCGCCAACGGTGGCGGCAGGGTTCGCGCCGCAGCTTGCGCTAACCGGAGCAAGCGCGACCGTGACCAATGTCACTGGTCTGTGGGCTAACCGTGAAATCCACATCCATGCGCGTGATGCCGCGCAGACATTCGCGGTAGGCACCGGCTCGGGGGCTGTGTGTAACGCCAAGACATTGCCTAAAGGGGGGTATATGAAAGCGATCAGCTTTTCCGGTGGTGGCGCTTGCGTCTATCTCTTTAATCCTTAACAAAGATAGGAGAAGTATCATGCACGGTGGAACAGATGGACCTTCTAAGGGTAAGGGCGGCAAGGCGGTGAACCCGTCTTCTAAAGGTTCAAGCCCGCAGAACCTCTCGGGTAATCCGGGCAAAGTCCTGCCGCAGGGTCCGATCCCCGGACCTTCGTCGCCGGGCCAGCCGGCTTCGATGAAGAAGGCGCTGGCGAAGAAATCTACCCCCAATAAGGGCACGAACAGCCCCGGCAGGTACTAATGCCGGTCAACTACGCCGGCACCGCCAGCGACCAGCGCATCGCGTTGTTGGAAAATGCAGCGGTGACCGGGCCATGGATTCCGGTTGCTGGCGGCTCTTACACGTTCGCGGTCTGGGGCGGCACCTGGGGCGGCGCGACGGCGAAGCTTCAGTGGTATTCGGAAACGTCCGGTCTCGTAAAGGCTTTTGACGTGCAGGGTATAACGGCAACCACTGACTGGGCGATGGCGGGCTTGCCGTTGGGGTCTGGGTATGCGCGCTGCGTAATAACCGGCGGCACGGGCGTATCGCTTAGCGCCACCCTTAGCGGGATTACTAACTGATGCCTACGGTCTATGATTACCGTCAGTATTTCCCCTGGATGGCAGAGGGCGGGTCGGTAGCGCGTCCGCTACCGGACCGGCTGACGGATGCTATTAATCTAAAAGACCATGCACGAGGTGATGGCGTTGCTGATGCGCCGGGTGCTATAAATTTTATTACTAAACTTACGTCAGGATATACCGGGGCAACAGCTAATATATCACATACTTCGCGAGCGGGATATGTACCCGGCGGTTTATTCGACACTGCTCCTGTTACCGCAGGAAATTTCGTAATCGGGCAGGCGTATACTATTACTACGATAGGGAATACTAATTTTACAAAGGTTGGTGCGCTTACTAATACCGTAGGGACTAGCTTTACAGCACTGAGCGCCGGAATCGGCACCGGCACTGCAACTGTTAGAATACGCGGCGTACGACTTGTTTATGGAGAAGATGAAGATATCGTATCTGCCGATAGTTTTGTTTTTGATGACATATACCAGATCGTTACGGTTGGCTCGACCAATTTCGTTTCCATAGGATCGCCGAATAACGAAGTTGGAACCATGTTCAGGGCGACCGGGGTTGGTACGGGTTCTGGCACGGCAAGACCGGTCGAGCTTTTAGGGATACCCGGTTATAGTGTTTATGGTAACGGCTTCACCTCGCAGATAAAAGATATCGCTATTGAGGTTGATGCCAGCCGTTCTAGTGTGCAAAATGTTCATCTTATTGGGTCTGGTATAGGTGCGGGCCTCGATATTCGTGGCGGTTTAAACTATTTCCGCAATGTTGACGTTGATAGCTACGACATCGGCATCGCTAACGTAACGTCATTTTTCCCAGGGGGTTTTGCCGCTAATAACCAAGTTAATAGCGGCTGGCTCTGGCGGAACCGCATTGGCGTGCTGGCGGCGCAGAACGATCTCCGTTTGAATTTTGTTCGGATCTCCGAGGCTAAGGAGTGCGGCATCGATTTCTACGATGGTGGCGGGCTGCATTTTGTCGGTAACCATGTTACGACTACCAATGGGCCGACGATCCGCCTTCGTGGCAAGCGTGTTGACTTTACGGGAGACATTGTTGCCGGTAGCAACACCATCTCGAACATTAGTGATTTTAACGGCATCGCTATTCATGACAATATATCTACCGATAATCAGGCTGTTATGGATAAGAGAACGCGGGTTACCGCAATAAATAAGGGCGCAGGTACTTTAACTATCGATCCCCCACCATTTTTGTCGTTGGCTAGTGCTCCTATTAATATCAGGTATGCGCCCGCTGAAAGCTTTTATGTTAACAATACTTTTAACGGGGGCGGTTTTGGTTTTTGCGAGGCTACTCCGGGGGTTACTCCTATTCAATATAGAATGTTGTTTAATATCGTCAGCATTTCGTCGGCCAATGGCGACGCCAGCATTATGATCAGGATTGATAAACCACATTGGGGCATCATGAAAAATGATGTTGCCGTAGATATAGTTCAAACCAGTAACACGGCCTACAATAATATTCAGGCTAACAGTGTGTGGATCGAGGCGCTGCCGTCTAACGGTATAGATATCCAGGTTAACCTTCCTTATGTTGGGCCTTCGACCGGTGGGTATTTTCGTGCTCGCGGTTTTGATTATCAGGTAACGACGGATGGATCTAATCATTGGGTTGCCGATCAGTTTAATATTGGCGGCAACCATAACCGTAATATTTTTCAGGGTGGTGCCAATCTAAGCTATATCGGCACCCGCATGAACTCGAAGATTTACTTTGATGGGTGCCGGCCATTTTTTGGTACACGAACACTCGGTAGTGCGGAAATTACCGATATCGATATTCCGACAGTTGAGATCCGCCTTGGTTTGCCTATTCATGGGGGCGGCATACCGCCAGGAAGTGTTGTTGTATCCAAGACTGCTACGTCTATAACTATAGACCATCCCGCTACGGCTAATTCTTCCGCTAAAATACATTCAAATTACCAGACCAATTACTGGTTTCATCTTGGTATGTTGACAGCCGGCCTCAACGAAGAGGCTGCGGATGTTCCCTATCCGAGGGGTCCAGGCTCGCTGGTCGGCTGGTCCCAGATAGGTATGATCCCGATTGGTGCAGCGGCATACGAGGCTAACGAGGGATCGTTCTATACCGGCGCGCGGTGTGCTTGGACTCAGGGCGGTATGGAAAATTTCGAGGCAAGGGAACATAATTTTTACGGCATTATGAATACTGGTTTCCGGTTTCGGACTTGTGGCGTTCAGTACGACTGGCAGGGGAACAGTATTCATTCCAACACTGGCATATTTAATTTCGAGGAGGGTAATTACGGCGAGGAAAATACCGGGGTTACTTTTTTGCCCACCGGCAAGAACGTGTACACGACAACGCGGGCGTATCGTAGTTCCATAGGTGATGTCTGGGGTAACGCCGTCCATCGTTGGAGCGCGCCGCGTAATGATACTAATCCTAGTGACTCTGCTGTTGGCGGGGCTATAGTGCTTCCGGCAAACAATGATGATATTCAATCCAATCTTTTTATGGTTGCGTTTAATAATAACTCCGACTTGGGTGGGGATCGTGCTTCTATACGCGGTCTTATGTCGAGCATAGAGTTAACGTCGGGTGCTGTTTTGAGTGGGTGGAGAACCGGCGCGGAGTGGTTACATCTCGCAGGTTTTGGCGGCAATAGCTATATCAACGTTAGTCAACCTGCCGCAACGCGGTTCTTTGTTTCAAACCCCAGTACCGACCCCGGTGCGTTGGCGGCGATCGGCGTGCGCCAATCCTCGACTGCCGCTGCGACCGGCGTGCGCATCGAGGTATATGGGACGGGGTATGTATCGACCGATGCGTCCCTGGCCGATGGCGGCGCGATATTTTCCGACACTCAACTGTCGGGCGGGCTGACGATGGGGGCACTGGCCGGCGACATGCGGTTTTTTGTCGGCGGTGCGTCGCTCAGCAATATGGCGCTTACCATTCAGGGGGCAAACCAGCGAGCGACGTTCAGCGAGATGGTTGTCTGGAAACCGATACAGTTGATAACGGGGGAATTAGCTGTAAATGGGCAGTTTACAATTGAGGCTACTAGCAATTCTGCGGTTAAACTTGTTTATAAGGGTATCGATGGAACGCTCCGCAAATCTGCTCCAATAGCTCTTTCACCATAGCTCTTTCATAGATGAGGTACTGACATGCCTGATGGTAGCGGAGTCACAAATTAATGCCTACTGTCTATGATTATCGCCAGTATTACCCATACGGTCCCGATGGCGGTAAGCCGCGTCCGTTGCCGGATCATTTCGACGACAGTATTAATATTAAAGACTATGCACGCGGCGATGGTGAGGGTGATACACCCGGCATTGAGACCTTTATTACTAAACTGGCGTCGGGGTACACGCATAGTTCTTCAAACCTCTCTGCTTCGGCACGGTCTGGATATATACCGCCAGGAATATTTGAAGCTGACGCAGTACGTCCGCCCTATGTTATCGGACATGGTTATACGATTATCACTGCGGGCACCACGGATTTTACGCTGATCGGCGCATACACTAACATCCCAGGCACTAATTTTGTAGCAACTGGTGCTGGTACTGGAACCGGTACGGCGCGGCCCCTGTTGCGGTCTGTAGCATATAGCTGGACGTTGGACGGGGCAGGGCCGCTTGCGCAACTTCAGGATATGAATGTTGCGCTTGATTATAACCGCTGTGTTGTTCAGAATATAAACGTTATGGCGGCTACCAGTGCCGATCAGCCGGGTGCTGGTGTAGATATTCGCTCCTCTCTCAATTTCCTGTTCAACGTCGATGTTCACGATAGAGATTTCGGCATTCGTAACTCCGACTCGTTTGTTGCCGGCGGTTTTTCGTCGAATAACACGGTTATTGGCGGTTGGTTGCGAGGCAATAAAGTTAATGTTGCAGCAGGACAAAACGATCTTCGTTTGTGCTTTGTGCGCGGTTCTGACCACACCGAAGCCGGCATAGATTTTTTTGACGGCGGCGGCATCCACGTTGTCGGGTGCAATTTTGGCACCACAAACTTTAACGGCGGCCCGGCGATGCGGTTCCGGGGCAAGATAGTCGTCTTTACCGGTGACACGGTTGCGGCTGGCCCCACAATTAGTAATATAAGCGATTTTTCTGGTATCGATATCGGCGACATTATTACCAGTGGCGCGGCGGAAGTACACTTTGAATACTACACCCGAGTCATTGCGATTGACGAGGTCGCTCGGACGCTTACGATAACGCCAGTGGCTATAACCACTAACACCGCCCTCTCTATGAACATTACGAACCATCCGGCGGAGAGCTTCTTCGTCAACAACACTTTTAACTGCACCGAAGACAGCAATCTGTATACCCACAATATCGTATCGATTGTGCAGGGTGACCTGGCTAATGCCAGTATTCTTGTAACATTAGCCGATAATCATTTTGGTATTTTAATCGGCCAGGATCGTTGTGTCCTGCACGGCACCAGCAACTCTTTCTATAATGATAGGCTGGACGATGCTACCGCCTACATTCTGGAGTTGCCCTCGCCCACCACGGTGCGGATCAGCATACCCTATGTCGGTAATGCTACTGGCGGCACGATTACATTTACCGGCTTTGATATGGAGATACTATCTGAAACCAGAGTCGATTTGGTAAAAGATCACTTCTGGCTTGGCAGCAACATTAACAAAACCATTTTTCAGGGTGGGCTTAATTTCAATCTAATCGGCACCCGCATGAACTCGAAAATTTATTTCGACGGGGTGCGACCGTTTTTCGGCACGCGTACACTGGGCAGCGCGCAGATCACCGACATTGACATACCAACGTCTGAGATCCGCGTCGGTTTGCCACTCAGCGGCACCGGCATACCTGCCGGCTCGACGGTTGTCAGCATTGACAGCCCAACGTCGATAACGATTAGCAAGGCATCGACATCGAACAGCGTGACGCGGGTATCGTCACCGTTTCAGCCCAGTAACATTTTTCATATCCCCGTTATAACATCGGGTACAATTAATGATGTTGACGTACAGCATCCTAAAGGACCGGGGTCACTGTTAGGCTGGGGCCAGCTTGGCATGTTCCCGCTGGGCGCTAAAGGTTACATCGCAATTGAGGGTGCTTATTACGTTGGAGCCCGCGTACCTTACACCCAAGCCGGTTTGTTTCAGTCAATCCAGCCGATTGACCTTAACTACTACGGCATCACCAACAATGCATTCCGCTTCCGCACCAATGGTACTCAGTATGATGTTCAGGGGCACAATTTCAAGGTTGGCGACGGGGTTATTAATTTTGAAGAAAACTGGTTTGATGCTAATTCCGATGGGCTGCTGGTCCGTCCTACTGGGACGCCGATGTTTATCACGGCGCGGGCTTATATGGGGCTGTTTTCTCAGCCGTTTACCGGCGACATTTATGCGCCGTTTATTGGCAACACTCATACCTCTACGCTTATCGACGGTATTGCCAGCACCGATAATATCCCGGTTGGCGGTAACATTGTCGGTTCCGGCATCCAAGACGGCACCATCGTTATGACCAAAGACACTACAAGCATAACGATCAGCCTGCCGACGACATCGACGATTGCCGGTACTTCAATCGGCATCACCTTCATGAACAACATCTCGATTGGCGCTTACAGCATTCGTATTGGCCAGTTGTTGACAGGCGCTGGCATTGCGGCTGGTACGCGCGTTGTCGCGATCAGAAACGAGTCCGCGCTGGTGATGAGCCTACCGGCGACAACAACCAGAACCAATGGCACTTTCGGGCAGATAAAATTTGGCAACTCGATCTATCGTATGCAGGCACCGCGCAGCGACACGGTTGGCGGCAACTCGGCTACCGGCGGCTATCTGGTCCTGCCCGGCAACGACACCGACACGCATGCGCGCGTCTTTATCGGCGCATCAAATATATTGGGATCGGAGATTAATCTGATTGGTGATGCAAACTCTATCCAGGCGCTTGGTACATTTCCTGAACCAAACAACAACACTAGTATTAGAATCCAGAGCAATGGTCTTGTTAGCGGATACTTTAACGGGGCTAACTTTTTTACCCTTACTGGGAGCACTGGTGATAGTAATCTGCGCATCGACCAGGACGCGCCAACACGGTTTGTTGTCAACAACAGCAGTACAGGTACGAATGCGCAATCTATACTATCGGTTCGTAATCAGACGAATATCGAAGCCGGCATCCGCATCATTGCGACAGGTATAAACTATACTAATGCTGGCGCACCATTAGCGTATGCCCCAGCCGACACGGGTGTTTTAATATCTGGCACACTATTGTCAGGTGGTATGTCGATTATCTCACTTGGTGGACCGCTTAGGATCTTTGCTGATAATGGGTTGAGATTTATTAATTTGCCGACGACGGCTGGGGGTGCAACACCGCGTGTATGGGTTGACGCTGCTGCTGCTAATACATTGAAATATTCGTGAGGTGAGTGATGCCGGATGATGCAAGGTATGAACCACTGCCGATTGACTGGCAGGAGGAGTGCAAGAAAGCACAGCGGGTAGGCGAGTGCTTTCGCCAGTTATATATGGAAGCGATGGCGCAGCTCGCGGATTTGCGGGTGAGTTTCACGATAGCACAACAGGAGAAATCCAATGCCGAGCTTCCTCGGACCTAGCGGTAAGAGTTTCTATCCCGGCCCCAGCCGGGGGGCTTACGCAGGGCGCTCGTCGTTCCTCGGCGCGCGTGGCACACACTATCCGCGCGCCACTGCCAGCCCGACAGCGCGCACGTTCCAGAGCGTAAACCGGACGTTTTTTAATTCAGGCACGGGGACGACGCCGCGCATGGTCGAGGAGGGGGACGAACCTACCGGTAGGTTGGAGGAAGAAAAGAAATGAATGCCTTGTTGCTAGGGGCGGCGCTGGCGTTGATGGTGACGCTCGCTACCGCAGTTGGTGTTCTCAACGCGCAGCAGCGCCCAGCCGGCGAAGCCTCGCTCAACCAAGCGATCTCGGCGCGCGTGGTGGTCAAGTCCGACGCTACGGTTCTGACCCCGACCAGAGGACTGTACGTGGGTGACGCCGCCGCTTGCACGCTCGCGCTGGTGTTCCAGGCCGACAACACCACCGGCACCGGGACAGCGGTAACTTTCGCCAACGTGCAGCCGGGGAGCGTCCTACCGTTCCAGGTCGCCAAAGTCATGGCAGCATCAACGTGCGCAAGCGTAACCGCTTTATACTAGCCCTCGCGCTGCTGTCGTTGACCGCGCCCGCCGGGGCGCAGGGTCTTGGCATGGGTATGGGGGCGCAGGATATCGTAACCAGGGCAGGCAGCGGTAGTGCGGTACTACCAGACGGCCCTGGCGACATCGTGCCGATGACGATGTATTGGGGGCTACGCGCGTATAATAAAACAAAATGCACGGGAAGTGTACCGGCTGTGCGCTTACGCCGGGTTTTGGATAGCGTTGAGGCCGATATCCCCATTGCGACCAACTGTGATATTGATACTGCGGCAGCGACGAGCCATTGTTCTGGAACAAGTTGTACGGCATCTATTATTTACGATCAAGTTGGTAGTAACGTTTGTAGCGGCGCAAGCTGCAACTGTGTACAGACAACAGCAGCAAACCAGTTAGCGTTTGTTTTTAGCTGCCAGGGCGGCAAGCCTTGCTTGCAATCGACAACAGCGGTGATGCAGTGCGCGTCCGTTAATATTTTTGCCCCTGCAACGGGTACGATGTCGCTGCATTATGCCGGTAACCGTTCGGTTGGGACAGGAGCCACGTCGATGGTAACGGCGGGGCCGGGCGGCAGCCGGATTACTAGTCTTGCGGGGGCGGGGACTTGGCAAGTGGCGGCGACAGCTAATCCGACGCAGCGTGCGGTAGCGGATGCTGCATGGCATGTGGCGGCTGGTGTGATTGCCGGCGCGTCATCATCGTTGAGTGTTGATGGTGGTACAACGACTGGGACCACGACGGTGTTTGCAACACCTGTAGCACCAGCGGCGTTTCGCAGCGGAGCGACGGCGACGACGCTGCTCTCGATGGAGGCCGGCATCATCGACAATGTGATACTGAGCGCGGGACAGATATCAAGTTTGAATACTAACGCACGCACTTGGTGGAGTATCCCCTGATGCCTAGTTTTCTTAGTCAAACCGCGACGTTCTTCCAGACGGGCAATACCCCTGGGCTTACGATCAACGTGCCGACGACCGGTCAGACCTATAAAATGGTGTCCGGTCAGCGCGAGGTTTACTTCAACCATGCGGGTACCATCGCAGCCCTAACCGTGTGGTTGCCCCCTGGCCCTAAGCCCGGCGACGTGGTGTCGCTCAAGTTTAGGTCCATCGTGACGACGCTGAGTGTACGAAACGCTGCTGGTGTAGTGGTAACCGGCGCACCGGTAACCGCTACGGCGGCGCAAGTGCAGACTTATCGCTACGTCGATAACACGACGGGGTGGATGTACTGGTAGATGGCGCGGTTTATCGTCAAAAATATGGGGGGTATGATCCCTAAGCTCGATCCTGGCGCGCTGCCTGATCAGATGGCGGAGCGGGCGGAGGATACTGATTTTCGCTCGGGCAATCTCGATGGCTTGCCGGTGCTGAAGCATATTATCGATCTGTCGGGCGCGCGTAAGGCGTTTCGTTTCCCCAACGCCGATAACACCGACGTCGCATGGCTGAAGTTGCCGAGTGAGTATTCCAGCGTCGTGCGGTCGCCGCTGACTAATGACGATAAACGAAGGCTATACTGGACGAACCCCGGTGACCCCAGTCCGCACTGGGCAACCTGGGATATGGTCAAAGCCGGGTCGCCGCCGTATGATCTTGGAATAACCCAGCCAAACACAGCACATAAACTCACAGTAACGGCAACCGGTGGCACCGCTCCCAACGTGTTACCATGGGTAGCTCGCTCGTATCTTTATACATTTATTACCGAGTTTGGTGAGGAGAGTGCGCCTAACGCGCCTTCGGATGTAGTCGAGGGTGCGTCTGACGGTACCTGGACAATTTCTGTTTTACCAACAGTGCCACCGCCTGCAACGCCGGGGCGAAACTATCCTCCCGTCACTAAGCTGCGTCTTTACCGGACGGTTACGGGGCTTCAGACTGGAGCATCGTTTTATATGGTGAATGAGTGGGTCTACGCTACCGCTCCCCCACCTGCATCTTACGTGGATACTACTAAAGACCTCGACATTATTGATCAACCGACGCTGATCTCGACCAGCTGGGCTAATCCGCCGGAGGGGATCGACGGGCTGGTGGCGCTGCCCGGCGGCATGATGGTCGGGTTTATCGGCGCGACGATCCATTTTTGCGAACCGTACCGCCCGCACGCGTGGCCGGCGGTTTATGACCAGTCGGTGCTGTACGACATCGTGGCGCTGACGGTGTGGAATCAGTCGCTGGCTATTCTCACTGCCGGTTATATCTCGGCGGGTACTGGTAACTCTCCGGCTAATTATATCGTTAATCAAACTCAAGTGGCTGAGCCATGTATATCGCGTGGGTCCGTGGTGACCGACCTTCAAGGCGTCCTTTATGCATCGCAGAATGGTTTAGTAAAGACCAATTACTTCCAATCCGACATTGTTACCCTCGATACCATGAGCAAGGATATGTGGCTTACTGCATATCACGGGAATACTATTATTGGAGCACGGCACCGCGCCCAGTATATAGCTATCCACGTCGACGGTGGTTTCATTTTTGATGTTAGTGACAACAAGACGGGGTTTGTACGGTTGAACGCCCTCGACGGTGCTACGTCGATCTGGAACGACGAATACGAAGGTAATACGTATGTGATGATCGACGGCGTTGTTTATCTCTGGGACGACGCGACGATGAACCGTCAGACCTATCGGTGGCTATCAAAGCAATTTTACGCCCCGGCTCCCGCCAGTTTTGGCGCGGTGAAGGTGGTGTCGAGCCGGCGCGTCGACGATCCGCTGCCGCCAGATCCGTCAGGAATCCTGCCTGACGGGGTGCGGGCGCGGTTCCGCATTTACGCCGGAAGCGACTTTACGCTGGTGATGGAACGCGACCTTCAAAAGCCGTCAGATTTGTTCCGGCTACCGTCTGGCTTCCGCGCCTATGACTGGCAGATCGAGCTGACCAGCCGGGTGCGGATCGACAGTGTCGAGATAGCCAGCACCATGAAGGAGCTGCAGGGTGTCTGATCGCCCCTTCGTTCCGTCCGCCAATGTAAACGTGCCCCAGGTGCAGGAGCCAGTGGCTGACGTCGGCTCGCTGCTAACAGTAGTGAAATCGCTGAAGCAGGGGCTCGAGAGCCTCGGCGGCTATCGCGGCGAGATGGTGGGGCGGGCGGTAACCTTTAAAGACCTTGTCGGCCTCGGGCTGGTGCCGCCGACGCAATTCAATTTGCCATCCGGTACTGGCACTAGTGGCCTCGCGACGAATGCGCAGCTGCAGGCAGAGGCGGCGACCAGGGCGGCTGACGACAATACCGAGGAGGCGGCGCGGATCGCTGCCGATCAGACGCTCACCAACAATCTTGCCGCCGAGGCGGCTACGCGCGCTGCTGACGACGATACTGAAGAAGCCGCCAGGATCGCCGCCGATAGCGCCGAGGCGGTGACGCGTGCCGCAGACGACGACATCGAGGAAGCAGCTCGCATCGCTGCCGATCAATATCTGCAAAACCAGATCGATCAGGTAGGCGGTGATTTTAAATTTCGTAATGTTCCTGACACTACCAGCCCTGTCGTAGCGTCTAATATAGCTGGTACGCATGAAGTTGTTGTCATGCTGGCCGGTTCCGGCTCGGTAACTATCACAACTCCGACTGCTGATGAAATTATTGCCGAAGTACCTTTTTGGGAGATTGACGGTATATATCGTATCAGACTGTGTAATCCTACCCCTGGCAATATTAATATTTCTGGCGGTGCTGGGGTTACTATAACCGGTATTCCAACTGTTACGACGAACCGGTGGCGCGAGTACCTTGTCCGGTATATCGGTCCTAGTGCTGTTGAGTTTCGTGATATTGGTTCGGGAGATGCGTGATGAGCATAGATGGCAGTACGACGATCCCGGCTGCTGGCAGTGCGGTATTACTGTTTGGCGGTGCTAAGCCTGCGACCGGGTATGAAATATGCAACATCGACGAAGTGCAGGATTTGTGGGTTTCGGATACCACCACGGCGGCGGCTTATGGGCTTGGCTCGCTTCGTATCGGCGCAGGCGGCGGCACCTACACGACGCCGCGTGATTACCGCCCGCTGGGGCCGGTTAGCGCATTCTCGAATAAATCCAGTGGGCACAAGGTGACGGCGAGGGCTTGGTGACTGAAATCCGCATCAACGCGCCGGGTGCCGGCGAGTGGATCATGAAAGAGGCCGGCGGCATCTTTGTGCCCGGCTATGCCCACTCGCTATCGACGCATGACGGCGACGAGCTGCTCGGCGGGTTCGTGCTGTCCGATTTCACCGGGGTCTGCGCTGGCTTGCACATGGCCGGGAAGCGCCCCGGCTGGGCGACGCGTGACCTGATCTGGATGGCGCACGATTACGCCTTTAACCAGCTCGGGGTGCGGAAGCTGCTGGGGCTGGTGCGCTCCGACAATTATCACACCTTGTCGATCGATCTGCGCGCCGGGTGGCAGGTGGAGACGCTGATCCGCGACATGTACGGCGACGGAGTCCACGCCTTCGTCCTCACGATGAAGCCGGAGCACTGCCGCTGGCTCGATCATGAGCCAAAAGGGTGGCGGGTTCCTAGGCGTGTTGTAGTATCTTCGGGCGAAGGAGTTGCCTGATGGGCTCAAAGGTCAGCGCGCCGCCAGTCCCCGATTACGCACCGATTGCTGCCGCGAATGAGCAGACGGCTGAGCGTGCGTTTGAAATGTCGCAACAGCAGTTCGACTGGTCGCAGCAGCAATATAACGAGATTTCACCCTACGTTTTTCAGAACCTTGAGGCGCAGGCGCAAGCCACGACGGCTAATCAGCAATTCGCCGAGGAACAGCGGGCTCGCTATCAGTCTGAATATGCACCGATCGAGAGCGATTTTACGCAACGCGCTCTCAATTATAACACGCCGGAGCGAGCGGCGCAGCAATCCGCGCTGGCGCAGAAGGATGTTGAGAAATCGATCGACGCACAACGACAGGCCGCGTTGACGAATTTGAGCAGCTATGGCCTCGACCCGTCAGAGACGAAATATGGCGCGATTGATGCCAGCTACCGCATCAACAAAGCGGCGGCGATGGCCGCAGCCGGTACGCAATCACGGCTTGCGACCGAGGCGACCGGGCTCGCGCTGCAGGGCGAGGCGATAAATATCGGACGCGGTTATCCTGGCGCTATCGCACAAAGCTATGCCACGGCGACCAATGCCGGTGCGTCCGGTATTAAGGGAGCAAGCACGAATTATGCAGTCGGCGCTGACGCGATGGGGTCGCCAGTGGGCTATCTCGGCGCGTCGACTCAGGCCCGTGCCGGGCAGGTTGGTGCGCTGAACACCGGCTACCAGAATGCTCTGGCAGGGCAGCAGCTTGAAGCTCAGTCAGCGGCAGACACGCTTTACGGCATCGGCAATATCGTTGGGGCTGTCGGTCGTACGGCGGTTGGCTTTGGGATGGGGGGGTAAATAATGCCAGCTCAACGATACGGTGCGGGTGGTTATGGCGGCGGTGCCAGTCGTGGTGGCATGGGTTCTCTGTTTGCCGGGTTTATGGAGGGCTGGGACGGTGCCAGTAAGATATTCGATGATTATGAAACGCTGAGCAACGCACGAAAGTTTAAGGAACAAGCTGAAGAGCAGGAAAGAGCAAATAAAAAACAAGCAGCCTCGGAGGGTAAACCAGGGCTGGCCGAGGCGTTGCTGCAGACGCCGGATACTTATGGGGGCGGCACGACGACGAGGACCGGTAGTGACCCTTATTACGGGATAGCCCTTGGTAAGGGGTCGATCAGCCCGCAGCCTATAACAGCGAGCGGAGCCCCAGCTACGGCACAGCCTGCCGCAGCACCGCCGGCTGAGACGCCGGCACCGACCGTGATGCCAGAGGCGGTGACAACATATGCAACTGGGCGAGCTGCAGCGTTTGGCGGTGGCGGCGACGCCGCGCCCGCTGCCCCGCCTGCCGCACCGCCTGCTACGAGAGTAGCAGGCGCACCGTTAGCGCCGGCTGCGCCTCTCGCTGGTGGCGCACCGCTAGCACCGGCTGCGCCTGCTGCTGGTGCGCCGACTTCCCCGCGTGCGGCGGTATCAGGATCTGGCGGCGGACCCGGTGATCACACCGTGCCTACCGAAGCGTCGGCAGAGCCGCCGAAGTCATCGGCGATACCGACATTCGGGACGCAGCCGTCAACGCGCACCGCGATGGGCGGAGCCCCGTCAGGGGCCGGCACCACGATAGGGACCACGTCGACGTCGGCATATGCTCCCGACACATCATCGGCGGGTCTGGGCCAGTCGCTGTTAACCGGCGATACACGTCGCCGTCGGGGGCTGGATATAGCCCCGGAACAGCAACAGCAAGCGCTCGAGACGGCACCACAGCAGCGACAGCAGCGACAATCTCGTACAGCACAGGCTCCGCCACCTGTGCTGCTACCGCCGATGTTTGATGCCCTTGGTAATCCGATAATACTACAACAGCAGCAGGTACGCAGTGTCTGACAGACCACCGACATGGGCTGAATTCGCTGCCGCTAACGGGATTATCCCGCCGCCTGGGGAAGAAGGCTACGGCGGTGGTGATCCTCCCGATACCCCGCCTGGGTCTGATCCCGCACCTCCGCCGCAAGCGATAGCGGCTGAGCGACCTGTAGTCGCACAGGTGCCTGCACGCGCGGCACCCCCACCCGTATTCGCCCCGTCTGCGCCGCCGCAGGCGCTGTCGACCAGCATGGCTCCTCCTCCGGCGGCAGCACCCCCTGAAGCTCCAGCTCCAGCCCCTGCTGCCGCGCCGGCACCGATGCAGGCTCCGCAGCTGCCCGTAAACATGCCGGCAGCACCACCGCCGATTTCCCTGCCGGCGACGCGGGATGCGTGGGGCCGGCAGGTAACCCCGGCACAGGGCGCACCCGCTGCGGCTCCTACTGCCGCGTCATCTAACAACACCGTTACGGTAAGAGGTAGAACTTATGATCTTAGTGAGCACCCGATAAAGCCGGGCGCGCTTGGTTATGGCATACCGCAACGAGGACCGATAACTCCGGAGCAGGCATTACGTGTAGAACCTACAATCCTTAAAACCGAGAGCGGCGATCGTAATATACCTAACGCCGAAGGTAGCGGAGCTACAGGCTATTATCAGATTACTGGCGAAACATGGCGCAATTTTGCACCACGCGTTGGCGTCGATGTTTCTAAATACCCTACAGCTATGTCTATGCCGGAAAAAGCAGTGCAGCGCGCGGTATTTCTTGAGATACTGACGGGCAAGGGTGGTGGCATGCAACATTACTTGCCATTTAATACCCCGCTGCGTGCAACGTTTCTAGGTTATAGACCACCAGAGCCGGAAGTTATCGAAGGGAAAGTTCAGCAGGTAGCTGCGACGGGCAATGTCGACGAAGTACCAAAACTCATCCGTGAAACCTACCCCGGTATGACGCTGATTGATGGGTGGCGTAAACTCGAAACCGATTTGACAGCGCGTTATGTCGCTAGGGGTGAGATCGATAAAGCACACGCGATTAGTGATTATCTGTCGCAGACCGCGCACCGGGGCATGAACGGTCATTTACAGAACGCTTATCAGCGCATGATAGCCGGCGACACGCAGGGGACCGCCGAGGAGTTGGCTAAGTCGTACGCGTTTTTCCCTGATGGCGCGATCGGTCAGTTTCTCGCAACCGGTGACGGTAGATTATTCGGTCGCCGCATTCATGAGGGGACGGGGCAGCCTATCGGTAAGGCGTTTCAGATTACGCCTGAGATCATTCTGGCGCAGCAGAAGTTCACGGCTGATCCGAAGACCTTCATGAAAACGCTGACCGAGATGCAGAAGGCAACTGCTGAAACGTACGATCTGCTGAACCGTAACGCGACCAGACTCACTGCTGAAGCTATGCAACAGCAGAACGCGAACTACCGCACGCAGTACGAGCAAGCCCATCAGGATTTGCGGTCTAATCAGCAACAAGCTGTGGAGACGATGAAGGCTGGGCAGCAATCGGCGGATCGTGCTGAAGACCGGGCGCTTCGTAGGGAGACTGCCGAGGGCGCGCAGAGCGAGCGCGTTGCGAGTCGCTTACAAAAGGCAGAAGCAGACGCTGAGAAAATGGCAGAGACGAAAAGAACTAACGAACGAAATCACAAAATAGATGTAGAACGGCTCGAGGATAGACGAGACGCTAGACTAGCTCAAACTAATGATCAAAACGAGCGGCGACGAATAACGGAAGAACATTACAAAGCCGTCGAGAAACAAAATGAGGAGAACGAAAAGCGACGGGCGGCAGATGCTGAGAAAGATCGTGAGCTTAAGGTGATCCTTGATGAGATCCGGGCTGAGCGGAAGATGGATGAGAAGCGTCAGGGCAACGAAGTGACTCGCAAGGAAGCTATTACTTCCGTCAACAAGCAGGTTGATGACATCTATCCGATGTCGATAGAGGAGAAAGTCGCAGGCAAACGCAGTTCCGAGGTATTGGATAAAATCACTAAAACAAAAGCTGCTGCGATGGAGATGTTCATCAACGCTGGAGCGAAAGAGGACGCGCTGCACCCGTCGCAAGCGGCGAACTATGCCTATGGGCTGGTCGAGGGTCGATACAAACTGAAAGATACCAGCACTGGTATGAAGGGTGTGTTTGATCCAAGCCGACCTAATGCGCCGCCGCTCGCGGTGATGGACCAGAAATTTGTGCTGAAATATCTGCCGGAGCTGGCGACCGTCGCGCCCGCGCTGAGCCCGCCGGGAGCCGCTCGATGAGTGATGCCGGGTTCTCCTACGGTGGGCGGGCATACGCGCTGCCGCCACCGCCGGAGCTGGAGATATCGCCGGATCTCGCGCCTGCGCCGGTCCTGGCACCAACGCCGGAGGAACAGCCTGCGCCGGAGCAGGCGATCCCGACTGACGCGGTATCGCGGGCACGCGCACTGCGGGAGAGGGTGACAACAGGAGCCGCTGAGCAGGCTTCAGCACCGGTAGACTACGGCACCTTCGTATCCGATGCGCCGGAGATGGCGGTCGGCGCTCCGCCTCCACCTAAACCCGATGAGGGTGGTGGGTGGGGTACTGCCTTTATGCAGAACCTGTATAGCGGCATCGGCTCGATGGCGACCGGTGCCGGCAAGATGGGGGAGGTCGTTACTGCTGGCGGGCGGATGTTGTCGGGAGCGCTCCGGCGCGACCCGGAACAGTTTACGACCGGGTTGGTGGAGTCGCTGCCGGTCCTCGAGAGCGTCGCGCCTTATGCGAATGTACCTAAAACGAATATCGGCACATCACCTAATCGCCTCTCGCCATGGTTTGAGAAACAGGCGAAGGAGTTTGCCGAGTGGGGGGATTTAGAGTTTAAGAGCCTCTCGCCTGAATGGCAGCTGGGACAATCGTCATCGGGCTGGAACACTGAAGCGTTTGGGGGAAGGCGTAGCGAGGAGCTGGGCAGGATACCGACGATCGGCGACGTCGGTCTGGGGATGTACCTTAAGTCAAACTCAGCGGCGTTAGCTTCATTCCTCGCCACGGTCCCAGCTCCATCAAAAATTCTCGGTGCCACACTTAAAGGTTTAGTTCCGTTATTTCAGAGTACGAGAACTGCTAGGGGTGTAGGAGCTGAAGTCGAAGGACTTGCAGCGACGAGCAGGGGTATGCAGCCGGCGATGACGACTGCTGAAACCGCCGCCGCGCGAGCGCGCAGCGCCAACACTATTACTGGCGGCTCGCTATACGCATTGGGCGGTGCCGGCGGTGCGGGCATCGTGTATCAACGACTAACCGAGGAGATGGCGAAGGCTCCCGACGAAGAACTACAAAAGCTATCACCTTATTATAAGGTGTTGCGCGACGGTGGGGTGGATGTCGATCCCGCTAAGAAGATGGTAGTCGACGGTTCATTCCCGGTCATGTGGTCGTTCCTGACCGGCGGCGTGACGAATATGGTGATGGGCAGCGCGGTCCCCGGCGTCGCCCGTAATCTGTTTCCTAGGCCCACAGGATACGCTGCTAGGGCGACTGCTGGGGGCGCTGAAGGCGCGTTCGGCATGAGCGGCTTCACCGCCGGCACCGAGTACGGGGTGCAGTCAGCGGAGAAGGATATCGGCACCCGCACGAAATATGACTGGGCCAAGCTCGCCTGGGACGCGCTGGGCGCTGCGATTGGCGGCGGCGCGGTAGGTGCCGGCGGCGGCATGATCGGTGGCTCCGGTCGGCGTCGGCAAGTGACGCCAGCGCCGGTTCCTGATGATGTAACGGCGGCGTTGAACGCATCGAAAAAGCCTCCAGAGCCGACCGCTCCTGCAGATTTCACGATCGATCGACCGCCGCAGCCAGTGCCGGAACCGCCGGTTGTGCAGCCGCCGGATACAAGACAGATCGGCGGGGAGTCACCGTGGGGAGCCCCGCAGCCCCGCGTACGGCAGTTGCCGCCAACCCGGCCCGGCGACTTCACCGTCGACGCGCCGCCGCCCACGCCCGCGATACCAACCGGCCCCGAGGATTTCTCAGTCGGGCGTCCTCCGGTGCCCCCGGCGATTGATACCGCGCCGGCACCGCTCGTACAGCCTGCTGATACGCGGCAGCTGGGCGCACCCGCGCCGTTCGATATGCCAGCGCGGGAGGTGCAGACGCGTCCCCCAGGTCCGCAAGATTTCAGCGTTGAGACGCCGCCGGTACCGCCGTCGACTCCTGCCGAGTTTACCGTAGGTCGACCAGAGGGGCGTCCCGGTGAGGCGATCCCCGTCGTCGCGCAGCCGCCGGATACACGGCGACTCGGTGCGCCCGCGCCGTTTGATGTACCGGTACGTGAGACAACGACGCGACCCACCGACTTCACGGTTGACCGGCCTGCCGAGGCGATCCCGACGCAGGCTGAGCCTGCACCGACTGCACCGGTAGACTTTGCCGTTGGCTCACCCAGACCAGCAGAGGCACCGCCGGTAGCGGCAGCGCCACGCGGCGCGCCGAGGCCTAGGCCGTTCACGCCTGAAGTGCAGACGCGCCCAGGTGATTTTTCGATTGAGGCTCCGGTGCGGGGAGAGTCGGCACCGGCTGTTCCACGGGACGGGGCTGAAGCGCCCCCGGCTCAGCCAGTGCCGACAGCTCGCCCGAGCGAAGGCATGGGCCATCGAGCGTTGGGCGACGCGCTACAAGAAAAAGGGTTATCGAAGCGGGAAGTCAACACCCAGTTTCCGACCCGCGAAGCGCGCGCCGTCGAGTTCGACAGGATCACACGCTCCGAGGAAGCCTCACTCGCGCGAATTCCTGAAGAGGAACGCCCGGCGCGGGAGGGGGGCGGTACGCCGCGTGAACAGGAAGCGGCGGCTGGGGAAACTGCTGTCCGCACTCGTACAGAAGAGGGAGCGGCATTGAAGGCGTCGGAAGACGTAACCCTGCCGCCGGCACCGAAAGAGACATTATTTCCGCCAGCTGAACGTGGCGAGAGCGCCCCGGCAGCACGTACCGGGGGTGAGGGTATAAAAGAAAAAGCGTTATCAGATTTTACCAGACAGACAGAAGCCGAGTTAGCTGGACAGAATATTTCTCAGACACGACGTAATAACACATTAGAGAGACGCACGGCGGCTTGGGAAGATGGGTTCAACGCGGGTCTGCGGAACCAGCCTGTCACGACAAAAATAACAAATGAAACTACTTTAGCGTACAGGTCCGGTCGCGCGGCTGGTCGCGAAGTGCGTAGTATGCGTGAGGCAGAAGCTCCCGCGCGGGAGCCGGCGGTACGTACCGAGCCAGATCACGTAGAGCCGACGCAGTTTGTCGCCAAGGACGGTGATCAGGTCGTCGGCAAGGGCGCGA
>Ga0190270_10000327_pt1 | contig 20292 bp, 20 predicted proteins | sample Popmic320T_FD_133748 | JGI IMG/M metagenome (GOLD analysis project Ga0190270, IMG submission 133748) | Populus adjacent soil microbial communities from riparian zone of Weber River, Utah, USA - 320 T | ecosystem: Environmental > Terrestrial > Soil > Riparian zone | place: USA: Utah | collected...
ATTACGCCGAGGCGCCCCCGATGGAAGGCTATTACGCCGAGGCGCCCCCGATGGAAGGCTATTACGCCGAGGCGCCCCCGATGGAAGGCTATTACGCCGAGGCGCCCCCGATGGAAGGCTACAACGGCTATGCGCCGATGGGATATTACGCCGAGACGCCTAGTGCGCCAGGTTACGCCCAATACGCCGAGACACATGAGATGCCAGGTTACTCTCAATACGAGCCGTTGGCGGAAAACTATTCGGACATGGGCGCCTACGGGGCTTACGGCGCCGGTTACGGCGAGGACTACTCCGGCTACGTGCGCGAGAGAGAGCCTCGATACAACGCGGGGTGCCCGATGCCGACAAATGTCCACGGTTTCGGCGATGTCGATATGGTTGACGGTTACGTCAGGCCGTCGACCGTCAATCCGACGTGCGGCCAGTTCACGCCCCCGCCGAGGCGTGGGGCCGAGGTCCCGGACGGTTTCAAACCATTGTGGTGAGTTTCTGTTCCGCCAATCCGAAATCAATCTGGAGCAATCAATTCTACAACTATTGAACCAAAGAGGAGGTTAGATCATGGCCGTCGTAAGAGGCGTTCAAGAGCAAGTACATTTTCCGACATACGATGCGATCTCAGTTAAGGCGCAAGAACAACTGCGTGATGTGGAGTCTTCGAGCACTTTAAAATTCTTCGTCAACGTGCAGGGCAAGACCGAGCTCGAAACCAACATGCAAGCGGCTTCACTGCTGCCGCATTACAACACCTTCGAGGCGCGCGCGATGCGTGTGGTGATCAGCGATCTGCCGCCAGAATTTCCCGATGACCCGATCGTGCCAGGCGGTCCTTTTGACGTCACTGACGAGTGTGGGAGGTTCTTCACTATTGTCAACGGCAAGGTCGAAACCACATGCGATCGCGCAGTCGCTATCACAGCGAGTGTAAAACTGGGCGTTGGTCGTCTGGCCCAACTGTTCCACGCAGCCAAGGAGGACGAGGACGAGACGGCGGAACTCAATCCTAGCGCTGAAGATGAGGTCACCCTTTTCCTGCCCGGCAAAATTAAAGTGCCCCCCGATCAAGCGCGGGAAATCGCTGATAAAAACGGATCAGTCAAGTTCTTCCTCGAGGACATCGATGACCTGATCGAGCAACTCGGTAAGAGCGCTCCCCCCATAGAACAGCTCAATCCGAATAACGGTTCGGGCACGATCATCGGCAAGATCGTTTACAACACGGTGACAAGTTTCATCGTCGGCGAAAAGACGATGATATCGATGCCGACCTGGTTCTTCCCATCCGGCGCCGGTCCGTATTCGCAAACCGGCGTTTTCACGACCCACGGCGAACCGTCGCCGCTAGCCACCTTCAGGTTCGCCGAACCGATCTACATAGACAAGCAGCAGAACTTCCGCGTCGAGATCAAGATTCCGGACTCCGACACGCTGAAGGAAATCCAGAAATTATACGGCCCATTCAAGCTGTGGGTGGTGTTGGACGGCTATATGACTCGCGACGTTCAGTAAGCGGTCTGGCGAGGATTTTGAGGCGGTTCATTTTCCATTTGCCATATTACATTCGTCATTTGTCATTGCCGGAATGACGACCTCCGGCAATGACAAATGACAAATCTGAAATGGCAAATGGAAAATGAAATCGATTAGCGCACAACGAACATGATTCCAACTAACCGACAAGTTCGCAGAATGGCCGCTCGTCCGATGGCCTGGCCCCCCGTCGGCGGCGCCCCGGCGCCGGCCGCGACTCAGGGCATGATTATTCCCTACGATCATGCCGCGACGTTCGAGCTGAAAGGGCGTCCGGGCAACATCGCGCAGGACGTGATCAACGTCGGCGGCGACGGCGTGTTCGTCGCCACGGCCATCGGCTATGGCTTCGAAGAACAGAGGGCGCGGCCGATCAACAACCCTGCGGCGACGGCCAGCGCGCCCGCGCTCGCCACGTCGGTCATTCCCGGCGACGTCACGCTCGGTCAATTGCCTCTCGCGTCGTTGATCGAGGGCTTCAGAATCAGCCCGCGGTTCGCGCCGCTGGTCTTCACCGCGCCGCCCAACCAGTTTTTCTCGAATCAGTCGATCGCCTCCGACCTGTTCTTCGGCTCATTACCGGATCGCAGCGTCCTCGAAAAGGTCAAAACGCCCGAAGACATCTCGTTCTTCTTCAGCATCGTGGACAGCGGCAGTGGGCGCGAGTTCCAGGACCAACCTGCGCACAACCTGGCCTCACTCGGCAAGAGCAACGGCGAGCGTCCGTTCCGGTTGCTGGCCCGTCCGCTGTCGTTCCTGCCGCGCTCGACGCTGCGGCTGCAGATCGCCGAGCGCACGGAGGGCGCCCGGGGCACGCTGTTCATTGTGCTTTACGGCTACAAGATTCTCGGCGCCGCCGCGTGTCCTGAGCCGGTCGTGCGGAGCTGGCGTGACGCGCCGCAAAGCTACCCCGTCGAGCCCTCCGGGGAACCTGACGCGCGCGCCATTCCCTTCGATTACGTCACGACCTTTGAATTGACCGGCAATCCGGGCAACCTCGTCGAAGACGAGATCAGCGTCAACGTCGAAGGCGGTTTCGTCGTAACGAGCATCGGTTACGGACTGTCTGTCGAAGAGCGCGACGTGGATCTTACCGTTCCGCAATCGATCATTTTCCAGACGCCGACGCCGGGGGGCGGCGCGAGGGACGCGTTCGATCTGGCGCAATTACCGCTGAAAGCGTTTCCATCGAGCGCATTACTCGACGGCGTTCGCATCCGCTCTAATTTCCTGCGCGTCGCATTGGGCACGAACGGATTCCTCGCCGGCCAGTTGCCGCCGGATTTAGCCGACCGGCTCTTCGAGCGGCTAAATCGTCCCGAAGACGTTTCGTTCCGATATGCGATCTTCGACAGCGGAACGGGACACGAGTTGCAGAACCGCTCGCTCAACAACATCGCCGGTTTGGGCATCGCCAACGGAGACCGGCCGTTCAAGAAGCTGGCGCGGCCAATGTCTTTCCTGCCGCGCTCGACAATCCGCGTCCAGGTGGAAGAGCGGTTCGGCCGAGGCACGCTCTTCATCGCTTTTCAAGGTTACAAGCTGCTCGACGCCGGGCCGCAAGGAGGAAGATGATGCCGCCAACCGCACGGGCGCTTCCATGGGCAAGCCCACGGACAATGAGGACGCAACCCAACCCCGACTTCGCGCAGACGTCCGACGAGCAGCGCGCGATCCCGTTCGACTATACGTTCCGCTTCGAACTGGAAGGCGAGCCGGACCGCGTGGTTCGCAGTATCGTCACTGTCAGCGTCGAAGCCACCTTCATTGCGGTTTCTATCGGCTACGGCGTGGTCCCGAAACTAACGCCGGTCGTCTTCGGGCCGGGAATCGATGAGGTAACCGAGTCTGAGAGATCTCCGAACCTGCGCAACATCAGGATTGGCTCTCTGTTGACTGCGCTCGGTTCGGCGCTCGCAGATACGCAGGATACGTTAAGAGGCGAAACCGGCCCCGAAGCCGCTTTGAAAGGCGGTATCAAGCTCAACCCGCAGTTCGCCGAGCTGGCCCTCTCAAACGACGGACGGGCGAATTTGAGTGACTCCGTTTTGCGAAGCCTCTTTCAAGTAGTGAGCGCGCCGGCGGACGAAATTCAATTTCTGTACGCGCTCTTCGACGAAGGCTCCGGGCGCGAGTTTCAAAGCGAGCCGCTGCTCAACATCGCTGGCCTGGGCATCTCGAACGGCGACCGCCCATTCCGCTACTTCGCGCGCCCGATCACCTTCGATCCGCTTTCGACGATCCGTATGGAGGTGACCGAGAAGTCCGATTTCGAGGGCGAATTGCACGTCTCGCTGCATGGCTACAAGGTGCTCGGCAGCCCTGGCTCGCCGACCGGGAGAAACGGATACGGGCGGCCGCGCCGACGATGAGCGACTATGTATATACACGACCGAAACTTCTCAGATTCGCCGCCGACAGAGACATCGCCTCCCGCGCCCATGACGCAGCGGCCCAGCGACACCCTGCCGTATCGCGAGGCGATGGAACAGACCGAGCGCAAACAATACGAGGAGTACCGCCGGGACTGCGCCGGCAGAAATATTCTGAAGACCTTGGAGCGAGTATCGCTATCGCCGCTCGAACGCGTACGGCGGCTGGAGCGCAAACTGGCGGGGATTCCACGCTTGTTCGAGCTCTATCGTGATCTCCAGGCTCGCGTCCGTCGCGGCGCGATGACGCGCCAGACATTCGCCAGGGCGCGGCGCGATTTGCTCATCGCCTTCGGGTTTTCGCCTCAGTACGGCCTCTCGACTGAAGAGAGCGAATTGGCCAACGCCCGCTGCGAGCTGAGCCAGGCGCGTTGGGAATTTATGGTGGCCATGCGGACTGGAAGGGCTCCCGGCCGCCTGCCGCATCGCTGAACTGAATATGCTTTCACCCGTACGAAATAACCAGCTTATCGAAGCGCATCAGGCGCTCTGCACTACGTGCGGCGCGCCGCTCGATTCGCAATACTTCGACGAATCGAGCGTCGTGAGCGCCCCGCGCGGGGGCGAGACGGTCACGCTCGCCGAGTTCGAGCTGCCGCCGCAATACTGTGGCGTTCTTGAATACTTCGCGCAGTTCACTGATGAATATGCGCGCGACAATTCGCTGATCGAGACCCCTGGCATTGAATGGCTGATCCTGGCGGACGGCGGCCCGCTCTTCCCCTACTTGACTCTCAAACACATCGTCAATCCCTGGGGCAACGGCGCGTTCCCGGTCGCCATACGATTGCAGGAGAACACGGTCCTCAAGTTCGTTGCGCGCGGCGTCATCAGCAACAGCGGTCTATCCACGATTACCAAGGTCGGCGGCAGATTGGTGGGCCGATTCTGGTACAACTCGGCGCAGGGCGATGCGGCGCAACGGCATTTCTAACTCGCAATATGGCTCGCAATATGGCTCGCAATGCGGGCTTGTTCCCGCGCCGTCGGGGGGGGCTTACCGCGTCTCGTCGCCGGCCGCGAATGCGATGGTGATGCGTGAATTGGCGGATGAATTGCGGCTCGTCTTGGAGCGGTTCGCAATCGAAGCGGGGTTCAACGGTCAGCGCCCGGTCGCCATTTTCTTTAAGCCCGGCGTCTTCGGGCATCACCAACTTGGGCGCGCGGCCGACATTTACGCCGTGGGCGGCGTCGGAATTGATCAATGGAAGCGGCGCTGGGACGACGCCTGCAGGCGCGCGGCCGAAGCCGGCGCCTCGCCCACGCGGCAGATCATCACAAAGACCGAGCCGGTGAACAACCTGGGCTGGCGGCTCTACAAAGCGCTGCAACGTTACGGGCGGTGGGCCCAGCCTTACGGTTACCCGATCCAGCTCTTCGGCCCCTGGACGCGCTCCGAAGGCCCGTGGAAATACATCAGCGACAGACTGCTCCGCGCGCACCACGACCACATTCACGTGGCGAAGTAGCGCCGGAAATTTTGAAAGAGAGGTTTTCAATGTTACGACATTCCGCCAACCAGACTCACTTCGATCCGCGCCGCAGGCTGACATCCCAGCGTTTCGACGCCGGCAATAATTCCGTGCGCGTGGTGCTCGTGGCGATTCACCGCGGCCCGCAGCCGGCGGCGTTTCTCGGGTCGTATCCTTTGCAGCGGTTGCAAGTGTTGCTGTCTGCTCCGGGCGAGGAGATCGAGTTCGATCCGTTGAGCGCAATGGCGCGCATGACGGCCGGCGCGCCGCCAAAGCTCCTCCCTCCAATGCCCGCGACGAACGGCGGTCTTGCGCTGCGCCCCCGCCTGGTGCAAGGAGAGATTCTGAGCGATGACGACGGGCGGCTCTACGAGAAGATCGGGCGGCACATTCGCCCGCTCCAGCGGCTCTTCTCAGGCCCGCGCGGCGAGGTTTTGGAACTTCCTGCGGAAGCGCAGACTGAACAGCGCGTGACGGAGCCATCGCCACAGGCGCCCGACGCCGAAGCCTCAAAAACCGGAGCGCAGGCGAAGACCCGCGCGGAGGCCCCGGCCGAACGCAGGCAGTCTTCACAGCGTCCATCTCATCGCCCGCCTCAACGTCCAATACAGACGCATGGCCCGGCGCCGCGGCCCCAACCGCCAAGAAATGTGGGGGAGTTTGCATCGCCGTCTTCAGCCGGAAGGGGAATCCAACGCGAGCCCCTTCAGCCTGAGGACGGCGCTCCAAACTTTCAACGCCAACCGTCGCTTTCGACGAATTCAGCGGCGGGAGGCGCCGCGTCTTCCCGCAACGGCGGCTTGAAGACGGCGATCCCGGAGCAATGGATCAAACCGTGGGAGTTTCAGATCAGTCGCGAAGAGGCGCTTTACGACATGCGGGAAGACGCGTCTTCCCGCGGCGGATTGCTCGCTCTTATTCGCGGCCTGACAAACTGGTTCGGCCATCGCACGGCATGGCGCGAAGCATGGCGCAAGTGGCAGGCCCTGCTCGCCGGCAAGAGCCTCGATGAACAGCTCTGGGCCGTGCGCCCGCCTAGGGGGATGATCGCGCGCCCGGCCGTCCGCGATTGGGCGCTCCAGACTCTCGGACGGGCCGGATACGACACGCGCGTGATGCTTGTCGAATGGGAGATCTACTGGCGTCGCAAAGGGCTGTAGTCGCTACGCCAAGAAATGAATGAAAGCGTAGTTCGTAGTCCCGCCTTTAGGCGGAACCGCTTGGTATCGCGGAAAGGATATGTGCCCGACCCTTCCGCCTAAAGGCGGGACTACGAACTGTTTTTCCGAGGAAAGACTATGAAGTTTCGTCGTCGCAAAGGAACTCGGAGACACAGAGGAGCAGCGCCGCCGTCTCCGCCGCCGATCCTGCCGCCGCCTGATTTGGCGACCGAGATCGAACAATCCGTCGAAGCGCGCGACAGGTTGGAGGCCCTCGCCGCTCACGCGGCAGCCGAGCGCGATAAATCGGAGCCTGATTTTCTGCGCCTGTTCGCCAGCGAGATGCGCGTGGTCGAGATTGACGCTAACCGCGCTCTTGAGAGATTGGCGGCCTGGCGGGCGCAGGACGCGCGTGCGGCCCAGCGGAGCGACGAGCTGCGTCAGCTCTCGATAATGTTCAAAGAGCGTGTCGAACAGTTCAAATCGAATTCAAAGGGCGCCGCCGAGGCCGTGCTGCGGCGCATCGTCGGACGTTTGACGGCGGAACGCGAAAAGCCCGGCGCGGATAAAAACGCGATCAACAAGCGGATCGAGAGATTGCTGGCCGAACAGGAGTCGCTGCGCGAGACATCGCCGCCCGCCCCGCCGCCGCCGCCAAAAGATATAACCACACCGCCCCAGCGTCCGGCGAAGAGCAAACCGCAGCCCCGCGAGAGGGGAGGAATTTGAAGGAGGCGCATGGCCTATTTTTCTCTCAATGAAGATTTTCAGCGTTTGGGGTCGTTCGGTTGCGGAGGGAAATGCCGATGTGGACCGTGCGCTCAGCGCTATTCGGCGCGCGCCTCATCGGCTGAATGGTATAAGCGAGACGAGGAGGAGTCGGCGCCGCCCGCCAGCCCACCGCCGCCTCGATCGAATAATCGCCCCGCAATCGGAGAGCCGCCGACGCAGGGGCCGCCGATGGTTCTACAACCGACGCGGCTATTTCAAGACGATCCCAGACCTCCTTTGGTAAGGCGTATGCGAGGGGTGATGTCTCGCGGTCTGACGCCGCCGACTTTGCATCCGCCGTTTCAACCAACGCCTCCGCCGAGACCGCCCGATCTATTCAGATTGTCGCCGGAATTCCAGCGCGAGCTGATTGAGAAATGGGAGAGAGAGCGAAGGAACCGTGAACTGACCAGCCCGGCGCCTCCGCCGGCGCAACGACTATCGCTGGGCGACGCAATACGGCGGTACCTGGACAACAACCTCGACCGTTTGATGAGCGACCTCAGAGTCCCGCGATCGCTGCGCGGCCACATTCGCAACGCCGCGCGCGACGCCATTGGCCGCGGAGCGACAGAAGCGCTCAATCGCGCTTTGACCCAGATGGGAGTCGGCGGCGGGGCCAGAGAAGCGATCATCTCTAGCGTTCGCGCGGCGATGGGACAGATACGGGTTCGATAGAAGGCATAGATGAAAATGGCGTCTCTAGCGCATAACGTAAAACGGCCTTACAGCGAGCTGGCGTCAGCCTACGATCAAACCATCGGCTGGCCGGCTTTTCACCGCGCCCGGCGGGCGTTTGAAGCGCTGGCGCGGCGTTACGGCCTGCGCTTCCGCTCCGCCGCCGACATCGGATGCGGGACCGGACTGTTCGCGCGTTATCTGAGCGATTGCTGGGGCGCGCCGGTATTGGCCGTGGACATCTCGCCCGAGATGCTGCGAGTGGCGGAAGGCAACTGCTCCGGCGCGAATGTGAGGCTGTTGCGACAGGACATCCGTTGTTTGCGATTGCCGGGGCCGGTCGACCTGGTGACCTCGAATTTCGACGCGCTCAATCACCTGACGGGCGAAGGCGAGTTGCGCGTGGCGTTTCAATGTATCTCCAGGAACCTGCGGCCGGGCGGCCATCTTTACTTCGACCTCGTAACGCCATGCCAGCCGCTCGGAGGCGGGACGACTTACGCGCGGCGGATGAACACAAGGGGCCGGCAGGTGACTCAACGAATCCGTTGGGACAGGACGCGGCGTATGATTTCGATCTTCGTCGCTATACGCTCGATGGATTCGCCGCGACCAACTTTGGAGGTTCATCGCGAGCGCGCCTATTTGTTCGCCGAAGTCGGGCGCTGGCTGATGGACGCTGGCTTCGTCATTCGCGGCGTTCACGACGCAGCGACGCTGCTGCCGGCGACCGGGTGTCCGGCTCGAATCATCGTCGTCGCGCAAAAAGCCGGAGCGCGCGCCACAAACCGTATCCGCAGAATGCGATCCGGCTCAAAGGCCGGCTTGCCGCGCGTAGGTGAAGACGGAGCGCCCGGGGCCGAGCGGGCGCCCGGCGAGAATAATTGTCAGCGCTCAAAAATGCTGCGCGCATGTGAGAAATGAGGTTTAGTTATGCCATCCTACAACGCTCAGATTATACCAAGTAGTGATATTCCCAATGCTCCTATCCGCGAGCATTGTTCGGCCGACCATAGCAAGATCACCACTATAGGGCGAGATAAAGGTCAGCAAGTTCGTGTAGGTAGGTACGCGCAAGACGGGGTAACGCTGGCGGATTTTGCGCTGTACACGGTAATCGATCTGCACAATGACGGGCCGGATATTGTCTTCCTGGGGTTGCGGGATCCCGAGTCGGCAAACCACGATCTGCGAGACCGCCTTGGGCTGTCCGGCACAGACGCATTCGGGGGCAAGATTGATTCTCAGGTCCCACATCCCACCTACACGGACGACGAGGCGAAGGACAACAGCGAGTTCGTCGAACGGCTGACTGACAACGGGCGCCACAGAGGATTGATCGCCATTGCTCCGCATGGCGGCAATATCGAGCCACACACCGACGAGCAAGCGGAGCGCGTCAGCTACCAGCTTGCGTGCAAATGCGTTTCCACATGGGTCTGCAAGGGTTTTAAAAAAGGGGGTGGCGCCTTTGACAGGTGGCACATCACCTCGACAGATATCAGCGAGGAGTCATTCCCGAAGTTGAAAACGGTGATGGGGCGTCACTTCGAATTCGCTGTCGCCTTCCATGGATGGGATGAGGATTCCATCTGCATCGGTGGATCGGCGCCTCCTGCTTTGAAGCGGGAAATCAAGACGGCGGTCGTGAGAGCCGTCTCGGGGTCAAATATTGACGTGGCCACGAGTGAAGACGCGACGTGTCCCGGAGCCTTCAACGGCGACGACCCGAAAAACATTGTGAACCGCCTCGGCGCGAACGGTATTCAACTTGAACAATCGGCGGAGGCCCGCGCGCGCTTCGGCATTCAAATCGCCGACGCCGTCGCTGATGTTCTGGGGTTCAAGATAAGCGGAGTAGGCCCGCAGGCGCGGAGGCGTTCAAATCGCTTACGCCGTCGCTGATGTTCTGGAGCCAAAGATCAAGGTCTGTGTGGCGACGGTGTTTGTAGAGCGGAGTGCCGGGCCATGCCTTATGGAGAAGTTATGTTGAATATGGCGCTGGACTAAACCGGACTGAGCAGCGACGCGAAGGAAGCAATTCGGGCCGCCGTCCGAGCGGCGGCGCAAACTCCGATCCAATGAATTTGAGACAAACGAAGGAGAACCAATATGTACAGTTACAATCAACGAGACGCTTTCGGATTCGGCGAACCGCCGATGCAGTTGGACCCGAGTCCGCTGGGCCCTCTGCGGGCGCGCCGCCCTTCGCCCGGCCCGACGCCGCAACTGCGTTTCCCGCCCTTCGAAACGATCGTTGGGTTTGTCTCGAATTATCCGACGTTGAATGGCCGGATGCTCGGCGCCATCAAGCGCGTGGCCGAGTTCATCGCCAGTTCGGCCGGTACCAGCGCGCCTTTCAGCGTGGTGCGTTGCGTCGGCTACAAGGGCCGCGACGAGGCCTCCCCTGATCTCGGCCTCCGTCGCGCGCAAGAGGTGCAGTTCGCGCTCCGCAATTTCCTGAAATCCCTCAATCCCGGCCTGCTCTCCAGCATCCGGTGGCTGGCCGATGACTGCGGTTATTCGGCCACCTTCGTGGGCGTGGAGATTTACCTCTGGGCGGGTGGTGGTGAGCCGGCGCCCGCTCCATGCGCTGTACGGGTCCCTTCGCCCGCGGAAATGACGGCCTCCGTGCCGCCGCCGCGGCCCGAGACCCCGCAGGAACGCATCAACCGAATCCTGCGCACGCTGCCGCCGAAGGCGCCGCCCGGACGATCATTCGACCAATGGTTCCGGCAGAAAGTGGATGGCGCGCTCGATTCGACGATGCGCCGTCTGGGCGTGCCCACGTCGTTGCGCGGCCCGATTCGCAATAGCGTCTATGCCGCCGTGAGCCGCGGAGCCGAGGAGATCTTGAAACAGGCGCTCGCGGCTGCCGAACTGAAGGGGGAAGCGCAGAAAGCCATCATCGAAACCGTGCGCACGCTGGCAAAGAAACCGGTGCGCTGAGACGAGTCGAAGAATGTATCTCGCTTTCAGCAGTTCGGAGGAAGAAGAACTCGCCAATGTCCGCTGCGCCTTGAGCAAGGCGCGTTGGGAACTGATGGTCGCGACGCACACCGTCCGTGTGCCCGGCAGACTTTTGCGGAGCCAGTACTAAGTCCTACTTCCAGACTGGAGTAACAATGTATTTTCATAAGTATTCAGTGGCGCGTCCTGGCTTCGGCCAATGGCGAGGATCTCGGCTCGGCTTCGCCGGCTGCATCTCGAAAGGGTTTGGAGAGCCTCCCGCCCGGCCGGCCACTTTGCCGACAGTTGTCAACGTCACGTTCCGGAACGAGAAGGGAACCGTAGCCGATCCGGACAATTGTTGCCCTGACTGTGGTACCCCTCCCAGGATCGGCGTAGGCCCGGGGGGGGGCCCCTGGCCCCCCCCCTTCGGACGCAGCTTCACGCTCGGGGTCGGAAGAAGCGGCACAGCCAGCAACGGGATGGAAATGCAGTTTACTATCGCCGGACACCGCGCCGGCATAGAGTACGAGATCCGGCGGGTCAGGCGCCACTCCATCTGGCAGCGACGGGGCCGAGCCTGGACCAAGCTGGAATCGTCTCTGACGGATACTAACGACGACAGTCCTAACAACCGGGATGAATGCCTGACACCCATCCGCAACCGGATCTTTGTCATCGATGCGCCAGGCTATCCGTTTACCAGGCTGCCGCGGCCGAACGGCGTGCGCTGGCCGACTGCCACTCCAGGCGTCCGCAGTGATGCGGACGCGACGGACGTGGTATTTCGCGCGAGCTTTGCCGAGTGGGTCGAAGCGCGCAGCCCGGCGCAGGGGATTCCGTGGACTGTCATCAGCCCCGGCCCCGGGGGCCGCATTTTCTGGCACAGCACAGTTTGGTTGTTTCGCGACGCGAGTAATAACTGGGTGTTGGGTCCCTGTAGCAAAATCTCCATGGGACCCCTATCGAACGCCGCGTTGGATTCGCCTCCCGTGTGTTACTTTCATATGCGTAGATTGGCATAACATTATGTATATCTATGATCGTAAATTGTCAGATGCGCGATCTCTACTTTTAAACACAAGCCAAGAACGGTCGCCGCTGGGCTTCGGTGAATCATCGCAGATACCGCGTCGCCAATCGCCGGCCGTCTCACCGCAGGAGGTATTAAAACGCGCGGGATTGACGACCGAAAGGTGGGCAGACCAAAAAACACCGGCGTTGATCCAGGCAGCTTTGGAGCAGAGCCGCGTGCTCAGACCTTTTATCGCGAATAAGCTCGGGAAAATAGCTATCTCTAAAAATTATCACCACTACGGGTCTGATCCGGAGTTCGTCTCCGCCTATCTGAAGTTGCATAAGATCGTCGTTCCCTTTGGCCCTCAGGAGAGAGCGTTGACGGACAACATCCGAGCCTTTTATCACCGCCCCACCGACTCGATTCACCTCCGACCGCGCACACACTTTGGCCAGGTACTCCAAATGGCCATCAGCAAGTTCTCGTCCACAGGGTTTGGCAGTTTCTTTGGCGCCTCACTGGACAAGGGTGTCGGTCAGTACTTCACAAATCTAGTTCTTGAGGAACAAGGCCTTGATCGGATGAAATCTGTGGAACTGAAAGATCAATTGAGTTGCGCGACATATTTGGTTGGTGTTGCCGGACTCAACCTGGTCGGTAAGGCGTATTTTGAGAATCATTTGGATCTCATTCGGTTCCTCACTACGAACCTGAGCATTGGTCCAGTTCGACCTGAAGAACTGGCCGGAGATGCTCTTTGCAAGACAACACTATTACGCACGGCAAGGTTCGCCAGCCACCAGGTAAAGAACATGGTGGGGGTCGGAATGACGGGACCAGGATTTGTGCGGCTCTGGATGCGTACGGAATCCCCCGGCATACACGAGTTGCAGATTATTGGCGCTCGTGGTTCCAGGAGTACAAGAGTAGTGATCCCCCCCACTGGACCACTAGGCGACCAGACGCTCGCTGTTACCTATCCGCCACCCAACGAGCCGCAGCTCGACCCGAAGACGAAGTATCGCTTTCGAGTCGTACGGACAGGCGACGGTAGAGTCTTGGGAGAGGGCTCTTTCGAAACGGCGCCCGCCCGTGATGTAGACACGCCACCCAAGGTCGTCATCGCCGTAATGAGCTGTCATCAGCCGTTCGATGAGCATGGAGGTATCCTCCCGGAATCGGACCGAATGCTTCGCCTGCTGCCTCGGATTCTCCGGGAAAACAACGTAAAGTTCGTACTCCCCTGCGGCGATCAGATCTATGCGGATGATCCGGGAGTTTTCTCCCTTTTCAATAACCCCTATCTAATCCGGCAGGTTGTTCCCGGAAAGACGGATATCAGGCAATGCAACTTGGAGGAGGTGCGCCGTCTCTACGACATGCGATACCGCACGTTCTGGTCTCTCAAGCCTATCCGCGACATGTACGCCAACTATCCCTGTTACCCAATGATGGACGATCATGAAATCATGAATAGTTGGGGGACGCAGCCAGAGCACTCTACGCCGCCCTATTCCAACATCTTGAAGGGAGCGCTTGGCGCTTACTTCGACTATCAAGCCTCGAGTGTGTTGCCACGGATGCCGTCTGGGTCATTTCACTACAACTTCAGCTACGGCAACATCGGTGTCTTTGTCATGGATATCCGTTCCGAGCGGTTCTCCAACAATTCCGGCGCCCAGATGTTCAGCATGAATCAATTGAATGATCTCAGCCAATTCCTTAATAACAATGCGCACAAGAAAGTGTTGCTTATCGTGTCCAGTGTTCCTGTATTTTTTGTGCCCGAAAGTTTGGCGGACTATGGGGGGAGGGTCAAACCTACCACCTTTCAAGATCATTGGTCACATCCCAAAAACATTCCTTACCGCGACGCTTTTCTCGGCTTGTTGTATGCGCATCGGTTGAAGCACCCTAATCAGGTCGTCGCCATCGTCAGTGGTGATGTTCATATAGGGCATGCCTCCGCCATCCACGTGGAGGGATTACGCCAACCATGGCTTTACGAGTTCACGTCTAGCCCCATCTCAGTCAAGGAAAGTCGGGGTACCAAAACTAAGGTCAGAGTCGCTCCGCGCCTCGTCACAACCTCAAGTTCAAATTTCGAATTCCCTTGTAGGCAGGGTGGGGAATTCTGTCCCGGGCGAGTCAGCAGACTTCCGGGAGTGAATGGAGCTTCGCACAATCCTTTCGTAGGTATGAATATCGGACTGATCGAAGTCCAACGCCAGGGGGAGATCTCCAAACTCAAATTCAAACTGATTGGTTCGCACCCAACGGAGGAACGGCCAGTAACATATTTCGAAAGCGGATGGTTGGGCTGAGATGGCGAAGTAGACGGAAATTGACAATAAATGGGAAGAGGCAGGAGAACCATCATGTACGTGAGAACAAGAGATGGCTTAGGGCAAGGTCTGGCGACATGGCCCAACCGTCTGGCCGAGTATTCCGGATTTCGCTCCGCCGAAGACCGCATCTACGAGGACGGTTTCGAGGCCGTGCTCGCAGTGCTGGCAGGCGCCTCTCGCTGGCAGGAGTACATTCGTGAAAATCTCCGCGTGGCTCGGCAGAACCTGCCCCGTCGCCCCTTTCGCATCGTAAGCGGCAAAGAGTTCGCCCAGACCATGCAAGCGTTGGGCGACGGCGGCGACGTTGCTCACATCGCGGGGGTGACTGACAAGCGCGCCGGGGTTATCACCATGCAAGAGTTTTTCGGAGTGAATTCGCGCGCCACATACCTCGGGGCGGCGCTTCACGAGGCCGTCCACCTCGTCTCGCACCCGGCGGGGCGAGGCCGGACTCAGCACAGCACAGCATTCTCCATTTTGGGAGAGGGACTCCTCGAAGGTCTCGTAGAGTGCGTCACCAGGGAGATCCTATCGGCGCAGGGCATTGCCCTCGCTAAGTCCGGTATGCTCGGCCACCAGCGACGCGTGCCGGTCGCGCGAGAGCTAATCAGGAACTTTAGGGTACCCCTTTTGGCCCGCGTCCTTTTTGCGGGGGATTTTCAGCAGTTCATGACGCTAATGAACCACGTGTACTCGCCGGCCGGGTGGGTGGAAATCCGTCGTTTGACGACTGCCAATGATCCCAACCGCGCCATTCAGCGGATGAATGAGTTGAGCGCGGTGGAAGAGCGGCGGCGCAACGAGGAACTCAGGCGCCGGTTTAACCAGATTTCGAGGCAGACGCCTCCCTAAGCGAGTTCAATTTTGTTGTTTGTCTCCGTTTTGTTGACGGTTGGGAATGCGAAGATGGCTGTTGTGAGCGGCGGCGCGACGGTCGCCGCTCTGACCGATGAACTGCGACTGACCGAGTCCCGGTTATGATGAGATGGGCCGGCCATTGCGCAACAGGAGCAGGTGGAAATGTGATCGAGGTGGAAGATAAGTTGTGAGGCAATATGAACGCAGCCAATCGCCAATCTATTCTGATCATTGAACCGAACGAGCAACTCCGCGAAGAGATCTTCAACTTTCTTCTCTCCGCGGGTTATGAAGAGGTCGCGGCAGTCGACAGCCCGACCACAGCTCTTAATAAAATCCGCCAATCGGCGTATGACATAGCCGTTGCGGACGCCGGTAAGCCTCTGACCGCCGGACTGCAACTAGCGGTAGACCTGGCCGGAATCAGCCCCAGCGTCAGGATCATTTTTATGATCAACGCTGAAGACCAGCAATCGTGGGATCAGATCGCGGCGCAGTCGGGTAATATTCGATTTCTGATTAAGACTGACTTTGCGCGATATTTGTTGTACTTGCTCGAAGAAAACATGCAGCCATAACGGCCATCAGCAAATGTCACTATCCGTAAAAAAAATCGAGCGGTGGTAATTTGGGAGAGAGTTCGGCCACTTCTCTTTCTGGGAGTCAATTTGCCAAAGGCTCCCTGACACGAGAGAGACCATATGAAATCCGCAGTACCCGACGCCATAACTTCACTCAGCGATCAAGAGATTTTCAAAGCTTTGATGGAGAGCGTGGGCGAAGCCGTCTTCGTCATCGAGCCTCATACCTTGCGCATCCTCGACGTGAACCGGAAAGCCAGCCTCCGCCTTGGATATTCGGTCGAAGAGATGTTGGCGCTCAAAGCAGATCGCATATTCACCGATTGTGTGAACTCTATGCGAGACGCCGCCAATGGCGAGACGGCCACGACGGAGAACAGGCTGGTAGCGAAAGACGGCCAGGCAATCGCTGTCGCTTTGACCATTCGGCAAATCAAACATCTCCCGCACCCGGTGGCGCTCATCATCGCCAGCGAATCGGCGCAGGAGTCCTGCCTTTCGTCCAAACGCCATTCTGTCGCGGAGGGCGCGCAGGATGCGGATCGAGAAGACCTGATCGAAACCAACCTCCAATTCCCCAGCATCATCGGGCAAAGCCCTCAGATACGCGAGGTCTGCCGCCTGATCGGCCTGGTGGCGCGGACCGAGGCCACGGTTCTGATCCAAGGCGAGAGCGGGACCGGGAAAGAACTGGTCGCCCAGGCCGTCCATTTTCACAGCCCCCGCAGCGCCCGGCCTCTGATCAAGGTCAATTGCGCCGCGCTGACCGAAACGCTGCTCGAAAGCGAGCTGTTCGGGCATAAGAAAGGCGCTTTCACCGGCGCGATTCAGGACCGTAAGGGCCGCTTCAAATTGGCCGACGGCGGGACGATCATCCTCGACGAGATTGACAGCCTCTCGCTGCCCGGCCAGGCGAAATTGCTGCGCGTGCTGCAGGAGAAAGAATTCGAGCCGGTCGGGGATTCGACCACCATGCGAGTCGACGTGCGCGTCGTCGCCATCACCAACGCCGACTTGACCAAAGCCATAGAAGAAGGCCGGTTCCGCGAAGATTTGTATTACCGGCTCAACGCCTTCCCGATCCGCCTGCCGCCGCTCAGGGAGCGGCGCGAAGACCTCCCATTGCTCGTCCGCCACTTCCTGCTGAGCTACTCGGCGTCGTTGAGAAAACGGATCGTCGGCGTCGACTTCGACGCGCTCTCTTTGATCATGGATTACGCATGGCCGGGAAACGTGAGGGAGTTGGAGAATACGGTCGAATACGCCGTCATTCTTGAGAAGGAGGGGCTGCTAGGCGTGGGGAGCCTGCCCGACAAACTCAGACGGGAACCGGAGCCTGACCGCTCCTTGAAAAGACGCCTCGAGATCGCCGAGAGACAGATCATACTGGAAGCGCTGCTCGCGACCGAAGGCGTGAAGAAACGCGCGGCCACCCTACTCGGAATCGACCGACGCAATTTCAGCTATTTCCTCAATAAACACGGCATCGGATGAATGCGGAATGCGGAATTTTTGGCCTCAATCGGCAATCTGAAATCGCAAAATGCGGATAATGTAATTGTAGAACCGCTTCATTCCGCATTCCGCATTCCGCATTCCGCATTCAACTGCGCCTGTTCTCGGTCAAAAACGACATGGCCTCAATGCGCGTGCGTTCGTCTTTTCTGAAGACGCCGCGCACCGCCGAGGTGATAGTCGTCGCGCCGGCCTTTTTAACTCCACGCATCGTCATGCACAGATGAATCGCCTCTATCACGACCATCACTCCTTTCGGCTTTAGATCGCCTTGATAGAGCAGTTCGGCGATCTGCGTGGTCAATCGCTCTTGCACCTGTGGGCGCCGCGAATAGATGTCGACGATGCGCGCCAGCTTCGACAACCCGACGATGCGCCCGTCTTTCGGAATGTAGGCGATGTGCGCGACGCCGGTGAATGGAAGCAGATGGTGCTCGCACAGAGAGGCGATAGGAATGTCTTTGACCATCACTATCTCGTCGTGCGTTTCAGCCGGAATGACTTTGATCTCGCTGGCAGGGTCCTCGTGCAATCCGCCACAGACCTCCGCATACATCTCCGCCACGCGGCGGGGCGTGTCGAGAACGCCGGCGCGCGCCAGGTCTTCGCCGATCCCTTCCAGGATCATTCGCACGCCGGCCTCGATCTTCTCCAAATCCATTCTTTGATTTGCGCTCATCAGGTTTTCCGCTCTCTATTATCGATGCTGGGAAGTAATGAACATTATCGGCGGCGGATTGGCGGTTTGTGAAGGGGTTGATAGGCGAAGAGGGGCCAGGATTGGGAAATGGAGTTGCTAAACATTCGTCGTTGCAGGTGATACGAGGGCAGGCCCACTATAGTTTTGTAGCCTGCCCTCGGTCCGCGCCACATTGTGACGTGGCTCCGCCTATCATTTACCGATGCGCAGCGGTACTTTCACCAACAACGGCGCGCCGCTTTTGACGTTCACCTGGTAGAGCGTCTGCGGCATTGCGTCGTTCTGAGTCAAGGAGCGCGAGCCGTCCTGCCCGGCCTGTTTCTCGGCTTTGGTGTAAGGCTTGCCGGCGCCGCCGACCAGTTCGAAGCGCTCGAACGCGCCCCCCCATTGCGACTCCCATTGCGCGACTGTATCCGCGTTGAGTTTCACCGGGCCTGTACCTGGCTTGACGTCCTTGAGCGGCTCCGGCGTGACCAGTATGGTCAAGACCTCGCCCGCGTAATCGGGCCGCATCGGATCCAAACGGAACACCGAAGAGCGCCCGGGCAGTTCGATCAATTTGCCGGCTGCCACCGAATTGGCGCCGTCGCGATTATTAAGTGACGGAAAGATCAGGTAAGGATCGCTGACCGCGCCGTCCGTGTATTGCTCACGATCGATGACGTAGAGGTATCCGTCGCGCGGCAATTCGACGCCCAGCCGCACGCGCTCGCCCGAGACGAATACGGTGTCGGCTTCGACGCGCTCCGGCGTCCATTCCACCTCTTTGCTCGATCCTTCTTCCACCAACAGCCGCGCTTCCCGGTCGTCGGCTGCGCGCGAGGGGCGCAACCGCCAGATGGTGAGGCCGATCACCTCGCCCTCGGCAGGTTCGGTCGGCTTGTTTTGCGCCGCCGTATTTTGAGCGGGCGAACTTTGTGAGGCTTGATTCGGCGTCGCAGGTTTATTTGTCTTGACGCGTTTATAGGCGGTGGTTTTGCTGGCGGGCGCCGTGGTCTTTGCCTCGGCCCGCTTCTTGAGGAACGCGCCGTCCCACAACCGCCGCGGCGCGTCCTCGCCCTGCGCGCGAGCGATCGAGACGCCGATCAAACAGAGACTGATCGCCGCAATCAATAACATGATCGTCCAGGGATTTTTCGTTTTGGCTGACGTAATCTTGGTCTTGGCTGACATAATTTTCCTTTCAATGTGTAAAAACCGCTCGGCAACAGCGGCGCAAACTTGCTACGAACTGTGCAGCTCGTCCTCCACGCCTTCAGATGCTAAAAAGCCACTCGGCGATGGTAGGCAATTGTAACGCAAACTGTCCAGCTAAAGTTTCTACACAATTTTTTGCGCTGGAGGCGCAGAGGAGATTAGCTGGCGGCGGCGCCCGAGCGCAACCACCGGAAATAGGCTTCGGAGGGACGACGGACTAATCCTGGTCTGTCGTCCCTCCTTTGCTGGGGGAGATTTTTAATCCCATCCCGTGGTTCCTCCACCGGATAATGTCCGTTGTCCCTCCGAGACAAAGATTAGTCCTGGGCATTTGTAGAAACCTTGGCTGGACCGCTCTGCGCCGCTCTCGCCGATCAGTCCCGCCTACGGCTTTGCGACTACGAACGGGCGCGCTTCCAACTCGCGCCGGTAAAATACGCGCGGTCTTTGAATGCCGCGCTGTGAGGGGGCTTTAGCCTTCGCCTCGTTCCCGGCGAAATCGAGCAGCAGGCGCGTCTGCATCTCGCGCTCCTGCATCTGCGGCACGCGCTCCTCGGCGTAATTGAACCATTCGCGGGCCAGAGCCAGACCGTCTTTCGGGTCTCTGTCGGCCCGCCCTCCCTTCAACCCGTCCTCGATCAAGGCGAAGGTCAGATATCCATGGCCTAGTTCCGCCGCTTCGAGCGCCGCCTGGTAGCTCTGCGCGGCGGTCAGAATATACATGCCTTTTTCGTAAGCCAGTTGGGCCAGCCCGGTCGAATTCATCGGGCCTCGGCGTTTCTCTTCGGCTTCGAGCGCCTGACCCGAGTTGCACGCGTCGAGCACAAAGAGCATTCGCCCGGCGTCGACGCCTTCGAGCGCCGCTTCGAGTTCCAGGTCGGAGACGCCGCGCGAGAGGATCGTTCGCACGGCCCGGGCGTCGAGCGCGTCGCGCGCTCCCGCGTAACCGAGGTCGTGCGGGATCAGGTAGAACCGCGCCCCCTGCGCCGCGCCGTGCCCGGCGAAGAAGATCAACACGGCGTCTTCGGGCTGCGTCGGTTGAATCTTCGACAGGACGGGCGGCGCGCCGGCGGGCAAGGC
>Ga0190270_10000328_pt1 | contig 20283 bp, 13 predicted proteins | sample Popmic320T_FD_133748 | JGI IMG/M metagenome (GOLD analysis project Ga0190270, IMG submission 133748) | Populus adjacent soil microbial communities from riparian zone of Weber River, Utah, USA - 320 T | ecosystem: Environmental > Terrestrial > Soil > Riparian zone | place: USA: Utah | collected...
GCTCCTACTCTGCCGCCGACGCCGACGCCACCCCCGACGCCGACTCCGACGCCGACCCCGACGCCGCCACCGACACCGACGCCGACCCCGACGCCGACCCCGACCCCGACGCCCTCCGCGCATTCGATCGCTGGACGAGTTTTTTTGGGGGGAAGTGGGCTGAGTGGCGTAACTCTTGTCTTAAGCGGCACTCAAAATTCAAGCGTGGTCAGCAACGCAGATGGTGATTATGCTTTTTCTGACTTGCCAACTGGGGGCAATTACACAATTTCTCCATCAAGGCCAAACTTTAGCTTCACGCCTACAAGTTTATCCTTCACGAACTTAACTGCTGATCACATCGCTGCGAACTTTAACGCGACAGCAACCGCCACACCGACGCCAACGCCAACGCCGACACCAACGCCGACGCCGACACAGTATTTTGTTACAGGCCAGGTGAAGGATAGCGGAAACAATCCGGTGAGCGGCGTGATGATAACCTTCGAGATCAATACGGCCGGGACGTTGTCCTCTACAATGACGACGACTGACGCGAACGGAAACTATTCATCCACCAATCTCGGCTGTCCAAACAGCGTGAAGGTGACGCCTTCGAAAACGGGCTACGCCTTTAATCCGCCGGGGATAATTCTTGTATCTACACAATGCCTGACTGGGACTGCGACAGCTGATTTTACAGCGACATTGCGACCAACAATATTCCTTGAAGAGGGAAGTGTGAACGAGTCCCTGGCGCTCGATTCGGTTACTTTGTTGCGTGGTCCCTTCCGGATTCTCACTGATTTCAACTTGAGCGGCGATCGTCATACGCGTGTGATCCTGTTTACTTCGAACCTTGGATTGAGTCAGCCCGATCCGTCGAAACTAACGGTGACAGCAGGTGGAACTCTGTTGCTCGTCGAAAACGTGGGAACGGTGACGGGAGTGCAAGGGCTGCTTGCTTCCTACGTCATTGTGCGTTTGCCTGACGGATTGGCCACGGGCAGCTTGCCGCTGATCGTTACCTTGAATGGCGCTGCAAGCACTAACTCGCCCACACTTGGCATTTCACCGTAAGCATCCAATAACTCGGCTTAAACAGCCCGACTGCCAGGAGGCTCTCAGCGAGAGTTGCATGGTTGACCGAAGGTTTTCGGGTAGGGATAGAAGTTCATAGATAAGAAGTTTGAAAGCGGCGCACCAGGCTGGCTAGGGTCGAAACCAGGAACTAACCTCGCATGCAAGAACTAATAGGCAAGCAACTCTGCGCAAGACTCTTTGCGCTTTTACTTTGTCTCGTTGTCGGCTCGCTTGCCTCCTCAACCGTTTTCGGGGCCAACGTGGTTATCCTCAACGGAGATACCGGTACCACCGGTTTCAACGACACTACGCCCGTTTCTCCTGTAGGCGGAAACTCAGGCACGACTTTGGGCCAGCAACGTTTGATTGCTCTTCAGCACGCGGCAAGCATCTGGGGCGCAACGTTAATCAGCGGACCGACCATCACCATCCGGGTAACATGGCAACCACTCACCTGCACGACGACCTCTGCCGCACTCGCCCAAGCAGGAAACAACAGCAACATTCATAGAGATTTCTCAGGCGCTATCCCAGGCTTCTGGTATGGAAATGCGCTCGCCAACGCCCTCAGCAACACTGATAGGAATGGGACAGCCCACGAGATTAACGCTCAATTCAATATAAACATCGGAACCACCGGTTGTTTTGACAGCGCGCATTGGTATTACGGGCTCGACACCAATCATGGATCCGGCGGCGTTAACCTCGTCACCGTGGCCCTGCACGAGTTTGGGCATGGACTTGGATTTCAAACCTTCACCAATTCCAGCAACGGCATCCAGATCAGCGGTACCCCAAGTATTTACGATAGATTTTTGATGAATAACAGCACTGGCAAGCTTTGGCCGGAGATGACCAATGCCGAACGTGCCGAATCAGCTGTAAATACGACTCACCTCGTTTGGAACGGCCCAAGGGTCCAGGCCGACGCAGCTTCGGTTCTTAAGACTCCGTTACTTAAAGTGAATTCACCACCTGCCATTGCAGGAAACTATGAGATAGGTACTGCTGATTTTGGCGCGCCGCTTTCGTCGCCGGGTGTAACCGCTAACGTTATCCAGGCTACCGATCCAGTAGAAGGACCGGGCAACACGTCTACAGACGGGTGTTCTCCTTTCAATAATGCCGGGGCTATTTCAGGGAAGATTGCTCTTATCGATCGCGGAATTTGCACCTTTGTTTCCAAGGTATTAAATGCCCAGAACGCCGGGGCAATAGGCGTGATTATCGTAAACAATGTGGACGCCGCCACTCCGCCTGGTCTGGGTGGTTCAGATCCCAGCATCACTATTCCAACTGTATCGATAACAAAACCCAACGGCGATCTGATCAAAGCTCAATTGGCCTCCGGTGTGAATGCTACGCTGGTACTTGACGGCTCAGTGCCTTCAGGCGTTGACTCCGCCGGACGAGTGCGAATGTTCAGCCCTGAACCTTTCGAGGGTGGCTCTTCAGTTTCGCACTGGGACACGACTTCATTTCCAAATCTGTTGATGGAGCCAAATATCAGTGGAGACCTTACCCACAGCGTTATGGCCCCGTTCGATCTGACCACTTCGTTATTTACTGATCTTGGCTGGCTAACAAACGTTTCCACTCCGCCGACGATACTGACTGAAGAGGGAACCAATCGTGCTGTGGCTTTAGAATCGGTCACTCAGTTACGTGGGCCATTCAGGGTTCAGGGGCTGCACAACTTCAGTGCGGATAGACACACGCGAGTGATGTTGTTTACTACAAACCTCGGCCTGGGCGCGGGCGACGATCTGTCAATTCTATCGGTGAATGTACAGGGCAATTTACTGCCAATTGAAAGTGTGGGAACGCTACCGGGAATAAATCAAGCGTCGTACATCGTGGTGAGGCTCGTCGATCAACTGCCGGCGGGAGGGTTGCCGGTGATCGTTACCCTGCGCGGAGTGCCGAGCAACACAGCGACGATCGAAATTGTTCCGTAGACAAATATGGACATTCAGCAACATGCGCATAGAGTACAACCTTCAGGTTGCCTCTTCGCGACGATGCGCGCGGGTTTTCCAGCGATTCGTTTAGAACGCGGACTTGTCCGCCACGCGCGGGCACAAGTGTCCTATCTAAACGCGTGCTAAACGCGTGAATTATTCTTACAGCTGAGCATAGAAAATAGGTGGACTTTTCTTGAAAGTTGGACGCAGTTATTCCTCCGCAAGCGTGAATTTCCAATCGACTGCTCGCTTTTTATTTGTTTCCGTAATTCTTTTGATTTGCGCAGGGCCACTCTTGGCCCAGTCGTCGAGCTCATCCGGAAAAGCGAAACCTCGATTACCTCGCGACGCAAGTGTGCGGCAACAGAAGCCAGTAACAAAAGGGGCGCTCAAACGCGCTGATAAAAAGAATAAGTCCAGGGAATTTGCCAAAGGCGAGGCTGATGACCCTGAGGGTCGCCATAACTGGTTTTGGTATCAACGCGTCTACCCGTTCAATGAGGTACCGTCTAACCTGCGAAGACTTGCCTGGGAGTCCATCCCACGACGCGAAAAGAAGGAAATAGATAAGTTTAGCGCGAACGCGCTTATTAACATCTGGTCGCCAATTGGCCCCTTGCCTACAACGTCTGCCTTCCCAAATAACGGCGGCCCTACGTCTGGACGAATAAACGCTATTGCCGTTTCGCCTTTGAATCCGCAAATCGTTTTAATCGGATCCGCAACCGGCGGCATATGGCGATCTTCCAACGGCGGAACCTCATTCGTGCCGGTCACAGACGCACATGTGGATTTGGCCGTGGGGAGCATCGCTTTCTCGACCGCGAATCCCGCTATTGTCTATGCGGGAATGGGCGACAACGACAACGGTTATTTTGGTTCGGGTGTGCTGCGTTCGACGGATGCGGGCTCCACCTGGACCAGGGTTAGTAACGCGACCCTGCCTGACAAAGGCCAGGCGATGAAGATCCTGATAGATCCGGCAAATCCGAACAAGGTCTTTCTCGCACAGATGAATTTTTTAGATGCTGCCAACAATATAAGTTTCGTTAGCGGCATTTACGTTTCGAATGATGGCGGTGTTAATTGGACGAGGACCCTTAACTGTTCGGTTCGCGACCTTGCTATTCATCCTGCCAACCCGCAGATCGTTTATGCCGGGGTTTCATTTCGCCCTAATGGGATTCCCGGTCTCTATAAATCCATCGATGGTGGTCAGACGTGGAATAATGTTTTCGCTTCACCATATGCAAGCTCACAGACAGCCACGCGGGATTTTCGGGTTGCCGTCACGCCGGCGAATCCTAATCGGGTCTACGTCTATTTTGGCACGCGCACTACAACCCCCTTTGAAGTGCGGCTGGAAATGAGTGACGACGCAGGAGCAACCTGGACCGACCGCGGCGTTATTAGCACCGAGAGTATCGACCCCGGCCAGTTCGGCTACAACACCTATCTGGTAGCAAGCCCAACGAACGCCGACACTGTCTATGTAGGAACTCGTGATCTCTTTAGAAGCACGGACAGCGGTGTGACGTTTACCGACCTTTCAAACTCATTTGCATCTCCATGGCCCAACGGTAGCTATCAACCTTTTTCGCAAAAGTTTCATGCCGACCAACAATCATTCGCCTTTGATCCCGAGAGCGGGAATACCTTCTATGTGGGCAACGATGGAGGATTGTGGAAGACGACAGACAACGGCTTCACCTTCACGTCGTTGAATACCTCACTTTCTCTAACTCAGTTTGTCAGTCTGGGGGTACATCCGACAGATGCCACTCGGTCTTATGGCGGCACGCAGGATAATGGAACGCAGCTACGCCTGTCGGGCGGTAATGGATGGCGAGAGTTTAGTTCGGGAGATGGTGGCAAGCTTGTGATTAATCCACTTAACCCCGCAATCGTTTTCACCAGTTATATAAATGGCGTTATGAACCGCTTTGTGAACAATGGGAGTTCGTTCAGCGGGCAGATATCAGCTGCCGATACTTTTTCAGAATCATTAACCGCTCCGCGAATAGCCTTTTATCCTCCGATTGCCGGCAACGGTGTCGATGGCAAAATTTATCTCGGCACGTGGCGCCTTTTCATATGTTCAGATTGCGACGACACAGCCAAGCGGTATAAAACGGCCAACTTGCCCACGTGGACCGCGCCCGGCGGAACCACGGATTTGACCAATGGCGGCACCGATGTTCTGAGCGCGATCGCTGTTGCTAAAAGCAACAACAGCGTTATCTACACCGGCTCGCGAGGCGGCCGGGCCATGGTGAGCGTGAACGCCGGAGTCGATTGGGCCAACATTACAAACGGATTGCCCACTCGATCGATAACCAGCATTACCGTGAGTCCGACCGATCCATCTCTGGTCTATTTGACCGTGTCCGGCTATGGAAGTGGTCACGTCTTCAGATCGATTAATGGAGGAAGTTCGTGGACAAACATTAGCAGCAATCTGCCGAACATTCCGGTTAGCGCATTTCTAATTGATCCTCTAACTGTTACAACATTCTATGTTGGTACCGACATCGGCGTATTTCGATCGACAGACAGCGGGGGAACGTGGTCGGCGTTTAATGAGGGTCTTCCGCCGGCGCCGGTGCTGGCGATCACCGCACAAGCTTCGGGTTTGATTCAAATCGGCACCTATGGCCGTGGCGCCTACGAAATGCAGACGGCCACAGCGACGCCGACGCCTCAGGAGTATTTTGTAAACGGTCAGGTTAAGGATAACGGGAACAACCCGCTCAGCGGTGTGGTGATAACTTTCCAGATGACTATGCAGGGACTCACGTTCTCTTCAATGGCGACAACTGATGCGAACGGAAACTATTCATCCACAAATCTGGGTTGTCCTGACAGCGTGAAGGTCACCCCTTCGAAAACGGGCTACACCTTTAGTCCGCCAGGATTAATTCTGGTATCCACTCAATGTCCGACCGGAACCGAGAAAGCTAATTTTACGGCGACATTGCAAACGCCGCCGACGATATTCGTTGAAGAGGGCGCCATGACTCGTGCCCTGGCGCTTGATTCGGTAACGCTGTTGCGTGGCCCATTTCGCATTCTCACGAATTTCAACTTCAGCGGAGATCGTCACACACGCGTAATTCTGTTTACTTCCAACCTGGGATTGAGCCAGCCCGATCCTTCGAAACTGATGGTGAGAGCAGGTGCAACTTCGTTGGTCGTCGAAAACGTCGGAACCGTGACCGGAGTTTCAGGCCTCGTCGGTTCCTACATCATTGTGCGTTTGCCTGACGGATTGCCATCGGGCGACTTGCCTCTGGTTGTCACCTTGAATGGCGTGGCCAGCAGCAACTCGCCCACACTGGGCATCCCACAGTAAGACCCACTAGCAGCGGTTAAAAAAGAGCGCAACTGCGGTTCCAGCCGTAGTCGCGCTTTTTAATGTCTTGAAGTATGCGTCGGCGACTAAGTTTTTAGTGCCGCGGTTTAAGCTTCGCGTGCGTTCTAAGATAGAATCCAGCAGATCGCCAGCACATTTACTACTTTGTCGGCCGAGCCTATTTAAAGAAGCGACCGTCTATGTTGGAAACCAGCGACCCCGAAATCAGCGCTGACCGGTGAATGCATGAAATTCGGGAAAGGGTTGCGAGAGAGCGGCGAGTTGCCGCCGAGAGTGACTTAGTGTTGGCCACCACCGTAGCGCAGAACGTCGATGCTGCATCCTCAGCGCACGTCGACCCTTCCATCTTAGCCTCCAACCAGAGTTTCAGCCTCGCCTCGGTGATCGATATCACGTCAACGACTTGCTGAGATATCACGGCGGATTTTGTTCGCAATGCGTACCGTGCACTTTTAAAACGAGGACCGGGAGCTCCGGCTCTGGCGAGTCCTTGCGAACCTGGCCAGTGGCCGCTTCAATAAGATCGATGTTTTAGCAAGCCTCCCCTTCTCGCCGGAAGGCAGGCACGCTGCAGTGAAGATAAAAGGCTTCGTGCAGATGGAATACTTCGGCTACATGAAGCGGGATCCGGATCAAGTTGGCAATGCCTTCTGGCTTGGGAAGCTGAATCAGTTTGGCAACTGGGTAGACGCACAGATGGTGCTGGCCTTCATCGCTTCACCGGAATATCGAGCGCGTTTTGGTCAGCCTTGATTCGTAACTCAGTGCTTTGCTTAGGTAACTTTTTCCGGCTTGGCGCCCGAAGTGAGCGTCAGGATCTCTTCAGACACTCTGCGGAGCGGGTCGTCCGTCGCGAGGGAGTCGGCCCATGCGCTGATGGATATTCCAACCCGTTCCGCCAACTTGTAAGCCAAAGCACACGGCCGAAATTGTTGGGCTTGAGTGGCCAGATTTAATAATGCTTCAACGTACTGCTCAACAGTGTGTTGCTCCACAAGCAGGCGGTAGCCCTGTTTGCCCATTTCCGCAAAGCGATCCGCGGCATCCAGAAATGCGCCAAGGTGTTCTTGAATATCCTGCTCTTCATGGTCAGGCCTCACGTGCGCCACAATCTCATCCGGTATGCTGCCATACCAACCAACGCGAGTAACGAGGGTTGGCAGCGAGTGCGCCCAGATGCGAAGTTGGCTGATCGACGCCTCGCCCACTGTCGGATAACGTAAGTTGATGGCTAGATCAGCGTTAGCCAGGGCTCGGTCCAGATCACTCTCCGAAACGAAACCACGCAAGATCACGTGTCGCCGCAAACCCAAAGATTGAATGCGTTGGCGTATGTGGGCGAGATCCCAAACCTCGCCGTATATGTCCAAAACAAATCTATCTTTGCGAGGAAACTGCGCCAGCGCATGTAGCAGCGCATCGAGCCGTCTGTTACGGTTTATGAAACCGAAAACAATCAATCGATAGGGGTGCCCAGGGGCGTGTAGCCGCGTGGACCGGCCGTTCGTTCGCGGCTGCAGCGTCGTAGAAAAGGGCAGAGGCGCATAAGCTACCAGCCAGCGGTTGGCCTGCTTCAATTCATCAAAGGCTTCCTTGGTGTGAACCAGCACCGCCAGGGAATTTTCTAGCGCCAATGCAGTCAATGGATAGCGCTCGATCAATTGAATAGAAGTAGCGCCCTTCTCAAGTGCCGCCGAAGCCTCGCGCAGGCCCTGCTCGCCGTAATGAGCCTCCATCTGTGCCAGGTACCCCTCAGTGTCTTGCCAATGATTTCTATACAAACTGTCAAAGAACTCGTGCAGCCGGAAGTCATGCAGGATCACAGCGCCCGGTTGACGACGAGCAACTTGCCAAATCGATCCATGAAAAAGATGATTGTTGCCTAGATTGTAGACATTCAAATCGGCCAGGTTGAGTTGTTCCCATGGTATTTGTTCGACCTGATAACTTCGCACCTCAGCATACTGCTCAATAGAGCGATCCCACTTGATTTGATCGGTCCACAAGGTTACCCGGGCTCGCTGCCTCAGAGACGGCAGCACGCTCTGAACAAAATCAGCTATACCGGTCTTGGCCGGTGGCAGTGGAGAAAACCAGTTTAGGTTCATGCGAGCAACTTCCTGACGACGTTTTCCCAGTTAATATCAAAACTATTATAGTGGCTTCTGCCTGCTTCACCCCAGATTCGGGCCTCCACTGGGTTTTCCCACAGCGTGTCTAATGCCGCGGCCAACGCTTTCGAGTTTGGCTCAGCGATGAGCCCGGTCTTCTCATTGATAACAAATTCCAAAGGTCCACCCGAATCGGTACAAGTAATCACCGGTTTTGCTGACAGCATGGCTTCGAGAGTTACGTAACCATAGTCTTCATCAGTTGGCGGATAGACCACTCCCAGCGAATGTGCGTAAAGCTGACGGATTTGTTCATCCGGTGCGTTTTCCAACCACTCCACGCGATTGCCTAAACTGAATTTGCGCGCGATTGTCTTGATCTCTTCCCTGTAAGACGGACGGTCAGGAGAGCCTGCAAAACGAACGCGGACGGGATTCCGAGTTTGACCGAGAGCTTCGAGTACCATTGCCTGACGTTTAGGAATGCAAAGTCTACTGGGAAAGAAGATGTAATCCTCAGCAGCCGCGCAATAGAAACTTTCGGCGTGGGGCGGCGGATGATAGAGAGGCGTAGAATCAATTCCACAGAATCTTTTCAGGCGATTAGCTACATTACGAGAGTTGGCAAAGATCGCTCTTGCCTGCGGTAGTAAGTTCCGGTCGGCCTGCTGAATGGCATCGCGAACCTGGGCGCCATTGGGATAGTAGATGAGATCACTCAACGGGTGGTCCCACAGCTCATACGCAGTGCGATGCTGGTGCAGAATCCAGAGAACCTTGTTCGGATGTGAAATCAGATATGCGGGAAACTTTAGACCTATCAACATATCCACGGGTGTTCCCGCAGTTGCCGTCAAGTCCAACAGCCGACAAGCTAACATGTGATCGAGGATTTGTTCAGGAGGATACCATTTGAACGGAATAGCCACGATCTCCGTCTCATGACCGCCTGCCCGCAGGGCATCTCTTAAACCCTCCGCATGAATTTCTGCGCCTCCACGTATAAACGGTACCTGAACCGTAGCAATCAGGATCCTCATTCCAGAACCTTCCAGCCCGTGATCGCGTAGTCCATTGGCCCATAAAACAGTTCGTTGAAACGCGCCGTCAAATCATCGTCACCTGGTATCCTGGCGCCAGCCCAGTCGTGAAGATATATTACTTCAATTCGATGCAGGCCTCGTGACTCGAGCAGAAACTTCATGAGTAAACTGGGCAGAGGATTACGATGTGTCGGATCAAAATAAAAATAGTTGCTGCCAACCAGAACGTTGTCTGGGTTTGGCGTCTCAAAAATAACCACTCCACCCGGTTGAAGAGTTCTAACTACCTCATCAAGCAAGTTCATTAGGTCGTCGATTCGGAGATGTTCGATAATATGAAAGCCCGTGATCGAACTAAGGCTGTTGTCAGGAACCGCACGCAAATACTCCAGAGCATCACTCTCAATTACGTCAAGGCCTCGCTGACGACAACGATCGAGCAGCACCCGGTTAGTATCGACGCCTAACGCCCTATAGCCTTCCTCTTTAAGCAATTCCAGCCATTCGCCTCGGCCGCAGCCAAGGTCAACGATGGTGGTATCACCGGTTGTCACCAGCGACTTGATGTGCGGTAAATATCCAGCAAGGCGCTTCTTAATCTCGCTTTGGCTGCCACGGAAATTATCTTCGAGCTCAGCATAGTGGCTATCGAGTTGATGACGCTCTTCGGCAGCAAGGGCCTTTAGTTGCGTGTGATCGAATGGGGCGGGCAATCGGTTTCGCGCTTCTTCCAGGATCAGCGACATACGATTTCTTTGCAAAGTCAGATCGGTGCGAATGCGCTGGAGTCGTTCGTAAACTTTCTCAGTCTCCGCCTGGCTTGTGTTGTTGGAAGATTCAAGTTTGTCAATAACTCTTCTAATATCGCTGGTTGAAGATTCCACACTCGCAATCTTTTCCTGCATCGTAGACTCAAGTTCATCGAGCCTAGCGCGATTCTCATTGGCGGAGGAAACGATTGCCAGGCCGAACTTATCATTTAGCCGCCGGCTCTCTTTTTGGGCCTTGGCCAGCTCGTCGATAAACAATCCCCTAAGCTCATCTGTATGCGTTCGAAGTTCATCGACTTGTTCTCCGACCTCCTGACGTAGCGCGGCCAGAACTTGTTGCTGCTCGACCAGAAGCTGCGTCAAATGTTCATGATGAACGGCCTGTGAATCAGACTTTTTCAACAGAACTTCATAACGATCGGCCTGTGAATCAGACTTTTTCAACAGAACTTCATAACGATCGGCCTGGAAATTGGATCTGTTCAATAAATCCCTCACGCCCGTGGATAACGTGGAAAGGGATTGCGCCAGGGCCGTATTCACGACATCGATATGCTCAGCGATTTCCCTTGCGTGGTCCGCAATCCTCCGATTTTGTGCAAATGCATAAGCCTCATGTTGTCGCACGCGGGCAATCAGAACAGGCAGGCGCAGTAAACCGATCCCGAGCCGTAGTGGGTAACCGAAAATGGGCCAGCGGCTTATACGACGTAAGAATGTTCGCGATGCCAATCCTTCAATGCGGACCTTCGCGCGCCGGCCTTCCGGTGAAGAGCGCAGGATAGTGAGCAGGTCAACTTTATCGAGATGGCCCTCACGCAACTGCTCGAGATAATATTCATATCCAAAACGATCCGGCTCGCGCTTCAGGACAGCCCGATAGGCGGCAGCGAGGAAATCAGCATCATGAAACTTAATAAGTCATTAACATGATATTGATTGTTTGAATTGGGCTCAAAGACGAATGCGCGGCGGGACTTTGGAGATCTTGCCAGGTCGTTCAGATGCGCAAAAGTGAGGTCAGTGGACACGGGCGCCACGCCCGTGAAATTATCCTCGTCTGAAATTCCCGGGCTGGCAACAGATGACGTCCCCTTCGTCGCAGATGCATGGGTGTTGGGAATTTGGTTTTTGAGGAGTTGGCGCGCCATGGCTTTGCGAACTTCCGATGTTAGTTCGCTGGTATTGATTTCCGGGTGATCTACCTTGTCCATGTTATTTCACCCGTTTGTTGTTATCTCAGTTTCTGATTGGTGATGCATGCGCATAGGTCTCGACGGCATTCCCTTGGCCGGCTTCAAATCGGGAGTAGGGCATTATACTTTTGAGGTGGCACGCGCCCTTGCGTTAATCGCGTCGGCGGACGACTTTCAAATGATCTCCCCGTTTCCGTATTTGACTTCCCCCAACGGCTCGATTGATAAGCAGGTCGCGCCTCCAAACCTCAAGGCTGTCCAAGCCGACGTTAGGGGACTGAACAAACGTTGGTGGACCATCGGACTGCCATCATATATTCGGCGAAATCCGCTCGCCCTGTTTCATGGTACGAACTACGATGTGCCGCTCCTCGTTAGATGTCCGACAGTGTTAACAGTTCACGACCTTGCTTCACAGATTCACCCGGAAACATTCGAAACTCGATCGGTTCGTCGTGCGCGCTATAGATTACCAATAATGGTGCGTCGGGCAACAATGATTATCACGCCGACGTCCGCTGTTCGGGCCGAGGTATGTGAACGACTCCATGTCAATCCGAAAAACGTAGTAGCGATTCATCACGCTCCACGTCCTTGTTTCAGACCACTACCGCCGAATGAAACGATCTTAACCAGAAAACGCCTCGCCATTGATGATGATTTTCTGCTGTTTGTAGGCACTATTGAGCCCCGGAAGAATTTGATTACATTAATACGGGCGTTTGAAAACGTGCTGAGAGAAACCAAACTGCGCCCGCAACTGGTCGTCGCCGGCCAGCAGGGCTGGCTAACAGATGAATTATTCGACTATGTGAAGAACCGCGATTTCGGCGACCGCATACGCTGGACCGGTTATGTTTCTGATGACGACTTATGCTCGCTATATTCATCATGCCGCGCACTAATCTACCCTTCGATCTATGAAGGGTTCGGTTTGCCACCATTGGAAGCGATGGCATGTGGTGCTCCTGTCATTAGCAGTCGCATCCCAAGCATCATGGAAGTAGTTGGCTCTGCCGCGCGCCTTATTTCACCGGTAAACATCGATGAGCTGAGCCAGAGCATAATCGAGTTGTGGCAAAACCCGGAGGAGCGACGGCGTTTGTCGGAAGCTGGACAAACGCGGGCTGCGGAGTTTTCCTGGGAACGCACTGCGCGCCTGACGCGGCGTGTGTACGATGAGGCCCTCCGCAGACGAAGTCGCGATGCGCCTGCGGCGGCGCGCTAACGACCTAAGCTAAAAGGCCAACCGATTAGGGTTGGCCTTTTGTAATAAGCTGTTGTTCTGCAAATCAGAATCGCTCGCGATATTCAGGAGCCAGAGTGAAGGCCAGCACCATTTGAGCGTCTACCCAGTTACCAAACTGTTTGAGCTTGCCCAGCCAATGTTCGTAGCCCGCTTGATCCGGGTTACGCCTTAGATAGCCGATGTACTGCATGAAAACAAAGGCCTCGTCAAACTCTTTGTCGTAATACGCCTTGCCGTACGAGGTGTCGTAGCGCAGAGCTCCATCCGTGACAGTGGTCGTTCCATCCACGACTTTAAACACTACGCTCGATCTCGCACTGGCTCCACCGTTGTTGAGCTCAGTAATCAACGCTTGTCGGTCTGCAGCTGCCGGTACTATTCCGGTGGTCTCAAAGAGTTTGTCGACAAACTGGGTATTGTTTAGCGGATCGTAAATCGCCTTAAACGCCGCTGTGCTTACAAATCGATCAACGAAGGCGCGCTTGTTGGTATTGATTACATTCGGATCAAGTTTATCGTTAACAACAATGCCCTGCGCGACTTGACTCATATCTGCGATATAGTCGGTATATAACGGTCTACAGTGTGCCGGCAAATTTTGAGGCACGCCGGGACATTGTGCGTTCGTTTGTTTTCCTAAGGTGCCCCAATAAACGCGCAACACGAATGATCCCGTATTCTGGAATTCCGGTGACAGGAAGAAGGCAGCGGACGTGTTGGAGCGCTTTCGTTCAGTACACAACGCCAGCGATTCACCCGCCTGACGCTTTGCAGGATCGCTGCATTCCGTAATTTCACCAGTCCAATGAGTCAGACCCGGTGCGTCAGGAAAGCGACGCAGGAAGTCGATGTAATGCTGCTGGGCGAAGAAGTCTGCATCGTCAATCGTAATCGGCGTAGTCGTACCAGGACGAAACCGCAACGGTTTTACCTTGATAGTGCCGTAAAAGAGCTCAGATGGCAGACCCGGGGTCTCAGTAACGATTTTCAGCGTCGGCGGCGTTTGCCCGAGCGAACCGATGGCCGCTATTGCGGTTATTACGACGACAATCAGTAACTTTTTCATTTGTTGCGAACTCCTCGAAGCGAAAAATGTAGTGGGAATGAAGTATTGCCAGGGAGCCTTAATTAAAGGATTAAGTGCTCTCCTAAATACTGGTTATGAGTATAAATTTGCGCCAAATCCTTGTCAATGAGAAGGAATTGAGGTTCGGGATACTAGCTTCACTATACCGACGCCGATTTGATGCGGTTGCCTCCAAAAGTGGTTGGCCATGAAAACCCTCCAATTCTTCGCATCGAAATCAATTACCCAAATTTAATTACTACTTCTCCTGGAAAGTGAAGTTTTCAACCCTAAAGACAATGTCGCGAGGGTCCTGAGGGGCGTCGACTCTCCTGGCGTTGCTAACAAATTTGATGACGTGATTGCCCGGCGGTAGAGAGATTATCTTGGAGTAAGGCTTGGGTTCGGCGTTAATGCGCAACTTTTCCGAGATTAACGGGCTGCTAATCACGAGATCTGAATACTCCTGATGTCCCGAAGCGAATGACATCTGAAACACAACTGTTCGCGTGTGCTTAGACCTGTTATCGATATGCAGTTCCCCTTCTGATGAACACCAGCGCCAATTCTTATCTTGCCCTGCTTCGAGCCCTGAGAAACCGCCGTGCCAGGTAAGGCTCAAAGGATGCAAAGTAAGGTCTTGCTTTAACTGCCAATCTTGTTCGGTGAAACCCTCTTTTAATCGCTTATTGAATTGGGTGGTATCAAAGAAGGCTAACCTACCATTGCCACTAATCAGGGGTTTAGTTCCAACTGCCGTCGAGATTTCGGATTCGACTTGAGCTCCTGAGTCGGCATAGCCATACCGATCGACATAGATTCCATTGAAACCCGCAAGTGACAGGTGCTGGATAAACTCGCCGACGGGCAATGAGCTCACATGTTTCTGCCAGAAATCGGCTTGCCGCTCTTTCATCGCTCCATAACTCCAACGCAAATTCTTTGAATGAAGGTATCCTCTGAAATGGTCGTAGTCCTTCATCTTTATTACGTTCGGATGCTCTGGAAATGGAACATAAGGCAACTGAAAGATCATAGAACCCGGTGGAAGCGATACTTCAATGCCGGAGACAAATGCCGCATCAGTGCCATATTCGGCTTTTATGCCTTGATAGTCGGGAACGTAATACTCGCTGGTCTGATCAAGAATGGCGACAACTAGCACAAAACCAAGTGAGATATAGAACACAGCCTTTGCGACCGGCGTATTCACTCTTTTTCGATAGAAGCCTTCGAGCAGGAGTGCCAGTGCAAACAGGGAAAGGAATCCAACGAAAATGCTAATTCGGTAGTATGTCCTAATACTTGCCGATATCAACAGTGCGAAGATCGATCCCAACCCGCCGATAGTTGCCAGCAGCAACGCTGAGAGGTTCAATAAACTTAAATGATCCAATAGGACGTGAGTGCCATCAGGCTTGGTTCGTGAGGCGATCGGTTGGTTGTAAAAGAACCAGCCAAGCAGAATTAAAAACCCGATACTCCCGGCAGCCCCGAGTGAGGCGGAATCATTTTCCGTGATCATCGGCCTTTCGTTGTACTTCTGTTTGAGTTCAGCTAATAACCCAACCCTATGTCCGCTGATGGGCAATATCAGTTGCGCGATTCTCAATCCGAAGTGGTCGGCTTCCGCTGGCCCTCGCTTTGTGATGCCGGTGTTACCGTTATTGTAAATGTAGGCGATGCTGGGCGAAAGATTTATTAAAACCACTGTGAAGATGATACCCACCAGAGATAACGATACCAGAAGGTGACGAAGGTTTTTCCAATAGATGGATGCCCAAATTCCAGCAACGACCAGAAAGAAGCATGAAAAGAAGGGATAGTAAACGCCGCAACACGCGATCGACACGCAGATGATGACGCAAAACGCGGCTTTGGCATTATGAATATGCCAGCCCTTATTTTCAGCGCGGCCGAGCAATTCGCCGGAGGCAATCCAGATTGCCACCATGATCACAAGCGGCAAGAGGTAATAAGCCGATAGGAAGAGATGACCTTCATTCCTGAGGAAATGGTATGGGATAAAGGTGTATAGCAGACTCGCAAACAGCGAAACGGCATACGAAAGATTAAACCTGCGGAAAACGTAGAGCGAGGTTAAAGTGGTTAAGGGAAAAGTAAGTAAGTAGAAAACGTTTAAGACCCAGGCATGCTCGGGGCGAAGAAGTGACAAACCCTTGATGATTAGGAATTGCAGATTGTCCACAGATGGAAAGTCGTAGAGCTCCTGGCCCGTCGGCATTCCGACAAAGTTGTTTTGCCAGTACCATCCATTCTCAATCATGCCTTTGATAAACACGGCATGTTGAATTCCATCCCCAACATAGTTGAAAGGCACAGTCAGGTCCGCTTGCCAAAGCTTCATTAACGTGATCAGGATCAGTATGGAAATGACAGCTGCTCCAGAATAAAGACTGAGCGAGCGAAGACGCTCACTGGAGACAACGCCCCGAAGCTGGAGTGGCAGTACCTGGCCGGGTTTGCTGATATTTATCCTTTCAAATCAACATGCAGAGGACTTGAAACGGTTTTGCGATTTTGAATCAATAATTGATTTCAATATTACAGACTGCGATTGAAAGTGCCCGGTCGTCACTGCTCACCCGGTCGTAGGTGCAGGGCTCCCACGTGCGGTCCGCGCGAATCTCAAGTTCATAGCTCGTCACAACACCGGCCGGAATCCATCCGCTGGGAAGGTCTATCTTCAGTTCCAGCCAGCCGTATTTAAACAGGGAAAAAGCGCAGATTGGCAGTCCGTTAAGGATAAATTGCAGTTCGAGTGGCTGGGATTCAAGGTCTGGAATGTGTGTGGTTAAATCGAGTGTTACCTTCGAGAGTGATGGAGCGTCAAACCGGATCACTGATCTTGCGCTCATCCAACGGGCCACAGGTGGCAGATAGTTCGCTGCATACCAACCGGCATCGAAGGCTGCGGCAGAACCGTAGTCAAGGCAAACACTGTCCGATTGTGCCGTATCTTTAGTCATCCGTAACAGCTCCCGGCGATCGCGATGAGCATTGTAGAAAGGGCCAAGTGGTTCGTCTGACGCTTTCAAGAGCATATAAAGGCCGCTTTTGGGCAACCTGATTCCAAGATCCGAGATCTTTGCGAATACGTAACCCATCGCCATATCAAATGCGCGACGCTCCGCAAAAGAAAGACCCCGTAAGTAATCGACAAAATCTCGTTCAAAAGTAACGCCATAATCATCGGCCTGTTTCAGAAACTCCTGACTGCTTAAACACACGCTATAGCGTGGCTCGGATTGCACATGGTTGAAAAGAGATCGAAAGCGTGATGTGTGTTCATCTTCTTCCTCCAGACCAATATGTCCATCAATGGCGATAAAATGGCGCAGCTTCTCATCATTCATCGTCTCGTAGTCCTGATGAATGTCACGATCAAGACACTCGATACCGTGCATCGTTACGCCTCCGGGCCGTAACACGCGTTTGGCTTCAGCTAATACGCGGTCTTTATCTTCACAGGGGATATGGCCCATGACGTCGAGGCTGATAACATAGTCAAAGGACGAATCTGCGAAAGGCAATGCGGTGAGCTTTGCCACGCATCCTGCATCGTAGCCGTTTCGGAGTGAGGAAACTACGAGTGGTGATGAGAGATCCACGCCCACGACCGTAATGTCTTTTCGCTTAAGCAGCGCGAGCATTCCTTCGCCACAGCCCAGGTCGAGCACACGCGAACCACTACATACATTGTCGTAGACCCACATGGTCCTTGCATACTGTATGTTAAAGCGATTGATGCTATCGAAATAGCGAGCATCAAGAACTCCACCGGTAAAGAATCGGTCGCGGTAGAACCCCGCGATATCCTCGATGCCGGCGACCTCGTATAAATTAGACATTCTGAAGATACTAATTCACGCTTCGGGCGCAGTTGTATTTGCTGGAAGAATGCTACACCGGGTCCCGGTTTTCACCAGAATCGCGGTCCATTGTCCTGGTGTCACGTTGCAGGGCGTCATCCAGGCGACCAGCCACCTCATCCAGTCGCAACTGCAGGCTTCGCTTCGATCGGTCCGCGACTATTCCAACCTCGCTAATTTCCAGCGCCAACTGCTTCAAACACACGCGCTGCTCGTTTAGTAGGAGGTCGATACCTTTCTGTTGTTCGCGGCGGACTTCCCCAAGCTTCTCTTCGAGCAGCGAGTCGAATCGATTCTGCAAGCATGCCTGAGCTGATTCCAAATCGACTATCCGCGCTTCAAGCTTGGCGTTAGACGCAAAAGTTGAATCAAGTTGAAGTTTCAGGTTAGCCAAACGTCGTTCGGTTATTGCGAGCATAGACAAGATGTCGGTAAGGGAAGCATTGACCGCGGAATTAAAATTTATCTGTTCCAAGGTGTACCAGTGAGTGGCGCGCTTCAACTGACGCTTGAGCCACAGCTCGATCCGGGAAAGTAGACCCCTTCGATAAGTTGTGACAGGCGGCAACTGATCGTAGCTGCGCTGCGTAATGGTCAGGCTCGTTTGTATTCTCGCAGCATATTTGGAGGTCATACCGTGTGCGAAAAATGAAGCATCGCACTCCTTAGAAGGAGCTTCACCCGCCCATTCCCGAATCCTGCGCATAAGATCCTCAACTTTGAGATTAGCCATGGGGTGCGCTTGCTGCTTCTCTGAACCGCGCCGCTGCTGTAGATCCCAGCGCGTGTATCGTCGCGCTGGCGTTAAGGTTTATCAATCCTTCTATCAGAACTGGGCTGGTGACTCGGAAGAACAATGCACCATCCAACCAATCGTAACCAATTCCTTCGTCAAAAATTGAGCTGCTATGGGCGGCACAAGAAATAGAATATGAATCTGTGCCCAACCAGCATTCAAATGCGAACGTCACTTCAACTAAATGGCCCGCCGGGACCGTGCCGGGGTGGAGTTGCTGTTGCTCCGTATTGGTGCCATAGACCTGGACGCCGTGACGGTTGCGTATCAAGAATCCAAAGACAGGGTTATTGATCTCTATGTGAAAGAGTACGCGCATGCGCAAAGAAACCGGTAAACCTGTTTCGACGATTTCAACGCGGCATTGCGCCGCGTCCAGCAATTCGAGGCTTACGACTTCGGCGCTCCCATCCCCATGGCGATATGTATAGGATAAGGGAGGGTATTTTGCCAGCTCACTTGGTAAAGTTTCCGCCGAATTGTTCCGAGCCTCAGTTCGCGCTTCAAATGCGTCCTCGCGTTCCATGATTAATTTTTGATAACGGTTCAGGACGTCAACAGGTTTGCCGTCAGCTACGAGCCGCCCGCCATTTAAGAGTAGCGCCCGGGAAGAAAGGTAACGAATGGCGGCTGGATCATGCGACACAAAAAAGATGGTAACACCATTTTCTTGCATCTCCTTGAGCCGTCGCATGCACCGATGCTGGAAGACGGCGTCACCTACAGCCAACGCCTCATCCACAATAAGTATCCGAGGGTCGGCGCTTATGGCTACGGAGAAGGCAAGCCGCACATACATCCCGCTTGAATATGTCTTAACAGGTTGGTTAATGAAGGGGCCTATCTCCGCAAACTGTTCAATCTCGGGCAGCAATGCTTCCGTTTCCCGGCGAGAGAACCCCATCATCGCTGCGTTCATGAAGATGTTCTCAACCCCTGTGAACTCACTATTAAATCCGGATCCCAGTTCAAGCAAAGCCGCGATACGCCCTTCATGCCAAACGGTGCCGTGAGTTGGCTCCAGTGTGCCCGTGATTATTTGGAGTAGCGTGGATTTGCCGCTGCCGTTAGGCCCGATAATCCCTGTGGTCGTGCCCGCTTCAATCTCGAAACTGATGTCGTGCAACGCCCAGAACTCGCGATGCCGCTTCAAGTGGCCGCGGGTCAACATCTCCTTTAGACGGTCGTTTGGCCGCTCGTAAATACGGTATAGCTTGGAAACATGCTCGACTTGGAGTGCTTTGGCCATGTGCGCAAAACGATAACTGTTCCGGGCGAAGTGGTAAAGCCAGGCGCGTCACGCAGCAGAATGGTACAGATCGCACCCCTGCTTGCGGTTGCAATGATCTCTGCGTAAAATAACGGTTCTTTTAGCGTCGGGTGTCTTTAGACAATCTTTTCGCCTGCGCATGCTGCTGCTCGCTCCCCGGGGGCATCTAATCTGCTCGTATCTGCGTCTTTATTTCGGAGGATTTTGTGAAGCGAGTTCTCAGTTATCAGTGCGCCTTAGCCGCGCTTATGCTCGTCTTGGGCGCATTTTCCTATGCGAGCGGGCAAACGCCGAGCGCCACCCCCGATTCTTTCCTCACTCAAATTACGTCGAGTGGCGGTGGCGGCGCGTTTAATTCCTTCAGATCTTCGGCAACCGACATTTCGGGCAACGGTCGCTTCGTCGTGTTTGAGTCAAATGGAGATGTTGCTACTCAAAACCGCAACAACGCTGACGGTAATCGCGAAATCTTCCTGTTGGACTACGCGCA
>Ga0190270_10000329_pt1 | contig 20279 bp, 14 predicted proteins | sample Popmic320T_FD_133748 | JGI IMG/M metagenome (GOLD analysis project Ga0190270, IMG submission 133748) | Populus adjacent soil microbial communities from riparian zone of Weber River, Utah, USA - 320 T | ecosystem: Environmental > Terrestrial > Soil > Riparian zone | place: USA: Utah | collected...
ACAAGCGTTTAGCCGAATACGCCACCATTCGTAGACCTCAGCTTGAGGCCGGACTCTATTCGACCGCGGCCTTTTATGACGATTTCGAGAAGCTGAAGCTTGCCAACTCGCTCGCGTTTCTCCAGAGCGAGTATGGTGCAAACAGCGACATGGCGAAGCGCATCCTCAAGGGCAAGACGCCTGAGGCGCGCGCGGCTGAATTACTCGAAGGCACAAAACTAAAAGACGTCGAGTATCGCAAGCAGCTGGCGGCGGGTGGGAAAAAGGCCATCGATGATTCAAACGATCCCTTTATCGAGTTGGCGAAGAACATTGATAAAGAAGCGCGCGCTGTGCGCAAGCGTTATGACGAAGAAGTTGTGGCGGTCGAACGCGCCAACTATGCGAAAGTTGCACGGGCGCTCTTCGAGCAGCAGGGAACTGGTCTTTATCCCGACGCGACCTTCACGCTGAGGCTCTCCTATGGAGCGGTGAAAGGCTACCGGGAAAATGGTAAATGGGTTCCACCGTTTACAACCCTGGGCGGTCTATACGAGCGGTCGAAGAAGTTTAACCAGGCGTTTCCTTACAACCTGCCGCCGCGTTGGACCTCGAAGCGTACGGCGGTCAACCCGCGCACGCCGTTTAATTTCGTCTCCACTAATGACATTACTGGCGGCAACAGCGGTTCGCCGACGATTAACAAAAACCGCGAGCTGGTTGGCCTAATCTTCGACGGCAATATTCAATCGCTCGTCGGTAGTTTCGATTTCGATGAATCAGTTAACCGTTCGATCTCCGTCGACTCGCGTGGGATGCTGGAGGTTCTACGAAAAGTCTTCGGCGCCAACGAAGTCGCCGACGAACTTTCGAAGTAGGACAGACATGCCTGTCTGTCACCCTTAGCCTGTAAATCGGTCGAATTTTGGGTGCGTCCCGATAAGAAATAAGCGGCCGGGAACTTCTTCCCAGCCGCTTTTTCTACGTTTGCAGTTCTCAGTGACCACAATCGTCATCGATCTATGGGGCCAAAACTTGCCGGCAAACTATCGCTTGGGCCAGCAAGGATAATTCCGGCTTCGTGAGTGATTGCGCTATTGCCAGCGCGCGCTCAGAATCACTATGAGCTAAGGAGATGAAACTGGAGTCAAGATCGAGCATATCCGGCGCGATATGTACTTTGACTGAAACTACATTTCGGTCCAAACCTTTAAACGAGAAATCCGTGCTGTTCACAGCCTTTGCTGTCGACCGCAGCAATTCCAACGCACCCATTTGCTCGCGGACGAAAGCGCTGCGTTCAGGCTGGAGTCGCTCGAACATCGGCAGCAAGTCTTTTAGGGTATGATAAGCGCTGTCTCGCCTTACGGGCGCGTCAAAGGAGCTCTCGGAAAAAACGATCCACTAATTCACTCCAACTACACAAATCTACATTCGTGATGCCAGGTGTGATTTAGTGGATCGTTAACCCGCCTGCGCCAGTTAAGCCCTGGCTAAACTACGGGTCTGCGCCCGCTCACAAGATTAATAACCAACACCACCAGCGCTATTAGCAGCAGCAGATGAATGAAACCGCCAAACGTAACACTGGAAACCATGCCGACTAGCCACAAAACCAAGAGAATCACAAAGATTGTCCAAATCATTTTCTGTTCCTCCTTTTGTGCTGCACCGAATTACGCATGCACTTGCCGACGGTGAAATTGGCAACGTTCGTGCCAGCTAAACCGGGCCAGACTGCAAAGTGTTGATTAAAGCAGACTTCCTACTCTCCTCATCAAGTCTCGAGTTTTAGGGTAGAATAATTTCACCGTACGAAAACGCGCCAGTTCACAATGCCTCGACATTTTTTTGATTCAGCTCGGTTTATCTCTTATCTGTGCGAATTCTCTGTTACCTATGCCGCCCGTCCGTGCAACCTTACCGGGCCTGTTCTGCTCCAAAGACACGGTGGAGACAGGGTTGCGCCGAGAAATCCAATATTCGCATGGACATCTTTCGCCGGTCGCTGTTAAAGTAACCTCCGTGCTCGCCGCTCCCCAGTGTGGCGAGCGCCTTCGTTAAAGAGCTCGGGTTTTGCACCGCGTCGTTGTTCCCCGGATACTCCGCCGGCTCCAATCCTGATCCATTGAAATTCAATCCGGCAGTCATGTCTGCCGCCTATCACTCTCAACTAGCGATGAGAGTTTTTGGAGTAGTTTATGCCATCCCCCATTCGAAAAATCGTTTCCCGTTCACCCAAAGTCACCGTCGTTTTAGTCGCCGCTAGCGCGGCAATCCTAATCGCTGCAACGGCCATCATCATTTACCAGAGTCGCGCGACGCGAATTACCAAAATTACTTATTCCGAGCTTTACCAGATTGCAGAAGCTGGGTCGGCCGCGTCGCTTATGATCGAGAGCGACACGTTGACAGTCCAAAGCACGCAAGGCGCATCACTCCAGGCCGTTGTCACGAGTGATGTGGTTCGCCAGGGACTGGTCGAACAGTTTCGTAAGAATAACGTTCCGATAGAATTTCGACCGGTCGAGGCGAGTTGGACCACGACGATTTTGACCTGGGCGGTGCCGATTGGGACTGTGCTGCTTCTTGGTTTTATCGGATGGCGCGTCTACGCGAGCATGAACGGCGGTGTGGGCGGCTTTAGCCTGGCAAACCAAAATGGAAAACAAGACGTTTCGTTTGCCGACGTCGCTGGAGTTGACGAAGCCCGGTCCGAACTGTCGGAGACAATTGATTTCCTGCGCGACCCGGCGCGATTCGGCCGGCTCGGTGGACGGGCGCCGCGCGGCATTCTGCTTTATGGACCACCGGGAACCGGCAAGACCCTGCTGGCGCGTGCCGCTGCAGGCGAGGCAGGAGTGCCATTCCTGCTGGCTTCAGGTTCCAGCTTTCAGGAGAAGTTTGCCGGCGTAGGAGCATCGCGTGTACGACGGCTCTTCGCTGAAGGCAAGAAACTCTCGCCTTGCATAATCTTTATTGACGAGATTGACGCGCTGGGACGTCAACGCGGACGCGGCAGCGATTCGGCGACAGCTGACCAGGATCAAACGCTCAATCAGCTGTTGATTGAAATGGATGGCTTCGACCAAGGCTCGAGCATTGTTGTCATCGGTTCCACCAACCGGCCCGACGTTCTGGATAAGGCGCTCACACGGCCCGGCCGTTTCGATCGTGAAATCGCAGTTAACTTACCTGACGTTCGTGGACGTGAAGCGATATTGAGAGTTCACGCGCGCAAGCTGCAACTGGCTCCCGACCTCGATCTGAGCTGGGTCGCTCGTGGCACACCCGGTTTCTCCGGAGCAGATCTCGCCAATATCTTGAACGAAGCGGCGATCGCCGCCACTCGCGACAACTCCGATGCGGTTGGACGTTCGCACATTGAATATGCGCGCGACCGAATCCTTATGGGCGCCGAACGTCATGGATTCATGATCGACGAAGACGAACGTTACGCGACGGCCGTTCACGAAGCGGGCCACGTTGCTGTAGGGTTGGCCGTGAAGAATGGCGATCCGATTCACAAGGTTTCGATTCTTCCACGAGGGCGTGCGCTGGGCGTTACACAATCTCTGCCCGAGCGGGACCGCCTGATGAAGAAACGGGAATACCTCGAAGATCAGATTGCTGTCTTGTTGGGTGGACGCGCTGCCGAACAGATACTGCTTTCAACGATGACAGCAGGCGCTTCGAACGACATTCAACGCGCAGTCGAAATCGCCCGCGCCATGGTCAGTGAATTCGGTATGAGTCCGCTTGGTCCAATTTACCTTGGCGACCCGCGCACCGAACCACTCAGCCAGAGCCTTCTCGATAGAGTTGAGGAAGCGGTCAACACAATCATCAACACCCAACTCGCGCGTGCTTGCGAAGTAGTCACGGCGAGTCAGGATCCAATCGGGCGTTTGGTTGAATTGTTGTTGGAACACGACACTGTCGAAGCCGAAGGGATTAATGAATGCTTTGCGGTGAGGACGCCTTTACAGCTCCCGGCGTTTCATTCGCCGGCGCCAATGTCGCCGCAGCCTACCGCGGCGTAAATCGGCTAACATCAGAGACGACTTACCAGCCCGCGGTAGCGGGCGACAGCCTGAACGGGAAACGACTGTCGACCGCTCCGCGGGCTGGAATCATGTTTGGTCCATGAACCTGGGGTTGCGCTTCGCTCCACCCCAGGCTTTACGCTATCGCCCGCTATCGCGGGCTGGCCTCAATGTCCCTCGGTAGGTCTACAAGCCCACTCCGACTCTTTGTCCGAAATCTGTGTCCATTGTCACTGCGGATAGTCTGCTCGCCTGTCCTAGTCCCTCCTTTTGGAGTATTCTTTGTCCTCATTATTCCAGCTGGGATCAAGGAGGGCGCCGTGTTTATTTCGCTAATTCTCGTCTTCTTTCTTAACGCCACCGTCTGCCCCCAGCAACCTAATCCACAAGCAGCTTCGCAATCGCGTTCGGCGAACCAGTTGCTCACAGGTGTCTATCGCATCGACATTCCGGCGAGCGACAAGCTTTATTCAGTCGTTGCCGACGCCTCCAGCAATGTTCCTTTCGGCGAACAGCAACGCTTCTTCATCGATTTGGCGGTGAGACTCACGCCTCCTGACTTGCTTGCGATAGAACAACGGGACACACGCATCAGCCTGGGATCCTCGCGCTCTCCCCGAATGAGCTTCGTTGCAGACGGTGCAACCCGAAGCACACGCGCACGAGACGGCCATGTCATTCGTGTCCGCCTTTCGCTTGAGAGTATTGTGGGAAGTAAACGACTTGTCTTCACTTCAAGCGGCAAGACTGAAGATAACTTTACCGTCGTTTTTGAATCCATCGATAACGGTACAAAACTACGAGTCGTGCGACGCATTGAAGCTGACGGCCTGAACCAGCCGCTAGTCATTCAAACTGTCTACAACAAAATCTCCGAGGTCGCGCGGTGGGAGCTATATGGTGAGCCACAAATTGCGGGAGACCGTGCTTCCGCTTCTACGGTCGCGTCAAGTGCGACTTCTTCCACTCCATCGCGACAACCAACGTCCCCGGGTTCAACCACAGCATCCGGTTCGCCGGCAATCGATGTAGGTGCGGCCGGTGTGCTTCGCAATGCTCTCTATGAATGGATCGCGGCCACGAACGAACGCGACATCGACAAGCAGATGACGTTTTACGTTCCGCAACTTAAAGCGTATTACCTGACTCGAAACACTTCTCGTGCGTTTGTTCGCGCAGAAAAGGCGCGAGTGTTTTCGACCGCGGCAGTAATCGACATTCGCGCGGAAGAGCCTGAGCTCATCTTTCAGGATGGAGGACGCACCGCCATCATGCGCTATCGCAAGAAGTATCGTGTGGAGAATGGACGACTAAGCCGCCGCGGGCAGGTGATTCAGGAACTCAGATGGGAGCGCACAGGAAACGAATGGCGCATCTTCTCTGAACGCGACATTAGAGTCTTGAGGTAGGGAATTAGCAATCAGCAATCAGCAACCAGCAGGGGTCAGAAGCACTAATCGATAGACACTGAGTAGTTAGAGGTTGGGAAGGCGGGCTTGCCCCCGCTCAGAGCGCCAACGGCGCGATTGGTCGGTGTCTTGCTGTGATTTCGTGTAATTTCGTGAGGTTCGTGGATCAGTCCGCATCATCATCTGTACTTCTGTTCAACGCCTTTCATTACGCCGAACGATCTCATTAGCACCGTGGCTTCAGCCCGGTGATCAGATTAGACGGAAGACTAGCCAACCGTTTCAACGGTTTCCTTTCAATGCTACCCGACCATAATTTGGTGGATTGTCTTTTTGTTGGACGCCGGTCGGTGACACTGTGGTGGTAAGTCTCGCGACCGGGCCGAAACCATCAGCTCCTTAGTTCGCGGCCTGGCCGCTCGCAGCTTCTCTCGTATATTCGATCTGATTCTCTTCTAGCCACTCGACCGCAATCTTCTCCAATTCCGCGCTGCGGAAGCCAAACCACTCTTGCCGTAGGTCCAGATCGTCCAGTGCACTTCGAAAGCGCCTGAACGCGCCGCTGCCTTTAATAGCGCTTAGCAGTGTGTTTGACAATCTGGGATCGGTTAGAGAGCGGCCGAACTCTTCCATGATGCCGTACTCATGAAAATCCCTTTTCGTGGGCAGCGCTAGCCAGTCGTCAGATTCACTTATCTCGCGAGCCTTCTGAATCGATTCGCGTAGCCACTCAGGCTGCTCGTCCAGCTCCTCGTCCTCTGCGTCTTCTTCTTCAAATTCGGCCGCCTCGATCTCCTCGTTGTTGACGGTGTACAACTCACCCGTACGCTTGTTGAGATACCCGGACATCTCATCGCCAAGCATATCCATGGTGTCAACCACGTCCTGCAATTTGACCTTCATCACTCGTACCTCTGGCTAATATCACTCTTCGCTAGATTCGTGCAGCTTCATGTGATTAGTCGACGTACTGTTTGTGAGGGTAACTGAACGTCCGCGGGTACTGCGGCGTAAAATGATTTATCTTCTGACCTCTGACCTCTGACCTCTGACCTCTGACCTCTGACCTCTGACCTCTGACCTCTTGACTCCTATTCCCTCGACAGCATAAACGACAACGAATACCCACTCGCCGTCCAGCCTTCATTCGAAAACGCGATTGGCAGATCAACCGCTTTAGCTGCGTTGGTTTCTTCTTCCGCCCATACTGATCCTGACACTTGCTCACATCTCAGCAGGTAATGCTCGACGCCTGTGAACACGCTGCGCCAGTAACCGCCGTACAGAGTCTTGTAAACGACTCCGCCGACTTCCACATAAACTCTATTGCCCTGGATGATTTTGTAGTTCACGTGGCCCAGCAACTCCAGCACCTTGGTTTGCTCCCACACCCCGGGTGGTAACTGCCGTTTGCTCTCTGACCTCTGCCATCCTCTCGCCGGCCTCTGCCCTCTTACCGACCTCTGACCCATGACCTCTGACCTCTGTTCCTCACTTCTCCAGGATTCAGGTTGATAGGGGCGCAAACGCTGCCAGAGCTTTTGATCGACATGCATCGCTCCGGGTTTGAAACGCTTCAGGTGTTGAGACGCAACTCTGTTGAAGCCCGACAGAATCACCCCGGCGTATTTAGGTACGACTTTAGGTACGACCCTCATCCCTGTCCATCTCTTTTGCAAAGTTCGCCTAGTTTATTCCTGCCGCCCGCGGAAAGCCAGAGTTTTAGGTACCCGCTCTTCGTCGCGCCACCGACTCGTCAACGCAGCGGGCGCCGGTGAACAGTTAAAGGTAGGGAAGGAGGGCATGCCCCGCTCTTCGTTGCGCCAGTGCAGTGATCGACGCAAGGCCGGGCCGCGCGCGATTTGTCAGTACCCCCTCCGGTGTTGTCTACTATCCCCCATCCAATCCACTTTCCAAGGAGAAATACTCATGTTTCGTTCAAGCACGATTCTGACGATCCTATTGACCACCCTGTTCGTGTGTTCCTGCTCCAACCCGGCAACGAACCAACCCAAGGCTGTAACGAGCGACGCCGCACCCACGTCGGCTACATCAGCTGGGGGCGAAAAGTATCGAATCACGCCCGACACTTCGAAAATCACGTTCGTCGGCTCTAAGGTGACCGGCAAACACGACGGCGCGTTTGAAAAGTTCTCGGGAACGATCGACTACAACGGCAAACCGGAAACCAGCAAAGTAACAATCGCTATCGACGCGACTTCAATTACAACCGATACTCCCGACCTGACCAAACACCTTAAGACCGCCGACTTCTTCGACGTCGCCAAATTCCCTGAAGCCAAGTTCGAATCAACTGCGATTAAACCCGGCGGCGATAACGGCGCCAGTCACACCGTCACCGGTAATCTAACTTTGCACGGCGTAACGAAGTCGATAACCTTCCCGGCCAACATCGTGGTCGCCCCCGATGCGATCACCGTCGACAGCACCTTCGCAATCAACCGCAAAGACTTCGGCATCAACTTCGCCGGCGCCTCCGACAACCTAATCCGCGACGACGTTGTGCTCACGCTCAAGACTCGCGGCGTGAAGTAGGCCGTTCTTTGCCCCAACGGGGCTACGTCTTACAGCCCAGGGTCGCCGAGCTTTGGCGGCTACCCTGGGAAAGCGAATAGGACGATTTCCAACCGCAACGCGGTTGTGTCCTTACAATTCAGCTTCGCGTCTGAACAAAAATACTACCGCTATATAAACACTGACGAGTGTTTGTGATCGTGCACCTTCTTGGATCGTTTTCACCAACAACCAATATGATCCATACACCTATCGCCAAAAGCTACATCGCCATTTTTGTCATACTCATGACCTTGTCGGGCGTGGCGGTTGCTCAGCGCTCAACTTCATTCACCCTCGACCAAATCAAGAGCTACCCATTCCCGAACGAACTGACTACAGCATCAACCGGGTCGCGCATTGCCTGGGCGCTAGACGAGCGCGGTCTGCGCAACATCTGGGTTGCAGAGGGCCCCGAATTCAAACCGCGCCGTCTTACAAACTACAACACGGACGATGGCCAGGAGCTGACGAGTCTCTCGATCAGCGCAGACGGAAAGTATGTCGTCTATGTTCGCGGTGGCGACCACGGCTCAAATTTTGACGACTCGGGGCTCGGAATATTCCTAAGTTACGCATTTCGAGTTCCGGGTTCGAGTTTGGAGATGGAGGAACTCGACTTCAGTATTGCGGTGAAGCGGGCGGACTTTATTCCAGTAGCAAGGAAATAGTCAAGAAGGGAAGAAAGTAGCAATAAGCGGTCAGCAGTCTGAACAGATTAGTCAGCAATCGGCACAAAGGAAAGGCCACAATAAAACAACGTCCATACTGAGGGCGGCTCTGGTAGCCGTCTTCGCAGCCGCGCTGGAAGCCGTGCCCGAGGTCACAATCAGAGATCAGAGGTCATAGTCAGAGATCAAAAGAGAGGTCCGATACAAGCCGCGTCCAACTGCCGCGGAAGGCAGGAGGCGGGAGGCAGGAGGCAGGAGGCAGGAGGCAGCCAGCGGGAAGCGGGAATGATGAGTGTTGAGTGCGACCTTTTGCACTTCAGGGATCGGATTCTTCCTACGGAATTATTGCGACGAAGTAGACGAAGGACTGCTGTTGATTTAGTTACCGTTGGATCCGGGTTCGACATCGTTGTCCAGACCGTAGTCAAGGATTTCAATAGGCTCTTTCAAAAGATCGAACACTAAGCTGTGAAATCGGACGTCAAACCATTCGAGAAACATTTCCAGGTTGCGCTCCTTGGGCCATAGCTCCGGATCCGTGTACCAGGACTTAAGCTCTGCTTCGAATACAAACTGATAACACCACTCCAGGATTTCAGCCTGTTCGGAGATCATTTCATACTCAGGAATCAAGTATGCCGTGGAATCTTCGCGAAGGTCTGCAAGTGTCAGGTCAACCTGGTAGTCGATGGATTGGGACCAGTCGAGGAATGGTTGCTTCGGCTTGACGATAAGTAGACAGCGATCTATTTCGAACATGTCCTCAGATTACAAGGCAACGAAGGAAGAGCAAAGGAGCGGCAGGGGTAGTATTCGGACTAGTTCGTTCGTAGGAAAGCGATCCACGAATTACACGAAAGTTCACGATAACAACCTTCGCCGACCCCATGAGGGTCGGCGTTTGGTTGTTGGTAGATTGTATTGCTCGCAAGGATAGGCAGGAATGCCTGTCCTACCTCGCCCTGAGCCACGGCAAGGACAGGCAGGAATGCCTGTCCTACCGTTACTGCGTTCGGTTGATCCGCACCAGTAGCGAGCCCGCATTGTTCGGGTGCCTCGAGTCTGCACCGTACTCCACCAACGCGAACCAGTAGTCGCCTGCGGCTAACGCCGGTTCGTTCCAGGTCAGCAGAATGTCAAACGGTTGACCCGCCGGAATTGTTGTCGATGGACCAGTCGCCGTCAGGTTACCGTTGTTCGTTCCCGGAATAACGGCGGCAGTCAGCTCGATAGTATCGATTAGTGCTGGACTCGAGGCCCAGTTCTGAACCAGGATCCACCACTTGCCGGCCGCGGGCGCCTTCAGAGTGCACTTCTCCTGCCACACACCCGAGGCGCTGCGACAAACTTCCTCTGCCGCATCCGGCGCGTTGTCGCCATCCAGATCGCGACCCACAAACAGGTCAACGTCAGGCGCGGTCGACGCAGTGATCTCGCTCATCAGGAAGCGCGCTCCCTGAGGCACGTCCATTGTTATGAAGAACGTTCCTGCAACCGCCTCGTATGGAGTCAGAATTCCGATGAGGCCAGTGCCTGAGCCGGGAATGCCTCCCGAAGTTGGATCCTGTTCCATCTGGCGCTGTATTACGTGGCCCTTCGACAGGCCGGATATGACCGAGCTGAAACGCCCGATTTCAAGATCGGAAGTTACGGTCTGCGTGTGTGAGCCTGTCGTTGAAGTGGTAGCGATATTGACTGGTTGTGCAGTGCCACCGGGAAATACAGCGATAGGCAAGTGGGCAGTTGGTACGCCCTTCGACGTCAAACTTAACTCGGCAAAACTCCACTGGCCCACCGGTGCATCGGCTACATCTGCTGTGATTGTGATCGCCTGCGTCCCACCTGGAGCAATGGTGAATTTGGAGGGGCTTACGTTCAAACGTACGCCCTTGGGAGCTGTTGTTTTCGCGCTCCATGTAGCCGTCGAGTTAAGCGTGCTCGTGACGACACGCGTCCACGAGCATGTGCCTTTACAGTCTGCATTCGCCATGCTCGGCCGATTAAGACTTGTAGGAGTGGCCTGCCCGGCTTCGTAGTACTGCGTCACAGTCTGTCCCTGGCTCAACGTCTCCTTTAACACCAGGCCGGCTCGGGCTGCCTGAGTTAAGTCGACGCGTCCGGCGCCACGATCAAACGGAGTTGCAATCTTGCCGCCCACGTTGACGCCGCTGGTTACCGAGGTCGTCATCAAAGCTGACTGCACTTCCGCAGGCGTCCAGTTTGGATGAACCGCACGAACCAGCGCAGCGGCGCCGGCGGAATGCGGACTCGACATCGAGGTTCCGCTGATCACGCCCCATTCGGCGCCACCAACCTGCCCCGTGTTACCGAGCGTGTTGAAGGCTGCCAGAATGTCGACGCCCGGCGCAGTCACATCGGGCTTAAGTATTCCCGGGGACGATTTGTCCGGGCCACGCGAGCTGAACGAGGCCATCGCATCGCCGTTTGCCGCGTTCACGTCAGAAACGGTTGGCGTGATCGTCCCGGTGTGTCCTTCCCCATTCGCGACCCAATTCTTGAGCACGTTGCCGGCCGCATACGAAATATGAACCGCCGGCAAAGCGTGCGCATCGCCGATCAGCGAGCCTCCGTTTGCTGCGTCATTCGCCAGGATCATGCCACCGGCGCCGCCCTCCTTAACGTTCTCTCCTTTTTCCACACGGCCATAGGTTCCGCGATCACAGATAACGATTTCGCCGTTAAAAGTTCCGGGCGTAAATGGATTAATAGCGGCCTTACCAGTGGCCGCATCCGCCGGCCCGTCACCGCAAAGCGGATAGCCGTAGTCACCAGCATAGACAATACGCGCTGGTCCATGACCCGCTGACACACTTGCCCCGGCGATGTTTGCGGGAGCAGCGGTAGCGCCGCCACTCATGTTTACAACTGAACTGACAAACTTACGATTGTGCGTGCTGGCGGCCACGCTCATGAGCCATGGGGCATTAGATGGAGAGCCCACGGTCGACGCTCCGGGCCCATCATTTCCTGCAGACGCGGCAACGAAAATTCCTGCGTCGCGAGCACCCAGGAAACCAAGCGCATTCGCGTCGGCCCAGGGATCGCTGGAACCGCCGCCAATGGAAAAGTTGATTACGTCGACGCCGTCCGCAGTCGCTTGATCGATCGCTAGTCCCAGTGAAATACCCCTGCAGCCGCCGGAAGCGGTGTCGCAGGCTTTATATGTAATGAGGTTAGCGTGTGGCGCTACGCCTGAAACTTCGCGTGTGAGCGTCATCGTAGGCGCCTGGATGTTCGCCGTGACCACGTTTCCAGCCGCAGTGCTTGCGGTGTGACTGCCGTGCAAGTTGTCGTCTTCGGGCGTAGTGCCGGTGAAGTCCCAAACTCCAATCAACTTGTCGTTGCAGAAAGGAAGTCCGGTAACCGGATCGCAAACACCAAAGAAAGAGCCGCGCGGATTCGTGTGGTTGTAACCGTCGCCACCCACATCCGCGAAGGAACGATGATCATGGTTAACTCCTGTGTCGATCACGCCCACGACGACGCCTTCACCTTTTGTGCCGGCAGCACCGCCTGTTGCGGAACCGTTCCACAGGCTGGGTGCGCCAATCCAGGCTGGGCCAACATCTGTATGGAGTTGATAAATCCTTTCAGGCTGAACTTGCTTCACGACGGACATGCGCGAAACCTTCGCCGCCTCGCCCGCTGTCATCGCCAATGCGACACCGTTAAAGGCGTAACGATAGTTGGCAAGTACTGCCACGGGACGACCAAGCGTCAACTGCGCATTCACCAGAAACGAGCTCTGCCTTTGAGCGAGGTAATCCAAATAAGCGCGGCTGGCGCCGCTCGTCGCATCAAGTTTTACCTGACCGAGCACGGCCGGATTCGTCGGTGCAAGGCCAAGGATGCCGCCCCGATAGCTCGCCAGCGGTGCATCAGAAAGTTGAACGATGTAACGTCCAGGGTCGGTATTCGACAAGTTTAGTGACATCCCGAATTCACCAGCGGTGAGGCCGGCCGGTGCTAATGTCAAACTAAGCATCGCCAGGATGCTAAGCAGTCCGATGAGCCGGTGCTTCGCCTTTTGCTCGAATCTTCGAAAGTTGCCGGCTAATAGGTTTTGAAACTCTGAAATGCGTGAGCGTGTCATGGTTTTACCTCCTTCGCCCTGACCAGAAACCCTTGTCGCTTTATGTGCCGTCGCTCCAAACGATCCTGCGGGTGTCTTTAACCAAAAATAATTCTGAAGCCACGATTACAGGATATTGAGGGTGGTTGAGAAATACTTGAGTTTGCGTGGGATGAGGGCTCGGAAAATTGCAATTCGATGACGAAATTTTTGCAGTGTCGATACACTCGTAATGCTACTGACTGCAGTTCAAGGAGGTGTGCAATCTACAAAGGTTGGAATGCCTAGTCCGAATGCTTATTCGGAGTCTACATTTTGCCGGTCTGTACAAATCGCATCATTGAGGCGGACGCTTCGTCTATAGCGGGCAATTCGTCCGCCTGGCGAAGTTGAATCTTGAGTTCAGTTGCAATGGGCTCCAGCAGATCGAGCAGGAGTTCTGAGCGAACAATAATCTGTTTTGGCAATACATTGTTTGCGGGGAGAAGCTCGACAATCTTTCCCGGAATGCTCGCGTACATGCTATCCAATGATGGATCCGCCCCGAGCGCTTCAAAGCCCAGGATCATTCCGCTGTGTCGGTCGGCAAGCATGAGCATGTACAGGGCCATCGGTCTTTCGTTGGGCTTTCCTACCCTCCCGGGACCAATGAAGAGATCGGCTTCGAGTTGCATGGTAGAGAGAGGAATCTCTTTCAGCTTTCTCAGTAAGCTTGCATCGAGGCTGAAATCGTTCGGACGGATGTCAGGTGGTGGGATACGCTGGATTTGATCCACCCAAACGGACGACGATGAACCAGTACGCTTGCTGTCTTCTTTGCGTGAAGTCTCCGCGTTGCGCGAAACGCGAACCAAAAAGGGTTCGGCTTCGCCAGCCCCATCGGACATCGGGAACTCGACTGATTGCGCTCCGAAGCGTTTAGTCACCTCGAGCGTCTGCGCGAGCGCATGAATGAGCAAACGCGCTTCCTCGAGAGTGATAAACCATGGCAGGAATCCTGGACGATAACTGCGGAATTGTGGCTTGTTACCGCTAAATTTAAGTCCAGACGCTTTGAGCAAATCGCGGTCACGCTTCTCCAAAAACTTTGGCTCGCTGAAAGAAAGTTGGACTTGAGGGATTTCCAGAAGGCGATGAGCAGTGGCCGAAGGATCAATGTGCAAGTCGATAAAACCGTAGATCCCTTCCGAGCCAAGGTAGACGCCGATGGCTTCGTGTTCTCCGATATTGCCCATTACGCTGACGAACCCAATTTCTCCCGTCTCCGGATCCTCGACCCCAAACACATCTGTCTCATCCATCCATTGCCACGGTGCAAGTGCCTTTATCTGCGCGGCCAAGGTATAAAGAGTTTTAGCTTCCTCATGCGAAGGAAGGAGTAATTCTTCGGGCTCGGGCTTGTTCGACGAAGGTCGCGCGTCATTACCGTGGGAGGTGACTGGCTCATCGGGTGCAATTGCGAAAAGCAGTCCGTCTGGCGCGGGTTCGCCTTGAGTGGCGCCCGCTGCGGCTCGGGCTTTCTTTGGTGGCATGCAGTGATGATAAGGAAGCTCGGTATCGATTGGCAAAGCATCTGGATGGATGGAGCGCGTCTTTGCGTAATGGGCCAATTGGTGTCCGATAAGCTTTTTTAGCTTGTCGTGGCGCCGCTACAAGGTAAGGAAGCTCTGCGCAAGTCAGATCGTAGAGACGCAACCCCAACCGGGGTTGCGTCCTACGTGCCAATCAAACGTATCAGTCAATCAATCACCTTGATTTGCCTGACCACGATCCTCGAAACCGCCACAACCCCGGTTGGGGTTGGGTATCGTTAGACTCTTTTCCCCAGGGTAGCCGCGCCGCGCGGCAACCCTGGGCTGAATTACATAACCGCTTCGCGGTACAAATCAAAGATCTGACTTGATCAGAGCTTCCTAAAGTTTATCGGACACTCTGAACCAAACTGACTCACTACAGTCTTTGGACTGGAGTCGAGCCGGCGCAGGCCAAAGCGCCGACAACCGGGGTCCCCAGCGCGGCAGCCGCTCTGGGTGGCGTGGGGGCGCACTCCAAGGTTATTGCCAGGATTCGGAAATTTCGTTAACACGGGCGCGGACTTCGGAACGGGACGCGTGGCGTGAGAGACCCTTACCCAGCAAGTTGTCGTAGCTGGTTTCGCGGTGGCGTATGTGAGCGACTACGGCGAGTCGGATGGCGGCTTCGTCCAGATCTTTCGCGGCGGCGGTCCGGCCGACGCGGCCACTGTATTTGCGACACGCGTGTTCGGCGATTTGCTGTTCACGCCCTGCGGGACAGCGAGGGAAAATTTCCCGGATGCGCTTGGCAAACGATTCAACGTATTTCTGGTCTAACTCGTCTCGTCTTTCCACTTCCCGCTCTCTCCGCCGCGCGCGGACTTCACTGTCAGCCAGACATTCAGCCTCAGCTTGTTGCAGCGCACTCTCTTCAACTAGTAGTCCCTGGCGTTCGTAGCGTTTGCGCGAGCGGCTGAATTTCAAAACGACGGCTGACAGTACGGAGTGTTTACGGGCTCGGCGGGTGAGCGCGGCATCGCCCGTAGGAAGAAATTCGAGATGGTCGAGGTCGGCACAGGTCAGACAGAGCGCGCCTTTGTTTTCCTCGAGGGTGATCCAGGCGTGCGGGCCAAGCTCTTCTCCACAGTCGTCACACTTCGAGGTTTGGCGCTGAGCGATGAAGACTTTGATTTCGGCGTCGTTCGTAGGCATGGAAAAATTAGCCGCAGATTACAGCAGATTTACGCGGATGGAAAACCAAAAATAATAGTGATGAGTAGTGACGAGTGTGAGATTCATAAAAGTCAACTAGTGGCCGTCTTCGTAACCGCGTCCGAAGATCCGAGGTTGAAGCTGCGCGACGCAAGCGGCGCCAGGCCGCCGCGGGCCACTCCAAGGAGGTTGATGATGCCACAGTCGTCACATTGCTTCGAGGCGGCGCTGGAGGTCTTCGGTGATCGTGATGGGCTCCTCGCGGGAATCGAATTTGAGGGGTTCGCCGAAAACGACAGAGACCATGCCGGAAGGGGCGAAGTACTGTTGCCGGCGTTTGAGTTCGTAGAGGCCGTGAAGTTTTACCGGGACCACGGGAACGGTTAGGTCGTTCGTCAGGGAAGCGTTTAGCTCCTTAGCGAGCAATCCGATGCCGGGGCGGAAGGGGCACATGTGCATTTGTCCGCGCGGCGCACGCTCTCCCTCGGGAAATACCAGGACGCTGTCGCCTCGATCCACACACTCACCGGCGTAAGCAAACGCGCGGCGAAAGCCGCTTTGCTTCGGCAGCGGGAAGACATGAAAAAACGTGGTAACCAAAACGTACTGGGCCAGCAAGCGCAGCCGCACGAACCAAGTTGTGGCCGCAGGTGGATGAAGCCAGTCGCGAAGACGTTCGCCTTCCATGGCGATTGCCAGGCGGTGACGGAGGCGTGGCGGAAGCGCCGCGAGAATAAGCGCGTGGTCGGCGAGTGTTACGTGATTGGCGACAAACAAAGCTGGTCCAGTGATGTGGTCAAGATGCTGGACACCCTCAACGCGCATTCGGCTCATCACTCGCGTAATTGGCAGTATGATTGTGTAGAACAGCAAGAGGCGTAGCCATGTGATCGGAAACTTGCGCGACCACTTCGGATACGGATACGGCTTACTGCTCATTCCCATCTGGCCGCGAACGATTCGTTCAATTTCATCGACGTTGGTAGCCGCGGTAAACGCAGCCTCGTCAATTTCGATCTGGTATCGCTCTTCAAGCGCGCTCAGCAATTCAATCCGACCCATTGAATCCAGCGAAGAAAGGGATGAGGGATGAGGGATGAAGGATGAAATGGCATCCGTACTGCCGCCGTCGTCCTTCATGGTTCCAATTTCATCCCTTATCCTTCCGTCTTCATCCTTCATTCTTTCCGCGATCCTCTGAGCGACTTCGCGTTTCAGGACCTTATGCGTGGCGGTGCGTGGGAAGTCCGGCTCAGTCCAGACGTGCCAGCGACGAATCTTTTGATATTCGGCGAGGCTTTGATTAGCGCGCTCGACAGCTGCAGCAGCGCCGGCGTTTGAATCGCGCAGGATGATGACGGCTAGCGGCGCAGCGGGCTCCATACCATCCACGCCGTTCCAACTGATGACGCAGCTCGCACGCACCTCGGGCTGGCGGTTGAGCGCCGCTTCGAGATCTTCCGGATAGATGTTCAACCCGGCAGCGGTGACGATCACGTCGCCTTTGCGTCCCTTGAAATAAACATTGCCGGCATCGTCGGTTTCACCGATGTCGCCGGTGTGAAGCCACTCGCGGGCGTCTCGAGTGATTCGACCCTCGGCGGTCAGGTAGCCGGGTGACACGCTCGCGCCGCGCACGATGATTTCGCCCGACTCGTCGAGTTTGACTTCATAACCGGGCATCATTTTGCCGATCGAACCGTGACCTCCTTTAAACGGATGTGTGACTGTGATGAGCGACGCGGTTTCGGTCATGCCGTAGCCTTGCAAAACGGCAAAGCCGAGACGACGCCAAAAAGTTTCCGTCTGCTCGTCGAGCGTCGCACCGCCGGACACGAAAGCCCAAAACTTCCAGCCAAATTGTCGATGCACATCCCGAAACATCCACCAGCGCCGCAGGAAGCGTGCACCCTTAGCGCGGGCAATGCGATCTTCTAACTGGTCCACCTTTTCAGATCTGTTTGCGTAGTTGAGCGCGAGCCACTCGCGGAGTGTATCGAGCATGCGCGGCACGAGTACGAGTACAGAGATGCGGCTTTTACGCGTTCGACGCACGATTTCGGCAGGGTTGAGCGTGTCATGAAAGTGAACTTCACCACCCAGAAGCTGTGGCACGAATACGCCCATGAACTGTCCAAAGACGTGGCTCAAAGGGACCAGGTTTAGGAAGCGAATCGGATGAACGAATCGCTCCCACTTAATGTACTTTGCGATCTCGGTTTCGAGCGGCTGCAGGTTGGCGAGGAGATTACGATGTGTGAGCAGTACGCCTTTCGGTGTTGAGGTTGTGCCGGAGGTGAAAATGATTTCGACGAGTGTGCTGTCGTCAACACCTTGAAGCGGGTAAGGCTCGGCCGAGTGAGATGCGACCGTTTCGCTCAATTCCTCTAAAACAAGAAGAGGGAGATTTAAACTTTCAGCGAACGATACGTCGCTGCCGGCTAGGATCAGCGTTGCGTTGGTCTGTTGCTGAACGGCGAAGACAAAGTCCTCGGTGCTGTCTTTATCAAGTGGGACGATAACGGCGCCACGCACGAGGCAGCCCCAAAATGTCGCGACCCATTCCGGACTGTTCTCGCCGCACAAGAGTATGCGATCGCCGATTCCAATTCCGCGCGACTCCAATTCACGAGCTGTCCTGCGCGCGGTCAATACAAGCTGACGGTAGGACCAGCGCACATAGCGCAAGCCCCGACGCTGGACGAATACAGTCGCGTCGCCTCGGCGGAGGTAATCGTCGAGGTAGCTTGCGAGAGTTGGACGGGCTATCGAATCGGATTGCATTTAGCCGCAGATTAACGCAGATCCGCGCGGATGAGAAAAGAGTAAGCAGTAAGCAGTAAGGGGTGAGCAGTAAGCAGAAGGCAGGAAGCAGTAGGCAGTAAGGAGAAGGAAGAAGGCAGTTGGATTAGAACGAAAAATTTATGACAGGGCGCCTCCTTGGAGCAGTGCGGCGGCCAGGCGCCGCTTTGGTCTGCTGCGACTTGTCGCGGCGATCGTTGGGGTGAAGAGTCCTTGGGGTTGAAACCTAACTTCTCGGGCGAGCGTGGCGCCAGGCCGCCACGGGCGAAAGCGCCGACAAGGCGGCGCACTCCAAGGAGATTGTGTTTACGCGCGATTGAAGTAGTTAGCGCGCGAGTATCAGAGCTGACGAAAAATCGTCCAGTCTCGACCGCGATGTCGAGACTGGACGCTGGTGGTACTCACGGCTGGTGAGTGGTTAGTTAAGTAGTGATTAGTTAATAAGCTGGAGGTTCAAGATTGCCTCCAGGATTGTGCCGAGGATGCCGGCGGAGCCGTTTGAATAACGCCCATACTGAGAGCGGCTGTAGTAGCCGTCTTCGTAGCCGCGTTGGAAGCCTTCGCGGAAGTAGTGACGATACTCGCTCAGGTCAACGTAATAACCGTTGTAGCCATAGCTGGCGTCCTCATATCCGAGGGCGGCTTGTGGACTGTAGCCCCAACCATCTTCACGATCGGCCTGACCTGCACGGTAGCCTTCCTCGTAACCGTTGTTGACCGCTTGTTGGAGCATCTGCGCCCCGTAGCGATTAGTTTCGTAGTAGGTGCCGCCGCGCGAATAGCGATAGTTGTATGGTCCATAATCGCTGTAGCGCCAACTTTGCAGACGTAGTTGGTCTTGTCTCAAGCGTTCCAGATATCGTTGCTGATAGCGCAACTGCGCGCGTCGTCGCTGCTGCTCGAGCAAACGCTGGTGCTGCAAATAGTAACTTTGCCGCCGAGATAGTTCCTGGCGGTATAGGTCGGCACGTCTCTGCTGATACTGACGCCAGTCGCGCTGCTGATTGTTTCGATTGGAATACTGTGGGTTGTTGGAGCGCCAGTCGCGATCCTCGTTAGTGCGATTGGAATAGACGCGGCCACGATCAGATCGTTGTCGCTCGGCTTCTTGACGACGTTGCCAGTCCGAGTTCTGTTGATTCTGTCGCTGGCGGCGAATCTCTTCTAAACGCTGTTGCTGCTGTGCCCGCTGCTGTTCCTGGTTCTGCTGGACACGCTGGCGGTTTTGCTCCCAACGCTGTTGCTGTTGGGCACGTTGCTGTTCCTGGTTCTGTTGGACGCGTTGGCGGTTCTGTTCCCAACGTTGCTGCTGGGCCGCACGCTGTGATTCGCGACTTTCCTGGGGCTGCTGTTGTGCAGCGCGCTGTTGCGCGGCCTGCTGTTGCTCAGCGTTGCGTTGAGCCTGTTGAGCTTGCTGTTGTTGTTCCCGCTGTTGCCGTTGGGCGGCGCGTTGAGATTCCTGCTCAGCCCGTCGCTGGTCGCGCGCAGCCTGATTTTCCTGACGATGTTGACGGGTTTCCTGGCGCTCCTCCCGGCGTTCCTCTCCCCGGCCGCGGCGACCTTGCGCGCTCGTGACGTCGGTGACGCCGATTAGCACCGCGAGCGCGAGGGCTGCCGACGTGGCGAGGCCTTTATAGTTAACTTTCATTGATTTTCCCTTTCGATAATTGCCGTACTCGGGAAGAGTTTGTTCACGAAATTAGCAAGTCGCGTTCCAGCGCCAGAAGGAGGCGGTATGGGTGAGATCGGTTGAAGAAATGGAACGATTTGATTCACGACGTGAACGTTATGGGATAAACGGGGAATAGTGATGAGTGATGAGTGATGGGTACGGAGCCTAATGCGACCCACCCGCTTACCGAGAGTGTGTGAAAACTGAAGGTACGAGTGAATAACGCTGAAAGCGTTCGCTAGCTCCAGCCCAGGGTTGCGCTTTGGCAACCCTGGGAAAGAGGCATTCATTTTTAGAAGACGCAACT
>Ga0190270_10000330_pt1 | contig 20261 bp, 11 predicted proteins | sample Popmic320T_FD_133748 | JGI IMG/M metagenome (GOLD analysis project Ga0190270, IMG submission 133748) | Populus adjacent soil microbial communities from riparian zone of Weber River, Utah, USA - 320 T | ecosystem: Environmental > Terrestrial > Soil > Riparian zone | place: USA: Utah | collected...
TAGCGCTAGTTATACTATGGCCTAACCGAAAAGGCTATACTTTCACACACTTTGTTCGCGATTTCAGCGTTCGAAAAAGAGACGGAGACTACAGTGAACCCCAAGCAAACACTCAATAGAGAGGTTGTAATCATCGGTTCCGGCCCAGCCGGATTGACCGCCGCAATTTATTCGGCGCGCGCCAACTTGAATCCACTCCTGATAGATGCGCCTCCCGACGCGGAGAAACAGACGACACCCGGCGGCCAACTTATGATCACGACGGATGTGGAAAACTATCCAGGATTCGCCGCGGGTATTCAGGGGCCGGATCTAATGGTTGAATTTCGCAAACAGGCGGAACGCTTCGGCACGGAGTTTCTCGAGGCTTGGATAACAGAGGTCGATCTCAGCGAACGTCCATTCTTACTCCAAACTGCGGATTACGAAATCAGCACGCAAACTTTGATTATTGCCACCGGAGCTTCAGCGAAGTGGCTCGGTATACCCGGCGAGGCCAAAGTGCCTAACGGATTTGGCGGTAATGGCGTCTCCGCCTGCGCCACATGTGACGGGCCCTTGCCTGGGTTTAGAAACAAAGAGCTGGTCGTTGTTGGCGGCGGCGACACCGCGATGGAAGAAGCTACATTTCTGACACGCTATGCGTCGAAGGTCTATGTCGTGCACCGACGCGACAAACTGCGCGCTTCAAAGATAATGCAGGAAAAGGCGCTCAAGAACTCGAAGATCGAGTTTCTCTGGAACACTGGACTTGAAGAGATTTTGGGAGAACCGGACAGTGGTGTTACCGGGGTGAGGCTTCGCAGTCTACAGACAAACGATAAACGCGTGTTGCCGTGCGCCGGTGTTTTCATAGCGATCGGCCACAAGCCCAACACAGATCTCTTTAAAGGGCAGCTGGACATGGATGAAGTTGGTTACATCAAGACTTCGGGAAAGTCGACTGCCACAAATGTACCCGGAGTTTTTGCCGCGGGCGACGTTCAGGACAATTGTTACCGCCAGGCGGTGACTGCCGCGGGCACCGGCTGCATGTCCGCGCTCGATTCGGAAAGATTTTTGGACCACCTACCGGTGTCAATGCCATCCGGAGATGAAGTGACGATTGAGGGAGAACACATCACGCCGGATCACAAGGTGATCATTGAACCCGATGGCACGATGGTGCCAAACGATACTGCATAGGCGTCGGCAGAAGACTGAAGGGCGTGAGCGCCTCCCTGGAGTGCGCCGCCACGCCACCCCAGCGCGGCTGCCGCGCAGGGGACCCCGGTTGTCGGCGCTTTGGCCGCGGCGGCCTGGCGCCGCTTCCGTTCATTACATGCACTTCGAAGATAGACGTTGAACCTGCGAGTTCATGCGGAAAGAAGTTGACCAAAGCGGCGCCGGGCCGCCGCACTGCTCCAAGGAGTAGCTTCTTCACAACAACACAATTGAATCGTCGCGCTGACGGCGGCGGGATGAAGGCAGAGGAGGCGCCTGGAGTGTCACAGGCTCAGGTTCGGATCGAACTACATTCTTAGGACAGGCCTCACAGTAAAACCCCAGATGCTTCTTTCGATCCTCACATTCGTTGCATTCCAGCGACTGCCCTAAAACCCTTAGAGCATCAACCAACGGCAGCAGCAGGCGGCCTCGTTCAGTGAGCGCATACTCGATGTGCGGAGGATTGCCGCCAAAGTCCGTCCGTTCAACCAGGCGATCCTTCTCCATGTCGCGCAGCCGGCCCACAAGTGTGCGACTGCTGATTGGGAAAAGTCCGGCATGCAGTTCCATTGTGCGCTTAGGACCTGACGCGAGATCGCGTGCGACAAGCAGTGACCATTTGTCGCCAATCATTTGTAGTGCACCGGCGACCGGACAACCATCAATTTTGCGTCGTCGCACTAATTTACACTCCGTAAGAGATGTTCAGTAACAGGTGTTCAGAGTGCAGCCTTCAGGCTGATGGTTGCGCTACCTCAGGGCCAGCTAAAGCTTGTACTCTGAACTACAGGCCTGAAGTTTAGAGTTCAACCTTCAGGTTGCGTCTTTCGTAACATTACTTCACTACTGTGATTTCGCGGGTCGTTGTATTGAATCCGCCATTCTCGACCGGCCGCTGGTCCTTGTCGAGCAACTCGAGACGGACGACATGTTTGCCGTTGGTCCAACCTGAAAACCATATCGGCTCCCATTTGTCGATATATCTGGGATCGTCGTCGTCAATAATATAACGAATGCGATACTCGCCGCCATCGTCTTTCAGTTTCGCATTAGTTAACCAAAAATCGATCATGATTTCATCGACATCAGCTCCCTTATACTCGCCTTTTGGACGACTGTACGTGAGCAGAGGCTTTGCAGGATCAACCTCACCGGCGGTGCTTGGCGCGACATCTTTGCCTTCGCGCGTACTGGGCGATGGCGAAGCATTGGCTACAACCTGGCCGGTGTTTGTAGTAGTTGGCTTGTTTGGATCACCGCCGCCTTTAACGGTGAACGTTACCATTTGAAAGGCGCCGTCGTTCTTGTAGCTCTCGTGCCAGGGTCGAGACGGGAAGACACGCAGAGTGTGCTTACCTTCAGTTACATTCCGAAGCTCAAACGGCTGGTCCAACTCGTAGTATGCTTCGTAAGGCTGATTATCCAGAATGACGTGCACGTGGTTGCCGCTATTTGTAGCCGGGTCTTTGTGCGGCCTGTAACCCTTTAGATCGCCGCTCAGGTTCAAACGGACCGCCACGACCGATCCGTTAATAACAGAGTTGTTTGCCGGCGAGACGATTTTCACAACGGGCTTCCCTTGATCCTGCTCACCTCGCTGCTTCATAAGATCGAGAATTTTTTGCGGTCTCGGCGCCACTTGTAACACCTGTCGTGGCGGCGGCGTCACCGTGGTCACCGCTGTAGTTTGGTTCTGGTTATCACCCGAACAAGCTGCCAAAACCAAGAGCGCAAGGGTGTTGATGATTAGAATTGAGTGCCACTTCGTAAACTTCTGCATGGGTTCCTCCCTTTGTCCTTTATGGTCCAGTCAGGCTACTCGAAGGGTATGGCGAATGTTAAGCAATATTGCTTCGAAAGGGTTGAACTGGACCATCAACTGGCGTATAGAGTACAAGCTTTAGCTTTCATCGTGCTGATGAGGCCGGCTCCGTGGTTACGAAGGACACAACCTGAAGGTTGAACTCTGAGCACCTGTTCGTTGAGTTGAATAAGATTTAGGAGAATCTTATGACACGAAAAACTTCGCGGTTGAGTTTTGCAATCCTGGTACTCTCGACTTCAATTGCCCTCCTCATCGGTTGTCAGAAGCAACAGCAGCCAGCTGGGTTTCAACCGGAGATTTTGCCGCTGCCACCGCAATTGACGACGTACGAACCGATGCTCATCCCGCCTGACAATCCCATGACGCCTGAGAAGGTGGCGCTGGGCAGACAGTTGTTTTTCGATGAACGATTAAGCGGCGACGGTTCAAGGTCGTGTTATTCGTGTCATGTCTGCGAGAAGGGTCTAACTGACGGTCTCGCGAAATCAGTCGGAGCTTTCAATAAACAATTGCCGCGCAGCAGTCCGACGCTCTGGAACATTGGTTACCACAAAGAGTTTTACTGGGACGGTCGCAGTCCATCGCTCGAAAAGCAGGCAATGGCGGCGTGGACGGGGGCAAACATGGGCGCGAAGGCTGACGAGATTGCCACCAGGCTTAACAGTCTTCAGGGGTATCGCGCGCAGTTTCAGAAGGTCTTCGGCGCTGATGCCACCCCTGACAATATTGTGAAAGCGATAGCCGCGTTCGAGCGGACCATTATCAGCGGCGATACAGCATGGGACCGGTACCGGGCGGGAAACCAATCCGCGCTCAACGCCAGTGCGACACGCGGCTGGAATATCTTCCAGGCGATCAAATGCACTAACTGTCACGACGGCGTTTTACTAACAGACCAGCAGTATCACAACGTGGGAATCGGCATGGACCAGAAGGAACCGGATGCCGGCCGTTTCAAAGTGACAAACAAGCCGGAGGATACGGGAGCATTCAAGACCCCAACGCTGCGCGACATCGCTGAATCAGCGCCTTATTTCCACGATGGCAGCGCGGCGACACTGGAAGATGCAGTCGACATTATGCTGGGCGGCGGTAAACAGAATCCCTACCTCGATAAGAAGAATTTGGAGAAAAGAAACATTCTTCCGGATCAACGGGAGGATCTACTTAACTTCTTGAGAGCGCTGGACGTGGATTGTGGCTTGAGGAAACCAGCGTTACCGCAGAATTAGGCCGATGGCAGAAGGCAGAAACCAATTTTCCATATATCATTTTCTGCTCACTGCTCACTGCTCACTGCTCACTGCTTACTGCTTACTAATAACGCACGCCAGCCGCTCTTCGCGCAGCGTTATGAATCCAAGCTTTTCGTAAAAACGTCGGGCCTCAGGATTGTCAACATGCACCGCAACATCGATCCGCGCAACTAATTCTTTTCTAAGTTGTTCTTTCAGTTGCTCCATTAGAGCAGTGCCGATTCCTTTGCCCTGGCGGTCGGCCTTAACTGACACATCGTCAAGCTTAGCCACAACTTCGCCCATCGAGGTTGAGATTGCATAACTGATTACACAGATTCCGGCCACACCATCGTCGTCATAAGCCATCCAAATAAACCCCAACTCGGGTCGCTCGAGAAACAGATCGAGTGCGTCGTTGAGTCCCTGGAATCCCCGGTCACCGTAGGCTTTGCTACTGGCAAGGTAGTGTTCGTCCTCGGCGAGAAAAGCCTGGAGCATGCCGTAAGCATCAGTAACATCGGCGGCAGTCATCTTGCGGCAGGTAATCAAGGAAACTCCTTTCAAAACAACCTAATAATAACTTTACCTGACGGAGCGCGGTAGTCCGATACCTTTTGAGCTTGGTGCTTTGTACTTTGTGCTTCCTAGCTCGATTCCCAAAGCTCAAAGGACAAAGCTCAAAGAACCAAGTTCAAAAAATGACATCCGGCGCTACCGCGCTTCTTTCATTTCGCTATCTGCGCGTCGCAGACGAGCAAAGCTACTCGGTTCTGAACGCAGGTTTTATCATGCCATACAACTTTGACGATGCTATAATGCGCCTTCCCCATTCCTGGCTAGATTACCGTAACTAATTCAATCCTTCGAAACGTAGGTGCAAAACTATGAAGAAAATCCTCCTGTCTGCATTCACCCTTATCCTCGCGGCTTCGTCGTTCGCGTTTGGACGTGAGGCACGCCTCGTACGTTATCCGCATTATCACAACGGCCGCATTGTTTTCAGCTACCTGGGAGACGTCTGGACCGCCGATGAAAACGGCCAAAACATCCAGCGGCTGACCGTGAACCGCGCACGAGATGTCTACGCGCGCTTTTCGCCGGATGGTAAATGGATTGCTTTCTCCAGCGACCGCAACGGCAATCTCGATGTTTTCATTATTCCTTCGGGAGGCGGAGCGGCCAAACAGTTAACCGCCCATTCCTCCGACGACACAGTGCTCGGCTGGGCGCCCGACTCGCGGGCGGTCTTGTTCAGCAGCAATCGCGGAGAGGATTTTACGGCGCAGCTTTACCTGGTGAGCGCGGGAGGCGGGATGCCGTGGAAGGCGGGCACGGACATGGGCGTGCAAGCTTCCTTTTCACCCGATGGCAAGCGGCTGGCCTATAACCCGAAATCACAGGCTTACTGGCGCAAGTTCTATCGCGGTTCGAACCAGAGCGACGTGGTCGTAATGGACGTTGCGTCGAAAAAGTTTTCGCAGTTAACAGATTTTGATGGGCACGATTCATGGCCCATGTGGGGCCAGGATGGCTTCATCTATTTTGTCAGCGATCGCGATGGCAACGGCCTGACGAATATCTGGCGCGTGTCTGACAGTGGCGGCAAGGAGGAACGCGTCACTTCCTTCAAGAGTGGCGACGTGCGTTGGCCTTCGATTGGCGCCGATGGACGCGTGATAGTTTTCGAACACGACTTCGGCATCTGGAAACTCGACGTAGCCGGTAAAAAAGCCACGCCGATCAAACTAGACATAGCAGCTGAGACTCAGGAGAACCTGACGGAGATGATGTCGTTCAGCTCGCAAGCCGACGACTACGATCTTGCTCCTTCCGCGCGCCGAATTGTTTTCTCAATCCACGGAGAAATTTTCACCTCGCCGGTTGAGGAAGGCGACATCAAACAACTGACCGAGACTGCCGCGCGCGACCGCTTCGTCACCTTTTCGCCAGACGGAAAAAGCATCGCATTTGTTTCCGATCAAAGCGGAAGAGAAGAGATTTATGTCATTGCGGCCGACGGCGCGGGCCAGGCGGAAAAGCTCACCGACCTAGACGCATTGAAAGGCGGTTACAACTGGTCGCCGGATTCCAAAGAGATCGCGTTTACGGCTTCAGACGACAAGCTGCGCAAGCTGACAGTGGCTACCAAGCAGATCGCCGTTCTGGATTCGTCGCGATACGGCGGGTTCGGATCTCCGGTTTGGTCGCCTGACGGCAAATGGATCGCTTATTCAAAGCCTGATGCTTCGCGCACGACCGACATCTATCTCGTTGCATCATCAGGAACCGAGCCTCACAAAGTAACCTTTGACTCAAACAGCGAGACGGGTCCGGTGTTTGGTCCTGATGGACGCAAACTTTTCTTTCAACGTATTGAAGGCGGCACGGGAGCGGCACCGACGTCAGTGCAGATCTATTCAGTAGTGCTGGAACGTCTCGAACGCGATCCCGACGATCCTGAGGAGCGTGCGGAAACAGAAGCCGCCCCGAGGCGTGAGGGTGGTGAAGGTGGAGAAGGCGCAGACGCCGCAGCCGGCGCACGTCGTGTACCACCAGCGGAACGCCGGGCTCCGCCGCGCGAAATAAAGATTGATTGGGCCGGGTTGAAACGACGAACGCGTCAGATCACCCGAATGCCTTTTGCAATTCCCAACTACACAGTGGCTCCCGATAGCCGCACGCTGGTTTTTGTCACCACTGAACCAGCCGGCCCCACAACCATTCCCGTGATTTACTCGATTCAGGACGACGGTAGGCGGCTGACGCGGCTCGCGTCTGGCCTGCCGCCTACGGAAGACGGAGACGGACCGGGTGGCGGCTTCGGAGGTTTTGGAGGCGGCATTGCCGAACTGAACATCTCGCGCGACGGCCGCACGCTTTTCTTCCGAGAACGTGACGGTGTTTACTCGATCTCACTTCCGCCTTCCCTGCCGCCGGGCGCACCGGCAAGTGCCGGCCGTGCCGGCGCCGGCGCAGGTGGCGACAGCGCCCGACGCAAGCTTTCATTCAATGTGCGAGTGCGTGTGGATCGTCCGTCCGAATGGGCTGAGATGTTTGACGACGGCTGGCGCACCATGAAATACCGCTTCTACGATCCCAAGATGCATGGTTTTGATTGGGACGCCGCGCGGGCCAAGTATCGCCCGCTGGTGGACTACGTCGGCGATCGACAGGAGCTGCTCAACATCCTGAACGAGATGATCGGGGAGCTCAACGCTTCGCACACCGGGACGGCGCCGCCGCCGCGTGGCCGCGACAGCGCCGGTGTTTCCACGGCCCATCTGGGAATCGAGTTGGAACCCGACACCAGCGCGGGACGTTATCGCGTGACTCACATTTATGAGAATGGACCAGCCGACAAGGATTGGGTCAAGGTCAAAGTTGGCGACTACCTGCTTGCCATTAACGGCAAACCTGTTAAAGCCGGCGACGAATACTGGCAACTCCTTAATAACCGGCTCAACCGCAAGATTGAAGTCCAGTTAAACAGCAAGCCTTCGGAAGACGGCGCCTGGCGAACACGCATTGAAGCGATCACGACCAACGCTTACGGCCAGCTGCGTTATGAACGTTGGGTGAGCGAGCGGCGGAAGAAGGTAGACCAGCTTTCGGGTGGCCGCATTGGCTATCTCCACATCCAGGCCATGAACCAGCCTTCGTTGCGCAAGTTTGAAAAGGAAATTCGCGAATTTCGCAACAAGGAAGCGCTGGTAATCGATCAGCGCTGGAACGGCGGCGGCAACATCGAACAGGAGCTGCTCGCGATCCTGGTCCAACGCCAGTATCAGGTGTGGCAGCCAAGAGGCACGGAGCCGATGGGTCGCCCGTTTGCCGCCTTCTTTGGGCCAAAGGTAGTACTGCAAAACTGGCGGTCCGCTTCAAACGCTGAGATGTTTCCCGCGGGCTTCCGTGCGCTCGGTTTGGGCAAAGTCATCGGCACCCCAACCATGGGTGCAGTTATCGGCACCGGAAGTTATACGCTGATGGACGGCTCGACTGTGCGTACGCCGGGCGTGGGTGTCTTCCTCGCTGATCCGAAACGCACCAACATGGAAAATAATGGGGTGCAGCCTGATCTGCTGGTCGACAACTCGCCGGAAGACAATCTGGCGGGACGTGACCGTCAACTCGAGGCTGCCGTGGAAGAGCTAATGAAACAACTGCAGGGACCACGGAAGAATTTGGCCAGCGGCCAGTAGCGTTGGCGGGCATCTTCAAAACCAGGGCGTCTTCGAGAAATCGAAGGCGCCTTTTTCATAGTCTGCCCCGCGCGTTACGCGGAGCGATCTCATTAGCACCGTGGCTTCAGCCCGGTGGACAACGTCATGTCTAGATTCCTCGAAACCGTTTCGAATGTTTGAGTTGCCTGGGAACAAAAACCGTTCAAAACGGTTCTATAACTTAGTTACCATTCTAACCACCGGGCTAAAGCCACGGTGCTAATGAAATCGCTCCGCGTCGTACCCGGCATGATGGATTTCCGCAAGTTACTTCGTTGCCTAGCGTTCTCTTATAGCCGGGACAACGACGGCTCTGTACACCGGCATCAGTTGAGTAAAGGAATTATTAGTCCACCATCAAAGGCAACAACCCAATGACCCTCAAGCGCGCCATTTCTCTCTTTCTGATCTGGATCACGGTGATCTCCCTCCTCCCATTAACGGCGGCGCCCGGAGTACGCGCGCAAGATCCGGCCGCAACAACTGATGAAGCAGATGGCTTGCGATTTCGCTTAAGCGAAGGAAGCGAGAAGGTTGAGACCGCCACGCTAAACCCGGTTGTGAGGGCTGAGGCTTTGTCCGAAGTGGACACAGAAAAACTTCTGGCGCGTTTGCCTAAGCTTCAAACTGAACCAGGCGACGAAGTTGGTTTCAGATTACGCGAGAACTCATTGCCTCCACCGCGCGCAGGCCAAACGATCGCTGCCGCTTTCGCGCCGACGTCAACCGGCCCGACTCCTCCCGCGTATAGCAACGTGCCGCTCGAAGTCACACGGTCAATGCCGGAAGGCGAGGTGGCGTTAGCTCCAATACTTAGTATTACGTTTTCGCAGCCGATGGTCGCGGTTTCTTCGCAAGAGGAAGCTGCTCTGCATGTGCCAGTCACGCTTTCGCCACAGCCCGGTGGCAAATGGCGTTGGCTTGGCACGCAGACCTTGCTGTTTCAACCAGACGCCGAGGGCGGCAGGCTGCCAATGGCAACCAATTACACAGTCAAGATTCCTGCGGGCACGAAATCTGCGCTTGGCAATACGCTTCGTGAGACTAAAACTTCCACTTTCGCCACGCCTCCACCGACCTTGAAAAGATCCTATCCGGAAGGCGAAAGCAAACCGCGCGATGCCCTGATGTTCCTGGAATTTGATCAGCGCATTAATGCCGCCCGCGTACTCGAACTTCTGAAGACTCAACCTGCAACGCGGCTTCGTCTGGCAACGAGGGAGGAGATCGCCGCGGACACTTCGGTTAGCGATTTAGTTAAGCAGGCGCAGGAAGGACGCTGGCTGGTTGTGCGCGCCGTCGACTCAAGCGGCGAAACGAAAGACGCGCTTCCGTCTAACACGGCCATCAGGATTGTAATTCCGCCCGGGACACCTTCGGCCGAAGGTCCCCGCACCACGGTCACCACACAGAGCTTTACTTTTAAAACCTATGGACCACTGCGAGTTACCAGTGCGGAATGCGGATATCAAAAGCGCTGCACGCCTTTCGATAACTTTATTCTCAGCCTTAGCAATCAACTCGACGCTAAAAATTTCGAGTCAGGCCAGATCAAAATCACACCCGAGATACCTGACGCAAAAATCAGCCTGTCGTACAACGGGATTGTCATCGCAGGTTTTAAGCGCAGCAACACAACCTACACCGTCACTGTCGATCGCAATATTAAAGATGTGTTTGGCCAGACGCTGACAGGCGTCAACCAGTTTACTTTTAGAGTAACCACCGGTGATCGCAGACTCTTCTCGACGGGCGCCGGCTTGGTTGTGTTAGATCCAGCCGGGCGCCGGGCTTACTCGGTTTACAGCGTTAACTACGCCCAGATCAGAGTCTCTCTCTACAAGGTCACTCCCGACGACTGGCACCAGTTTCGACGCTATCAGGGCGCCCGTTATAACAATCCCAGGCAACTTCAAACCCCACCAGGCCGGCTTGCCTTAGACAAGGTTGTCGACATTACGAGCGAGCCCGATCAACTAACTGAAACCGCAATCGATCTTTCGTCGGTCCTTGACGAAGGCTATGGCCATGTTTTTGTAAAGGTCGAGCCGGTCGAGCCTCCCGAAGTGCCAGTCAACGTTTATGCGCGGGCTCAGAATGTTGCGGAAGCCTGGATTGAGTCAACCGAGATCGGACTGGACGCTTTCGCAGATCGCAGGGAATTGATTGTTTGGACAAATTCACTCAAGGACGGTGGTCCACTTGCCGGTGTCGAAGTGAAGGTGCTCCCGGATGACCTTGCCGGTGTTACCGCGGTCGACGGTTTGGCACGTCTCGCCTTCACCACATCGCCACTTAAAGGGCAAACGCCGTCGCTACTCATCGCGCGTCGAGGCAAAGACGTGGCGATTCTGCCGCAGGTTGACCCATCAAACTATTATTACTCCCCCGACAACGAGAGCCGATCCTGGCGGCGCGACGACGGTCAAACATCTTTGAGCTGGTATGTATTTGACGACCGCAAACTTTACCGGCCCGGCGAAGAAGTGAACATCAAGGGCTGGGTCCGATTGATCAATCATACTCCGACGGGCGATACCGAGATGTACAAGGCGGAGCCCGGGGAAACCCTTAACTATGTTTTAAAAGATTCGCAGGATAACGAAATCACGAAGGGCACGACAAAGTTAAATGCACTCGCCGGATTCAATCTTAAGCTGGCCCTGCCGGCCACAATGAACCTGGGTGGTGCAAACATCGAATTGAGACTCGGTGACGACAGCGTTGACTACACACACAACTTCCAGGTCCAGGAATTTCGTCGCCCGGAGTTTGAGATCACCACGCGAGCTTCCGAGGCCCCGCACTTTGTTGGCGATTTTGCGACTGTGACTACGACGGCTGCTTATTACGCCGGCGGAGGTCTTGCAGCCACTGACGTCAACTGGACCGTCAATTCCAAGCCGACCAATTACACACCGCCAAATCGTGAGGACTACGTTTTCGGAAAGTTTTCCCCCTGGTGGCACGACAATGTTGATAACGAGCAATCGCGCGAGCAATCGTTTAAAGGCCGCACCGACGCCGAGGGCAAGCACACGCTGAGAATAGATTTCGACGGCGTGAAACCAGCGCGCCCATCGAGCGTAACGGCAGAGGCGCGGGTGCAGGATGTTAATCGCCAAACACTCGCTGGCGCTGCGACGTTGCTGGTCCACCCTGCTGACGTTTATGTCGGTTTGAAATCAGCGCGCACTTTTGTGCAAAAGGGCGAAGGGTTCGATATTAAAACAATCGTCACTGATCTCGACGGCAAGGCACTGGCCGGTCGCGACGTAAGTTTGCGGCTATTACGCCTCGACTATGTCTATGAGAAGGGTACATGGAAAACCGCGGAGCGAGACGTTCAGGAATCGACTGTGAAGAGCGGCACCGACGCAGTCAGTGCGCGGTTTCAAGCTAAGGAAGGTGGAATGTATCGCTTGACGGCGCGGGTGCGAGACGATCGCGAACGTTTGAACGAGAGTGAATTGTCGCTTTGGGTCGCCGGAGGAAAGCTACCCCCTCGACGTGAAGTTGCCCAGGAAGAAGTCCAGCTCATTCCCGATCGCAAAAATTACGCTGGTGGTGAGGTGGCGGAGATCCTTGTGCAGTCGCCGTTTGCTCCCGCCGAGGGCGTGGTTACGATCCGTCGCTCGGGCCTCTTGCGCACCGAGCGTTTCACCATGAACGAGAGCTCCTACACGCTGCGTCTACCTCTGGTCGAAGCCATGACACCAAATGTTCACGTTCAGGTCGATCTGGTGGGCGCCGCAGCGCGTGTCGATGATCAGGGAAACGCCTTACCGGGGTTGCCTAAACGGCCCGCCTTTGCGTCGGGCGAAATCAAGTTGGATATCCCGCCGGCTACCCGTCGGCTGAGCGTCACGGCTACGCCGAGAGAAAAGGTGCTCGAGCCCGGCGCGGAAACGTTTGTCGATATAGAAGTAAAAGATGCACAAGGCCGGAGCATGGCAGGGACTGACACGGCGGTTGTCGTTGTTGACGAAGCAGTTCTGGCGTTGACCAACTATCAGCTCGAGGATCCTTTACGTCGTTTCTACCAGGAGCGCAGTGAGAACGTAAATGACCATCACCTGCGCACGAGATTGAAGTTGGCGGATCCGGAAGAAGTGAAGCAGCGAATTGGGGAGGCCATTGAAGAGCGGCAAATTCAGAACCTTCCCATGAATGCCCGGAAGTTCGATGATCTTCAAGCCCTCGCACCTTCAGCGAAATTCATGTCTGCCGACACGGAAACAGTTAGCGTCATGGGCCAGCCGGAAACAGAAATATCTGTGCGGCACAATTTCAACGCGCTTGCCGTATTCGCGGCTTCATTGCCTACAGACGCGCGTGGCCATGCGCGTGTGAAAGTAAAGCTTCCCGACAACCTGACTCGGTATCGTGTAATGGCCGTCTCCGTGTCTGGTGGGAAACTCGCCGGTTTAGGAGAATCTGCCATCACTGCACGTAAACAACTTATGGCCAGGCCGTCCGCTCCGCGTTTCCTCAACTATGGAGACACCGCTGAACTGCCAATCGTCCTGCAGAATCAAACGGACCAGGCGATGGCCATCAACGTCGCTGTGCGCGCGTCTAATGCGCAACTAACGGAAGGCGCGGGTCGCCGCGTGACAGTGCCGGCAAACGACCGCGTTGAGGTGCGTTTTCCAATAGCCGCAGTCAGGCCGGGTACTGCGCGTTTCCAGATCGCTGCGAGTTCGGGCTTAAACGCAGACGCCGCTGAAGTCTCGCTTCCTGTTTACACGCCGGCCACGACGGAAGCGTTCGCCACCTATGGCGTAATTGATAACGGAAGCATTGCTCAACCTGTGAAGGCTCCGGCTGATGTCGTCAAGGCTTTTGGTGGGTTGGAAATCACGACGGCGTCAACGCAACTGCAAGAACTCACCGACGCAGTCATCTATCTTTACAACTATCCATTTGGCTGCGCCGAGCAAATAGCGTCGCGCGTAATTGGTATTGCCGCGCTCCGGGACGTGCTGGCGGCTTTCAAGGCGAAAGATCTGCCGTCGCCGGAGGCAATGCGCGCACAGGTGGCTGCCGATCTCAAGATACTGAAAGGTCTACAAAACGGCGATGGCGGGTTTGGCTTCTGGCGCCAGGGTGATCAGTCTTTCCCATACGTCTCCGTTCACGTGGCCCATGCCCTCGTGCGCGCGCAAAGCAAAGATTTCGCCGTGTCGCCGGATATGATTTCGAATTCTCGCGACTATCTGACTCGAATCGATGAGAAGATTCCGGCCACTTACAGCGTGGAATCCCGGCGCGCAATTCAGTCGTATGCGCTGTATGTACGTTTCTTGATGAAGGATCGCGACGCGGCCAGAGCGCGCAAGCTCCTGGCGGATGCAGGTGGTGTTGAGAAATTTTCGCTCGAATCGCTTGGCTGGCTCCTGCCGGTGTTATCCGGCGATGCGGCGTCGGCAAAGGAGGTTGAAATGATTCGGCGGCACGTAAACAATCGTGTCATCGAAACGGCGGGCGCCGCACACTTCGCCGATTCCTACAGCGACGGGGCCTACACGATTCTTCATTCTAACCGCCGCGCGGACGGAGTTCTTCTGGAAGCGCTCATCGGTGACCAGCCGCAGAGCACGATAATTCCCAAGCTGGTGCGCGGTCTGCTCTCCGGTCGCAACCGCGGCCGGTGGAATAACACGCAGGAGAACGTTTTCATTCTGCTGGCGCTGGATCGTTACTTCAACACGTATGAAGGCGCCACGCCTGCTTTCGTGGCGCGCGTTTGGCTCGGCAACGGTTATGCGGGAGAACAGGTTTTCAAAGGCCGTTCGATCGATCGCCAACAACTGAATCTTCCAATGCCGTTTCTAGTGGAACGTACGGCCGCGGCGCCGGCAAATTTGACTATCGCAAAGGAAGGCGCGGGGCGGCTCTACTTCCGCATCGGAACGAAATACGCGCCCGCGAATCTAAAACTCGCGGCGGCCGATTACGGTTTTGTAGTTGAGCGTAAATACGAAGCGATTGATGACCCGGCGGATGTGCGTGTCGATCCTGATGGGACGTGGTCAATCAGGGCCGGGGCGCGCGTGCGCGTGCGACTTGCAATCTCGAATCCGGCGCGGCGTTATCACGTGGCCCTTGTCGATCCGCTACCGGCGGGGCTTGAAGTTTTGAATCCTGAACTGGCGACAACGGAAAGACTCCCGCAAGATTCTACGGAGTCGGGTATCAATCGGCGTGCAGGTGGCATTTACGACTATTATTCCTACTGGCGCGGAACCTGGTATGAACATCAGAATATGAGGGATGAACGGGTTGAAGCGTTTGCATCACTGCTATGGGAGGGTGTCCATGAGTACACCTACTTTGCGCGGGCGACGACACCGGGACTATTCGTCGTTCCGCCCACAAAAGCCGAGGAGATGTATTCACCTGAAACGTTTGGACGGGGCAAGAGCGACCGCGTACGCGTGAGGTAGGACCATCAAGTGTCCGACACACTTCAGTTTGTGGCTGTCTTGCCTGAGGGAATGTTGAAATTCAACTACGCCCAATCCCACACACGACAAACTGAAGTGTGTCGGACATGGCCAGCTCACTGTGCCGCTACTAGCTTGAAATCTTTCGGTACAAACTCCATCGACACTGCGACGCCGTTGGTTTTCGCTCGCGCGTTAGTCTCGGGCAGGTAGACCACAACGACACTGTTTTCCGGTTTGCGTGGGCCACACGTGATCTCGTTGCCTGCCTCGGGGCTGAAACTTGTGATGTCGATGTGCTCGAAGCTTTTCGCGGTCAATTTGAGCAGCGCATCGCCAACCTTTACGGTAAACATGATGCCTTTTGCATCGCAATCGATTCGCACTAGCAGTCCCTGAATTTGCGTTTCGCCCGCCGCCGGTTTCCTCAGCGCTTCTCGAAGATATACGGAAGGATCGGTATTGACCTTTACGTCAGGCTGGTTATCCGAATTAATTGGATCTCGCAAAGGGTTGTCAGTCTTACCCGGCTCTCGCAAAGTTGGTCTACTGCCCGGATCGTCCCTCGATTCCCGATAGCGCGCCAACTGCTCTTCCCTTGTCGCCATCTGTGCCAGTAGATACTGAGCACGTTGCCTCAACTCGGCATCGCTGTTGTTCTCGCTGAGCTTCTGCAAGAGCTCGCGCGCGGCTTTGTAGTCCTCCTTGCCCATGTACACCTGGGCCAGCATGAAGACGAGATCGTTTCGTCCCGGAGAAGTGGTCAGAGCGCGCTTGAGCATTTGGACCGATTCATCGAGATTGCTACGGGAAACCAAATTTACGAAGGCCAGAAGGCTATATGACTCTGGAAAGTCAGGCCGCAACTGAATTGCTTTCGTTAGATGTTCGCGGATTCTTTCCACATTCTGTGGCGAGAACCTGGTCACGGTTTCAGTATTACCAGAGCCTTCGCGGCTAAGAGCAAATGCGTAGTAGTAATGAATTAAGTAGTTCTGGCTGTTTGCCGCTACGGCTTTTTCCAAACTCTGGCGTGCTTCCGCGGCCTTACCCTCGCGCACACGAAGCATTCCCATGGAGGCGTGGGCCATTGCCAGATTAGGATCCAGCTCCAACGCCTTTTTCAGATAGCCTTCAGCGTGGGCCGCGTTGCCGTGTAACAGCAGGTCGCCGAGATATGCCTGGGCTTCCGCTTCGGAGAGGGGCGCCGACTGCATCTCTTTATCGAAATTAACTTTCTCAGTGAAGTGGCCCGACATGATGGGATAGCGATCGTTTCTGATGTAGTCGCGCAGCTCCTTCTCTAACTGCTCGAAAGTCATTTCAAAGGCTTGCTGAAATGCCTTTTCCACGGGGACATTGGCGGAGAGCGAATCGAGAAACTTCCCCATTTGACCAACGCGTTGCTGACCTTTTCCCAGAATCAGGAGATGCATCAGGGCCCACGACTGGGCGTAGAAGACGCTTTGTTTGTCTTTCTCGTTGTAATAAGGAGACTGATGGTCTACCTGGAAAAGTGTCCGGAGGGGCAGCATCTTTTTCTCGCGAAGCAAATAGACATGACTGCCAATTGGTTTGCCAAGCACGAACTTCTGATCGTCAGTCACGCTTACGGTGCTGTAATACTCGGCCAGGCCCTCATTGAACCACGTCGGCACATTTCCACTATTGTTGTTCACAAGTAGATGTGTGTATTCGTGAAAGATGACTGTAAAAGGATCCTGCTCACCTCTGACCTCGGTTGTCAGTGTGATGTAGTTGACGTCCTGACCCGGTTGAAAATAACCGGCAAGGTTCGGACTCGGTTTAAAAGGCCCGTAGGATTTGTCGCTCTTGAATACAACCACTGTGGTTGGAACTGGCGCAGTGAAATTCGCCTTAGTAAAGAGCCGTGAGAAGACCTCACGAAATTGCTCCAGGCGCGTGCCGACCTGTCGTATCTCTTTCTCACTGGCATTTCCAATGAGGAAGAAATTCTTCGAGCGCACGCTGACCCACTTGTCCTTGGCCCAAACGCTGGTTTGAGCGGGCACAAACGTCAGAAAACAGAGGATGATTGCGAGGAAAACAGCTGATCGCTTCATATTACTTATTCCGTTGGCTAAGGGTTCGGGATTACCGGTAACGCGCAGACATTTGAGGGGTACGGACCTCTAAAAGCTGGGATGAGAACGGCGCAAATCGAAGCTGGAATATACAGGCGGGCCCAGGGAGTGTCAATTTCCAGGCTCTTGCGCCATAACGGCTTCCGGCCCCTATTGATCGGGATTCAACTTGAAGTCACTCGGCACAAATTCGATCGATTTCATGACGCCTGCGATTTGTGTGAGCAGCTCAGCCGGACGCACGTAAGTTACCACCACATTGTTTCCTGCCATTCGCGGTCCACAAGTAATTTCACGGCCGGCGTCAGCGCTGAAGCTTCTGAAATTCAAGTTCTTAAATCCCATGGTCCTTAAACTCATCACGCGTTCGCCAACTCTCACCAGCAGCATGAAACCTTTTTCGTCGCAGTCGATACGAACGAGCGTCCCCTGGATCTGCATCTCGCCGTTTTGCGGCTTTCGTAGTGCGGCGCGCAAGTAAATCGAGGGGTCAATATCCTGGACGGCTTCGGGGTTAGTAGCCTGGTCATTTTGCGTCGCGACGCTGCCAGCCTCGCCGCTTCCAACCTCTTTTCCTTCCCGAATGCGAGTCAATATCTCCTCGACGGATGTAATTTGGCGCAGCATGGCATCAACCCGACCGCGTATCTGAACATCGCTATTGTTTTGTTTGACTTTTTTAAGGGCCTGACGCGCGGCGTCGTAGTCTTCCTGGCGCATGTGAACCTGCGCCAGCGTCAGTAGCAGATCGTTTCTTCCCGGCGAGATGGCGAGTGATTCGTGGAGTATTTTTGCCGCCTCGTCAAGCTGCCTTCCCGAGGCCAGGTTTATGAAGGCCATTAGATTGTAGGATTCGCGGAAATCCGGTTTGAGCTCAATTGCCTTCTTTAGCTCATCGCGCATTTTGGCAATCGTCTCAGAAGTGAATCCCAGGACCATGTCTCGGTCCGCGATGCCTGGTCGACTGAGAACGAATGCGTAGTAGTAGTGAAGCAAATAATTCTCAGGGTCCGCTGTTACTGCTTGTTCCATCCGTGCTCGCGCTTCCTGTGATTTACCCTGGCGTGCTCTTAGAAGCGCCAGCGAGGCATGGGCCATCGCAAGATTAGGATCGAGTACCAGCGCACTCTGTATGTAGTGTTCAGCCTCAATACGATCGCCTTGCAACATCAGGTCGCCGAGATAAGCCTGCGCTTCGGCCTGACTGAGCCGAGCTGTCTTTATGCCAACGTCAAAACCGAGCTTACTTTCAAACACACCGGAGACGGTGGGATAGCGATCTCGCCGGACATACACGCGCAATTCGTTTTCCATGTTTTCGAAGCTCATGGCGAAGCTTTGTTGAAACGCCTGCTCCATCGGCACGTTGGCGGCCATCAGGTCCACAAATTTGCCGAGCTGGGTTTTTAAGTGGCCCTCGTTGCCGGCAATCAAGTAATGCATCAGGGCCCACGACTGCGCATAGAAGACGCTCTGCTTGTCCGATTCGTTGTAGTAGGGAGATTGGCGGTCGACCTGAAAGAGCTGTTTCAATGGGAGCATCTGATTCTGGCGAAGTTGGGAAACGTGTGTAGCGATTGGCTTTCCCAACACGACCTGCAGGTCACCGCTGATGTCGAGCGTGCTGTAATACTCGGCAAGCCCTTCATCAAACCAGAGAGGCATATCCGCATTGATGCTGTTGAGAAGCAGGTGAGTGTACTCGTGAAAGACAACGTTATACGGGTTTTGGTCGCCCCGAACTTCTGTGGTGAGAGTGATGTAATTGATGTGAGGATTCCACTGAAAATAGCCCGCAGTGTTTGGCTTAGCTTTGAATGGCCGGTACGACTCGTGATTCTTGAAAATGATCACCGTCGTTGGTGTGTGAGAATCGAAAATGGCTTTGCCAAACAGACGAGCTATAGCCGCCCGAAACTGTTCGAGCCGTATACCGACCTGGCGAATCTGTTTCTCGGTCGCATTTCCAACCAAGAGAAAGTTCCTGGTGCGCACACTCACCCAATCGTCTTTAGCGACGACGGGCGCAGGAATAACTGCTGACAGAAACAGGAGAAATGCGAGAGAAAGAGTTACTCGCTTCATGGCAGATAGGGCAGCGCACGGGCTCAGCCGTTAATCAAGGGCTAAAAATCGAAGAGTCAGACAGGCGAAAAACGTATTCGGTGGTTACCCACTGCGCCACAGCCTGTCCGTCTTTTATCGCCGGTTTAAACTTGATCTTACAAGCAGCGCGTATCGCGTTTGCAGTCAGTCCCGCCGGCAGTCCCCTCACAACTCTGACACGTGAAACCTTGCCATCCGAGGACAAAAGAGTTTTCAGTACCACGAAGCCCTGGACACCCATACGCCGCGCTTCCTTCGTGTATGAGGGCGACGGCTTAGAAACAATGACAAAGCGTGTGTCTACCTTCTTCGAGGACAGGACCTCCGGCTCAGGTTCCTCTGTCTCAAGAATTCTGGCCAGGCTGCCATCGTCGGTGCAGCGGTAGTCCTGATTTCTCTCGGCCGTAACCGGAGGCAACTCCTCTGGTTGGGTTTGGGGCTTGGATTCAGTCACTTCCGGCGCTGGCGGAGGAACCGGTACAGCGATTTCTCTGGCCCGCCTTCCCGATTGCGCATGTACCAAAATACTAAGGGCGAGGACCGTAATCACAGAAAACAATATCTTCATACTTCAGGACTCCAGCGAACGGTGTCGGGAGACATTGTACGCGAGCGGTGTGCGTGATCGAAATGCAATCAGAGGAGACTAACGCTGGCGAATGGTATCAGAACTTAGTAATGGCGCGGAAGGTCTAATGTGTCTGAAAGGGGCACGCATTTTATACAAGACACATTTCCTCCAGGGAGGAGTGCAACATTCTTCAAACCGGGTCGCGTTGAATCTTACTCTTCAGGTCCGGTGCAACTTGGTCCATGCAGGGCGGGTATTTTTTGACTGATTATTGGATACTTCGGAGCTTCGTCAATGTTGATCTGGGTCCAATGCGCATATTGTTCAGGCACATTGGTGTCGGCGAAAATTGCTTCTACCGGACATTCCGGAACGCAGGCATCACAATCGATGCAAGTATCGGCATTAATGTAGAGGCGGTCAGTCAGTTCATGAAATGCTTCGACGGGGCAGACAGCAGCGCAGTCGGTATATTTGCAGTCAACGCATAACTCAACAACTACGTAGGTCATCGGGTCAATAAGCTCCTTTCAAACTGCCA
>Ga0190270_10000331_pt1 | contig 20119 bp, 15 predicted proteins | sample Popmic320T_FD_133748 | JGI IMG/M metagenome (GOLD analysis project Ga0190270, IMG submission 133748) | Populus adjacent soil microbial communities from riparian zone of Weber River, Utah, USA - 320 T | ecosystem: Environmental > Terrestrial > Soil > Riparian zone | place: USA: Utah | collected...
CCGCCTGCAGGTCATCGCTATAGCCGCCGAGATTGGCGATGTTGAAAATGTTGAAAACCTCGCCGATCAGCGCCAGCCGGATATTTTCCCTGAGTCTAATGATCCGGGTGACACGAAGATCGTTAGTAATGAATGTATCCCCGTTGGAGAAGGCCGCAGGTAAATTGATCAGCGGGTAGACCTGGTTGCGCGGAGTCCTGGGGGCGCATAACGTTTGGCCATTTACAACCAGAGTACAAGCCGCCCGCTGAGCGGCGGTCGCGTTAGCGGGAAGGGGTTTGCTCCGCGCCAGCACGTCGGCGTTGTACGCTTCGACGGCTTTCCGGACGTCATCGGCGCTTGTGTTTCGACCGAATCCATTCCATTCGATCCCAGGCAGAGTGTGGATGGACGTGCCCTCTCCGTCCACGTCGATCGCGATCGTTGGATTGGCGGGCGGCGAACTTTGGAACTGATTGATGGTCGAGAGTTGCCATCCGTTGAGTAGACCGCGTAGGAGACGTTGCTCGCCTTTGTATTCAGGCAATTCATAGATGCCGCTGAAATTGAGACGGTGCGGGCGGTCGTTCGGGTGGATCCCGTAACTTTCCTGCAGGTCGTTCAAATTGATCACCCCGTTCCATCCCGTGTAATAGGAGCGCGCGTAAGAGGCGGTGAACTGGAATCGGTTGGAGAACCGCTTGTCCACTTTCAGATGCAGACCCACGTAACGGAAATTGGCCGCCGACTGGAAGACCGTGAAAGCGCCGATCGAACATTGCGCGTTCGGATCATTCCTCTGCGCGATGTTCGCGCATATAGGAAGGACGCGGGTCGAGTCCGATGTCGGGACGTTCGTGACCGGGTCCACGGATGTCAGCCGCACGCTATTGAATCGGTTAACGTCCACACCGAACAGGCCGTGCGGTCCGCCATAGGCGACGCCGCGCCGCATCACGAAGTCAGCCGTGACCGCGAGATTACTGACGACCTCTCGCTGGACGCCAAAAGTCGTCTGAATGGAATATGGCGTGCGAGTATCATTTGAGTAGATGGCCTGTCCAGTTCCTGTAGACTTAAGCAACTGAATGTTTCGGACCGAGAGGTCCCCTAGAAGCCCGAACCGCGCCGTCTCCGTGGCCTTGATCTGCGGGATCAGGTTCATTACTTGTTGGCCGGATAAGGCAGTGGGCGTCGCCGTGGGGCTCAGGGTGGAAGGTTGCCCCGTCTGGCCTAAGAGCGGATTCGCGATGCCCGTGCCGTCAATTACCACCCGGCCATTGCCCGATGGGCCGAGTATTCGCCTCTCCGCAATGCGGTTGGATCCCAGGTCGGAATCGAAGTAAATCCCCGAGCCGCCGCGAATCACGGTCTTTTTCTCCTTGCCCAGTGACCATGCGAAGCCCAGGGCCGGAGAAAAGTTCTTATACTCGTGGGGAGGCGCCTCCAGATTTTCTCCACTTCCTAACAGCGAGGCTAGCCATTGGGGTTTTGGTAAGTCGTAATTTCTGAGGTTGGATTCGTAGGCCCAAGCCAGGCCGTAATTGAATGTGAAATTCGGGCGGGCCTGCCAGCCGTCCTGGAAAAAAAGGCGATAGCGGTTGGTGCGGCGCGCGCTCTCGAGGTTAAAGGGCGCTGGGGAACCGGGGTCCCCGATCCCGATCGAGAAGGTTTGGACGGGAAGCCTCAGAATATCCGCCAGGGAAATCGGCCCGGCCGCGGGGTTCTTCAATCTCGCCGGGAGGGCGGCATAGAGTGTCGGGTTCTGGACGCGCACCTGTTCCGGGCCGAATAGATTGATAGTGCCCGTATCGTTCGTGGCTAACGAGCCGAAACGCACATACTTCTCAAATTCGCCGCCTAAGCGTACGCGGTGCGTGCCCTTCGTCCAACTGACGGTGTCGGTGATCTGGTAGGTTCGGTTGGCGCGATCGGTCGGCAGTCCGCTGGCGACCCCAACCCTGAAGCCGACTCCCCCGACATTGATTTGTGGTCCCAGCGCGCCCAGGCAGCCGATCGAACCGGCGCAGTCTTCCGGGCCGGGGGCGCCAAGCGCGTTCGCGAGAAAGTTGTAGTTGAAGCGGACGTCATTGACCAGACTCGCCGAGAGAACGCTGGTGAAACCCAGCACCGCGTTGTAGGCGTTGTTCTCGCTGGTCGAACCGGCGGACTCATTGACAGCCGTGAACTGCCGGAGTTTGCTATGGTCTTCGCTGTAGCGCAGAAAGGCGCTGTGCCTGTCGTTTATCTTGTAGTCGAGTCGAGAGTTGAAGAGCTTGTTCCGGAGAGGCAATTCGCCGTTGTGGTTGAAATTGGCCGCGAAGGCCCCTCCGTCACCCACTGTCGTCTGATGGGAGACCTCTGCGACGCCCAGTTGATTGCCGTATTCAAAATTGGTGAACCAGAAGAGCTTATCCTTCTTGACGGGGCCGCCCAAAGAGAAACCTCCCTGGCGTCGAGCGAAGAAGGGGTCGGGAGTGGTTGCGCTCCGCCTGAGGTTCGGGTAGGCCGCCATGTTGTGGTCGCGGAAGAAAAAGAACCCGCTGCCGTGATAAGCGTTGGTTCCGGTGCGGGAAATGATATTGACCGCGCCGGTCGAAGTCACGCCCGTGGAGAGATCGAAGTTGAAGGTGGAAATCTGGAATTCCTGGACCGACTCTTGAGAGAAGTTTGTCGCCGAGCCGCCGGTAACCCGATCGCCGACATTGCCCCCGTCGACCGTAATGCGGGTCAAACCAGCTCCGGCGCCCGCCACACTGACCTGTGTAAAGCTATTGGCGGCGCCCCCGGGATTCCCGGTGATTGTAATGGAAACGCCCGGCTCCATTTGCCCCAATTCAAGGAAATTGCGCCCATTGAGCGGCAGCGCCTCGATGCGCCCGCGGGTAATCACGCCGTCAACCTTGTAATCGTTCGTATTAATCTGCGCAGCTTCAGATGTGACGGTCACTGCTTCAGTGCTGGCGCCGATGGTCAGCGAGAAGTCGGCCGTGTGCGTGTTGCCGGTGAGCACCGTGACCCGCTTGATGAAGCGTTGAAACCCTCGGACTTCCACACCCACTTCGTAATCGCCGGGCAGGAGGTTGTCAGCGTTATAAAGTCCTTGGTCGTTGGTGAGCAATTTGCGCTCACTGTTGGTGTCGAGATTCTTGACGGTAACTTGGGCGTTTGGCAGAACTGAGCCCGTAGGGTCGGTGACGGCGCCGCGAATACTGCCCGCCGAGGTTTGCGCCAACGCCAAGCCGGCGCAGGCGAGGGTCAGGATAGCCTCGAGGAGAATCGTTGGTCTTCGAGTTTTCATTGATGAGCCTCCATAATTGACTGTAAGCAAGGTCGAACGATCTCTCATCTCCGACTCTCTTATCGTCCCTCTGGCAGAGGCGGTTTATGGAGCCGTCAGAAATGCGCCGTCGGTATTAGCTCGTGGTGATTGTGAAGCGCGCGACTTTCTTGATAAGCTTCGCCAGCAATTACAGCACCGAGTCATTCAGACAGAAAGGTGTAATCACTGTGAATTCACGGTCAAAAAACTCCTTAGACGCGGAAGCTTGCGGGTCGGAGCCCGATCTGGAGACGGATTCTCGCTGGGCGCTGACGCAGCGAATCATTAATAGTCCGCACTTCGTCAAATCGGGCCGGCTACAGGACTTTTTGTTGTATGTCTCCCGATGCGCGCTGGAAAATCGCACCGACGAGATTAGTGAGCAGAGAATTGGCGAGCGGGTCTTCGAGCGGGGGGCCGGTTACAACCCGAATGAAGATAATATTGTTCGGTCTCAGGCGCGATTGCTGCGCCAGAAACTGGACGCTTATTTCGCATCCGATGGAGAACAGGAACCAGTCGTCCTGAGGATCCCAAAAGGCGGCTACGCGCCGGAATTTATCGAGCGGCATGCGCCGGCGCTTGCCGGACCCGCCGAATCGGTTTCGACCGCAACCTCACAGTGGCGGACGCCGATTGTTCGCGGGTTATTGGCCGCTGTCGCTGCGCTTGTCGTGGTCGTCATTGTGTTGGCCTGGTCGCTGGGGCGACAAAAGGATTCGCCCTTGCCGCCTTCGCCTTCTTCATCCGCCGTACGAGCGTTATGGTCGCAATTATTCAACGCGAACCTCTCAACCACGGTCATTGTGCCGGACCACACATTCGCCATGGTACAGGAGGCGTCCAACCAGCATGTGGATTTGGCGACCTACCTGCGACGATCGCCCAGGCCCGAACACGAGAACCTGCGCCAGTTGGAGAAGATTCTGCCGGCCTTTTCCATTCGCCGATACACCACGTTCGATGGAGTGAGCACGGCAGTTCGAGTCTCCCAACTGGCCGAGCAGTTCGGCGGCAAGGTTGTCGTCCGCTATGCGCGCGACATGACTCTGCGTGAATTATCTCCCGGTCATGTGGTGCTGATCGGAAGGCCGCTGAGTAATCTGTGGAACGAAATGTTTGAGAACAAACTGAATTTCCACTTCTATTCCGACTTACAGCGCAATCTGATCATCCTCCAGAACCGATCGCCCCAGCCCGGGGAGCAGGCGGAATACCTGCCCGTGGACGAAGGAGCCAAGAGGACCGTCTACGCTACTGTAGCGTTTATGCCAAACCTGAACAACGCCGGCAACGCCATGATTATTGCGGGGAATTCAAGCGGGTCTCAGGAGATGGCAGCCGAGTTCGCGACCAATGAGAAGTTGCTCAAAGGTTTCACAGATAAGATCCACCAGGGGACAGAGCGCTTACCTTATTTCGAGCTATTGGTTCGCACGACCACACTCGCGGGCGTGGCCCAGGAGTCTGAAGTAATCTCACACCGTATTATCAAACAGTAAGTTCTAAATCGAACCAGGCGACATCGGGACACGGGTCTGCTCGCTCTCCCTGCCCTAAAGGACCAATGGTGTTAAGTTTAGCGTGGACGAGCGCGAAGCTTTGGAGTGCGGCGGTCTTGACGCCGCACTCCAAAGGCTGCCGCCGATTCTTGCTGGTAACAGTACCGCGCGCGTAAGCAAGCGGTTGTTTGCGGTCCAGGCCGCTTGCTTACGCGCGCGGTACTGACTCGTCGCCTCAATCCAGATCTTGGCGCGCCCAGCTTATAGATACAACCCCGCGCCGACAGCCGTTTTTACTGTAAATTCACTGTAGTTACACCTGCATTTCCGATTGCGCTAGTGCTAGGGTGAGCAATCTAAGCGCATTTCATCAATAATTTTAGGCATTTATGTTGACCCGCGGAGCCAAGGGACGTGGCGATCGTTTCACGGCGAGCATCCGGGTGGGTATGACAGGCGCCAGGCATTAATCCGCCGGCGTAGACGTGATTTCGCAACAGGATTTATTTGATAACCGCCATTCCGCAAAAGGCCGGGGAACACAATCACTAATGATGGGAACTCAATTGCTTATTAAACGTTGGGTATGTGGCGTATTTATTGGAGCGCTCGCGCTCGCCGTCACACCTTCCTTCAACTCTTCGGCGCAGAGGGCCGGCGTGGCCAGGACGATCAAGCCGGCCCTCCGCAGGATTACCGAGACTCAGTATCGGCGCACGATCGCCGATGTCTTCGGCCCCGGTATCAAGATCAACGCGCGTTTCGAGCCGGAAAAGCGAGAGGAGGGGCTGCTTGCAATCGGGAACGCCGAGCTTTCACTGACATCTTCCGGTTTCGAACAGTATTTCGCGCTCGCAATCTCCATTTCTGACCAGGCGCTGGGCGAAAGGCAAAGAGCTACGTCTGTGCCGTGTAAGCCAGCCAACCCCAACCAGTCCGATGACGTGTGCGCCCGGCAGTTCATTGAAAGCTATGGCGAACGACTCTTCCGCCGCCCGCTGACGGAATCCGAAACTTTGGCCCGGCTCAAGACGGCGTCGGCGGGAGCGGAGAGATCGGGCGACTTTTATGCAGGTCTGAAACTCGCGCTGACCAGCCTATTAGTGGCTCCGGAGTTCATCTTCAGAGTGGAAACGGCCGAACTCGATCCGGCCAATAAGGGACAATACCGGCTCGACGGTTACACCAAAGCTACACGCGTGTCGTTTTTCCTCTGGGACTCGGCGCCGGACCATGAACTTCTCACCGCGGCTCGCAACGGCGCCATCCACACCGAGGCCGGTCTCAAGCAACAGCTCAATCGGATGATATCGTCTCCCCGCTTCGAGGATGGCGTTCGCGCCTTCTTCATGGATATGCTGCAGCTGGACGGATTTGAGAACCTGGTCAAGGATCCGGCGATATATCCCAAATTCAACCAGACTGTGTCTGATAGCGCCAGGGAACAGACCCTGAAGACGATTATCGATTCACTGGTTCGCAAAAAACGGGATTATCGCGACCTCTTCACGTCAAACGACACATTTATCAATCGCCCGTTGGCGGCGGTCTACCGTATACCGTTTGCGTCGAACAACGAGTGGGCCTCTTACACCTTTCCGCAATCGTCTGGACGGTCGGGAATTCTGACTCAGGTCAGCTTTCTTTCACTCTTCGCACACCCTGGAACTTCATCTCCCACCAGACGCGGTATCAAAGTGCTTGAAATCTTCTTGGGCGAGCTGACCCCGGAACCCCCGGCAAATGTGGATTTCTCCAAGGTTCAGGACAGTTCCAAAGGCACAGTTAGGGGCAGATTGCTCGATCACATGAACAACAAAGGCTGCGCCGGTTGCCATCGCCGCACTGACCCACCGGGCCTCGCGCTTGAGCATTTTGACGGACTGGGGCAACTGCGAACGACCGAGAACGGCAAGAGTATAGATGTGAGCGCCGAGTTCGACGGCGTAAAGTTCGATGGCGCTCAGGGGCTCGGCAAGTTACTTCGCGATGACCCCAGGGTTCCAGCCTCTCTAGTGCGCAACATCTACGCCTATGGGGTTGGCCGCAAGACGGAGGATCGAGACGAGGCTTTTTTGTCCGATCAAACGAAGGCTTTCGCCAATATCGGATATCGACTGCCTGATCTGATGGCGCAAATCGCTTCCAGTCCCGAGTTCTTCAGGGTCGTGGTTCCGAGCGGAGTCCATCGCGCGTCCTCAACCCCGGTGGCGCCAACGACGGCGCCTAAAAAAACTAAAGGAGTTTCCCGATGAGCTTACCAATCGATCGACGGTCGTTCTTGCGTGGCATGCTAAATGGCGCGGCTGTCTGTGTGGGTCTTCCGTTCCTTGACCGGTTCTTAAATGGCAATGGCACGGCATTCGCCGACGGAGCGAGGCTGCCGGTCAGATTCGGCGCCTATTTCTGGGGGCTGGGTTTGACGGACACGCCTACAGGCGGCACCCGCTGGGTTCCAAGCAAGACTGGCCGTGACTATGAACTCATGCCAGAACTGGAATCGCTGAAGCCCGTCAAGGACAAGGTGTCAGTCTTCTCAGGCTTCCGGGCGATCGGGGACGGGCGGCCGAACCTTGTTCACTGGAGCGGCCATGCCTCGATTCTGTCTGGCGTCGCGCCGGCCGCGACGGGCCGGTTCGACGGTCCATCTTTCGACACCAGAATCGCCGACGCCATCGGAACTTCGACTCGATTCAAAGTGATCGACATCGACGCGTCGATGTCCCGCCAGCCTGTCAGTTACTCGACCCGCACGGGAAATACCTTTGCAACACCGGAAACCACGCCGCTCGCCCTCTACACCAGGCTGTTCGGCGCGGGCTTCCAGGACCCGAACAGCGACGACTGGAAGCCGGATCCTTCGATCATGCTTCGTCAGAGCGTGCTCTCCGCGATCAAGGATCAACGCCAGGCTCTGATGGCGGGCGTCGGCAAGGCCGACCAGATCAAGCTTGACCAGTATTTCACCTCCCTGCGCGACATGGAGAACCAGTTGGCGATACAGCTTCAGAAGCCTGAAAAATGCGCCGCCTGCGCGCCGCCTGCCGCTCCGAAGGAAACGCCGAGGTCCGCTTCGGTTGACGCCGTCCGCGCCAACACCAGGGCGATGGCCAGGCTGTTGGCAATGGGGCTGGCCTGCAACCAGACGAGGGTGTTCAACTTCGTCCACACATCGGGGACATCGGAAACCTACATCGCCGGGCAAAGCAAGATCTATCACCAGATCACGCACGACGAGCCGATCGACGCCAAACTCGGCTACCAGCCGGAAACGAGCAAGCTCGCGAGCATTGTCATGGAGGCTCTGGGCGACTTCCTCGTCGAATTGGACGCGATCAAGGAGGGGGAGGGAACCTTGCTTGATAACAGCCTGATCATGGCGTTCAGCGATACGGGCTACGCCAAAATCCACTCCATCGAAAACATCCCGATGTTTCTGGCCGGTCGGGCCGGTGGCCGGCACAAGGCGGGTCAGCACATCCACTCGACGGGAGAATCAGTCACGCGCGTTTCCCTGACGGCAATGCAACTCGTCGGGGCGCCGGTCGGCGAGTTCGGCTCCGGCACGATGAAAACCGCGCGACCGATTACTGAAGTCATCGCTTAAGAGGGAGGCCGCAATGAAGCGATATTTGATCGCAACCGCAGTAACGCTGCTGACCATCGCGTTCCCGGGCTCCGCCATTGCGCAGCAGCCGTCCAGGTCCGCCAAATGGACGAAGACCTATGTCGTCGAATGGAACGAGCCGGCGATGTATTACGGGGCCAAGACAGGCGTCATCGATCCTGGAACCGACTGCCCCAATGGAACCAATCCGGAAATCGATTGGGTTAAGGTTCTGGTGGACGCGGGGTATACGCTCGAAGAGGCCAAGTGGCTGCGCAATCCCGCCAACCCGACGCGCAGCCCTGTTCACGGCCAGAATCAGATGGCCTTCCGTGGCAAGGATCGGGCGAACGTATATGTCAATCCTACCTCGACGCCTGATCCAGGTCTGGCCCCCGTGACCGGAACAACTGGCGAAGGCGTCAATCTGGATGGTGATGAGAAGACCGGCTTCACCGGCCCTACGGGCGAGAAGGGCATAGACAACAACTTCTATAAGTGTCTCGGCTGCTGGAAGACATATCGCGGCCCGCGAAGGCTTTCGAGTGGGGCTCTACAATTCAACGACTCGATGCGGAATGGCGCGTGGACCACCGTAATCGTGGTAGCCGGCGAAGGCGCCGACCCGATGAATGACGACAAAGTTACGGTCGGATTCTATGTAAGCAACGACAAGATGGTGAAGGATGGTAATGGTAACATTGCCAGGGACTATACCTTCCGCATCGCGCCCCACGCGAAGTATGAAGGCATCCTCCCGGCCAGGACATCCAATGGAAAGATCATCTCGACGGCTCCGGCTGACATTATGTTGCGTGACCCGGGATATACCAGGGATTTGGAATTGCTGCGCGCGCAGGTGAATCTTGAGATGACGCCGGACGGCGCCCTCACAGGCTACGTTGGCGGCTATCGCCCCTGGGAGCCGGTTTACAAGGGTTGGGTGAACGCCCGTGGCCCGGTTATCGAAGTGCTGACGTGGGTGCAGTTGCCTGCGGTCTATTACGCCCTGCGACGCAATGCCGACTACAGTCCAATGGGAACTGACGGCGAGAAGACCCATATCTCATTCGCGCTCCGAATCGACGCGCTGCCCGCTTTCGTGATGACGCCGGATGCGAGCAAAGAAGTGGCTTCGGTTGAATCCTACAAGGCGATTGCGCCGAAGGAGACCGATAAGCCGGCCTTGGGAACATATGTCGTGGACGGCATCGTCCCAGATCGCAGCGGCAAGTTCCAGGCGGGGCCGAACGCGGTAATTCTCCCGCCCTCCGCCAGCGCTACAAACAAAAACCAGTAACGCTGCGTATACGGGTCAGCAATTGGTTTGTGGCAAAGAAGGCGTCAATAGAACGCTGATGACGCGGACGAGCGCGGATCATCGGGGATAAAACCAAATGAGATCAGCGTCAATCCGCTCTATCAGCGTCATCCGCGTTCTATTAACCCGTATACTGATCTGAAAACCTCTATTAGTTTAACGCGAATTTTCTGACGCTGTTGCAAATCGCGCGCGATACATATCCAGGATGACAGCCGCAAGAATGACGCAGCCCGTGACGAACCGCCGCGTCGGCTCCTGCGCGCCGATTTGCGCGAGTCCTGCGCCCAGCACGGCGATGATTAACACGCCGAAAAATGTGTTGACGGCGGAACCTCGCCCGCCCGACAAACTCGCGCCGCCGATGACGCACGCGGCGATGGCTTGCAACTCGGCCCCGGCGCCTGCGTTCGGATCGGCGGAAGACAAACGCGCGCATTGCAAAACAGCGGCGCAGGCCGCGAGAAATCCGCTCAGGCCGAATACGGCTACCTTGATCGGACGCGGATTGACGCCGGAATAAAGCGCTGCATCTTCGTTCGCGCCTACCGCAAGGGCGTAACGTCCCCACACCATCTGCGTGAGCGCGAATTGCGCGAGAATAACGACTACAATCGCACAGACGAAGGGCGCCGAAAGGCCGAAAAGCGAAACCGCGCCGAGGCGTTCGACCGAGGCGCCGATATACATCGTTCGCGAATTCGTCATCAGATACGCCGCGCCACGCGCCACTTCCAACATCCCCAGCGTCACGATGAACGAAGGCAGTTTCCAATGCACGGTAATCAGCCCGTTCACCAAACCACACAGCAACCCCGTCAATAAACACGCCGCGAGCGCGGGCGCAAACGGCCAATGCCACTCGGCCAGACAGACGCCGAGAAAGGCTCCGCTCAAGGCCATCACCGAGCCGACCGAAAGATCAATGCCGCCGACGATCATCACCAACGTCATCCCGACAGCCAGCATCACCGAATCGGGAATCTGATTGGAGATCGTGCGCAGAGTTGTGAGCGAGAGAAAATGATCCGTCTTGAGGCTGAACGCGACAATCAACAGCAGCAGCGCGCTGAGCAATCCAGCGTATTGTAGTAGCAGGCCACGCCAGGCAGGAGTTTTAAGGTGGTTTGTTTTATTCATTCAGCGCCTCCGCCCAACGTAACGAATCACATCCCCAGGCGCTGTTGAATCAATTCGCCGATGTAATACTTCATGAACTCATCGCGTTTCGGTTCGAGGCAGACCGTGACGGGTTTCCCGCGTTCACGGTCAATTCGCGTATACCCTTCGGCGTCAACAATGAGCGGCAAGACTTCCTGCTTGCCACAAAACGTGGCGGGACTGGCCGCTTCCGCGACCGCCAGTTGATCGTGCAAGGTCATGCGCGAGTTCGGATTTTCAATCCAGAGCCGGTACAGGCATTCGAGCGCAAAGGTGAGCGGCGATTTGTAATCGCGCACCTGCTTTCGCTCTTCATCGGTCAGGCGCAGATAGGTTGTGGAATCTAGTGGGACGATGGTCAATGGCAATCCCGCGCCGTAAACAAGCTGGGCGTCCGCCGTCGATTGATAGACGTTCCATTCGCGTATGGGTTTGTCTTTGTTGGTAGCCGTGCCATATACGCAGCCGCTCATCAGCACGACTCGTTTGACGTACTTGCCTAGATCGGGTTCCTTGCGCAACGCGTCGGCGACATTTTGCAAAGGGCCGACGGCCAGCAAGATTACCTGGCCCGGGCGCCGCTTGACCTGCTCGACGATAAAATCGGCGGCGGATTGTTTGATCGGACGTTTGGCGGTGAAATCTTCGGCCCACGTATATTGATGCGCGTAGCCATCCGAAGTCTTGCGCCCGACGGCTACGGGGACCGAATCGCGCTTGGTAATGCGCAGCATTTTGGCCGCAATCGGCGCGCGCGCCGGCGTATTGCCGTGCGCAATCGTCACGCCCAGCAAGTCAAAATTCTTATGCGCGAGAATGAACGCCAGCGCCCACGCGTCGTCAATATCGTCGCCAATATCCGTGTCGAGAATCACCTTGGCGGGCGCGGACTGATCAGGATTACCAGCTGTAGTAAGCGGCGTTACGCCAAATAGCGTCAACAAGAGGCAAAGCAAGATTGGCTTCATTGAGGCTCCTCAGAAAAACCGTCCACAAAGAACACGAAGAATCACAAAGGAATAAAAATCTTTGCGCCCCTTCGTGCGCGTTTGTGGACAATGCGACTTGAACGACTGCTCAGAATTTAACTGACATGCGACGCGGCGTCAGCGGAAAATGATGGCGCGGCGCAGAATGACATTCCTGCCTTTTGAACGCGCATCAGCGTCATCGCGCGTCACGATACGAAGCGTGTGTTTACCGGGCTTCAGGTCATACGCGCGCCACAGGTCGTAATCGAACGTGCGCTCGACGACATAAGCGTCAATGTGATCCAGTTTCTTGCCGTCCAGATACACATCCGCGCGCCCGCCCTCCTGCGTCATCGGACCAATCAAACACACGGCAATTCCTTCGAAGGTCAGCGCGGCCTCGGCGCCTGCGCCAGTGGCGACCTTGCCTGTTACGCCGGCCTTATTTCTGTCCATGTAATCTTTGGGCTGCGTCTCATCGCGCCAATTACCTTTCCACTGCCATGCCGGATCGTTGAATTGCGCGAACCTGTCTGGTTTGCCGGGGTTCCATTGTTCCAGCTTCGGCGCTTTTGGCTGCTGCGCCGGCACGATGATTTCGCTCTCAGAGACTTTGCCGCCTACGCTCTCGACGACTTTGCAGGCGCGTTTGAGAGTGGAATCCACAATGGTGTTGAACGAGTAATCCGTGAACTGAAACTTCTTGTCGGCGATCGCGGCGATGCCGGATTTCCAGCGGTCGGGAATTTTGTCGTAGCCCATCATCACGCCCAGCACGCCGACGGCGCTCGACGGATTGCAATCCGAATCCTGTCCGGCGCGCGTGGAAATATCCAGCGTCTGATCGAAATCACCTTTGCCCCAAAGCAGTCCCAGCGCGATGTGACCGCCGTTCAGGCGCGCGTCAATATTGAAATCTTTCATGGCGCCTTCGGGACACGGATCGTCTTTGTCCCATTTGTCTTTCAGCGTCTGCCAGGCTTTTTTCCAATCGTCGGGATATTGTTTATGCCACGCCAGCAAATCGCTCACGAGTTTGCCGTAGCCGCTGTTCGCGGGGATGTTTTTCAATCCGGCTTCGACCACTTTGCGCGGATCGGATTCAAAAAAGGCGGCGGCGTACATTCCGCTGACAAACATGCCGCCGTACAAACCGTCGCCATAATTCATCACGCGCCCGACGCGGTCGGCGTATTTGTTGGCTTCCTGCGGCAAGCCCGGCGTCATCATCCCAATGAAATCGGCTTCGATCTGGAAATCAATGTCATTGGCGTGGAAGTTGTATTTCGGATGCCCGCTCCACGGCGCTTTGACGCCGCGATTGAGATTGCGCCGCGCGCCTGCGTTGGCATGCCAGAGATTATATTTGGAATCCTTGAAAGCCTCGCCAAACTGCTCGCACGTAGCGTTCAATCCCACCTCGTCCAGCACTTTGGTGAACGTCATTTCGACGTATAAGTCGTCCTGGTCTATCGCATTGCTGATGCGCTCCGGGGTCCATTTCAATTCGCCTTCGATGATCTTGCCGTTGGATTTGAATTCCGTCGGCGCGCCGAACGAAACGCCAATCATCTGCCCCGCCCAACCGCCTTTGATCTTGTCCTTCAACACGGGCTGGGAAAGCCGGCGCGTTTTGTTTTGCGCTGTGACAAGCGCACAGACAAACAGCAAAGCGCCCAGGAGCAGAAGGGGAATCAATGTCTTTTTCATGGAAACCTCACAATCAAAGAGAAGAATTACCGGAGCGCCTGCTCGACTTCAGCGCGGGTTGGCAACGAAGCCTGCGCGCCGATCCGCGTGATCGCAATCGAAGCCGCAACGTTGGCAAACTCAATAGCCGCATCCAGCGTCAGGCCTTCGGCCAGCCCTGTCGCCAAGGCGCCGTTGAAACAATCGCCCGCCGCCGTTGTGTCTTTGGCTTCAACAAGGCGCGCCGGGAAATGCCGCGAGCGTTCGCCGTCCGCAAGAAACGCGCCTTGCGCGCCGAGTTTCAGAATCACCTGCCGCGGGCCAAGCGCGAGCAACTTCCGCGCGACATCATACGCCTCGGTTAACGCAATGCGATCGCCGGCGGCGCCGACCAACGCGAGGGCTTCGCTTTCGTTCGGGGTCAGGATGTTGACGTTGCGCAATAACTCAGCGGGAATCTCGCGCGCGGGCGCAGGGTCGAGAATTACGGTCATCCCCAGGCGACGCGCATGCGCGGCCGCGGCAGTGACGGTCGCAAGCGGTGTTTCGAGTTGCAGCAATAAATGCGAGCCGCCGAGCGTGGTCAATGCTTCGATTACGTCCGCCGGACGCAGGCAATCATTTGCGCCGGGGACGACCACAATCTGATTTTGCCCGCTTGCCTCAACCAGGATCAGCGCAACGCCGGTCGCGGCTTCCGGCGTCCCGCGCACATAGCGGTTGTCGACCCCGCAAGCGCGCAGGCTTTCCAACAACTGCTGCCCGTACACATCCTGCCCGACGCAACCAATCAGCACCGCGGTGTCAGGTTGCGCAAGGCGACCGACTGCGCAAGCCTGATTCGCGCCTTTGCCACCGGGCAAGGTCACGAACTGGCTGCCCGGAATCGTTTCGCCGCGTTGTGGCGCCCGCGCGACCTGCGCGATGAAATCTAGATTGAGGCTGCCGACGATGACGATGTTTGTGGTCTGCATACTTATTTGCGCTTCAGCTATCCGCCGTGACGCGGCTTAAGATTTGTTCGCCCATCCGCGCGTGTCTGGGATGATCGATCAACCCTGTATCCAGCAGCACAACTCCAAAGAGAACAGCCCACCCTTTAGCGCGATGCAGTGTGGCCTCTGAAATATCCGCATACTCGGATAAGGCTTTATGCCGAGCGGTTTGTTCAGAAAACAACATCCAGATTGCGGCCAGATCAGTCGCCACGTCACCTGACGTGATGTCTCCCCAATCAATAATTCCCGTGATTATTCCGTTTTCGACCAACACGTTCCGCGCGTGCAAATCGCCGTGCAGCCATTTTGACGACTCGGCGCACGGGGCTTGCAAAGCGGTTTCCCAGGTTCGCTTGACGGGTTTTGTAATCGAATCTGTTTTCACGCTCAGGCGTCGCATGCGCTCCTCGATAGCTGCGGCGCGGCGCCATAACGGCACGCCTCGCGCTTCATTTGGCGGCGCATCAGAAGGCGCCGGCGTATGTAAGGAACGCAAGAATCTGGCCAGCACAACGGATTGTGTGGCAGCCGGTTCAGCCAAGTCCGCCGGCGTTCCTGGCAACCAGGGCAGCACGCTCCATTTCCATGGATAGCCCAACGCAGGTTTGCCAAACCGGAATGGACAAGGGATCGATAAAGAAAGCTGACGGGCTAAACGCGGCAACCAGGTTTGCTCATTCTCAATTAACGCGGCTGCGGCTTCGCGGCGCGGAAGCCGCACGCAATACTGTTCGCCCAAACGAAACATCGTATTGTCCCAACCTGCGTCAAGCGTTTGAATGGGCAGATGCGACAAATCAGGGTGTTGTTGTTCCAACAAAGCGCGAACGAGCGACTCGCCAATTTGAAAGTCAGACGCCGGTGTTCCTATTGTGGTAAATTTGTTTGGGGGCGACATGGAAGCGTATATCAGCCGTGAATTATTCGAAGCGTGTGCAAATTAAAGTTGAATACGGTCAACCACTCCAAAGGCTCCGCCGATCTGATTTATGCGCTCGCCTCGATTAATTCTTCGTCTGTTCCGCCGTAATTAAATCTACCTTCGTTTCGCGGTCGGCGGGGGAGGTTTTGTTTTTCAGCGATTCCAACGCGTATTCAATGCCGAATACCGCAAGTTGATCGCCGTGCTGGTCTACGGTCGCCAGCACCTGACCGTCTTTGAGCAATTGACGCACGGCCTGGATGTTGTCGAAGCCGATCACACGTATTTGCTCTGCCTTGCCCGCCGCTCTGATCGCCGCGACAGCGCCGAGCGCCATGCTGTCGTTGGCGCATAGGATGGCCTTCAATTCCGGCTTTTCCACCAACAGCGCAGCCGCGACTTGATTCGCTTTCGCGGTTTCCCAACTCGCCGATTGCGAGCTGACGATATTTATTCCCGCGGCTTTCATCGCATCTTCAAACCCGGCCTTGCGTTGTTGCGCATTGAAAGCCGTCGGGACGCCTTCGAGGATCGCGACCTGATCTCCGGGCTTGAGCCGACGGGCAAGAGCTTCGCCCGCGAGGCGCGCGCCTTTGCGATTGTCAGGGCCGACGAAAGGGATGCGCAAATTGCGTTCGGCGAGCACAGCCGCGTCGAGCTTGTTGTCAATGTTGATGACGACAATGCCTGCGGCTTGAGCTCGCTGGCAAACAGGGACGAGGGCTTTGGAATCGGCGGGCGCGATGACGATGGCCTGTACCTGCTGCGCGATCATCTGCTCGACGATTTCGACCTGCCGCGAGAGATCCAGCTCATCCTTAGTGCCGTTGGCGATGAGTTCGTACTCCGCCGCATGCGCCTGTTGGTGCGCCGTAGCGCCGTCCTGCATCGTTTTGAAGAATTCGTTGGCCAGCGATTTCATCACCAGCGCGATGCGCGGTTTCGCGGGTTGCGGAGCCGTATTGCAGCTCGCCAGTAAGAGAATTGCCAAAGCAAGGCAGCCGATTTTTAAGAACAGAGGCGGTTTCATGACTTTGAATCAGAGTCAGCGCGGGTTTTCTTCTCTAGCGAGAATGCAAACTAAACTTCCAGTTTGCCATTGCCGTTTTAGCCGGTTTGAACCGGCTTGAATTGATTATCATTTCCGCCGATAAAAAGCCAGTTTGGCTAACTCATTTTGAGTCGGTTTGAAACGTTTTGAACTGGTTGGCGCCGCGCTCGCACACCAAATTTTGCGATTGCGCTGACTTGGTGTGTGAGTTCGGCTGACAAGTTCGGCCCGCAACATTCGGACTAGCTACCCGAATGGCTGCGGATCCTTTCGCCGTAGCGGGGGCCGCCTCTTATGAAAGGGAAGATTGGAAAGGGGGCTGTAATGAAGCTCAATGAGCTTTACTGTCAGCATCACTTTTGGATGTTGATTGCGGAGCATGCGCCTTTTAAGATGTCGCGCTCCATTTCAACTTGCTTGAGTCGCTGGCGCAGTTGCTCGACTTCCAACTCGGCGGTTGATTGATTGGCTCGGGCCGCGCGTTTCCATTGGTGGAGTATGTTCTCGCTGATGCCGAGCGCTTCCGCGACCGAGGGCGCCGACTGCCCGTTGCGAATCATCATCAATGCCTGTTGTTTGAACTCCTCGTCATACTTGCGTCGGACGGGTTTACCCTGCTGGACTGATGAATTGGGATCTTTCTTTTTCATAGTAGTGTTGCTCATTGTTTAAGCAACACTCGTGTCCGTCAAGACGGAGCCATCTCACGATTCTGCGGAAAAAGGCAGCCGGGCTACCGGTCCCGACTGTTAAGAGTACCATGCTAGTTGAAGACCAGGCGGGCACGCCGGTCTTCGGGCGACTCCCCAGAGATCGCCCCCGCGAACGAATCGCAATTACCGCGCCTTAATGACGGGTGTTGAATGCAGGACGTTTCGTTGGGTTGGGCGTTTGGTATGTCACGGAACGCCACGTAGATTTTTGCGGCAGGCGAGTCCCGAAATGCCTCACAGTGCAGCCACCTGCCATCTCACCAACTCCGCGCCAATCGAAGCCGTCAACAATGGAAAAAGTATAAGCCGGGTTTGCAGCCCGACTTTTCACTTATTGGCAGTAAGTCGTGTGGAAATCCAGAAGTCACCCATGCGGTGTCAGATGGCAGGCTGTCGCCGCTTCAGCAACGCAAAGAGAGAGAGTACCGCCGCCGCTCCGATGATTTCCCAGCCTATAGGGAAACTCGTATAACCGATTTGCAGAATAAGCAATTCAGGCAATTGAAACCGGCTTGCGCTCTCGGCTCCGATAAGGCCTCCGATGAAGCTTAGCGCGGTTGAGGCTAACAACCTGCCGTGCAAACCTCCGACGAGCCGTTGTCCAATTGCGCCCATCAGGCCAGCGACCATCAGTAGGACGATTAAATTTTGCGAGCTGATGTCCATGACGCGCATGCATAAACTACAAAGCGCGCCTCGTCAAGGGAGACGCCCTGCTATCTCACCATCCGCGCCAATCGCAACGTGATGCACAAACGAATGGGTACGGAATCTTCCCAGCGGAGCTTCGCTCCGAACCGCTGACGCTAAAAAGCCCCAGCGACTAGGGAGGCGAACTCCGTTGGAGTGGCTCCACACCCTTTCAATTCCAGTCTACACCCGAATCCCCAGCTTGTCCTCCCAGTGCGACACCCTGCCATCTCTTCGGCTCTGCGCCAATCGAAGCCTGCCGCGCTGCCCCGACAATTGTCATAATTTGCAGGCGTTATCAGGCCTCCAAGCTCTCCCCGAATTTCAAAATACCCAATATCTATAGCGCTTCCTGACCTGGAACGGCTGTTGCCAATATATTGGCCATTGTTCGCCCCCAATTATCCAAGGCTATGGTATGGGGCCACCTATCAGCGCCGTTGCCCCGCTGGAGGTTCAAGTATGTGGTTCGAGGTATTTGTTCTCGTTCGGTTTCCGATTTCCGCTTTTTGTCTGCTCGGATGCGCAATGTTGGCCGGGCCGTTCGTGGGCCTTATGGTTCTCGCCTTCCTCGTGTTCGTCTCCATACGCCTCGTCCAGTTCCGCGAAGGGGCGTTCGGACTCGCCGTCTGGTTGTTCCTGCTGGAGTTGGTTGGCGGTGTTGCGGTAATGGCCGGGGAAAATTATTTTGGCTTCCGCGAGTTTGACTCGCGGACGTTCGCGCTCTTGGCGGGGTTCGTCGGTCTGGTCTGGACTCTGCCGAACGCGCTGGTTCTCTACTCTCAGCGGGCCAAGTTCGCGGAACCGGAAACAAATAAGCCGGGCCTGTGACCCAGTTCCGTGTTTGCGGCGGCTATGTGTCGAACTACAGGCGACCGCCGGGCTGATTCACGGCCCATGCCTTGTAATGTCCGCCCAGGCGGTTGATGACTTCCTCCGGCGTCAGGCTTTCGTGAATGTAGACCACGATGGACGCGTCGCCGACACTGAGTGTCGAGCGGGTGTATGTCTCTCGGCCCGTGACGCCGGATGGCGCTTGAACAGACTCTGCGCCATCTGGCGTGGGAACACTCAAGCTGTCTTGATTGCCGCCGAAGTAGAGATAACTTTGCATGTGGCCTCCAAAACTCCCGCATTGTTGTTATGAGTCTGGCCACTTGAACCGTGGGCGGATTCTACGTCTGGCGGTTCGAGATGTGAAGAGAAAAAAGCAGCCGGGCTACCGTCCCGGCTATTGAGAGGTTTACATGCTTACTAAAGCTAACTCCAGATTGAGCGAGTGCAATTACTGCGCCGAAAATTACGGTGTTGAATGTAGGGCGTTTCGTTGGTTGGGTGTGTGGCATGTCCTGAAACGCCCCATAGGTTTTTGTGTCAGTCGCGGCCCGAAATGCCTCATAGGGAACGAACCAGCAAGTTCCCGACTCCGTTGACACAACATCCCCCTTATCTCAGCGACATAATGTCACGTCTCCCGCCGTCGTCCGAATCGAATGAGTGTCACTTTTCCTGTGGAAGCAGGGGGTTAGCGAAATGCTGGCGCTTGGCGCCCATTTTGCCGAGGCGATTGGCGTACATCCTACCTACTTTTTCGACCAACACTGTAGAAGGCAGTATCGAGTTGTTTCCACCAGAGGGCGCCAGGCTAAAGAGCACAATTGGAGCCCTCTATTGTCTTGGCGAGGCGTTAAACACGATAAGGAAAGCGTATGACAGAACAAGAACTCAAGGCGCTCATCGTCCAGCTATACACACAATTTCTCACAAGACTCAATGCGGAAGGGCAAGGTACCTTTGATGAGAATGAAATTGCAGTAGGCGCAGAAATGTTTGGGACACATTTGATTATGAATATGAGAGAAGCAGGTGGGCTGAATGAGCTGCTTTCACAAAGTCCTGAACAAATAAGGGAACATTTCAATGAACTGCAACCTCAGCAACCTCGCGCCAATCGAAGCCGTCAACGCTGGAACAAATAAAGCCGGGTCATCGCCCAGCTTCGTGTTTGCAGACGACGCCCGCGCATTGGCATCAAGCGCCTCCGTCTTTCGGGAAGTTGTCTACGACTTTCGGGAATTAGCCCTAGTGGCCCACGCGTCGAGAACGTCGACACCTCGAATTGTTGAACGCATAATGCGCGCAACTGGCGGTCTGAATACTGCTCATAACAACCGAAGACCGCCGACCGGGCCG
>Ga0190270_10000332_pt1 | contig 20066 bp, 21 predicted proteins | sample Popmic320T_FD_133748 | JGI IMG/M metagenome (GOLD analysis project Ga0190270, IMG submission 133748) | Populus adjacent soil microbial communities from riparian zone of Weber River, Utah, USA - 320 T | ecosystem: Environmental > Terrestrial > Soil > Riparian zone | place: USA: Utah | collected...
GCCGCGCGCCCGCTCTCACGGGCGCGCGCCTGCCGTTTTAGAAGAGCCAGATCAGCAGGAGAATGATGAGAATCAGGGCGATAACGCCGCCACCGATGTACATACGTCCTCCTCGTTCGGTTGCTGCGTTAACGACGAAGCCGCCGCTCCGGTTACGGCCTCAGTCGAGGAGCACGACGAGCTTCGCACCCGGCCCGCTCACCTGGCGCTCCCAGGCCTCGGACACCGCGGCGATGGGATACGTCTCGATCGGGAAGCCGACCTCGCCGCTCGCGGCGTGAGCGACGAGCGCCGCGTAGGCCGCTCGGCGATCCTCCGGGGGCACGACGAAGTTCGAATAGCCATAGATCTCGAGCTGCTTCCCACGGACGACGCCAGAGGCGAGCGTCGCGGCGGCACCCGCCGACTGTCCGATCTGGACGATGCGCGCGCCCGGGGCGGCCGCCTCCGTCGCGGCGACGAGCGGCTCGCCCCAGAGCGGGTCGATGACCACGGTCGGGCCGTCGCCGCCGGCGGCTTCCTTGAGCGCCCCGGCGAGGTCGGGCTCGTCGAGCCGGACGACCGCGTGGGCGCCGGCCTCCCGCGCTACCTCGAGCCCCTCGGGACGGCGGCCGGCCGCGACGATCCGCTCGGCTCCTTGGAGGCGCGCAGCCTGCACCGCCGCGAGGCCGACGGTGCCCGTTCCGCCGAGAACGAGGACTCGGTCCCCGGGACCGACCTTCGCGCGCCAGACAACGGGAAGCCAGCCCGCAACGCCGGCCGTCCCACAGGCCGCTGCGAGCTCGTCCGAAACCCCGTCGGGAAGCTCGAGCGCCTCCTCTTCCGCGACCGTCGCGAGCTCCGCAAGTGTCCCGTCCCGCCCGCGTCCACCGAGCCCGTCGTCCGAGATGTACACGCGGGCGCCCGGCCCGAGCCAGTCCGCCTCGACGATCGTCCCCACCCCTTCGGAGCCGGGGACGTACGGCGTCTTCGGAGGGCCCAGGTAGTGCTTGCCCGAGGCGAGGACGGCATCGATCGGGTTCAGCGGAACCGCGTGGATCCGAACGAGAACCCGTCCGGCGCCGCGCTCGGGCGGATCGGTTTCGGCGATCTCGGGGAGCCCGCCGATCTCGCGGATGAGCGCCGCCTTCACAGGCGGAGCCTAACCTCGCTGTCCGGCTAGCGTCGCGGCTGGCCGGGCCAGCCGCCTCGGCTGTCTCCGGTGCGCGAATCCACACCGTAGACGTAGGCGAGCGGACCCAGGAGACAAAGAAATGCGATGAGGAAAAGCTCGACCATGAGTTCACCGTGGCAGAGCAGTTCCATAAGAGCAAATCGAGTTATGATTCAAGTCGATCATGAAACCTGATGGATGGCTCGGGGTGGAACTGCGCCATCTGGCGGCGCTTCAGGCCGTCGCGCGCGAAGGCTCCTTCGGAGGTGCGGCGGTGGCGCTCGGGTACTCGCAGTCGGCCGTCAGCCAGCAGATCGCGGCGCTCGAGCGCATCGTCGGCGAGCGCCTCGTCGAGCGCCCCGGCGGCCCGCGCCCCGTCTCGCTCACGGATGCCGGCAAGCTCCTGCTCGGCCACGCGGAGGGCATCGTCGCGCGCCTCGAGGCGGCGCAGGCCGATCTCGTCGCCTACTCCGAAGGGTCGGCAGGCACGCTGCGAGTCGGTACGTACCAGAGTGTCGGCGCGCGGGTCCTCCCAAGCGTGATGCTCGAGTTCGCGGCAGCCTGGCCGCTCGTTTCCATCCAGCTCACGGAGTCCACTGACGACGCCGAGCTTTTGAGCCTTGTCGAGCGTGGCGAGCTGGATCTCTCCTTCGTGATGCTCCCGGTGGAGAACGGGCCGTTCGACACCCGCATGCTCATGGGCGACCCGTATGTGCTGCTCGTCCGTCCCGACTCTCCGCTCGCAGGCACGAAGAACCCGCCGAGCCTGAACGAGATTGCCGCCGTCCCACTGATCGGCTACCGCCAGTGCCGGAGCATCCACGCAGTCGAAGAGCGTTTCCGCGGCACCGGCCTCGAGCCACAGATCGTCTTCCGCTCCGACGACAACACGACCATCCAGGGCATGGTCGCCGCCGGTGTCGGCTCCGCCCTCGTCCCACGGCTGACCGTGGAAACCCGTGACGACAGCGTCCTCGCGCTGCCGGTCGACCCGCGCGTCCCGCCGCGCGAGATCGGCATCGCCTGGCACAAGGAGCGCTACCACGCGCCTGCCGCCCGCGCGTTCGTGGGAGTCGCGGACAGGGTCTGCAAAGCGCTCGAGGCCGAGCTCGAGGGCCGGCCGGCGCTGGTCGCTTAGGTCAGCGCGAAGAGGACGGCCAGACCGGCGACGAAGAGGATGAGCACCGCCGTGGCGAAGATCGCCCACACGTTGACGGGCGAGGCATTGTCCTCCTCCCACTTCGTCCGGCGCTCGGCCATGGGGAGAGCGTAGCGGGATCGCGTTTCAGGAACCGCGTGCGTGGCATGACCGTCTCACATGGCCTACGTCCAACCCCGGGGAACCTCACACGACCTTTCCGCTGCAACGCTGCGGCAGGGAACCCGGTTCGTCGCCATCGCGACCTATGCCGGCGCCGTCGCGGTTGCGTTCGTCCTGGTTTCGCCGGTGCTTCCGAGCCGCAGCTCCGAGGCTCCCGCGGTCGCCCCGACGGGCCCTGAGCCCGTGCTCTACACCGTTGCCCGCGGCGAGACCTATGCGGGCATCGCGTCGGCGCACGGCATCTCCCTCGCCCGGCTCTTCGCGCTGAATCCCGAGCTGACGCCCCTCACGGAGGCAGGCGGCAATCAGATCGTCGTCGGGCTCCGCTAGCCCGGAACGTTCTCGGGAACGAGCTCGTAGAGCTTGCCGTCGAGAGACACGGCGTAGAGCTCCCCGGCCGCGTCCTCGCCGAACGCGCTCAGCTGGTCGATCCTGCCGAAGTTTCGGACGTCACGAGCCTCGTCGCCCTCGAGAACGAAGCTCGACACCGTCCCGCTGCAGTAATCGCCGAAGACGTAGCGGCCGACGGCGTCCGGCACACGCTCGCCGCGGTAGACGTAGCCGCCGGTCACCGAACAGCCGTCGCCGTGGCTGTACTCGTAGACCGGCATGACGAGGCGCCCAGCAGGGTTCAGGTCCTTGTCCTCGTAGCCGTGCGTCCCCTCGTAGACGTCCCAGCCGTAGTTCTCGAGGCCCGGGCTCGAGGCCGGCGTGTGGTCGATCTCCTCCCACGCTCCCTGGCCCACGTCGCCGATCCAGAGGTCACCGGTCTCGCGGTCGAATGAGAAGCGCCAGGGGTTGCGGAGACCGTAGCCCTCGATCGTCCAGTCCTTTTCACGCACGTCCGGGTCGGCGTCGAGCGAAAGCAGCTTGCCCAGCTTCTCGTCCAGGTTCTGGGCCCGGTTCTCGGGATCGCCGCCAGAGCCGCCATCGCCCATGCCGACGTAGAGGCGGCCGTCCGGGCCGAACGCGAGCTGGCCGCCGTTGTGGTTCGCGTACGGCTGGTCGACGAAGAGAAGCTCGCGGCGCCTGACGGGGGCCGAGCCTCCGGCGTGGTACTCGACGACGCGCGTGTCCCCGTTCGTGTCCGTGTAGTCGACGTAGAAGAGCCCGGTCGACTCGTACTCCGGGTCGAATGCGAGCGAGAGCAGTCCCTGTTCGCCGCCGCTCACGACCTGGTCTTGCACGTCTAGGAACGGCTCGGAGAGGAGCTTGCCGTCCTCCAGCACGCGCACGACGCCCGGCTGTTCGACGATGTACAGTCGGTCGGGCTCGCTTGGCGTCGAGGCGATCCCGAGCGGCGAGTCGAGACCGTCCGCGACCTCCTTGAACGCGACGCCTCCACCAACCGAGGTCTCCGTGGCCTGCGACTCCGTGGCCCGCGGCTCGGTCTGCGCCTGCGTCTGGCCGTTCGTGTCCCCCCAGGAACACGCGGCCGCCGTCAGCGCGAACGCACAGAGGACGGCGCCGAGCCCCCGCATGGAGCTAGGAGCCGATCGCGGCCGACTCGAGGACGATGCGCTCGCGCGTGTAGGGAAGCGGCGTGGCCGGGTCGTCGCAGTCGATCTCGCGGGCAAGGCGATGGCCGTCGTAGGACGCCTCCGCAACGATCCTGGGCGCGACGCAGTCTCCGATCCGGTAGAGCGCGTCGATGCCTTCACCGCGCAACGCGTCCAGATCCTGTGCCAGCTCGAGGTAGAGCGACTCGTTGGAGAGCCGCTGCGTCGCGAGAACGATGGCGTCCGCCTCGAGCTCCACGGGCTCCCCGAACTCGTCCGTCCCGCGGATGAAGCCCTCGCCGATCTCGGCGGCGAGGAAGCCTGCGCGCTGGCGCACACCGACGTCATGGAGGTGCTGGCGGAGCATCGGCCCTTCTAGGGTCTCGTCCGTCACCGGTGCGATACGGTCGAGGCAGGTCGCCAGTTCCACGTCGTGGCCCTCGCCGGCGAGCTTCTCCGCGAGCCCGGCTGCCGTGAAGTAGCCCTCCGCGTCGTATACGACCACGCGTTTCCCGGGCACGGCCTTCCCCTCCAGCATGATCTGCTCGGGAGTGAGGATGTGCGCGAGCGACGCGTCGGCTCCCGGGATCGGCGCGTGCGTATAGGCGTTCAGCCCGTCGGTCGCCCACCGCGCGCCGGTGGCCACGACGACGAGCTCGGCGCCGTACTCGCGGATGTCCTTCGCAGTGAGCTCCGTGCCGAGGATCACCTCGACGTTCTTGAGCTTCTCGAGCTGGACGGCCCGCCAGTTCAGGAAGCGCGCCCATTCGCCGAGCCCGGGCAGGCGTGGGATCCACCACATGACACCGCCGATCTCGGGCGCCGCGTCGACGAGATGCACCCTGCGGAAACCGCGCTTCCCGAGGACGATCGCGCACTCCATGCCCGCCGGCCCGGCTCCGACGACGAGCACGTCGTTGTCCGCGTTCGCAGCGGGCTCGAACTTCTCCGGATGCCAACCGCGGCGGTATTCCTCGCCGGCGGTGGCGTTCTGGGTGCAGCCGATGTGGTTGCCCCACTCGGCCTTCATGATGCAGACGTTGCACCCGATGCACTCGCGGATCTCACCGTAGCGCCCCTCCTCGATCTTCTTCGGAAGGAAGGGGTCGGAAATGGACGGGCGGGCTGCGCCGATGAGGTCCCACGCGCCGCTCCTCACGATCTCGGCCATACGGTCCGGGTTCGTCAGGCGCCCGACGCCGACGATCGGCTTCGCGGTCACCTCGCGCACCCGGCCGGTCCACTCCAGCTGGTAGCCCTCGGGGAAGAAGCGGGAGGCGCCGGAATCCTTCGACCAGTCGGTGATCGAGCCGACGTTCACGTCCCAGAGGTCGACGAGGTGATCGGCGAGGACCACGAAACCCGTGCCTTCCTCGAGCTCGACTCCGGCCGGTCCGAGCGCCTCGACGCAGAAGCGAACGGCGATCGCGCAGTCGTCTCCCACCGCCACGCGGACCTCCTCCAGCGTCTCGATCCAGAAGCGCGCGCGGTTCTCGAGCGAGCCGCCGTAGGCGTCGGTGCGCTTGTTGTAGAAGGGCGAGAGGAACTGCAGCGGCAGATAGCTATGGCCACCGTAGACGTAGACGATGTCGAAGCCCGCGTCCCGGGAGAGCTTCGCCGCGCGCACCCAGTCCTCGCGGATCCGCCTGATGTCACCGGGCTCCATCGCCTTCGGGACGACGAAGGGGTGGTAGTCGCTCGCCAGCTGCGACGGTCCCATGGACGGGCGGCGCGATTCGCGGCCGTCCGCGTGCACGCCGCCGTGGGTGAGCTCGATGCCGGCGAGCGAGCCATGCTTGTGGGCCTCGTCGCACATGAGCGAGAGGTTGCGCAGGTCGTCCTCGTCCCAGACCCGGGTCGAGACGACGGGCCAGTAGTCGGTGTCGCTCGAGATCAGCGCCTCTTCGGTGTTCACCGCCGCCCAACCGCCCTCCGCCTTCATGCCGCGGAAGCGCGCCTGCGAGCCTGGCTTCTCCGCGCCGAAGCCCGTGCAGTGCGGCACCTGGTAGAAGCGGTTCCGCAGGGTCTTCGGCCCGATCCGGACGGGCTCGAAGAGGATGTCGTGCTTGGGGTCGCGAGTCATACTCTGCAGATCATCCCCGGGGTCGGACAACCGATTCAAGCGAGAAGGGAGCGGGAGCATGTTCAAGGATCCGAGCAGGCATGAGGGCCACGACCGGCTTTCGGAGGGAAAAGAGGGTCACGAGCAACGACCGCACGGCGAGCTCGAGGCCGAGGAGGAGATTCTCGCCGAGCTCAACGCCACGCCTGAGGAAGAGGGCGACGAAGCTCAGTCCTGAAAAAGACGGAGCCCGAACCAGGTTCCGTTGCCGGTGTCGAAGTCGAAGTACTTCGTGCGCTCGACGCGGATGTCGCCTCCGTCGTGGAGCTTGCCGAGGATCGAGCCCTTGTGCAGGCGCACGTGGTGATAGTGGCCCGGTGAGACGGAGACCGCACGCTTGTGCACTTCGTCGCGGTGCCACTCCGGCGGCACGTCAGGGGTCGCGAACAGGATGAGGTTGCCGTACTCGCCCTTGACGAGCTCGACGTCGTAATAGCTCAGGAGCCCGGCCTCCCCGTAGTGGCCCATCCGCTCGATCAGCTCGTCCTCGAGGGAGAACAGGACGCCGTGGTCGACGTCGTCGCGTGGGCTGCCGAAGAAGCCGACGGCGGTGAGGTTCTCGGTCTCGAGAAGCCGCCGCGTGTCCGGGATCACGATCAGGTGCCGGTGCCCCTCGTCGTCGTACTCCCGGATGATGTGGCTGCCCGGGTCGATGTCGATCCACTGAAGGGCGCGCTCGCGCTCGTGGAGGAGCATGTGCCGCATCACGTCGACCTCGCGGATTGTGTAGGCGGCGTCCGTGAAGGGCTTGTCCGAAAGGACTTCGTCCGCCCCGAGGACCGCGGAGTACTCCATCAACGGAAGATACTAGAGGCGCCCCGCAGCGATGATGCGCTGGAGAAACTCCTGCGTGCGCGGGTTTGAAGGGGAGCGAAAGATCTGCTCCGGCGGTCCTTCCTCGAGCAGCACGCCCTGGTCGAGGAAGCAAACGCGGTTCGCGATGTCGGCGGCAAAGCCCATCTCGTGCGTGGCGATCACCATCGTCATACCGCCCTCGGCGAGCTCGCGGATGACGCTCAGCACCTCGGCGACGAGCTCCGGGTCGAGCGCGCTCGTGACCTCGTCGAGGAGCATGAGCTGCGGCTGCATCGCCAGCGCGCGCACGATCGCGACGCGCTGCTGCTGGCCGCCCGAAAGGCGGTCCGGATAGTCGGCGCGCCGGTCCTCGAGTCCGAAGCGCCGCAGCAGCTCGACGCCTTGCGCGTCGGCCTGCGTGCGGTCGAGGCCGAGCGCCTTGCGCGGCCCGAGGGTCACGTTCTCGAGCACGGTCATGTGCGGGAAGAGGTTGAAGGACTGGAAGACGATCCCGATCCCGCGGCGGATCTCGTTGACGTCGACCCCGGGCGCGGTCACCTCCCGGCCGACCACGAAGATCTTCCCCACGTCGATCGGCTCGATCAGGTTGATGCAGCGCAAGAGCGTGGACTTCCCCGAGCCCGATGCGCCGATGAGACACACGACCTCGTGCTCGGCGACAGAGAGATCGATCCCCTTGAGCACCTCGCGCTTGTCGAACGACTTGTGCACGTCCTGCAGGACGAGGCACGGGGAAGCGTTCATGGCGCGATACCGGCCGCAAGGCGCCGGCGACGACTGCGCTCGTTGAGCCAGTCCGTCAGCCGCGCCAGCGGGATCGTGAAGGCGACGAAGATCAGCGCAGCCGCGACGTAGGGGGTGAAGTTGAAGGTCGCAGAGGTGTCGATCTGCGCCTGGCGGAAGGCCTCGACTGGGCCGATGAGCGCGACGAGCGCCGTGTCCTTCTGCAGCCCGATGAAGTCGTTCAGGAGCGGCGGGACGACGCGGCGCACCGCCTGGGGGACGACGACGTAGCGAAGCGACTGCGCCCGGGTGAGCCCCAGGGAGCGGGCAGCGGCGTCCTGGCTCGGGTGCACAGACTCGATCCCCGCGCGATAAACCTCGGCGACGTAGGCGGAGTAGATGATGATGAGCGCCACCGTCGCCCAGACGAGCGCCGAGGTGGGGACGCCAGAGAGCCCGAGCGCGGGCACGCCGAAGCCGAGGATGAAGATGAGCAGGATCGTGGGGATTCCCCGGAAGAAGTCGGTGTAGACGATGGCGAGTGCACGGATCGGGAAGAAGACCGGGCCCGGGAGGCTGCGGATTACGGCGATCACCAGCGCGAACGCGAGGATGAACACCTCCGCCACGCAGAAGATCTTGATGTTGAGCCAGAAGGCGCGAAGGACCTCCGGGAACGCCTCGCGGAAGACCGTCGGGTTGAAAAACGCGGTCTTTACCTCCGGCCAGCCCGGCGAGTTCGTGATCACGAGGACAACCACCGTGAAGAAGACCACGGTGCTGACGAGCGCGATCGTGACGTTGCGCGCGTCCGCGCTCATTCCGCCCAGGATCCTCGACCGGCGGTCGCCTTCCATGATGCTAGAACTCTGGCGTTACTGGAGGACGGGGGCGCTGGCCTTGTCCGAAAGCCAGGTCTGCTGGATCTGGGAAAGCTCCCCGGAATCCTTCAGGTGGGCGAGAGCTTCGTTCACGCACTCGGTCAACGGGCTGTCCTTCGCGAGCACCATGCCGAAGTACTCCTGGGAGCCGATCGTCGGGAACTGGCCCACGATCTTCCCGTTCGGCACCTGGACCGCCGTGATGAAGAACGCGGTCGGCAGGTCGACGACGAGGCCGTCGATCTGCTTCGCCTTCAGCGCGGCCACGCCGGCGTCGAGCGTGTCGTAGACCTGCGGCTGCTGGCTCGGCTGAATGTTCTCCGTGATGTAGTCGTAGCTCGTCGTCCCGACCGGTGCACCGAGCTTCGCGTCCTTAAGGTCGGCCAGCGAGGTCGCGTTGGCGATCTTCGAGTCGTCCAGCGCCACGACCGACTGGTTCACGTCGTAGTACGAGTCGCTGAAGTCGACCGCCTCGGCCCGCCTCGGCGCGTAGGAGATCTGGTTGATGTCGAAGTCGAAGTCCTTCGGGCCCGGCTTGAAGGAGTTGTTGAACGGGACGACCGTCCACTCGACCTCGGCCTTCGTGAACCCCATCTCCTTCGCGACCGCGTAGGCGACGGCGCTCTCGAAGCCCTTGCCGCTCTCGGGATCGGAGATCTTCCACTGGCCCTGCGGCGAGCCGCCGAACCACGGCGGGTAGGCGGGGTTGTCCGTGCCGATCGTGAGCTTGCCGTCATTGACAAACTGCAGCTGGTCCTTCGCGCAGGGATTGGTCGCGACCGTCTCGCCGCCGGTGGCCGCCGGCACGGTCGGCGCGCTCTCCTCGGAGCCGCAGCCCGCCGAGACGAACGCGAGCGCCAGAACGAGCAGAACGAGGGGAAGTCGGAGCTGCACCGAGCTAGCGAAGCTACCACATCCACACGGGCACTACTTCACTTGCAATAGCGCCCCGGTTCGTCGTGGAAGCGAGTCGGGCATAGACGTCGTGCCAACCGAAAGGAGCCCCCTGATGAACCTCGGACTGCGCGCCCTGCTTCTGATCGCCGCCGTCATTCTCTTCGTGTTCGCGGCGCTCAGCGACTCGAACTTCGGCGACCTCCTGGCGTGGGGCCTCGCGTGTCTTGCGGGCGCACTCCTCGTCGGCGAGACGGGCTTCGCCCGCATCGGAGGCAGACGCTAGGGCCGCGTGCGACTCCTTCGCCCTGTGATGCTCTACGCCGGCACCTGAAAGCTCTGCCGGTGGGCGGCGCGGAGCGTCGCCAGGCTCGACCGACACGCAGAGTTGGCGCTGCTTCCACTGGACGACGAGGAGGCCAGCCGTCTGCTCGCAGGCGTCCCCGAGGATGCCCGGTTCAAATCCTGGTGGCTCGTTCTCCGTGACGGGACTCCGATTGCGGGTGACGCCGGGGGCGGCGTTGTGCTCCTGACCGAAGTCCGGCTGACGCGGCCGGTGGGACGTGCGCTCCGAGCACTCCACGCGTCTCCGCTCATCGATGCGCTGGGCAAGTTCGTGGCCCGTCACCGCTTGCGCCTCGGGCACTTCGTTCCGGACGGCGACGCGCCACGCCGCTACCCATGAATGGGCCGTGCAGGGATCGAACCTGCGACCTTGGGATTAAGAGTCCCCTGCTCTACCAGCTGAGCTAACGGCCCAATCCTGACGCGCGCAGCGCGGCAGGCAGAGCATTGTAGCGAGGGGTTCTCGGCGTCAGACCCGCTCGAGGCGCCAGTTGACGTACCAGACGATGGTCTTACCCGTCATGACGCCGCGGGCGATGAGCGGTGCGCCGGCTAGGAGGATCTTGAAAGGCATGGGTCAACTAGATTCGCGGTCGGCATGCAAATCCTTTCCGTTGTCGGCAACCGTCCGCAGTTCATAAAGTCCGCTCCCCTCTCGCTCGCGTTGCGAAACCGAACGGACGAGGTAGTCCTGCACACGGGCCAGCACTACGACCCTGAGCTCTCGCAGGTTTTCTTCGACGAGCTCGGCCTCGAGCCGCCCAAGCACCGCCTGGAGGCAGGCTCCGGGAGCCACGCGGAGCAGACGGCGCGCATGCTGCCCGGGATCGAGGCCGCCGTCATCGAGGAGAAGCCCGGCCTCGTGCTCGTCTATGGAGATACGAACTCCACACTCGCCGGGGCGCTCGCCGCGTCGAAGCTCCGGCTTCCGGTCGCCCATGTGGAGGCCGGCCTCCGCTCCTTCGACCGCACGATGCCGGAGGAGCTCAACCGCGTCCTGGTCGACCGCGTGTCGAGCCTCCTCTTCGCGCCCTCCGAGACCGCCGTCGGGAACCTGAAGGACGAGGGGATCACGGAAGGCGTCCACGAAGTCGGAGACGTCATGCTCGACGCGAACCTCCGCCTCGCCCCCATCGCGCGCGAGCGGTCGAAGGCGCTCGAGCTCGTCGGAGTGGAAGCCGGGGCCTACGCACTGGTGACCGTGCACCGCGAGGCGAACACAATGGAGCCCGCGCTCGGCCGGATCGTCGAGGCGCTCAACGCGCTCGAGGAGCCCGTGGTCTTCCCGCTCCACCCTCGAACCGCCGGTGCGATCGAGAGTCAGGGGCTCCGGCTCGCGGGCCACGTCCACCCACGGCCGCCGGCGGGGTACCTGGACTTCGCAGCGCTGGCATCCCAGGCGCGCGTCGTCCTCACCGACTCCGGCGGCGTCCAGAAGGAGGCCTACTGGTACGAGGTACCGTGCGTGACGCTGAGGGAGAACACCGAGTGGGTCGAGACCGTCGACGTCGGCTGGAACCGCCTCGTGGGCACCGATCCCGGCGCGATCGTCGCCGCCGCACGCGAGGCTGTACGCGGGCCCGAGCATCCGCCCCTTTACGGGGACGGCCGCGCGGCCGATTTGATCGCTGACGTGATTTGTACGATGGAACACGCGTGGTGAAGCCAGAAGTCGCCATCGTCGGCGCGGGCTATGTCGGCCTACCCCTTGGCCGCTGCTTCGCGGAGGCAGGCATCCCTGTGGTTCTCGTCGACATCGACGCCGAGCGCGTCGAGGCGATCAACCGCGGCGAAAGCCACGTCGAGGACGTGCCCTCGGAAACGCTCCGGACGCTCCTTGAGGCTGGGACGCTCTCGGCGACCACGAACTACGACGCCGTCCGTGACGCCGACGCGATCGTCGTTGCGCTGCCGACGCCGCTCTCGGCGAACCGCGAGCCCGACCTCACGATCGTCATGAGCGCCGCGCGGGAGGTCGGCAGACGACTGCGGACGGGCCACCTCGTCTCGCTCGAATCCACCACGTACCCGGGGACGACGCGGGAGGAAGTGCTGCCGATTCTCGCCGGCAGCGGTCTCGAGGTGGGCAAGGACTTCTATCTTGCCTTCTCGCCGGAGCGGATCGACCCCGGCCGCGAGGACTGGACGGTCAAGACGACTCCGAAGGTCGTGGGCGGCGTCACGCCCGCGTGCACCGAGCAGGCGGTCGCCTTCTACAAGCGCGCGATCGACACCGTCGTCAGCGTGTCCTCGCCGGAGGCGGCGGAGCTGACGAAGCTCCTGGAGAACATCTTCCGCTCGGTCAACATCGCGCTCGTCAACGAGCTCGCGCAGCTCTGCGACCGGATGCACGTGGACGTTTGGGAGGTCGTCGAGGCGGCCGCGACGAAGCCGTTCGGCTTCATGAGCTTCAAGCCGGGACCCGGCTTGGGCGGCCACTGTCTGCCGGTCGACCCGTTCTACCTCGCCTGGAAGGCTCGCGAGTTCGACTTCTACACCGAGTTCATCGAGCTGGCCGGCAAGGTCAACGAGAACATGCCGTACTTCTGCTTGGAGAAGATCACGCGGGCGCTGAACTCCGACGAGAAGTCCGTCAAGGGGAGCCACGTCCACCTGGTCGGCGTCTCCTACAAGGCCGATGTCGGCGACCTCCGCGAGTCGCCTGCCCTGAAGCTCGTCGAGCTCCTGCGCGACGAGGGCGCCGAGGTCTCCTACCACGACCCGCACGTGTCCGAGCTCCCCGACCACGGACTCACCTCGGTCGACCTCGACGGCTCCGTCGGCAAGGCAGACTGCGTCGCGATCGTCACCGCGCACGCGGGGATCGACTACGCGAAGCTCGCCGAGAAGGCCCAGCTCGTGGTCGACTTCCGCAACGCCACGGGCAAGAACGGCTCCGCGAACGGACGCGTGTGGAAACTTTGAGACTGGCCGCGGTTGGGCTCGGCTACTGGGGCCCGAACCTCGCGCGGAACCTGGACGAGCTCGACGGCGCCGCGCTCACCTGGATCTGCGACCGGGACGAGGCGCGGCTCGAGCGATACGGCTCGCGCTTCCCGGAGGCCCGCAAGACGACGAGCTACGAGGACCTCCTCGCCGACTCCGAGCTCGACGCTGTGGCCATCGCGACCCCCGTCGTCACGCACTTCGAGCTCGCGCGCGAGGCGCTCCTCGCCGGCAAGCACGTCTTCGTCGAAAAACCTCTCGCCCTCTCGTCGGCGCTCGGCGAGCAGCTGGTCGCCCTGGCCGAAGAGCGGGCGCTCGCGCTCATGCCAGGGCACCTGCTCCTCTACCACCCGGGGGTGGCGAAGCTGAAGGGCCTCGTCGATTCGGAGGAGCTCGGCCGCCTGCTCTACGTCTACGGGAACCGCCAGAATCTCGGGCAGATCCGCAAGGACGAGAACGCCCTCTGGAGCCTGGGCGCTCACGACCTCTCCGTGATCCTTCACCTCGTCGGCGAGGAGCCGGTCGAGGCGTGGGCGCGCGGCGAGTCGTTCCTGAACCCGGGCGTCGAGGATGTCGTCTTCTGCTATCTCCGCTTTCCCTCCGGAGTCGTCGCGCACATGCATCTCTCCTGGCTCGACCCGCACAAGATGCGGCGAATGACCGTGGTCGGCGACAGGAAGATGGCGGTCTTCGACGACATGGAGCCCGAGCGCAAGGTGACGGTTTACGACAAAGGGCCGCAGCAGTCGGCCGAGACGTGGGGCGAGTGGCAAACCCGCTCCGGCGACATCTCGATCCCCAAGGTCGCAAACGACGAGCCGCTCCGCCTCGAATGCGAGCACTTCCTCACGCTCCTGCGCGGCGAAGGCGACCGGATCGCCGCTGCACGCGAAGGCCTGGCGGTCGTCCGTGCGCTCGAGCAGCTGCAGAGCTCCCTCGAGCGGGAACGCGTGTGAACCGGATCGCCGAGACCGCAGTCGTTTACCCGGGCGTCGACCTCGGCGAGGACGTCGTCATCGGCGATTACGCCGTGGTGGGCAAGCAGCCCGTCCTCGGAAAGCGTTCGACGGCTTCGCGCGCCGATCTGCCGCCCCTCGTGGTCGGTGACGGAAGCGCCATCCTCGCGGGCGCGGTCGTCTTCGCGGGGACGACGCTCGGCGCTGGAGTCATCGTCGGCGATCAGGCCTGTGTGCGCGAACGGTGCGAGCTCGGAGACGAGGTCGTGATCGGGCGCGGCTCCCACGTCGAGAACGACACGTCGATCGGCGCCCGCACGCGCGTTCAGGCCAACGCGTACGTCACGGCCTACTCCACGCTGGAGGAGGACGTCTTCATCGCTCCCTGCGTCGTCACGACGAACGACAACTACATGGGACGCACCGAGAAGCGTCATGCACTTCGGCGTGGCCCGACCGTTCGCCGTGGAGCAAGGATCGGGAGCGGCGCCGTCCTACTCCCGGGCGTGGAGATCGGCGAGGAGGCGTTCGTCGGCGCCGGCGCGATCGTCCTCCACGACGTGCCTGCGCGGGCGGTGGTCGTCGGGAATCCGGCGCGGACGATCCGCGACGTGCCCGACGACGAGCTCCTCAGCTGACGATCAGTTGAAGTTGAACGCGCCGGTCGAGCCGGGGACGAGCCCGGTCGAGGACGGCGGCGCGAGTCGAGCGCGGTAGGTCCCCGAGACGGCGTTGAAGTGGGCGTGCCATTTGCCGTCGGACTTGACGACGGCGCTACCGACGTTCTTCCAGGTGCCGTCGTTGCGCTTGCGGTCGACGTGCACCGTCTGGCCGGCAAGCGAGAGGGGGCGCACCGAGCCCTTGAGGCCGTCGTTCGCGGGCTGCGTGGCGGAGAAGACGATCTTCGGCGAGACCTTCACGGCGACCGGAGAAGAGTTCGCAGCCGAGGAATGGAGCCGGTAGGAAGTCGCGCGGCACGGCCTGTCGATCGCGTGGAAGTGGGCCACGTCGTCCTTCGTCATGGACATGTCGGTCCAGGACGAAGCGCCGCTCCGCCTGCGCTGGAGAGTGACACCCGATGCCTCCCTCGCCAGAACGTTGACCCGAAGGCGGGCGCTGCAGACGGTCTTCGTCTTCGTCGGCGTCGCGTCGAGCACGCCGAAGTCGAAGCGGCTGGACCGAAGGCCGAGCGCGTCGGTACGGATCCACTCGGGCCCAGGACCACCGTCCGGGTCCGTGAACGTGTGCGACCACCCAGGCCGGGTCAGCCGCACCGCCGCCACGCGGCCCGACTTTCGCTCGGTGACGATGGCGTCGGCAGGAGTCTTGGCGGCACCGAACCGGTTCTGAAGTGCTCGCGGCGAGAGCACCACCGTCCAGTTGCGGTTCGGGTTCGACCCATTTAGGTCGAATCGATCCCGCTTCGAGATCAGGTACGGCTCCTGCGTGAACCACGTGTCTCCGGAGGCGGCCGTTCTCCCGCCGTTGGAGGAGGAGAAGTACGCGCTGATCACGTCGCCGCCGTACTTCAGGACTTCGCCCGCGGTCGCCTTGACCGCGGTGGTGGAGCCTGGATCCTCGCCGCTGCCGTAGTCGAGGCCGCCGTACACCTGGTCATTCGTGTCGTCGTAGATGTCGTACCAGCTCGCTCGCGCCGCACGCACCGCATAACCGCGCGCCGCTACGGCCTGCGCCTTGAGCGCCTCGAGCGGCCAGCTCGACGGCATCTCCCGCGGGACGACGGAGTAGAGGTAGCTCTGCAGCCCGACGACGTTGACGACGGCGAGTTTGCCGCCGCGGTTGTAGATCTTCAGGTCACCCCGATAGCGAAGTCCGTTGATCTTCAGGAAGCCCTCGCCCGGCTTGGCGATGGCGGGGTCGCCGAACTTCCCCTTGCCGACCACGCGCACTTTGCCGTCGCTCGTCGGCACAACCTTCCAGTCCATGAGCCCGTCCAGCGTTTTGGCGCCGACCTTGAAGTCCTGGGACGACCGGAGCGTCACGGAGGAACGGCCCGCGGTCAGCAGCACGCGGATCTTCCGCTGGCTCGTCGTGCCGACGTTGGTCCCGTCGTAGTAGAAGCCGAGGATCTGCTTGTAGTCCTTGCCGTCGTTTGCGCGCCCCAGGGCTCCGTACTGGCTCAGGCCGACGCCGTGGCCCCAGCCGTGGCCCTTGAAGACGAACACGGGGGACGCAGCGGCACTCGCAGCGGAGGCGAGCGCGACCAGAATGGCAACCGGAAGGGCGAATCGGCGCATCGAGCTTTCCAGGGACCCCTTCGGCAGGAACGTAGCCGGATCTCGTTAGGAAAGCATGAATTACGCGTCGCGGCGGGCGTACTGCTCTTCGGGCGAGGGCGTGTCCGTCCTTGACCTGATCGGCTCCCACCAGTCGCGCCTCGACCGGTACCACTCCACGGTCTCGGCGAGGCCGTCCTCGAGTGTCCGCGTCGCCTTCCAGCCGAGCGCACGGACAGCGTCGTCGTCCTCCCCGACCCGGTAGACCTCACCAGGCGCTCCTTCGCGGAGGACGAGCTCGACCGCGGCGCTGTGATCGTCCGCGTGCACCCACCTGCCGGACAGCGTCTCCGGTGGTGAGCCCTCGCCGTCGAGCGCGCGCACGATCGCCGCGGCGGGCTCGGCCGCCGGGTGCTGAAACGGGCCGTACACGCGGACGCCGCGCGTGACGGAGGCGCTGAGGCCGTTCTCCTCGACGTAGGCCTGCACCTGAAGGTCGGCGCCGGCCTTCGAGGCAGCGGGCGCAGTCGCCGGCCGGTCGGCCTCGGAGGTCGAGACCTGGACGTAGCGGATCCCGGCGACGCGGGCGAACTCGAGGAGGACGTGCGTGCCGTAGACGTCCGTGACGATGAAGCCGCCCGACGCGAGGCCGGACGCGGCGAGGTTCGTCTCGGCAGCGAAGTTGACGATCGCCTGGCAGCCGTCGGCCGCTCCCGTCGCGGTGACCGCGTCCGCCACGTCGCCCTGCACGAACTCGTGGGGGACGCCTTCGAGCCGCGCGAGGCTCCCGAAATCCGTCAGGCGGTCGAGCACGACGGCCTCGTCCCCGGCCGCCACGAGGCGCTTCACGAAGTCGCTGCCGAGAAAGCCGGCGCCGCCTGGCACGAGGACTCGCACGCCGCGACCCTAGCCCATCAGGAGACGCGCGCATTCGATGTGGTCGGCGAGCGGCCGGCCACCTTCGAAGCCCCACGCGAGCGCGTGGGCGATTCCCCAGCTGCGCACACGTTCGCGGTCGAGGCCGAGCCGGTCGCTGTAGAAGTCGAGGCGGCGGCGGATCCGCCCGGCGGCGTCCGGGTCGCGCGCAAGGTCGTCTCGCCTGTCCCGGAGCAGCGAGGCGACGTCGAACGCCCGCTCGCCGACGAGCGGCTTAGGGTCGATCGCGAGCCAGCCGCGGGCCGAGCGAAGGACGTTCCCTCCGTGCAGATCCTGGTGCAGAAGCACGGCGTCCTCCGGCGCCGCTGCGGCCCGCAGGAACTCGACCGCCTTGTCGAGAAGGGCCGGCTCGAACGGGCGGCCTGCCGCCTCCCAGTTCACATGAAGGCTCCCGGCCCAGCGCGCGGCATCCTCCCCGAGCGACCGGAACTCGCCGGCCGGCCGCGCCCGCCAGAGCTCCGCGAGAACTCCTGCGGCGATCTCGTTCGCCTCGTCCTCCTCGACCTCCCACAGCGCCGTTCCCGGAAGGCAGCGCTCGATGAGCAGGGCCCGCCGCTCGTCGTCGCGCGCAAGAAGACGCGCGGCGCCGGCCCCATCCCAGCACGCGAGGGCGTCGGGCTCCTGCTCGCTCTCCGGCTCCGGGAAGTTGAACTTGAGCACCGCCGCAGAGCCGTCCTCGCAACGCGCGGGCACGACGAGGGCGATGTGCGCAGGCTCGAAGGGCGTCTCGAGCTCGAGCGACCACTCCTCCACGAGCTCGGCCACGAGCCGTGGCAGGAGCTCGAGCCACTCCGCGCCGCCCGGCTCACCCCGCCACCAGTCGAGGCCCGGAGGGACGGCGAAGGGCAGGCGGTCTATTCGCCGACCGCGGCCCGGAAGGCCTGCTCGGCGTCGTGGCCGAAGACCGCGAAGACGACCCGCTCCAGGTTCTCCGGCTCGAAGGCGCGCGCCTCCGTCACCATCAGCTCCGCACACTGCCCGATCGGGAAGCCGCCGACTCCGGTGCCGAACGCCGGCATCGCCAGCGAGCGGGAGCCCAGCTCGTCCGCGACCTCGAGGGTGCGCCTCGTCGCCTGGGAGATGAGCTCGGCCGAGGTCTGCAGATCCTGGCCCATGACCGCAGCGTGGACGACGTGCTTGGCGCGGAGGCTTCCGGCGCCGGTGGCAACCGCCTGGCCAAGGGCGATCGGCGCCTGCGCGACAGCCTCCTGCTCGATCTCAGATCCGCCCGCACGTTTGATCGCCCCGGCCACGCCCGCACCCATCCAGAGCTCGTTGTTCGCGGCGTTCGCGACCGCATCCACGTCGAGCTCGGTGATGTCGCCCTCGACGACCTCCAGCTCCATGCGCGAAACCCTAGCGCCCGCTACTCGCCGCCGGATGCGGGTCGGGGCGCCGAAGCGGCGACGGCTTCACGCGGAAGACCCGGGCGACATTCGTGGGGAGCCACCAGTTCCAGCGCCCGAAGAGTTTCATCGCACTCGGGACGAGGAGCGCGCGGACGATGGTCACGTCGATCAGGATCGCGGCGGCGAGCCCGAAGCCGAACTGCTGCAGGCCGACGATCGAGCCGGCGACGAAGCCCATGAACGCGGCGAACATGACGAGACCGGCGGCGGTCACGATCCGGCCGGTCTTCGCAAGCCCGGCCGAGACGGCCTCTTCGTTCGTGTGCCCGTCGTCCCACTCCTCGCGCATGCGGCTGACGAGGAAGACCTCGTAGTCCATGGAGAGCCCGAAGACCATGGCGAAGACGAAGACCGGGATCCAGCCTTCGATCTGGTCGAAGCTGATGAGCCCGACAGCCCCGGCGCCGCCCCACTTGAAGAACATGACGAGCAGCCCGTACGCGGCGCCGATCGAGAGCAGGTTCAGGATGATCGCCTTCAGCGGCAGGATCACCGAGCGGAACGCGCGCAGGAGCAGGATGTACGTCAGGAGCAGCACGCCGACGACGAGCCAGGGGAACGCTCCGTACGTGAGGTCGAGGAAGTCGACTCCGCTCGGCGGGCCTCCGCCCGCGAAGACGCTCACGCCGTCCGGGAAGCGCGCCGACGGGACGATTTCGTCGCGCAGGCGGTCGACGAAGTGGAGGGCAGGCGGAGAGCCGTACTCGCTCGTCCCGATCACGTCCATGTGGAAGTAGCGGCCGCTCGGGTCGACGTACTGCGGCCCCTCTCCGAATCGCACGGCCGCCACCTCCGGATCGGCGCGGAGACCCTGCTCGAGCTCGCCGATCGCGGCGCGCACGCCGGTCGAGTCGACGCCTCCTGCGCGGCCGGTGTCCCCGACGATCGCCGTCGGGGCGAGCGCGCCCTCGCCGACGGCGTCCGAGATCACGTTCAGACCCTCGACACCTTCGAGATTCTGCGGGATCCCCTTGTTCGAACCCGGCCCGACTTCCAGCCACAGAACCGGCAATGCGAGGAGGAGCAGAAAAGCCGTCGTCGCGGCGGCCACCGCCCGCGCGTGCCGCATGACCCCGCGGGAGAGACGCCACCAGAAGTTGAACTCCGAATCCCTGCTCACGAGGACGCGCTTCGGCACGATGCGCACCCGGTCGAGCCCGTTCACGCAAAAGTAGACGAGCACCGGTAGGAGCGTCAGCGCGCAGGCGACGGAGACAAGCGGGATCACGAGCCCGCCGATCCCGAAGCCCCGCATGAAGGGGAGCGGCATGAAGAGCATCAGCGCGAGGCCGATCCCGACCGCCGAGCCGCTGAAGACGACCGCGCGCCCCGCGGTCTCCATCGTGCGAACGATGGCGTCCTCCTTCGCTTTCCCCGACCGGAGCTCCTCGCGGTAGCGGTAGACGATCAGGAGCGAGTAGTCGATCGCAATGCCGAGCCCGATGAGCATGACCAGGTTCTGCAGGTACGTCGTCAGCTCCATCACGTGGGCGAAGAGCCAGATGATCGCGAGCGTCGTCGGGATCGCGGCCGCGGCGAAGATGAGCGGCAGCAGGAAGGCGAGCGTCCCGAAGACGAAGGCGAGGATCAGCGCCGCGATCGGGATGGCGATGAAGAGCTCGCCGACCTGAAGGTCGTGCGAGAAGACCGGGTCGAGGTCGTGCTCGATGGCGGCCTGCCCGGAGACGTAGACCGTCGCGCCCGGAATCTCGCCGGCGGCGGCGCGCATGTCGTCCGTGTAGCCCTTCGCGTCGGCCGGCTCCAGGTTGGAGACGATGGTGGCGCTGACCACGGAGTCGGAGACGGCCTGGACGCCGGCGAGCTGGCC
>Ga0190270_10000333_pt1 | contig 20029 bp, 19 predicted proteins | sample Popmic320T_FD_133748 | JGI IMG/M metagenome (GOLD analysis project Ga0190270, IMG submission 133748) | Populus adjacent soil microbial communities from riparian zone of Weber River, Utah, USA - 320 T | ecosystem: Environmental > Terrestrial > Soil > Riparian zone | place: USA: Utah | collected...
GTGGCCCCCGAAGCGGCCGTCATCTCTTGCGGGGCCGACAACAGGTACGGCCACCCGGCGCGGCAGACGCTCGATCGGCTGCGGAAAGCCGGCGTGAAAATTTACCGCACCGACCTGAATGGCGAGATCGCGATCGTCGCGGACGGTAATAAGTTTGAGATTCACCCCGCCAGGCAGCCGATTCAGGTCGCGCTTGAGCGTGGTGGTTGGTGGTTAGTGGTTGGTGGTCGGCGGTTGGTGATTGGTTCGCGGCCTTTCTGGACCAACTACCAACCACTAACCACCAACCACCACTCCTAATATGTCGAACACCAGCGAACCAATCAAAGCTTTCGTCGACCGGATCGAATCTGGTTTGGCGGTGATCCTGCTCAGCGACGGCAGCGGCGTTCAATTCGACCTGCCGCTCGAATATCTGCCGCCAGGGACCGAAGCCGGCGACCACCTGCTAATCACTTTTCAACTCGATCCTGAAAGCCGGGAGGAGACGCTTCGAAGCGTCTCCGAATTGAAAAGGCGATTGGCCAAAGACGGCGATCCTCAACAAACCGAGTTCAAGTTATGAATGATTCGATCAGATACAAAGACGCAGGCGTCGACATTGACGCGGCGAACCGGGCGACCGAGCAGATCAAGAAGCTGGCGCGCTCGACGTTCAACGAGAACGTCTTTTCCGAAATAGGCGGCTTCGGCGGTATGTTCAACGGCATTTTCCCCGACACACGCGAGCCGGTTCTGGTATCGAGCTGCGACGGGGTCGGCACGAAGCTGAAAGTGGCGTTCGCCACGGGCGTCCACAACACGGTCAGTCACGACCTCGTGGCGCACTGCGTCAACGACATCCTTGTTCAGGGCGCCAGGCCGCTCTTCTTCCTCGATTACATAGCGACGGGCAAGCTCGATCCCGACGTCGTCTCCCAAATTGTCGACGGGCTGGCGACCGGCTGCCGCGAGAGCAATTGCGCGCTGCTCGGGGGCGAGACGGCCGAGATGCCAGGACTTTACTCCAACGGCGAATACGACCTTGCCGGCTTCATAGTCGGCGTGGTCGACCGCCACAGGATCATCAACGGCGCGCGCATCACGGAGGGCGACGTCGTGGTCGGATTGCCGTCGGCGGGCCTGCACACCAACGGGTACAGCCTGGCGCGCAAGCTGTTCTTCGACGCCGCCGGATATAAACTCGACCAGAACCTGCCCGAACTCGGCTGCACCGTGGCCGAAGAGTTGCTGAAGCCTCATAAAAGCTATCTGCCAGCTCTCGAGCGGCTGATCGAGCACGAAGGCGTGATCAAGGGACTGGCTCACATCACCGGCGGCGGACTGGTCGAAAACATCCCGCGCATCCTGCCCGCCAACGTCGACGTTGCGCTCAAAGAAGGGAGTTGGCCCGTCCTGCCGGTCTTCGACCTGCTGCAGAAGATGGGCGACGTGCCGCGCGAAGACATGCTGCGCACGTTCAACCTGGGCATAGGCATGGTCGTCATCGCCGGCCCCAAGTCCATGCAATTCCTCGAAGACAAGTTCAGTTGCGCCCGCCAGGAGTTTTACGTCATCGGCGAGGTCGTCAATGGGAGCCGGAAGGTGCGGTTCGTTTGAGTCGATGCGGTTGAAGGTGTTCAATAGCTGCGGGAGATTTTTATGATGGATTGGACTCTATGTGATGCGGTGGAGCGAGATGTTGAGAAAGTCAGCGGCGCATGGGTTTTTCGCGGTACGCGCGTCCCCGTGACTGCGCTGTTTGAGAACCTCGAGGGCGGGGCCAGCATTGATGATTTTCTATCCTGGTTTCCGGGCATCACCAGAGAACAGGTAGTAGCCGTCCTCGAATACGCGATCAAAAGCCTTAAAGAAGATCGCTTGGCTGCATAATCTATGAAGCTTTTATTCGACCAGGGGACTCCAGTTCCACTACGGCGATATTTGCTCAATCACGTTGCCGCAGACGGTTTATGAGAAAGGCTGGAACGACATTAGTAATGGAGAATTGCTAAGGCTTGCGGAATCCGAAGAGTTTGACGTTCTTATTACCACAGATCAAAACCTCCGCTATCAGCAAAATCTATCTGGGAGGAAAGTAGCTATTGTTGTGTTGATGACAACGAACTGGCCTCGGATCAGGAGACATGTAGCAATGGTCACTCAAATCATAGACGGCCTGCAACCCGATACTTACGTAGAAATTCCAATTCCTTAAACCGAATGCTGGAGCCGTGGTCAAATCCATCCACCGAAACGAGAATCGCGAATGAAAAGACCATTTCTTTACCGCCCATTCACTCTGTTGTGCGCATGCGCGCTGCTGTTTCCTTCTCCCGCTTTCGCGCGGCGCCAATCATCGCCGAAGAAGTTCGAACTGACCGTTGACAGTATTATGCGCGGCCCCGACCTGGTCGGGTACGAGCCGACCCGCGTCTACTGGTCGCAGGACAGCCGGCGCGTCTATTTCCGGTGGAAGCGCGCGGGCGAGGCCCGATTGAAAGAGCCTGACCTGTACGTCGTCAACCGCGACGGCGGCGGTCTGCGCAAGCTTACGGAAGAAGAAGCGAAAGGCGCCGCCCCGCCCGCGGGCGATCTGTCGAAGGACAAGACGATGACCGTCTTCGCCGAAGAGGGCGACATCTTCATTTACGACCAGGTGAAGAACGAGCGCCGCCAGATCACCAGTACGGTCGAAGGCGAAAACAGCCCGCGATTCACGAAAGACCAGAAACATATCGTCTTCACCCGGCAGAACAATCTTTACCGGATGGCGCTAGACGGCGCAGGCATGACGCAACTCACGGACATCCGCACAGGCGCCGCGCCTGCCGAAATCCCGCCCCCCCAACGCGGGGTTGGAGGCGGAGGCGGCCAACGGCGGCAGGGCGCCGCCGGCGATCAGACGTCGCAGCAGCGCGGCAATGAGAGCCAGGAATACGTCAAGAAGGAAGAGCGCGAATTGATAGAGGCCGTCCGCGAGCGCGCGCAGAACCGCGATGAGCAGGAGGCCAAGCGCAAACAGCGCGAGAAGCGCAAACCATTCACGCCGCCCGCCGGTCAATCTGTCGCCGGACTGCAGCTATCACCCGACGGAAAATGCGTCATCGCTTCGGTCGTCCGGCCGCCTTCCGGAACTAAGAACTCCGTCGTGCCGAACTACGTCACTGAGTCGGCCTACACTGAAGATATTCCCAGCCGTAACAAGGTTGGCGACGAGCAGAGCCGCACTCGACTGGCGATTATTTCTGTCGAGACCGGCGACGTGAACTGGGTCGATCACGGCCAGAAGCAGCCGCAGTCCAACCGGCGACAGACCCAGCCGCAAGATTCGTCGCGGCAGGCTTCGGAGGAACAGGGCGCGACGCAGCGGGCGCAGGAGCGCGAACGCGACGTGCAGATTCTCAACCCGCAATGGTCGGAGGACGGCAAAAACGCCGTCGCGTTTGCGCGATCCGCCGACAACAAGGATCGCTGGACGCTGTTGATCGACCCGCCCACCGGCAAGACGAAAGTTCTTGATCATCAACACGACGACGCATGGGTTGGCGGCCCCGGCTCGTTCACGCTCGGATGGCTCGGCGACGACAAGACCGTCTATTTTCAATCCGAGCGCGACGGGTGGTCGCACCTCTACACGGCCTCAATTGACGGGGGCGAGCCGAAGCAGCTTACCTCAGGCAAGTTTGAAGTCTCAGACATGCGGATTTCGGAGGACAAGACGAAGTTCTATTTCACTTCCAGCGAGGGCGACCTGGGCCAACGCCACTTGTATTCAATGCCCGTGACCGGCGGCCCGCGCGTCCGCATCACCACGATGCCCGGGAACAATCAAGCGACTGTCTCGCCGGATGAAACGACTCTCGCGATAGTGCGGTCGTACAGCAACCGCCCGCCCGAGCTTTACATCGGCCCGAACAAGCCCAACGCCACGGCCGGCGAGATCAAACAGGCCACGACTTCGCCTACTGACGAATTCTTCGCTTACAACTGGATCGACCCGCCGATCGTCACTTTCAAGGCCCGCGACGGCGTCGAGGTCCCGGCTCGCCTCTACAAGCCCCCGAAATGGCAGAAAGGCGGCCCCGCCGTGCTGTTTGTTCATGGCGCGGGTTATTTGCAGAACGTCCACAAATGGTGGAGCAGCTATTACCGCGAATACATGTTCCATCACCTGCTGATGGAACGCGGCTTCATGGTGATGGACGTCGATTACCGGGCCTCGGCGGGCTACGGGCGCGATTGGCGCACGTCGATCTACCGGCACATGGGCGGGAAGGATTTGAGCGACCACGTGGACGCCGTGAAATATCTGGTGGCCGAGCACGGCGTTGACCCGAAGCGCGTGGGCTTATACGGCGGCAGCTATGGCGGCTTCATCACGCTGATGGCCATGTTCACCGAACCAGCCGTCTTCGCCGCCGGGGCCGCGCTGCGCCCCGTCACCGATTGGGCGCATTACAACCACGGCTACACGTCGAACATCCTCAACACGCCGCAAAGCGACGCCGAAGCCTACAAGCGAAGTTCGCCGATCTATTTCGCGGAAGGGTTGAAAGGCGCGCTGCTGATCTGCCACGGCATGGTCGACGTAAACGTCCATTTCCAGGACACGGTGAGGCTGGTCCAGCGACTGATCGAATTGAGGAAGGAGAATTGGGAACTGGCCGCCTATCCGGTCGAAGATCATGGCTTCGAGCGCGCCGCGAGTTGGGCCGACGAATACAAGCGGATTTTGAAGCTGTTTGAAACAAATCTGCGAGCAAAATGAATAGGACTCATAGGAGTTATACGACCAACGGGACTTATAAACCTTGTACGTCCTATAAGTCCTATAAATCCTATAGGTCCTATAAGTCCTATGAAAAAAATCGGCATACTGATTTCAGGCCGTGGGTCGAACATGCTGGCGCTGATCCGGGCGGTCGCCGATGGACGCATCCCCGGCGCTGAGGTCGCAATCGTCATCAGTAACGTCGAGAAGGCCGCAGGGCTTGAAAGGGCGCGAGAACACGGCGTCAAGGCCGTCGCGCTCGATCACCGGGGGAAGACGCGCGAAGAACACGACCGGGCGATGGCAGCCGAATTGCGCGCATGCGAAGTCGATCTGGTCTGTCTGGCCGGTTATATGCGACTGCTCTCGCCCTGGTTCACGCGCGAATTCGAGGGGGGTATTCTGAACATCCACCCTTCGCTGCTTCCGGCTTTTCCGGGGCTCAACGCGCAGCGACAGGCGATTGAATACGGGGTGAAATTTTCGGGCTGCACCGTCCACCTGGTCGACGAAGAATTGGACCACGGCCCGATTGTCAAACAGGCCGCCGTGCCCGTGCGGCCAGGCGATACCGAAGAAACGCTCTCGGCCAGAATTCTGGCTGAGGAGCACAGAATATACGCGGAGGCGGTGGCGCTGATGCTGAGCGGCCGATTTAGGATCGAAGGGCGGCGAGTGATCGAATGGTAAAAAGCTTGGGTTTCTATCACTCTCACCATATTTCGTATGGCGCATGCCATATGAAATATGGGATATGAAATCTGAAATGGATTAACTTTGGCGTCGTTCCCCACCGACCCTAAACTAAAAAGGAAGGGAGAGACCAACGTGGGAGAAAAGGGGTTATATCTGGTAACTGGAGGCGCGGGATTCATCGGCTCGCACATAGCCGAGGCCCTGGTCAAACGTGGCGACCGCGTGCGGGTGTTGGATAACCTAATTACCGGGCGGCGTGAGAATCTATCGCCGGTCGCCGACAGGATCGAATTCATCGAGGGGGACATCCGCGATTACGCCGCGACGCTGCGGGCAGCCGAAGGCGCGAGCGTAATATTTCATCAGGCCGCAGTGCCTTCGGTGCCGCGCTCCGTGGCCGAGCCTGCCCTCAATCACGACATCAACGTCAACGGGACGTTTAATGTTTTAATGGCCGCGCGCGAAGCCCGCGCTCGCCGCGTCGTTTACGCCGCTTCCAGTTCGGCCTACGGCGACACCGAGACGCTGCCGAAACAGGAGGAGATGTCGCCCAGCCCTCTCTCGCCTTACGCGGCGGCGAAACTCTTCGGCGAATATTATTGTCGGGTCTTCACGCGGGTCTACAATCTCGAGACCGTTTCAATCCGCTATTTCAACGTCTTCGGGCCGCGCCAGGACCCGTCTTCGCCGTATTCCGGCGTGATCTCGAAATTCATCACGACCCTGCTCGACGGCGAATCGCCGGTGATTTACGGCGACGGCGAGCAGTCGCGCGATTTCACGTACGTCTCGAACGTGGTCGAAGCGAACCTGCTCGCGGCCGAATCCGTAGAAGCGGCCGGCCATGTCTTCAACCTGGGGATAGGCGAAAGGGTCACGCTCAATCAATTGCTCGCCGAATTGCAAAAGATCATCGGCTCGAATCTTCCCGCCCGCTACGAGGAGGCGCGCACCGGCGACGTCCGCCATTCGCTCGCCGCCATCTCGCGGGCCAGAGACCTGATCGGCTACTGCCCTCTGGTCGGATTGGCCGAAGGTTTGAGACGCACGGTCGAGTGGTACCGGGATAATCAGTGAGATTGCGGATTGCGGATTGCGGATTGCGGATTGAAGAAATTCTACGATTACGATCTCCGCATTTTGCGATTCAGGGCGCCGATTGAGGCTCAAAAAATCTGCATTCCGCATTCTGTATTCTGCATTCCGCATTCCGCATTCCGCAATCGCATGCGCTACATTCTGATCCCAGTTAAAGACCTCACGCGCGCGAAGCAGCGCCTCGGTCTATTGATGACGCAGGAGGAGCGGACCCGCCTGGCGTGGGCCATGCTCGAAAACACTTTCGCCGCGGCGGCCGGGGCGCGTAAGGTCGACCGAGTCGCAGTGGTCACGCTCTACGCGCCCGCCATCGAACTAGCCCGGAAATACGGGATGGAGTTGATCGCCGAGACCGAGCAGATTTCAGAAAGCGCTTCAGTTGATTTCGGATCGAGGGAGGCGAAGAAACGCGGCGCGACCGCCGCCTTGCGACTGCCAATCGACCTGCCGCTCGTCACCGCTGGCGACATCGAGACAATCATTGAACATGACGGCGACGGGCCGTCGATTGTGGTCGTCCCCTCGCGCGACGGCACGGGAACGAACGCGATCCTGCGCCGCCCGCCCGACATCTTCCCTTCACACTTCGGCCCCGACAGTCTGGCCAAACATCTGGCGGAGGCCGCGGCGGCGAAGGCCGCTTGCAGGGTGATCGAACTCCAACGCGTCGCGCTCGACATTGACGATCCGGACGACGTGTCCGAATTTATCCGGCGCGGGGAGGGCGCGAGCGTCTATGAATTGCTCGCCGCGATGGGCGTTCCCGAACGGCTCGGCGTCAAATAACGGCGCAGGCTCTGGCTAGCGGAATCGAAATGCTGCATGATGTGCGCGCTCCAAAACCATCTTTCAAAGAAGGGGGTCCCTCCATATGAAAAACAGCGCGCCTTCACTTGCTTCTTCGACAGATAGCGGCACTCGTCTGTGCGAAGGAATGGAAATTATAGGCGAGGTGAAATTCACCGACGCGATGAGAGTGGAAACCAAAATCTCCGGCAAGATCTTCTCGGACTCCGGCAGTCTGGTGGTGGGCGAGAAAGGGCACATTCAGGCGACGATCGAGGCGGGGGTCGTTGAAATCTTCGGTACCGTCGAAGGAAGCGTCACGGCTAAACACAGGGTGCAGATTCGCGCGGGCGCGCGTGTCACCGGCGACATCCGCGCGCCGGAATTGAACGTCGAGTATGGGGCATTCTTCGAAGGGAAGTGTCATGTGACCGCCTGAACGACTTCCATCCGCTGCTTCGCCGATCTGCCGACGGCGACCTGGAAGATCGCGCTTTTGCCTTGCGCGTGCGGAGAGAAGAATTCGATCACATCGTCGTCATAAAAAGTCAGTCCCGATGCGCCAAACCCTTGGGCGTAAGCGGTCAGATACATCCTTCCGCCGATGATCCCCGCTTCCAGTTGCGCCGCGCGGTAACCACGATTGCCGAACCGCCCGAAGACGGCGTTCAGGTCTGCGATGAAGAATATTGTCGCGGCAGCTTCGGCAGGCAACGCCTGTTCCAATCCCAGGTAACCCGCCTCCCTGCGAAACTCGCCGGCTTTGATCATCTCAATCGCCATTCCGTCCTGATCGAGCGCATAAGCGCCCGGCCCCAATCCTTCAACGGCATGGACGATCATATAGATCTGGTTGAGATGCGACGCCGCAGGCGCCGCGTCAAGAAAATCCGCCGGAATCTCCCGCGTCGAACGATAGAGCAGAGTCGAAAACTCCTTGAAACTGAGGCTGCCGCTACGGTCGAACCGCCTCGTCGAGCCACGCTTCAAAATAACCGTTCCGAGCCCCTCGCGCGACATCTCGTCATTGCCGAAAGGTTCCAGCCTGATCAAGCTACCCCGCGGCTCCGTTTTTTTCACTTCCTGGATGGCGCCGCGCCACCGGCGGACTTCCTCTTCATCGAGGAGCGACGAGGCCGCGTGCATTTCTCGCATCGCCGGATAATCGATCTCGCTCGTCGAAAGCGGCTCTGTTTCCAGCGCCAGTCGTCCGATGTCGGCGGGCGGCTCTGGCGCAGGCGACGAGGTTCGACCTAGCGAAACCATCGAAAACGCGACTTCGCGGTCGGCGTCGAGGTCGAGGAAACGGTTGACATCTCCATCAACAAACCCCATCACAACGCGCGCCGGAAGATTCAACGCCGTGGCCGTCGCCAACAGGTTCGCGAGCATCGTGCCGTTGTCCCAGCCGAAGTGGCGATAGGTCCGCGCCTGATACTTCCATGCGTTGCGCCAGTATGTTCCCGCGCAGATGATCGTCACAGGCGCGCTCGTCACGCTCGGCTCTCCCGCAGTCGCCCGCGCGATCACGCCGCGATAATCGCCCCGCCGCAACCGCCGCAGCGAAAAATCATGCGCGCCGAAGTGATAGACGCCCGCTTCCAGATCAGGCAGATCGCCGCAGACCAGATATAACTCGATCTCATAGAGCGCGCCCGTACACGCCGCCGCGCGAAACATGATCTCGCCCCCCGGATTTTGTCTGATCTTAGTGACGCCGGCTGAGTAGTAGAGCGCTTGCGCCAGATCTTTCAGATCGGGGATCGCCTCGCCAGTAGTCTCGGCCTGTCTCGATATGGCTTCGAGGGCGGGCATGTCGAGCGGCGGAAGTTCGCGCGGCAACTCGATCCGGTCGAGCGTCGTGTAGATTTTGAAGGGCAGCGGCTTGTTGGGCCAATCGAGAAAATGGACTCTGTCGCGAACGCTCCGGAACGAATGTTTCGTCGCGTCGTGATAAGCCCAACCCGCAGCCGTCTCGTGATTGCGCCTTGTGGCGCCCATTTCACTCCTCCCACGCAATCAATAAATCGTCAGGTTATTTCAGCCACGAATGAACACGAATATTCACGAATAGTGGCAAGGGATCACACAGCGACTGGGGCATCAACAAAGAGATTCGTGAATATTCGCGTTCATTCGTGGCTGAAAATCTTTCGACTTGTGCAGCTCATCCTGTTTAAAGATCAACCCATCGAGCTGAAGCGCTCCGGCTTGACTTTGTAAAGCACGCGCTGCTCGCCTGGCTGGCGGAAGGGATAGACTTCCTTGTTCAGATATTTCTTCGCCAGCTTGTTGATGTGATCATCCGCCCCATCCTGGGTGCGTTCGGCGACCTGGCCGCGAACTTCCAGATAGCGGTACGGGTTGTCGGGGTCGACCAGCACCAACGCCACCCGCCCGTCGCGCTGCAGGTTTTTGTCCTTCTGGCGGCCGGCGGCCGTGTTGAACAGAACATGCTCTCCGTCGAAATCGATCCAGACCGGCGTGACCTGCGGCGAGCCGTCAGGCATCAAAGTGACCAGGCCGGCGAAAATTTTCTTGTCGAAAAGGTCTCGATACTTGTTGGGTATAACCTCTGCCATATTACTCTCCATATTTTTAATCATTCACAGCGCCAGCTCGGCCATCACGCGCAAAGTGTCGATGTCCGACGCGCCGCATATTAGCGTCGTAATTCCGCATTCTTTCCACGCCGAGAGCCTTTCGGCTATCCGCTCACGCGGCCCGCACAGCGCCACCTCGTCAACCAATTCATCGGGGACAGCCATCATCGCCTCCATCTTTTTGCCCGCCAGGTAAAGGTCCTGAATTTTGTTCGCGGCTTCTTCGTACCCGTAGCGACACGCGATGTTGAAGTAGAAATTCTTTTCACGCGCGCCCATTCCGCCGATGTAAAGCGCCAGGTGCGGTTTAATCATATTTCGGCAATTCGCCACATCATCGCCCATCCGGATCGTCACGGTCGGCGCCATATCGAACGAAGAGAGATTTTTTCCGCCCCCCGCTTCCGCAAGGCCCTCATCATGTTTCCAGTAGTCGGACTCGCCGGACGCCGCCCTATCCGCGACCAGCTTTCGCGCCCGATTCGCGCTGTGCTTCGCAAAGCCTTTGTCCAGCCATTCGCGGTAAACGTTCACGCGTAGTGGCGAGAAGAATATCGGCAGCCAGCCGTCGGCGATCTCGGCCGCCAGCGCGACGTTCTTCGGCCCGACGGCGGCGAGATAGATTGGTATGTTCGACCGTATCGGATGAATGATCAACTTGAGCGGCTTGCCCAACCCCGACCCCGACCTCGTCGGTATGTCGTAATGTTCGCCGTGATGCTCCAGCGGCTGTTCGCGCTCGAGGATTTTGCGGACGATCTCGACGTATTCGCGCGCACGCGTCACCGGTTTCCCGTAAGGGACGCCGTGCCATCCCTCGACCACCTGCGGCCCCGAAGCGCCGATGCCGAGCAGCATACGACCGCCGGTCAGCAGATCGAGCGTCGCCGCCGTCATCGCCGTCACAGCGGGCGCGCGCGCCGTCATCTGCATAATCGCAGTGCCGACGTTGATCTTTTCAGTCTTCGCAGCAAGCCACGTGAGCGTGGTCACCGCGTCCGATCCGTAAGCCTCCGCCGTCCAGACCGAATGGAAACCCAGACGATCGGCCTCACGCGCCAGCGCGACGTTGTCTTCGGGGTTCGCGCCCCAGTAACCGAGGTTCAATCCGAGCCGCATATTTCCTCCTCAAGCACGGCAGGTTTGACCCGCCAATGACTTCCTTAAAGCCCGATTCGATTGTGAAAACATCTGCGGTTAAAAAGAGCCGCAGCGCAAAGGTTTAAAGTGTCGCGCTGATCTCTGCGAGTCGTTGCATATAGTATTCGGGCGATATGCTCCTCTGAATGATTCTGTTATCCCACAGCCAGTCAATCACTGCGAGTTTGTCCGTGGCGCCTTTTTGTTTTTCTTCCCACTGCGCTTCGCGCGCAAGGCAGGCGACATAGAACAAGTACATCATCCGATCAGCCTGAAACCGGATAGCCACGCTAGCGAAATTCGCATCTCGATGTTGATTAGAGTCGAACATCCCACGCAACGCTTCGACCAGAAACAGTCCCTGGTTTCTTATCCATTTAAGGCTCTCCCACTCTAACTCACCGAATAATGCGGCGAGTTTTGCGCAGGCCCCCTCGTGCAGTTTATGTCGCTGTATGTCGCGCACCGATTGCGCGAGCAGCGTGTTGTGTGCGCCTTCCCATGCCTCGAAAATCACGCTGTCGCGCAGCAACCGCGGCAAGACCGAGAAATTCTCCATCGCCCCGTTACCGCCTAGAATTTCAATCCCGCGGCGAATAACATCCGTCGCCGAAATCGAAGATCGGTATTTGTTCAAATTGACCGCCAGACGGAAGAACTGTTTGCCAGCCTCGTCGGCTCTGCCCGCTTCGATCTCGTCGCGCAGATGGGCCAGATAGAGACTGCCTGAAGTGATCGCCATTGTCACCACTCGCATCTCGGCCAGCGTTTCCTGCGTGAGCGGAAAGTCTTTGATCGCCGAGCCGAAGGCCCGCCGATGTTGAGCGTACGTCCAGGCGATGTGGTAAGCCCGCCGCCCCGCCCCGGCCGATCCCACGGCGTTGTAAAGCCTCGACGTGTTGATAACGAAATCCATCGCGTGCTGAAATCCGCGACCGGGTTCGCCGATCTGATAGGCGATTGCGTCCTTGAAATCCACTTCGGCCGTGGCCAGCGATTTCGTGCCGAGCTTGTCTTTAAGGCGGCGAATGTAAATCCCGTTCGGCGAGCCGTCGTCCAAACGTCGCGGAAGGAGGAATAGCCCCAAACCTTTCGTGCCGGCAATCGTTTTCTCGGGCGATTTCTCGGGCGCCCCTTCAGGCCGCGCCGTGATCAGCGCCAGGTCGGCGGTGACGTTCGAGCAAAACCACTTCTCGCCGTTGATCAGCCATTTGTTCTCCCTGGCGTCAAGGAGGGTCGCGGCGCAGGCGTTCGCGCCCACATCCGACCCGCCCTGAATTTCTGTCAGAAACTGCGCGCCGTGAAAGCGCGTCGCGTAATTCGGATCGAGCAACCGCGGCAGATATTTCTTTTTCAACTCTTCGCCGCCGGCGTACTGTAAGGTTTTGATCACGCCCGCCGTGCAGGCCAGCGGACAGTTGTGCCCCGCCTCGCCGTTGTACGACGACAGGTAAAACAGCGCGAGGGCGAGCAGATTGTTTTCGGGCTCGGCGTAAACGCTCATCGCGCCCGAACCGTAAATGCATCGCCCGGCCAGATGATGGTCGGCCGAGTGGGCCACGTCCTCGGTTCGACCGCCTGTGGCCGAATAACGATCGAGCCGTGGCAGGTTTTCCGCCAGGTTCGCGCGCCTGACCGCCGGGTCAACGATCATTGCGGCTTCGTCGCCGAACTTTGACAGCCTCTCGGCATGAGCGCGCAAACGATCAGCGCCCCAGTAAAATTCCAGGACGCTTCGTAAGTGGAGATCGGTCTCGTAAAAATTGACCGCCTGCGCGCGCTCCCATTCGGCCAAATCAGCGCGGCCTCGCGCGACCGGGTCGGTTTGCGCCGCTCGCCCCAATTCTTTCGACGGTGTGCTCATATGCCCTCACTTCGCTAAACGGACGTTGCCCGGAAAGCCGCGAAAGTTCCCTTTCAAGACCTCCACGCCATCCTGGTTGGCGCAGCTAACCGCGCAGAAAAATTGCCGCTTCTCTTCGTCCTTCTCCATGACCGTAACCACACATGTGACGGTGTCGCCGACGTAGACCGGTTTCAGGTATTGAAACGTCATTTCAGTCGCAAGAAAACCCAGCATCCCGCCGATGTGCGTGGCCATGCTCGCCGTCAATAATCCTGGAATATTGCGCCGCTTGAACCAACTTTCGCCCGCGAACATTTCATCCTGATGGTACGGATTTAAATCGCCAGTCACGCCGATGAAGAGCGACACGTCGCCTTCGGTGAATGTGCGACGGTAACTAAACATTTGCCCGACCTGCAAAGATTCGAAGGCTTCGCGGAGCTGTTGTTTGAATTGCTGTGTCGCGTCCGGCATCTTCATTTCCCATTCTTGAACGGTGTTCGATTCCGCGCCCGCTTCGCTGTAGCGCTTCGAAAACATCCGCCACAGACAGTGACAGTCAAGTCGAACGCCTCTTCAAAATCTGCGCGCCTTCTCCAAGACCTTCTTCGCCGCCGAGAGATGGACTTGATCGATCATCTTGCCGTCGAGCCTGATCACGCCGAGCCCTTCGGCCTGCGCCGCCTCCATTGCCGCGATCACCCGTTCGGCTTCGGCGATCTGTTCGGCGGTGGGGGCGAAGACTTCGTTGATGGTCTCGATGTGTGATGGATGGATGGCCGTTTTGCCGTCGTAGCCCAGATTTCGCGCAGCCTGGCACATACGCCGCAGGCCTTCAAGATCGTCAATCGCGAAATGCGGCGAATCGTAGGCCGCGACCCCGGCGGCGCGCGCGGCCAGCAGGACGTGCGAACGCGCGAACAGCACTTCGGTCTCGTCCTCGCTCAGAACGCAACCTAGATCGCGTGACAGATCGGCCGCTCCGAACATCAACCCGGCGACCAGTTCATTCGATTCAGCGACGTCGCGGCTGGCGAAGACCCCGCGCGGCGTTTCGATCAGGCATAGCAGCTTGCGCGACTGCCCGCCTATCGGCTGGTGATACCTGCTCTGCAGGACCGGGGCGACTGTGGTCAAGTCTTCGACGCTTTCGCACTTCGGGATGACCAGGCCGGGGGCGCCGACAGCGACGACCGCCCGCGCGTCCTCCAATCCCCATTCTGTTGTAAGCGCGTTGATGCGGACAAATATCTCCTTGCCGCCGAAATCAATTTCATTAAGCGTGCGAACGACCGTCGCGCGAGCTTCGAGCTTCTGATTCGGCGCAACGCCGTCTTCAAGGTCGAGTATCAATCCGTCAACCGCCGAATCGCGCGCCTTCAAAATCATCCGTTCTGAAATTCCTGGGACGTAGAGCAGACTCCTCATCATCGTTATTTCCCGCATCACACTCCATTCACCGGTCTCTTCGGGATCAGCACGCGGCGGCGAAAGACCAACACCGCCTCGCCGCGCTGGTTGCGCGCGCGTGTTTCGACATATACGACGCCGCGGTCGGGTTTGCTCTCCGATTCGCGTTTTTCGAGCACTTCGGTCTCGGCGTAGATCGTGTCGCCGTGAAAGGTCGGCGCCAGGTGCCTGATGTATTCGTATTCCAGATTTGCGACGCACTTCCCGCTCACGTCCGCCACCGACATCCCGACCGCCAGGCTGAAAATGAACGTCCCATTGACCAGGCGACGACCGTGCTGCGTGCCCGCGGCGTAATGCTCGTCAATGTGCAGCGGGTTCTGGTTCATCGTCATCAGGCTGAACCATGTGTCGTCGTGCTCGGTGATGGTGCGTCCGGGCCAATGTTTGTAAACATCGCCGACGCTGAATTCCTCGAAGTATCTTCCGTAACTCATTTCTATCTCTCGTCCACAAGACAAACGAAGGACCACGAAGATTATAAGAGCCTCTGTGAATCTTCGTGTGACTTCGTGGATTATTTAACCGGATATTTCTCGACCAATCGTCTTGCGATAACCAGTCGCTGCAACTCATTCGTTCCGCCGCCGATTACGAGCAGCGGCGCGTCGCGGTAATAACGCTCGACGTTCAGGTCTTTCGAGTAGCCCGCGCCGCCGTGGACGCGCAGCGCCTGCCAGGCCACTTCTTGCGCGGTCTCGGTTGCGAATAGCTTCGCCATTCCGACTTCCAGGTCGCAACGTTCTCCTCGATCCTTCTTCTCGGCCGCCGAATAAGTCAACAACCTCGCGGCTTCGATCTTAGTGCCCATCTCGGCCAGCATGATCTGGATCGTCTGGTGCTCGCAAATCGGCTTGTTGAAGGTGTGGCGCTGCTGGGCGTAGCGAACAGCGTCTTCGAAAGCCGCCCGCGCCAATCCGACGCCTCGCGCCGCAACGTTGATGCGCTCGCTTTCCAGCCCCGTCATGATCTGCTTGAAGCCCTCGTTTTCATGCCCGCCGATCAGGTTCCTCGCAGGGACGAAGAGGTTGTCGAAATAGAGCTCGCAGGTCTCGACGCCGCGATAACCGAGCTTGTCGATGTCGCGGACGACTTTGAAGGCGCCGTCGTCGTTCGCGCCCTTCTCGATGATGAACGCGGAGATGCCTTTGTGCGGCGGATCGGCTTTCGGGTCAGTCTTGGCCGCGAGCGCGAACGTGTCGCCGTATCGCCCGTTGGTGATCCACATCTTCGAACCGTTGATCAGATAGCCCCCCTCCACGCGGGTCGCCACGGTGCTGATTCGCTGCACATCGGTGCCGGCGTCGGCTTCGGAGAGCGCCAATCCGCCGCGGCGTTCCCCGCTGGCCAGCCCCGGCAAGTATTCGCGCTTCTGCTCTTCGGTCCCGAAGCGGTTGATGATGTCGCAGATCACAGAGTGCGTGCCGATCGGCCCGACCACGCTCATCCACCCGCGCGACAGCTCTTCGATGATCATCGCGAATGTGGCGTAACTCAAGCCCAATCCGCCGTATTCTTCGGGCACGTTGCAGCCGAAGAGCCCCATCTCTTTCATCTCCTCGACGACCTGGTGCGGGTATTCGTCGCGGCGCTCAAGCTCCCTGGCCACGGGAATGACCTTGCGTTCGACGAACTGGCGGATGCCGGCGACGATCTGTTGTTGAACTTTGTCGGGAGTAAACATCGATTGATCCTCAGAAAACCCACGTAGTAACAACTTATGGTGTTTGAGAATTAAATACAACCATGAGTGTAGGGGCGGGTTTTCCCCGCCCTGGTTTGTGCCCCGAGCGATAAGGGCGGGGAAAACCCGCCCCTACGTTGGATTGCGTGGCGCATTCAATTTTCGAAGACCATGATTCATTACTACTTGGCATGCTTTCATCATTTCAGGGCGTCGGACATGAAACCTCCTCAGTCGAAATTCTCAGGGCGCGTCCGCAATGTCGCCCTCGGCGCCGCCCTCAGCGTTGAAGGATCGCGCCTCATCCGTATGCGCCCGCTGAACCAGCGTTCGAGCGTAATCACCCAGGAGGTCACGAAATAGTAAATCGGGAAGGCGAGCGAGGCCCATACGAAGGGCTTCGGATTATCGAAGGCGTCTGCGACGATCAGCGCCAGAAGGACGCCCCAGACCGCGCAAAGCAGATTGGTCAGACGGCTCAATCGCCCGCCGCGCGACGTGTAGAGGTAGAGCGAGGGCACGAAGGTCAGGAACGCAAGCGTGATGATCAGCGTGAGCGTTAGCCAGACGGGCGGCCGCAGCCAGTAAAGATAGATCGCCACGACGTTCCAGTACGACGGGAAGCCCACGAAAAAATGCCCTCCGGCGTGGGCGGATCGGGCGCCCTCCGCAGCCCCGGCGTCGGAAATCTTCGCATCGGATTGGGAAAAGCCGTAGACGCTGGCCAGCAGGGGGGCGAGCAAACACCAATTCAGATCGGCAGGCAATATCCCCGAGCGCCAGATGAAGAGCAGCGGCAGCGATGTGTAGGTCTGAAAATCGATGATGTCGTCAAGGCGGCCCCCGTCGAATCGCGGCAATACCTCTTTCACGCGCGCGCGCCGCGCCAGCCACCCGTCGGTCGAATCGATGAATGTCGCGACAATCATCAGCGCGATGGCGCGCCGGAACGATTCGGCATCGCCGCGCACGATGAAAACGGCCATCCCCGCCGCGGCGACGAGGCCGAGCGCGGTGTAACAATGGGCTAACCAGGCTGTGAGCTTACGCGTGACCATCATTTTCGAACGTGCGGCGATCCGAATCCGATGACAAGCTCGCAGTCTACACTCTCGACACTAAGGGGCACAAAGATCAAAGGGTCAAAGTTGAGCCGCCGCCCCTTGTTTTCTTCAATAGTAGAGATACTTGCGCCAGGCGGCGTCAGTGCGGCCGAGGTAGCGCATGATCTGGCGGTTGACGTGCATGCTGAATGATTGCGGGCGTTTGACCAGCTTCATTCCGACTTCTTCGGGCGTGGCGTTTCCCTTGCGGTTGTTGCAGCGTTTGCAGCAGGCGACGAGGTTGTCCCAGTTCGAGCTGCCCCCGCGCGATTTCGGGATGACGTGGTCGAGCGTCAGTTCCGACGGGTTGAAGACCTTGCCGCAATACTGGCATGTGTAATGGTCGCGCAGCAGGATGTTTTTGCGCGAGAGGCTCTTGCGCTCGAACGGAATGTGGACGTATTCGGTCAGACGGATGACCGAAGGCGCCGGTATCTTGGCGCGCGCCGAATGCAGTTCGGATTCGTGGCGCTCCTCGGCGCGCGCGACGCCCTTCAGGATCAGGACGATCGCCCGCCGCATCGTACAGACGTTGATCGGCTCAAAAGTCGAGTTCAGGACGAGTACTCTGCCATTCATCGCGACACCTCATTAAAAGCGTATGCGCCGACGCCTCCGGCCGGCGCATACGATTGATCCTTGCGCGCTTGCGAAATTTGATTGGTTGTCGATGGTGTGTACGGCGCGAGCGCTAACGTCAGGCCACGATTGAGCCTGATGAACTGAAGGAAAACTTGGGAATGGATAGTAGAGCTAAATGACCGCCTCGAGAAGATCGCACCTCACGAAAACTGTTGATGTCGCCGATCAAACTCCCTCAATTGTCAACGGCCGGGCTGTTTGCCGCCGGCGCCGCGCCGGAAGAGATTGAAACGACGCGCGAATTATATCACAGGACGCAATATCTGGTAGTTAAACCGGGATTAAAAAGGAATGTCAAAAATAGACAGGATTTACAGGATTTTTCAGGATTTTGCGTATCGGGTCGAATCCTGAAAAATCCTGTAAATCCTGTCTATTTTCCGAAGGGGCTACGCTTCCATTTTGATAAGAGCCCTGCGAAGCGCGAGTTGGTTTTCGAAGAGCAGTCCTAGGCCGCGGATTACGGCGCGCTGCGGGCTTTCGGTCAACCGCACGGAGAGGTCGGTTTCTCTCGACAGCCGCTCGTCGAAGCCGGCCAGCAGCGACGCGCCTCCGGCCAGGATCATCCCCCGGTCGTAAATGTCCCCGGAGGCTTCGGGCGGCAGAGCCTCGAGCGCGTCCTGGACCGCGCGGACGATGCGGTTGACGACCGTTTCGATGGCGTCGTGGATCTCGAGGCTGTTGACGATGGCCATTTCGGGGTTGCCGGCGATGGCGCTGCGGCCCTTGACCATGGTGGTGTTCTCCTGGTCGAGCGGGACGGCGCAACCGAGTTCGATCTTGACGCGCTCGGCGGTGCGCGGGCCGACCAGCAGGCTGTGATTCTGTTTGATCATGTCGATCAGCGCGACATCCATGTCGTTGCCGCCGAGGCGCAGCGTGCGGGTGAAGATCAGGTGGTTGTGAACCATCGCGGCGATGGTGGTCGTGCCCGCGCCGACGTCGACGACGAGCGTCGCGCGCTGGTCGTCGGGGTCGATGCCGGCGCCGAGGATCGCCACATAACCTTTGTTGACGAAGTGGACGTTGGCGACGCTGGCCTCTTTGGCCGCGTAGCGCAGCGCGTAGCGTTCGATGTCGCTGGCGTCAGCGGCGATCGAGATCAGCACTCGCCGCGACAGCGAGCGCCCGTCGCGGGCCTTGCGGATATAAAATTCGAGCAGTTTGCCAGCGAAGGTCGAGTCGGCCACGACGCCGTCCTGCAGCGGGCTGATGATCTGTATGTCCTCAGAAGCGCGCCCTTCGAGTTCGAGCGCCTCCAGGCCGACGGCCACGACCTCGCTCGACGGAGAGTCGTAAGCCAGCAGTGAAGGCTCATTGACCACGATGCCTCGCCCGCGCGCGAAGACCCGCGTGCGCGAAGTTCCGAGGTCGACACCAAGGTCGTCAGTCATCAGATTGAAAATCGAGGGCAGCTTCATAAGTTTATGGTTTGATCGTCTCACGTAATATTTCCAGCGTCAGGATAAATTAGATCACCAGGGTCGTCATATATGTTAAGCAGCCGTAAGTCGCTTCAGCAAGTGGTCAAACGCTGAATTCATTCATGGCTCTAGCCAGAGTCAGCACATTAACCGTTCTGGCGCCTCCGTCGAGCAGGGCTCGGGCGATCTCATCCGCCGTGCTTCCGGTGGTCATCACGTCGTCGACGAGGAGCGCGACGCGGCCCTCCACCAGACGCGGCGCCCGGACGCGAAAAGCCTTCTCCAGCGATCGGGCGCGCTCACGCGCGCCCATCCCGGCGCGGTGGCGTTCGGTCTTTTTGACGCGGACCACGGCCGTCGGATCCACCCTCAACCCGGTCAGCGCGGCCAGCTCGCGCGCGATGACCTCCGCCTGATTGAAGCCGCGCTCCGCGAGCCTCTTTGGGTGCAGCGGCGTGGGGATGATCGATTCGATCAGGTTGGAATCGGGCAGCGCGTCGAAGGCCTTTCGCAGCGCCCCCCGCAAACGCGGCGGGATGTGAGGCGCCCCTTTCAGCCGCAAAACGGCCTCGCGCATCGCTCCCAGGTAAGGCCCGCAGGAGCGAATGACATCGAAGGCGAAGCGGTCGCAGCGCCCGCAGCGCCTGGCGCTGGCCTCGCCGCGCGGCGCGGGCGGCAACGGCCCCCAACACTTCGCGCAGAGATCGGTGGCCTCCTGTTCGACCTCGCGCCAGCAGGCGGAGCAGGCCACGCCGTCGCGCCACGATTCGATCATGTCGCCGCA
>Ga0190270_10000334_pt1 | contig 20003 bp, 18 predicted proteins | sample Popmic320T_FD_133748 | JGI IMG/M metagenome (GOLD analysis project Ga0190270, IMG submission 133748) | Populus adjacent soil microbial communities from riparian zone of Weber River, Utah, USA - 320 T | ecosystem: Environmental > Terrestrial > Soil > Riparian zone | place: USA: Utah | collected...
CGGATGAAGCCGACGGTGTCCGCAACCACCACGGTGGTGTTCCCCGGCAGCACGATGCGCCGGACCGTGGGATCCAGGGTTGCGAACAGCTGGTCGGCCACGTAGGCATCCGCACCGGTCAGCGAACGGAACAGGGTCGACTTGCCGGCGTTGGTGTAACCCACCAGCGCCAGCGAGGGAATCGGAATCTCGGCGCGCTGCTGGCGGCCGGTTTCGCGTTGCTGCTTGATCTTCTCGAGGCGGCCGGTCAGCGTCTTGACGCGTTTGCCGAGCAGGCGGCGGTCGGTTTCGAGCTGCGTCTCGCCGGGACCACGATTGCCGATGCCGCCGCCGCGCTGACGTTCGAGGTGGGTCCAGCCGCGCACCAGCCGCGAGGCGATGTGCTTGAGCTGCGCCAGTTCAACCTCGAGCTTGCCTTCGTGGCTGCGCGCGCGCTGCGCGAAGATGTCGAGGATCAGCCCCGAGCGATCGAGCACGCGTCGCTCGATGAGTTTCTCGAGATTGCGTTCCTGCGAGGGCGACAGCGGATGATCGAACAGCACCAGTTCGGCGTCGTGTTCCACCGCGATGGCCCGGATTTCGTCCGCCTTGCCGCTGCCCACGAAGAAACGCGGATCGGGCCGGTCGCGACGCCCGCCAACGGCGGCGACCGGAATGGCGCCAGCCGAACGTGCGAGCTGTTCGAACTCCAGCACGTCCTCGGGATCCGCGGGTGCGCCCAGACCCAGGCGCACGAGCACGGCGCGTTCACCCGCGCGGGGTCGCTCGAACACTTGATATTGCCGAGAAGTGGAAAAGGGAGCGTGCGGGCTCGCCAGGCATCATTCGCCGGCGACCGCCTCGATCGTCGTTCCGTCTTCGTTGGTGATGCGCACATTGCGCGCCGGGACAACTGTCGAGATCGCGTGTTTGTAAACCATCTGACTCACGCTGTTCTTCAGCAAGACGACGAACTGATCAAAAGAATCGATCTGGCCCTGCAACTTGATTCCATTCACCAGATAGATGGACACCGGGATTCGTTCCTTTCGCAAAGTGTTCAGAAACGGGTCCTGCAGTGACTGGCCCTTGGCCATGACGTTCTCCTTATTTTTCAAGCAAGCGGACGGCCGCGAGCATACCATGCGGCCCCCGGCCGGTACCCCAATCAGAGATGGCAGAACGCCCCGATCAGGGATTCGCGGACGCCTACAAAGCTTTGTGCATCATAGGGATCGACCACCCGGATGTTCGGCATTGCACGCAACCATGTCATCTGCCGTTTGGCCAATTGACGAGTGGCCGCAACTGCGCGTGTCACGCCAGTCTCCAGCGAATAGGCGCCCGCCAGGTGTGCCCATAACTGGCGGTATCCGACGGCACGGATGGCCGGATGTGTATCGGTCAGATCGCCGCGCGCGAACAGGGCTCGCACCTCGTCCAGCAATCCCGCCGCCATCATCTGCGCGAAACGCTGCTCGAGTGCGGCATGGAGTCGTGCACGGTCGTCCGGCATCAGCGCCACCATCGTGAATTCGCGCGCCAGCGGCGCGGCGGTACGAAGTTGCAATGCGGAAATTCTTTCGCCCGTCGCCGCGTGCACCTCGAGCGCGCGCTGGATGCGCTGCGCATCGTTCGGGTGGATGCGCGCCGCGGCCGCCGGGTCGATGGCCACCAGGCGCGCATGCAGCGCAGGCCACCCCTGCACCTCGGCCTCGGCATCGAGGCGAGCGCGAATGACAGTGTCGCCCTCGGGGAGCTCCGCGATGCCGCCGGTGAGCGCGCGCAGGTACAGCATCGTGCCGCCCACCAGCAGCGGGACCCTGCCGCGCGCTTCGATGTCTTCGATGGCCTGCGTGGCATCGCGCACGAACTGGCCTGCGGAATAGCTGGCGCCGGGCTCGACCAGGTCGATGAGGTGATGCGGCACCTGGTCGCGGATCTCGCGCGCGGGTTTGGCGCTGCCGATGTCCAGGCCGCGGTACACCTGCGCTGAATCGACGCTGACGATTTCGAGAGGAAACTCACGCGCGAGCGCCAGCGCGGCATCGGTCTTGCCCGTGCCGGTCGGTCCCGTCAGCACCGCGATGGGTCGGCGGCTCATCAACGGCCGCGAAGAAACATCCGATCCAGTTCTTCCAGCGTCACCTGCGTCCAGGTGGGACGGCCGTGATTGCACTGGTCGGCGCGCGGCGTCTGTTCCATCTGCCGCAGCAGCGCATTCATCTCGGGAAGTGTGAGACGACGATGCGCATGGATGGCCGAGCGGCAGGCGATGGTTCCCAGCAGCCGATCGCTGGCGCCGTCGAGATGATGTGAGGCGCCGTCTTCGGACACGCCACCGATGACATCGCGCACCAGTGCCGCGACATCCTCGCGCGGCAACAGCGCCGGTACCGCACGCACGATCAGCGTGTCGGGCGCGAGACGCTCCACGTCGAAACCCGCCGCCAGCCAGGCGTCGCGCTGCGCGAGCAGTGCGTCCAGCTCGTCGACCTTGAGTGTCACGGTGATCGGCGCGAGCAACAGCTGCGTGGCCGCCGGGCCCTGCTGCGCCTTCAACTTTTCGTACAACACGCGCTCGTGCGCGGCATGCATGTCGACCAGCACCAGGCCGTGATCGTTCTGCGCCAGGATGTAAATGCCGTGGATCTGCGCCAGCGCCTCGCCGAGCGGCTGCGCAGACGGCGGCGCACCGGGTTCGGCTTCGGAACCATTGAAGGCTTCGCGCACCCCGGAAAGGTTTTCACTCAGCGCCCACGTGCCCGATGGGCTTGCGCCCTGCGCGCCATGCAGCGCCAGCGGCGTGGTGGTGTGCACCTGCCCATTCCATGCCGGCGGCACCACGCTGTTGCCTGGCCTGGTACCCGCGAGTTGCCGCTCCACCGCGCGGAACACGAAGTCGTGGATCTGGCGACTGTCGCGGAAACGCACTTCCAGTTTCTGCGGATGGGCGTTCACGTCCACCAGCTCGGGATCTATATCGAGGTACAGCACGTACGACGGCTGGCGCCCGGAATACAACACGTCGCGAAATCCGAGACGCACCGCGTTCATGAGCAGGCGGTCGCGCACCGCGCGCCCGTTCACGAACCAGAACTGCAGATCGGTGGTGGCGCGCGCGGCTGCGGGCGTACCGATCCAGCCGGAGATGCGCACTGGCCCCGCCGAGTGATCGACCTCCAGCGAGCGCTCGACGAATTCGCGGCCCACGATGCGCGCCAGCCTGTCGGCCACGGTGCCACTGCCACTCAACGCCGGCGCATCGAGCAGGGTGCGCGAGCCATGGCGCAGCCTGAAGGCGACGTCGTCGCGTGACAGCGCCAGCCGCTCCACCAGCCGCACGATGTGCCCCTGCTCGGTCACTTCGCTGCGCAGGAATTTGCGGCGTGCCGGCAGGTTGTAGAAGAGATCCCTGACCTCGACGGTGGTCCCCGGCGGATGCGCCGCGGGCGCCACGCCCCCGATGGAACCGGCGTCGACAGTCACGCTGGCGGCGCGTTCGGCGCCGACGTGCCGCGACACGATCTCGAAGCGCGACACCGAGGCAATCGATGGCAGGGCCTCACCGCGAAAACCCAGCGTGGTGATGGCGGCGAGATCCGAGGCCGCGTTGATCTTGCTGGTGGCGTGGCGTGACAGTGCCAGCGCGAGTTCGTCGGCGGGAATGCCAGCGCCGTCATCACGCACGCGGGTGAGACGCACCCCGCCCGCTTCGATTTCCACCTCGATGCTGCGCGCACCGGCATCGAGGCTGTTCTCCACCAGCTCCTTGACGATGGAAGCCGGGCGCTCGATCACCTCGCCGGCCGCGATCTGATCGATGAGGTGATTGTCGAGGACTCGAATCGTCATGGGCGGCCCGGGCAACTGGCCGCGCAGTTTACCGCGCATGGCGCGCGGAACCGGCCCTAACGCATTTCGATTTGCGTGCCGGCTCCGGCGCTGCGCCGTGCGGCCGCCAGGCGCGTGCCGTCGGGCGCATTCCCCTGAAAGTAGAGCTCGATTCCGGAAAAAATCGCGTTGGCCAGCCTGGCGCGATGCGCCGGCTGGGCGAGTTTGCGCTCGTCGTCGCGATTGGAGATGAAGGCGGTCTCCACCAGCATCGAGGGAATATCGGGCGACTTGAGCACCACGAATCCCGCCTGCTGCACGCTGGGTTTGCGCACCTCGCCGATACGATCCAGCGCCTTGAGCACGTTGTCGGCGGCCACCATGCTGGCAGAGATGCTGGCGGTCTGCGAGAGATCCAGCAGCACGCCCCGCAACACCGGATCCTTGTCATCGAGCTTGATGCCGCCCTTGAGGTCCGCCGCGTTCTCGCGCTCGGCCAGCCAGCGCGCGGCTTCACTCGTCGCACCGCGATCCGAGAGCACGTACACCGACGAACCGGAGACGTCAGGATTCGCAATCGCGTCGGCATGAATCGACACGAACAGGTCGGCTTTCGCGCGGCGCGCGCGCAGCGTGCGCTCCTGCAGGCTGATGAAATAGTCGCCGTCGCGCGTGAGCACGGCCTTCATGCCGGGCTCCTGGTTGATGCGCAACACCAGAGCCCTGGCGACCTCGAGTACCACATCCTTCTCACGGGTGCCGCGGCGCCCGGAAGCACCTGGATCCACGCCGCCATGTCCGGCGTCCACCGCGATGATGATGTCGCGGCCACTTTCGGACGGCGCATGCGCCGGACGAATCGCGATTGGCACCGTGGGGGTCACCGCAACGGTCTTCGCAGCGCCCGCTGCACCGGGGCCGGTGATATCCAGGACCAGGCGATGACCGGTGTCAGCGGTTGCCGCCAGTATCGACGTCTCGATGGACACCGGACCCTTCACCTCGAACACCAGCCTCAGGCCGCTGTTAGGCAGTTTTCCCGAGCGCATCGCGGTGATGGGACCTTCGGCAGCCGGCAGCTTCGTCCTGAGCGACGACTTTGCGACGTCGAGCACGACGCGCCGCGGATCGTCTAACAGGAAGGCGTTGTGTTTGACCGGCGCGGAAAGATCGAGCACCACGCGGGTACCGGTTTCGGTGGTTGCGACACGGATGTCACGGACTTCGGCGGCGAAGCTGGGCCCGGAAGCTCCCGCGAGGATCGCGAGCAGCAGGCTAACCGCAAAACGCTTCCCCAAAAAATCCTTCTCCATCATGGAGTTCAACGCCTGACCTGAGGCGCAATTTACTTTTTCGCGGTTGAAGTTTCAATCCTCTCGATGCGATGACCGTCATCGGCCATCGAAAACCGGAATCGCAGGTCCGCCGCAGGGAGGCGCCCACTGCCCTTTTCAGGCCATTCGATGAGCCAGAGGTGGCCCGGACGGTGGTAATCGGCGAGCCCCAGGTGCTCGAGTTCTTCGGGATCGTTGAGCCGATAAAGATCCAGGTGCAGCGCCTGCACATCCGGCAGCTCGTAGGTTTCCAGCAGCGTGTAACTCGGACTCTTGATGAGCCCGGTCGCACCGAGCGCCCGCAGCACGCCGCGGGCGAACGTTGACTTGCCGGTGCCCAGTTCACCACTCAATTCGATCACGCGGCATTGGGAACCCCGTGCCGGGGCTGTCCCCAACAGGCGCGCGCCCAGAGCCTCGGTTTCCTCTCCGCTGTGAGTGATCCACGTGTCGCGCTGGTTTCTGCTCACGGGTTCACCCAGCCACGCAATTCCGCCAGCACATCGCTGGCAATCAGGCCGCGCTGCCCGCCCTGCGCGGCCGAGTCGCCTGCGAGGGCATGCAGCAACACGCCAACGCGTGCGGCCAGCGCGGCATCCGCACCCTGTGCGCGCAACGCGGCGATCACACCCGTGAGCACATCGCCCATGCCCGCCGTAGCCATGCCCGGATTGCCCCGGTCGCAGATGTGCAGATCGAGCGCATCCGCAGGACCGCTCGCCACCAGCGTGCCAGCGCCCTTGAGCACCGTGACCGCACCGTAGCGCGCGTGCAGTTCGCGCACGGCCGCAAGCCGGTCGGCCTGCACGGCGCGAGTCTCGACACCGAGCAGGCGCGCGGCTTCGCCGGGATGCGGCGTGAGTATCCAGTCGGCGGGCAACCGCTGCGGGTCGCGCGCCAGCAGGTTCAGTGCGTCGGCGTCGACCACCACGGCGGGCGGCCGCAGGGTCAACACCTGCGACCACAATCGTTGCGCCCATTCGCCAGTGCCGAGGCCGGGACCCATGGCGACGACATTTGCGGCGCGCAGGGCTTCGTCCAGGGTCGTGCCCGCACTCACGGGTAGATAGATGAGCTCGGGCTGGGCGGCCGTCACCGCGACCAGGTTCTCGGCGGCGCCCGCCACCGTGACCAGGCCCGCGCCACTGCGCAGCGCCGCAACGCCGGCCAGGCGCACCGCACCCGGCATGCCGATGCCGCCACCCACGACGAGCACCCGGCCGTTCGAACCCTTGTGAGCATCGCGCGCGCGGCGCGGCAGTGCGGTCACGATCTCCGATTCATCGATGCGGCGCATGAGCGGCGCGTATTCGGATTGAACGGGAGCCACCACGCCGAGATCGTCGAGCAGCAGCGCACCGGTGTGTTCCGGGCCGGCGCCGAGGAATTGCCCCGCCTTGAAGCCGACGAAGCTCAGCGTGAGTTCGGCGCGCACCGCCTCCTCGCCCACCGCGCCGCTGTCGGCATCGACACCGGAGGGAATGTCGAGCGCCAGCACCGGGCGCCGCGCCGCGTTGATGGCGCGGATCACCGCCAGGGTGTCGGGCCGGACCGGCGGACGAAAACCCGTGCCCAGCAAGCCATCGACGATGACATCGCTGCCGGACAATGCGTCGCTGTCGAAGGGATGCGCATTGCCTCCCGCGGCCAGCCAGTCTTCCTGTGCGCGGCGCGCGTCACCCGCCAGCTTGTCCGGCGGCACCGCCGCCAGCACCAGGGTTTCGAGTCCCGTGGCCTGCGCCAGGCGCGCCAGCACATAGCCGTCACCGCCATTGTTTCCGGCGCCACAGACCACGGCCACGCGCCGCGCCTGTGGCCAGCGGGCACGCAGCAGCTTGAGAGCACCTTCCGCGGCCCGCGTCATCAGCGTGTATCCCGGCACGCGCCGCTTCTCGATTTCGTACGCATCGAGTGCGCGAACCTGGGCGGCGGAGTAGATGGCCGTGGACTTATTGAGGGGCCGGTGCATGGGGCGGGAATTATACTGACCGCGTCCCATGAACCCGCACGCGCAAACGCCCGAAGCTCTCGGCGAGCTCAAGAACGCACTGGTGGCGCTGGCGCAGCGCCGCGGTTTCGACGCGCTGGGCGTCAGCGACGTGAACCTGGGTGCGGACGTGGCGCATTTCACGCGCTGGCTCGGTTCGGGCTTCCACGGCGAAATGGACTACATGTGGAAACACGGCACCCGGCGCACGCGTCCGGAAGAACTGGTGCCGGGGACCGTACGCGTGCTGTCGGCGCGCATGAACTATTGGCCGTCCAGCGGGGGCGACGGTGCGCGGGATGCCGGTGAGGCGCTGGCCGACCCCGATACCGGTTATGTGTCGCGTTACGCACTGGGTCGTGACTATCACAAGCTGCTGCGCAACTCGCTGCAAGGCCTGGCGGACGACATCGTCGAACGCATCGGAGCGACCGGGTACCGTGTTTTCGTCGATTCAGGACCGGTGCTGGAGAAGGCACTGGCGCGTAATGCCGGCCTCGGCTGGATCGGCAAGCACACCAACCTCATCGCGCGCGACGCCGGCTCGTATTTCTTCATCGGCGAAATCCTCACCGACCTGCCGCTGGCGGTGGACGAGTCCGCGAGTGCCCATTGCGGCACCTGCTCGGCCTGCATCCCGGCCTGTCCCACCGGTGCCATCACCGCGCCCTACCAGCTCGACGCACGACGCTGCATTTCCTATCTCACCATCGAGCTGCACGGCGCCATCCCGGTGGAGCTGCGCCGGTTGTTAGGCAACCGCATCTACGGCTGCGACGACTGCCAGCTCGTGTGTCCGTGGAACAAGTTCGCGCGCGCGGCGGCGCATCCGGATTTCAAGGTGCGTCATGGACTCGATGCCGCGCGCCTCACCGAGCTGTTCGCCTGGAGCGAGCAGGAATTCCTGGCGCGTACCCAGGGCTCGGCCATCCGTCGCATCGGTTATGAACGCTGGCTGCGCAACATCGCGGTGGCGCTCGGCAACGCGCCGTCCTCGGACGGGAACATCGCCGCGTTGCAGGCGCGTGCCGACGATCCGTCAGTGCTGGTGCGCGAACACGTCGCCTGGGCGCTGGCCGAACACGCGGCGCGCCGCGCCATTTCAAAGTGAGGGGGTGTACTCGAGGTTGTCGATCAGCCGTGCCTTGCCAATGCGCGCGGCGGTCAGCACCACGAAGTGCCGCGTGTCGGGTTGCGCGGGGGCGAGCGTGCGCGCATCGCGCACGCTGAAGTAATCGGTGCGGAAACCCGCGGCGTCGAGCGCGGCACGGCCCGTGCCCTCGATACGCGCAAAATCACGCACCCCCGACCGCAGCGCTTCCACCGCCTGCTGGAGCTGCCGGTAGATAGCCGGAGCCGCCCTGCGCTGCGACTCGTCGAGATACTGGTTGCGCGAGCTCATCGCCAGCCCGTCGCTCTCGCGCACCGTGGGTGCTCCGACGATCTCCACGCGCAGGCACAGGTCAGCCACCATGCGGCGGATCACGGTGAGCTGCTGGAAGTCCTTCTCGCCGAAAATCGCGACGTCCGGATCGACGATATGAAACAGCTTGGCAACGATGGTGGCCACGCCCTCGAAGTGCCCGGGCCTGAACTCGCCGCACAGGATGTCCGAAATGCCGGGCACTTCCACCCGCGTCGCGTTGGCCGCGCCGTTCGGATAGATCTCGCCCACCTCGGGCATGAACATCAGGTTGCATCCCGCCCCGGCCAGCATGGTGGCGTCGTTCGCGGGGGTGCGCGGATAGTGCGCAAAGTCCTCGTTGGGACCGAACTGCATCGGGTTGACGAAAATGCTGGCGACGAAGCGGTGGCCGTGATTGCGCGCCGCCTCGAGCAGGCTCACGTGGCCGGCGTGCAGGTTGCCCATGGTGGGTACGAACACCACGCGCTCGCCGGCTGCGTGCCAGCGCGACACGTGCGCGCGCACCTCGGCAATGGTGGTTGCCGTGATCATCAATCCACGCGGTTCACGCGTGGAATTCGTGCTCTGGCGCGGGGTAGGTCTTCTGCTTGACGGCATGTACGTAACGACTCAGTGCGTCCAGGTTGTTGCTCGCCCCTTCCATGAAATTCTTCACGAAGCGCGGTTTGCGGCCCGAGGTGATGTCGAGCACATCGTAGAGAACCAGGATCTGTCCGTCGGTATCGGGACCGGCGCCAATGCCGATCACCGGCACTTCGAGGGTTTCGGTGATGCGCTTGCCGAGCTCGGAGGGAATACATTCGAGCAGCACGATGTCGGCGCCGGCGGACTCGAGTGCGCGCGCGCTCTCCATCATGCGTTTCGCCGCGGCATCGTCGCGGCCCTGCACGCGGAATCCACCGGTCTTGTGAACGGACTGCGGTTTCAGGCCGAGGTGCGCGCACACGGCGATGTCGTGTCGCGCCAGGAACTCGACGATCTCGAGCTGGCCGATGCCACTTTCGAGCTTCACCATCTCCGCGCCGCCTTCCTGCATGAGGCGCACGGAATTCGCCAGCGCGATGTCGGGAGTCGGGTAACTGGCGAACGGCAGATCGGCCACGAGGAAGGGCCGATGCAGTCCACGCGCCACGGACTTCGAGTGATAGATGATGTCGTCCATGGTGACCGGCACCGTGGTGTCGTGTCCCTGCAGCACCATGCCGAGTGAATCGCCCACCAGCACCAGGTCGGCGTCGGCGGCATCACACAACACCGCGAAGCTCGCGTCGTAGCAGGTGATGCAGGCGATCTTCTCGCCGCCTGCCTTCATCTTCTGGAGGGTGCCCAGTGATACCGGCGGGCGCGTCGAATCGCGTTGTTCCAGGTGCGTGTACATGCGCGTCAGATAGTAGCGTGGCGCAGGGGGTTGTAGTACATGCGGCCCTTGCGCATGCGGCGGATCGCTGCCACCAGTTCGTCGTAGTCGGCCTGGTTGTGGGCCGGGTCGATGTTGGCGGCATTCACGATCAGCAGCGGCGCGCGCTCGTACTCATGGAAGAACCGCGCATAGGCGTCGTTGAGCCGCGCGAGGTAGGCGGCGTCGATGCCGCTCTCGTAGGCAATGTTGCGCTTGGCGATGCGCGCCAGCAGCGTCTCCACCGGCGCCTGCAGGTAGACCACCAGGTCCGGCTTCGGCGGATCCACGTCGAGGCGCGAGGCTACCTGCTCGTACAGCGCCAGTTCCGCCGGCTCGAGCGTCAGGCCCGCGAACAGCCGGTCCTTCTCGAATAGATAGTCCGCGACGCGGCGCGGCGCGAACAGGTCCTGCTGCTTGAGCGTGCCCAGCTGCTGCGCCCGCTGGAACAGGAAAAAGAGCTGCGCCGGCAGGGCGCCGGACTTGGGGTTGCGGTAGAAACGTTCGAGAAAGGGATTCTGCGCATCCTGCTCGAGAACCAGCTCCGCTTCGAGCGTGGTCGCCAGCCGTTTCGCGAGACTGGTCTTGCCCACGCCGATGGGACCTTCGACGACCACGTAACGCTGCACGGGAATGTCGCCGTCGCGCGTGCGCAGCGCGTCGTTCTCGGGTGAACTCACAACCGCTCGAGACCGCGATTGGCGACGCGGGCGCGCAGGCTCGCTACCCGTCCGAGGCCGGGCACTTCCAGATCCGGCGCGATGTCGGCGAGTGGATAGAGCACGAAGTCACGCTCGCCGATACCCGGGTGCGGCACTGTCAGGCTCGCGGTGGCGCGAGTCTCGCGGCCGAACACCAGCAGGTCGAGATCGATCAGGCGCGGGCCCCAGCGCTCGCGCGGCGGCTCGCGACCGAGCCGCCGCTCGAGCGCGCGCAGTTCGGTGAGCAGGTCTTCGGGCGTGAGCTTGGTGAGCAGGCCCGCCACGGCGTTGACGAATGGCGGCTGCGCGACCTCACCCAGCGGCGCCGAGTGATAGAGCGGCGAACTCAGGATCAGCCGCGATTCGCGAATATCCGCCAGCGCGTCGAGCGCGCGCTGCACCTGCTCGCGCGGTCCGGCGAGGTTGCTGCCCACGCCCACGTAGGCAGGCTGCCAGCGTGCGGCCGCAGAATCTCCCGCGATGGTGTCCGCGGCTGCGTTCATGTGGCCGAGGGCGCCCGGCCACGCCCTCGCCGGCGCCGGCGCCGCGGCCGCCGTCCACCGCCGCCGTCTCCCGCGGAGCGGGCCTGCGTGCCCAGCGCATCGGCCATGCGGTCGCGATCTGTCTGGGAGGCTTCCTGCACGCGCGACCACCAGTCGGCGATTTCGCGCGAAGCCAGGCCCATGTCGGCCCGCAGCAGCAGCAGGTCGAAGCCGGCGCGAAAACGCGGCTGCTCGAGCATGCGCAGCGCACGCCGCCCGCGCGGCTGCTCGAGACGCGGTTGCGCCGCGAACATTTCCCGCACACCGAGTGAAAAACGCTTGGGGATGGAGATGCGCCCCTGCGCGGCGCGCGCCGCGCTGTCGACGGCATCAACAATAGTACCGATATCGTGCCACTTCTCCTGCGGCTGCTTCTCGATGATCTCGGCGATCGGTCCGTACAGCAGCAACGCGAACAGGAAGGTGGGCGTGACAGGTTTGCCCTGCGAGACGCGCTGGTCGGTATTCACCAGGCCCTGCTCGAGGAGTTTCGCAACCGCACCGTCGGGATGCCGGTCGAGGTAATTCGCCACCGTCGGCATGAGCTCGCTGAACAGGCCGCGTTCGCGCAGCACCTGCAGGCTGCGCGCGCCATGACCCGTCAGGAACAACTTCAGGGTCTCGTCGAACAGGCGCGCAGGCGGGACGCTGCCTAACAATTCGCGCAAGCTGGAAATCTCGGTGCCGGTTTCCCCGTCCAGCGTGAATCCCAGCTTCGCTTCGAATCGTGCGGCGCGCAGCATGCGCACCGGGTCCTCGCGGTAACGCGTGACCGGATCACCGATCAGCTTGAGGCGCCGCGCGGCGATGTCCGCGACACCGCCCGTGTAGTCCCAGATCGAAAAGTCCGCAATGTTGTAGTACAGCGAGTTGGCGGTGAAATCGCGGCGCCACACGTCATCATCGATGTTGCCGTAGGCGTTGTCGCGCAGGATACGGCCGTGTTCGTCGGTGACGCGGTCTTCGTCTTCATCGTCGCGCATGCCCGCGCCCGCGTGACGTGAACGGTCGCGATCCGCCAGCGGCCGTCCGCCATGAAAGCCCTTCTGGTGCGGACCGGCTTCGGCCAGCACGGTGCTCTCATCGGCCTCGTCTACCTCGTCGTCCAGCTCATCGTCGACGTCCTCCAGCTCGTCATCTTCGACCGCCTCGATGGGTTCGAGCGGCTGTTCGTCGGGCGCGCTCATGGCGCGGAAGGTCGCGACCTCGATGATTTCGCGGCCGAAGAACACATGCGCCAGGCGAAAGCGCCGGCCGATGAGGCGGCAGTTGCGAAACACGCGCTTCACCTCTTCGGGCAGCGCGCTGGTGGCAATGTCGAAGTCCTTCGGGGAAATCCCGAGCAGCATGTCGCGCACGCAACCACCGACGAGAAAGGCTTCGTAGCCCGACTCGCGCAGGCGGTACAGCACTCTCAACGCATTGGGAGAGATCGCAGCACGCGATATGGAATGTTCGGCACGGGGGATGATGTGTGCGGGGGGCCGCGAGGCCGGGTCGACGTCGTTCAAGTCTTCAAAGTTCCGCTTGGCAGGACAAAAGCGGCGCATATACTACCGCGCTCAATTCTGGACCCGCCTATCCGACGCTCCCTTCGTCTAGAGGCCCAGGACATGGCCCTCTCAAGGCCGTAACACCGGTTCGAATCCGGTAGGGAGCGCCAATCAAATCAATGGCTTGTGATCAGTCATCGCAGCCTGGAGGCAAACATGACGCGCCGGTTGCGCCTGGCACTGATGCTGACCACCGTGGCGGCCGTGCCGTTTTTGCTCGCCCGGCGGGCCCGATGGCATCGTTTGCCACGGGCAGGTCCCGTCGAATCCGTACGCCAGCGAGACCGCCAGGAAGTATCGCGAAAACATCTCGCCACGACGCTTCATCATCTAACTACCGTAGCAGCGCGTACTAGATAGCAGGCTGGAACCTTGGAGGCATTTCTCGTTTCGACGGGTGTCGTGGCACTCGCCGAAATCGGTGACAAGACACAGTTGCTGGCGCTGCTGCTCGCGGCGCGCTACCGCACGGCCTGGCCCATCGTGCTGGGCATCCTGGTGGCCACGCTCGCGAATCACGCGCTGGCCAGCGCCGTCGGGAGCTGGCTGGTCGGCGTCATCGGTCCTGATGCCCTGCGCTGGATCCTCGGACTGTCGTTCATCGCCATGGCGATCTGGACGCTGATCCCCGATTCCGCACCCGACGAGTCGTCCGCCGCGCCGCGTTACGGCGTGTTCGTCACCACCGTCATCGCCTTCTTCCTGGTGGAGATGGGCGACAAGACGCAGGTCGCCACCGTGGCGTTGGCCGCGCAGTACCACGCCATCGTGCTCGTGGTGTTGGGCACCACGGCCGGCATGATGCTGGCGAACGTGCCCGTGGTGTTCGCGGGTGACGCACTGATGCGGCGCGTGCCCCTGCGGTGGATACGCATCGTCGCGGCGCTGAGTTTCCTGGCGTTGGGCGTGTACGCGCTGGTGTTCGCCCCGCGACTGGACCCTGCCCAGGTCACGGGGCGCCCGCACAAGTCGCACTGCAACAAGCTGCTTGAGTTCCAGGCTGTGTAGGCGCGTCCCTACTCAGCGCGATGCGACCGCCGACTGTGCATCGGCAGGCCGATGACGAGAATCGGCGGACCGCATGAGTTCATTCGTTTCGAGAGGCGCCGTGCTCGCCAGCGCACGCCTGCTCAACCAGGCCCTGGCGCTGCTGAGTCCGCTGTTGCTGGTGCGCCTTCTGGACATCATCGACTACGGCCGTTATCGCCAGTTCATGGCGGTCGCCATGCTGGTGACCTCGCTCGGCGGCTTCGCGCTCACTGCGAACCTCACCTACCTGCTGGCGCGCACACCCGATCGTGCACCGGCTGACATCACCAAGACGACGGTGCTCATGTTCCTGGTCGCCGCCGTGAGTGCGCTGATCGTTGCTATAGCCCATCCCTGGATCGTCCCCGATGAAATTGCCGGCAGCTGGTGGCTGCTGTCGCTGTACGTTTTCATGTTCCTCAATCTCGAGGTGGTGGTCGCGTACTGGCTGGCGCGCCGCCGCTCCGTGGAAGCCATGCAGTACACTCTGGTCGTCACTGCCTGGCGACTGGCCACGCTGCTCGGCGCCGCCGTCTACTTCGGCGAAATCGAAATGATCTTCGTGACCATCGTCTGTGCGGAGGCGGTCAAGAACATCGTCGTCTACGTCTGGCTGCGCTGGCGCGGCCTGCTGGTGCTCCGCTGGGAGAGTGAAGTGCTGCGCGAGCAGGTGCGGCTGGTGGCGCCGCTCGGCCTCGGCTCCATCCTGAACAAGGCCAACGAATTCGGCCGCGTGGTGGTGGGCACTGTCATGGGACCGGTGCCCATGGCTATCTACTCCACCGCGGCCTACCAGGTGCCGCTGGTGAACATCGTGCAGACTTCGTTGTCCGACGTGATATTTCCCGACCTCGTCAAACGCGCGCAGCGCGATCCGGCCGAGGGCCTGCGGCTATGGAAGCGCGCGCAGATGATGGTCGCCGCCGTGATCCTGCCGGCCTGGCTGCTGTTGACGTATTTCGCCGAGCCCCTGATCCGGCTCGCATTTACCGATGCCTACGTCGCGGCGACACCCTTCTTCCAGGTATTCCTGCTGCTCATGGTGCGCCAGTGTTTCCAGTTCTCGACGCTGCTGCGCAGCGTGGAGGACAACGCTTCCTTCGCGACGTCCAGCGCCATCGCACTCGCGATCAACGCCGTGTTCATCTTTACGTTGATGCCACGATTCGGACTGTGGGGGCCGACGCTGGGACTGGTGGTCAGCCAGCTTTGGACCGCCTTCTATCTCGCACACCGCGTGATGCTGCGTTACCGGGCACCGGCGGCGGAAATCTTCCATTGGCGCAAGCTGGCGTTGTCGTTCGCTGCATCGCTGCTGGCACTGGCCACCATGCACGGCGTGCTCGCGTGGTTGCCGCGAACCCATGTGAACCTGGCCCTGGCGCTGGTGGCGTTCTGCGCCGTGTACGCCGTGGCCGCACGCTTCATCCTGCGCGAGGAATATTTCTACGTGTTACGTGCATTCACCCGACGGCGGCCTGCGACATGAGCCACGCGCGCACCGTCATCATCGTCTCGTACTGGTTTGCGCCGAGTCCTGCCGTCGGCGCCAAGCGTTTCAGTTTCCTGGCGCGCGAGTTCGCGCGCCTCGGTTACGACGTGCACGTGATCACCCACGAATCGTGCGAGTGGACCCAGTGGAAATCCGACGGGTCGCTGCCGCTCGCCGGGCAGGTGCACCGCTGCGCGGAGACGCTGAAACTCCCGCTCGTGGGCAAGAGCCCGCTGCATCGGGCTATCAACGCAGTGTTGGGCCGGCTGCTGGCGCCGGTGGGTTGGGAGTACTTCTGGGCGGATGCCGCCACGCGCAAGGCCCTCGAAGTGGCGCGAAAACTGCCGGCGGGAGTGGTAATCGCAACCTCGCCCGCGGCGGCGGCGCTGCTGGCCGGCGACCGTATCGCGCGCCGGCTCGGGTGGCCGCTGATCCTCGACTATCGCGATCCATGGAGCGCGCACCCCTGGCCGCGCTGGCGGCGCGGCACGCTCGCACAGTGGTTCTCGCGGCGCCTCGAGCAACGGCTGGTAAAGCGCAGCGCGGCGCGCGTTCTCAATACGCCGGCGATGCGCGCCTCGTTCGAAAAATTCATCCCGGGCAGCGAGATCACGCGGAATTTCGTGATCCCGAATGGTTTCGAGACTTCGGCCAATGCGCCGCCGCCGCCCGATTCCGGCCCGATCTGCATCATGCACGCTGGCGAGATCTATACCGGCCGCTCGCTGGTGCCGGTGCTGAGCGCCGTGGCGCGGCTGCGTGCGCGTTACACCGCGAGGCCCATCCGCGTGATCACCTACGGCGACCTTCCGGTCGCCGAGCTCGCCCGCATCCGCGAACAACAGCTCGATTCATACATCGAGGTACGCCCGCGCATTTCCTTCGGCGCGTTGTTCGCGGAACTGCAGCGCGCGCATCTGCTGCTGGCCGTGGTCAGCGAACACATGCCCTATTCCACACCTTATAAGGTGTATGACTACATGGGCGCCGGCCGGCCGATACTCGCTCTCGCGCCGCGTGGCGCCGCCCTGTTCGACCTGCTGCAGGAGAGCGGTGCCGGCGTGTGTGTCGATCCCGACGATGCGGTCCTCATCGAACAGGCGCTCGAAAGATTCATGCACGGCGACTTCGCGCCGGCGCGGGCGCGCGTCGATCGGTATCGCTGGTCGAATCTCGCGCTTCAATACCGCACCGTGATCGAAACTGTCGCCGGCGCGCGCTCCGATCCCGTGCTGGACGAGCCATCGGCTTCATCCGCCAAGGTCATCGACCTCTAGGTTTCGGCGACCCCCGGCCCGGCGCGGCTGCACCCAAGCTGCCGACAAGGCTGGCCCGACCCTGCTGCCGTGCACAAATATCGCGGTGTGCACGCCCGGATGTGCGCCACATCGCGGGTAGCTGGGCGCCGGGGCGGTACCCTGCCCCGCATGGCCACTCACCCCCTGTCCGGCGAACAGCCTGGCAAGCTCGAAGCGCTGCTCGAACGCTGGCAGATCAGCCTCGATCTGCATGCCCGTTATGCCGCGCTCGACGACGCGCGCTACTGGCACGTGCAACCCTGGCCGAAGCACGAACGCCCGCAACGCTGGATCATCCAGCTGGCGCGCAAGCGCATCCTGGCGCTGAAACGCATCGTCACGCAGCGTCAGAACGAAGGTGATGCCGCCTTCCTCGAAGGCATCGAGACCATGGGATTTCTCGCCAGCCTCGTAGGACTTACCTCCGTGGAACGGTTCATTCCGCTCGCGACACACGAGACGGAACGTCGCGAAGTGCTCGACGCCCTGCCCGAGGAAGTGGAAGGGCGCTCGCCGCCCGAACCCGCCCTGCCCCGCGCCGCACCGGTCGCGGCGGAAAGCCCGCGGGCCCGCAATGCCGAACCGCGCCGCGCTTCCGACGCGGCTCGTGCCGGCGAACACAAGCGCGCTGCCGAGACCACGCGCCAGATGCCGGCGCTGGCGCATGCACGTGCCGAACGCGGGCCCGCGACTCAGCGAGCCGGCGCTCCGGCCAAACAGGCCGCGACGCCTGCGCAGCCGCGGCGCGAGGTACGACGCGAACCGCAGCGCCCCGCTGCGGCCAGGCCCCGCAAGGTATCGGCGACCATCACCCAGGCCGAACACGTGGTGATCGCGGATGCGGTGCGCTTGTTAGAGTGGGGCAAACAGTGGCACGAAATCGCGGAAATGATCGCGCGGCTCGCCGAGCGGCCCTCGCCGTCGGAGATCCGCCGCATCCTGCGCACGTACCGGGAACACATCGACGCCATCGTGACGCGCCGTCGCGACTAGCTCCCGGCATAGCCCTTTCTGCATCAAGAACCCGCAATGTCCGCGGTCCGCGCGGGCCTTCGGGTCCGTGCGGCTTGCGCGAAGCTGCCACCCTGCGCAAAATCTGCGCCCCGACGCCCCCGGGGAACCAACCGGCGGGCGTTTCGCTCTGTAGCAGGCGCCATGATCAAGACGCAGAACCTCACGAAGAACTATCACGGCCTCCTGGCCGTCGACAATCTCAGCTTCTCGGCCGAGCCGGGCGAGGTGCTGGGATTCCTCGGTCCCAACGGCGCCGGCAAGACCACGACCATGCGCATGCTCGCCGGGTTCGTTGCGCCGACACACGGCTCCGCCAGTATCTGCGGGCACGATGTCGCGACCGAGCCACTGGCCGCCAAGACCGTTCTGGGCTATCTACCAGAAGGCGCCCCGACCTACGGCGAAATGACGGTCGCGGGATTCCTGGACTTCGTCGCCGACCTGCGCGCCCTTTCAGGCCAGAACCGCACTACGCGGCTCGACTACGTCATCGGCCGGCTGCAGCTCGAGCCGGTGCTGCAGCAGACCATCGAGACTCTCTCGAAAGGCTTCAAGCGGCGTGTCGGCCTCGCGCAGGCCATCGTGCACGATCCGAAGGTGCTGGTCCTCGACGAGCCCACCGACGGTCTCGATCCGCTGCAGAAGCACGAGGTGCGCACGCTCATCGGCGAGATCGCGCGCGAGAAGACCATCGTGATATCCACGCACATCCTCGAAGAAGTTGACGCGGTATGTACCCGCGCCATCATCATCGCGCGCGGCAAGATCGTGGCCGACGACACACCGTCCGGACTGCGCACACGCGCGCCATCGGGGCGCCTCGAAGACGTGTTCCGCTCGGTCGCGGCCTGATCCATATTCCGTTGAGGAGTTTCCTGCCTTGAAACCCGTTGGAATCATCACGCGGCGCGAGCTCGCGAGTTATTTCGCGACGCCAGTGGCGTACGTATTCATCATCATCTTCCTGGTGTTCACCGGGCTGTGCACCTTCTATCTCGGCGGCCTGTTCGAACGCGGCCAGGCCGACCTGCTCGCGTTGTTCAAGTTCCTGCCCTGGATGTACCTGTTCCTGGTGCCCGCGGTGTCGATGCGCCTGTGGGCCGAGGAACACAAGACCGGCAGCATCGAGCTGCTGCTGACGCAACCCATCACCACCTGGCAGGCCGTGCTCGGCAAGTTCCTGGCCGCGTGGATCTTCATCGGTATCGCGCTGGCGCTCACCTTCCCCACCTGGATCACCGTGAATTACCTCGGCGATCCGGACAACGGCGCAGCCCTGGCCGGCTATATCGGCGCCTTCATCATGGCCGGCGCCTTCCTCGCCGTGGGTTCCTGCATGTCCGCGCTGACCAACAACCAGGTGATCGCCTTCGTACTGGCGTTCGTGGTGTGCGCACTGGCGACGCTGGCCGGCTACACGCTGGTCACCGACTGGTCGCGGGCACTGTTCTCCGGAATCGCCTCGTGGGAGTTCTGGGGATCGGGCGTGCGCGAAGGCATCCAGTCCTTCGGCGCGCTGCTCACCGACGGCATCGCCGGGATTTCCTTCCTGACGCACTTCGAGAACATCATGAAAGGCGTGCTCGACCTGCGTGACATCCTGTACTTCGCGCTGGTCATCGTGTTCTTCCTGCTCGCGAGCACGGTGCTGCTCGAAGCGAGAAAGTCCAAATGAACAAACCCAATCTCGGTGCAGGCTCTCTGGCACTCGTCGGCCTGCTTTTCATCGGCATCATCCTGCTCGCCAATACGCTGTTGCGCGGCGCGCAGATCGACCTCACACGGGACAGGCTGTTCACGCTTTCCGATGGCACGAAGAACATCCTGCGCGAGCTCAAGGAGCCGGTGAACGTCTACCTGTTCTTCTCGGACAGCACCGCGACGCCGATTCCCGACCTCAAGAACTACGGCACGCGCGTGCGCGAGCTGCTCGAATCCATGGCCGCGCGCTCCAACGGCAAGCTCACGCTCAAGGTCATCGATCCGCAACCGTTCTCCGAGGAAGAAGACCGCGCCACCGAGCTGGGGGTGCAGGGCATGCCCATCAATGCCGGCGGCGAAAAGCTCTACCTCGGCCTCGCCGCGACCAACTCCACTGATGGCAAGGAAGCGATCCCGTTCCTCGACCCGAAGCTCGACGAACAGCTCGAGTACGACGTCGCCAAGCTCGTTCACAAGCTGGCGACCGCCAAAAAACCCGTGGTCGGCTGGCTGTCGTCCCTGCCCATGGGTGGCGAATTCGACCCGCGCAGTGGTCGACCGACCCCGGCGCTGATGGTCTACAGCCAGATCGAACAGCTCTACGCGGTGCGCGCCATCGATCCGTCGGTGACCAGCATCGATTCAGACGTCGACGTGCTGGTGCTGGTGCATCCCAAGGCCCTGCCTCCCGCGGCGCTGTATGCCATCGACCAGTAC
>Ga0190270_10000335_pt1 | contig 19959 bp, 17 predicted proteins | sample Popmic320T_FD_133748 | JGI IMG/M metagenome (GOLD analysis project Ga0190270, IMG submission 133748) | Populus adjacent soil microbial communities from riparian zone of Weber River, Utah, USA - 320 T | ecosystem: Environmental > Terrestrial > Soil > Riparian zone | place: USA: Utah | collected...
GACGCGACTCGTCCACCATGGCGGCCAGCGGCGCGTTGACGCTCTGCGCCACGGCAGTAAAACCCGGCGGCAACGACTCCACGCGATCGCCGTGGCTCATCCACACGTCGAGTACGGCGCGGCCCTGCGCGTCAGTGCGATCGGAGAGGCCGGCCAGGAGCTTGTTTTGCGCGGTGGCGGTCACTTCGGCGTAGCCGAATTCGCGGTGAGATGAAGGAAGGACCTGGCCGCCCAGCTGCTGCGCCATGGTCTGCATGCCGTAGCAGATGCCGAGCACCGGCACGCCGAGTTCGAACACCACCTGCGGTGCGCGCGGGGGTTCCTTGTCGGTTACCGATTCGGGACCGCCCGAGAGAATGATGCCCTTCGGCTTCCACTTGCGGACGTCGTCGCTGGTGATATCCCAGGGCAGGATCTCGCAGTACACGCCGTTCTCGCGCACGCGGCGGGCGATGAGCTGGGTGTACTGGGCGCCGAAGTCGAGAATCAGCACGCGCGAGGAGTGAATGTCGGTCATCGGGGTCGTCTCACTCACGGCCAGGCTGCTCATCGAAACTCCTCAGGACACACGATAGTTAGGCGCTTCCTTGGTGATCTGCACGTCGTGCACGTGGCTCTCGCGCATGCCAGCGCCGGTGACACGCACGAACTTCGGGTTGGTGCGCATGGCGGCGATGCTGGTGCTGCCGGTGTAGCCCATGGCGGCGCGCAGGCCACCCGCGAGCTGGTGCAGGATGGACACCAGGCTGCCCTTGTACGAAACGCGCCCTTCGACGCCTTCGGGCACGAGCTTTTCCAGCTCCGCCGCGGTGTCCTGGAAATAGCGATCGGCCGAACCGTGGCGTTCGGCCATGGCGCCGAGCGAACCCATGCCGCGATATGCCTTGTACGAGGCGCCCTGGTAAAGCTCGACTTCGCCGGGCGATTCTTCGGTGCCGGCGAACAGGCCGCCAATCATCACGCAGTCGGCGCCGGCGACAATTGCCTTGGCGATGTCGCCCGAGAAGCGGATGCCGCCGTCGGCGATGACCGGGACCTTGTTGTCCACGGCCGCTGCGACGTTCGACACCGCGGAGATCTGCGGAACTCCGACGCCGGCAACAATACGCGTGGTGCAGATGGAGCCGGGACCGATGCCGACCTTGATGCCATCGACACCCGCCTTCACGAGATCCTTTGCGGCGTCGCTGGTGGCGACATTGCCGCCGATGACTTGCAGATCGCCCCACTTCGCCTTGATGCGCGCAATCATGTCGAGCACGCCCTTGGAATGACCATGCGCGGTGTCCACCACGACCACGTCAACGCCGGCTTCGCGCAGCGCCGCCACGCGCTCGAGCGTGTCCTGCGCCGTACCCACGGCTGCGCCGACTCGCAGGCGGCCTGAAGGATCCTTGCAGGCGCGCGGGAATTCGGTGGCCTTCTGGAAATCTTTCACCGTGATCATGCCGCGCAATTCCAGGTCGCTGTTCACCACCAGCACCTTTTCGATGCGGTGCTTGTGCAGCAGCAGCAGCACCTCGTCCTTGGGCGCGTTCTCGCGCACGGTGACGAGCCGCTCTTTCGGCGTCATGACGGTCGACACGGGAGCGTCGAGCTTCACTTCGAAACGCAGATCGCGGTGCGTGACGATGCCGACGACCTTTGAACCCTGCACCACCGGCACGCCGGAGATTCCTTTCGACCTGGTCAGGTCGATGACCTGGCGGATGGTCATGTCGGGCGCGACAGTGATCGGGTCGCGGATCACGCCGCTTTCGAATTTCTTGACGCGCGCCACTTCGGCAGCCTGGCTGGCGATGGTCATGCTCTTGTGGATGATGCCGATGCCGCCTTCCTGCGCCATGGTGATGGCGAGGCGCGCCTCGGTCACGGTGTCCATGGCGGCGGAAACGAGCGGCAGGTTCAGGCGTATATCGCGCGTGAGGCGCGTCCCCAGGTCGACTTCGCGGGGCAGGATTTCCGAGTAGGCCGGCACCAGAAGAACGTCGTCGAAGGTCAACGCTTCTTCGAGAATTCGCAGGGGAGAGGGGGGTTGGGTGGGCATGCGGGATTGTACGCAGGTGACTTGCGTCGGTAAAGAATTGGGGACATTCCTATTTTCCGTTTCGGATGGGGTCGGGAACCGGTGGGCGCCATTTGCCGGAAAATAGGAATGTCCCCATTATCGGCGGCGTGAATTTCCCTCTATTCCCGCCCGGTCCGGTACGCGGCGCCACCCCGGCGCGTGCGGAGCGCGACGTCTACACGGTTTCGCGGCTCAACAAGGAGGTCCGCCTGCTGCTGGAGTCGGGCCTGCCGCTGTTGTGGCTCGAGGCGGAACTGTCCAATTTCGCCGCCCCCGCCTCCGGCCATTGGTACTTCTCGCTCAAGGACAGCCAGGCGCAGGTGCGCTGCGCCATGTGGCGTCAACGAAATACCCAGGTGCGTTTCCGCCCCAAGGACGGCATGGCGGTGCTGGTCCGGGCCCGGGTCGGGCTCTACGAGCCGCGCGGCGAATACCAGCTCATCGTCGAACATCTCGAGGAAGCCGGCGAAGGCGCGCTCAAGCGGGAATTCGAGAAACTGAAGGCGAAACTCGCGGCCGAGGGACTGTTCGCCGCCGAACGCAAGCGGCCGCTGCCCGCCGTGCCCCGGCGTATCGGTGTCGTCACCTCTCCCACCGGCGCCGCCATACACGACATATTGAGAGTGCTGCGCGCGCGTTTCCCGGTGGCCGCGGTGCTGCTCTATCCCACCGCGGTGCAGGGTGCGGCCGCCGTGCCGGAAATCGTGCGCGCCATCGAGACCGCATCGCGCCGTAATGAATGCGACGTGCTCATCGTCGCGCGCGGCGGCGGCTCACTCGAAGACCTGTGGTGCTTCAACGATGAACGCGTGGCGCGCGCCCTCGCCGCCTGCCGCATTCCCTCGGTGTCAGGCGTGGGCCATGAAGTGGACGTGACCATCGCGGATTTCGTCGCCGATGTACGCGCACCGACTCCTTCGGCTGCGGCGCTGGTGGCCACTCCCGACAAGTCGACCTGGCTGGAATCGCTGGCGTTGATGGCGACACGCTTCGGTGGCGCCATGGGCCGATACCTGCGCGCACACGGCGTGGGCCTGGGCGCACTGGCGCAGCGCCTGCAGATCTCGCATCCGGGTGTGAAACTCGCGCAACACGCGCAGCGTCTCGATGACCTCGAACAGCGGCTGCGGCTGTCGCTGCGTTCCACGGTGCTCAAGGATCGCGAACGCGTGCAGTCTCTGGCCTCGCGCCTGTGGCGAGAAAATCCCCGCCATCGTCTCGAAGCGCTGTGCGCCAACGCGGCCGGCTTGCAGCAGCGCTTGTCGGCAGCCATCGGCACGACGCTCGTCACCGTCGAACAGCGCCTCGCCCTCGCCTCGCGCACGCTGGATGCCGTGAGTCCGCTGGCCACGCTTGGCCGCGGCTTTGCGGTGGTGAGCCGCGTCGACGACGGCAGCCTGTTGCGTGACGCCGCGCAGGCTCCCGAGGGAACCGAGATCGAGGCGCGGCTGTCCAAGGGTCGACTACGCGCCCGTGTCACCGTATCCCGCAAACAAGATGACTAACTACCTTTCGCCGCTCGCCGCTGCACTGCTGCTCGGCGCAGCGCCTGCCTTCTCCGCCCAGCCATTCATCACCCCGCGCGTCGAAGCCGTGCCGGGCGGCGTGGTGACGTTCAAATTGCCAGGCGGGCCGGACGAACGACCGGTGGTCAGCTATTCAGGCCGCTCCGTGCTGGTGACACGCGAGCCGGCGGGCTGGGTGGCTATCGTCGGGATTCCACTCGACACCGAACCCGGCGAATATCACGTGAGCGTGCAGCAGCCGGGCGCCAACCCGCGGCAGATCGCTTTCAAGGTGGCGGCCAAGCAATACGCGGTGCAGCAGCTCAAGGTGCCCCCGGGCCAGGTGAATCTGTCGGCCGAGGACGAAGCCCGCGTGACCCGCGAAACCGAAAAGGTGCGCGCCGCGCTCGAAGGATTCACGCCGGATGCTCCGCCCACGCTTCGATTGAGTCAGCCGGTGCCTGGCCGGCGCTCCAGCTCATTCGGTCTGCGCCGCATGTTCAATGGCGAAGCGCGCAAGCCGCACAGTGGCATGGACATCGCGGCGCCGACCGGCACGCCGATCAAGGCGCCGCTCGCGGGTCGCGTGGTGGACGTGGGCAGCTATTTCTTCAACGGCAACAACGTGATCATCGATCACGGCCAGGGCCTGGTGACCATGTACTGCCACCTCTCGAAAGTGCGCGTCGAGGTCGGACAGGAACTCAAGGCCGGCGAGGTGCTGGGCGATGTCGGCGCCACCGGGCGCGTCACCGGCCCACACCTGCATTGGGGCGTGGCGCTCAACGGCGCCATGGTGGATCCGGCGTTGTTCCTCGCCCCGTCATCTGCCAGTAAGCAAAAGATCGAATAGTCAGACCCTGCGGTCGGAATCATGATCCGTTTCACGGTGTGATTCCGTCTTCCTGACTTGTAACCGCGCCCACGGGCGCTCGCAGGAGAACCACATGAGAACCAAGCTCGGTGCCCTGGCCGTGACCCTGTTGTGCGTTGCGGCTGTCGTAAGCGCTCACGATGACAATCGCTCTCACGTTTATGAGGTGTGGGCGGTCGACCAGTCCAATTCGCCAGGCAAGACCTATGGCGGCACGCTCTATATCTACAACGGCCCGGCACTCGTGCGGCATCCCGGGAGTGCGGTGCCGGAACTCATCGACCTCGGCGGCGCCGCCAGCGAAATGTGTTTCGCGAAAACCGGTGTGAACCCGGTTCGACCGCACATGATCGCCGTGAACGCCGACCAGACGCACGCCATCCTGTCGTTCGTAGCCAGCGGGCATGTGCTCATCCTGGATGCCGGGACCCGAGCGCCGCTCGACTGTATTCGCACTTCGATTGGCGCTGGCGGCGCACGGCAGGTGCATTTCGCGATTCCATCACCCGACCAGAAATATCTGGCGGTCGCCAATCAGAACGGCAAGTTGTTCGAGCGAATCAACACGGACTACCGCACGAACACTTATGTGCTCGATACCGCGGCGGGAATTGACCTCGCCGCGTGCGTCACACCCAACGGATATGCCTGCCAGGATCCAACCTTGCGGCCCGACAATGCGCCTGTCTGTCCGATCGTCGAGAGTAAGAGCCGCTTCGTGTTCGTGACCTTGCGCGGCGGCGGCCTGTTCGTGGTCGATGCCACCCGGACGCCGATGGAAATCGTGGCCGAATACGACATAGAAAACGTGCACCCCAATGGCTGCCTTGGCGTGCAGGTCGGTTCCAAGATGTACGTGGACTCGGGCGGCGGAACACCGACCAACACCTTTGGTGCGGATGTCTACGCATTTCCGGTCACGGGCTTCTCGCCGGCCAATCCCCCCAACACACCGGCGCCCAAGGTCGTGCTGAGCCTCGATGCGGGCCAGGAGCACGACGAGGGACCCGATGCCCATGGCGCCACGCTGACACAGCAGCAACGCAGGCTGTGGGTGGCCGACCGTGGTCGCAACCTGATCTGGGTGTTCGACACCCGGAGCGATGAGCTGCTCAACGAGATTCATCTGGAGGGCCCGCTCAGCGACGACCCGACTCCCGACCTGTTGCAGACCTCGCCCGATGGTCAGTATGTCTTCATGTCGTTGCGTGGACCGAATCCGCTCACGGCCGATCCGCACGTGAGCACCGGATCCACTCCGGGTGTTGGCGTGATCAAGGTGACCGCGGCCGGCCGGAATGGCAGGTTCTACGGTCTCGCACCGGCAACCAATATCGACGCCATGGGAATCGAGCGCGCCGACACACATGCGCTTACGGTCCGGTTGGTGCCGAAGAAGCGACACGGTCACCGCTGAGCGTTACGGCGCCATGTCGGAATACACCTTGGAAATCAGGTCCGGCGCCAACGGACTGGAACCTCCGCGAACGCGGTTCGTCCCTGTAGTTGTCGACTCATGGCTCCGGAGATTTCCATGAAACACAAGTTCGCTTTCGTGTGTGCCGCGACATTGGCAATGGTGACCACTGCCGCATTTGCCGAAGAAGCCGCCCAACCGAAGAAAGGTGTGGATGCCAAGTTCGAATCCCTGGACAAGGACGCCGATGGACGTCTCAGCAAGGAGGAATTGTCCAGTGACAGCGGCCTGGCGGGCAGTTTTTCGGTCATCGACGGTGACTCGGATGGCTACGTGACGATGAACGAGTTCCGCGCCAAGGTGAAGAAGAAACCCACATCGGGACAACCATTCTGAAGTGCGATCGCCCGATGAGCGAGTGTGGGGACAGACCTGATGTCTGTCCCCACATCTTTTCGCTCATCTACCAATTCAGGTTCAGCGTGTATTTACCGTTGGTCGCGCCGGTACCACCACTCCAGTAGACGATTCGCACATAGCGCGTGAATGCGCTGGCGCCGGTATTGGTGACCGTCACCGTGTCGACGAGACCCGTGCCACGCTCGCTGCGGCCGATCAACACGCCGTTGCTGTTGTAGACGAACAGGTCGTAGTCCGACGATGCGTTCGGCGCCAGCGTCGCAGTCAGCGTGCCACCCGCCGCCAGCGTCATGCGGTAGTAGTCCGTGTCGCTGCTGCTCGACATCGTGCCATTGATGGTGGTGTTGTCCGTCGAGACGAGCTGCGAGGTGGCACGCGTGTTGTTGGGCTCGACCTCGTTGCTGCCCGGCGGTTGCGGGGGGGTCCCGCCGATCGCGGCGTCCACGGCGGCATTCGCATTCACGATGCCAGAGCCGCACTGCGAGCAAGTGGCGGGAAAGGCCCGCGCGGTGCTCTGCAGGATGGAAGTCACCTGGTCGGGGGTCAGCGAACTCCTGGCGGACAACATGAGTGCCGTGACACCGGCCACGTGGGGCGTCGCCATCGAGGTGCCGTTGTACAGCGCGTAGCTGTCAGCACCGGGTCCTTCCTGGCCGGCATTGAGCGTGGACAACACACTGTTGGCGCCGCCGCTGCCTCCTGGCGCGGCCACTTCCACCGTCGCGCCGAAGTTGGAGTACGACGCCTTGCCGCCATTGCGGCCCACCGCAGCCACGGTCACCACACCCGAACAGTTGGCCGGCGAGAAGTTAGCCGCATTGGCATTGCTGTTGCCGGCGGCAACAATAACCGAGGTGCCGCGCCCGCGCGCCGCGTTGATGGCGCTCTGCGTGGTTGTGCCGCAGCTGCCGCCACCGCCCAGGGACAGATTGATGACCCTTGCCGGGTTGGCGTTCTGGGGAACCCCGTTTACCGTGCCGCCCGACGTCCAGATGATGGCGTCGGCAATGTCGGAGGTGAATCCGCCGCACTTGCCCAGCACGCGTGCCGGAACCACCTTTGCATTGAACGCCACGCCTGCGATGCCGTTCGAATTGTTGGTCACACCGGCGACCGTGCCGCTCACGTGTGTGCCATGCCAGCTCGAGGCCTCGAAGCTCGCCGGGTCACCCGGGCCGCATTCACCCGGATCTACCCAGTCACCCGGATCCAGGGCACTGCTGTCCCGCCCGTTGCCGTCGTTGGCGACAAAGGTGTCGGAGATGAAGTCGTAACCGGGGAGGATGTTGGCATTGAGATCGGCATGCGGGCGGTAACCTGTGTCGATCACGGCCACCACGACGCCGGTGCCGGTGGCCTTGTCCCAGGCGGGCGGCGCATTGATGCCACCGGCGGCCTCGAAGTAATGCCATTGCTGGTTGTATTGCGAATCGTTGGGCGTGAGCACCTTGCGCATGATGCGATCGGGCTCGGCGTACTCGACATTCGGATCGCTGGCGGCGATGTCGGCCGCGAGGCTCTCCGCCTCGGCCAGCGACAGCCGCCGGTCGACCTTGAGCACCTGCGAGCCGAGAGCCGTGGTACGCAGCCGGCTCACCTGCAGTCCGAAGCGTTGCGCCGACAGCTCGGCGTTGCCCATCTTTGTGGTCCCGGCCGCGGTCTGCGCCATGTCCGGCGAGCTGCGGTACTTGACGATGATGCGATCCGTGAAGCCGGCATCTGCGGCCGAAGCCGCCAGCGGCGCGAACATCACGAGACCAATTGCGAGCGCACGGAGGCTCACGCCTCCATTTCTAGTTAGGCGATTCATGTTAATCCCTCAATGGTTGATTGACCGGGGGATTACTGACAAAAGCCAGTCGAGACGATGTGCACGCGGACGAAGTCCCGCGCGTTCCCTGCGCATGTTGTGGGCGCATCCTGCACTGCTCCCTGTTCGACGCCTGCGGACTCGCCGCGGCGCTCAACTAACTTCTGCAGAATCTTCCGGGTCGCGAAAGCCATCCCTGGTCGACCTGCGCGTGGGGGGCAAAGCTACGCCCCTGTGGCCATGGAATTCAAGCTGTGGTCGATCGCGCCGGCGGACGGGAGGAAACTTGCGCTTTGCCGGACTTCGGAGTATTCGCGCGCGAAATAATGGGGACATTCCTATTTTCCAATACCGCGTCCCTCTATTGGCTGCGCGTATATCCGGAAAATAGGAATGTCCCCATTATTTCGCTATCTACCGCGGCCTTTCTTCTTCGGCGGGCGCTTGGCCCGGTCCTTCCTGATGCGCCGCTCGCGCCGTTCCTTGTTGGACGTCTTGAGTCCCCGCTTCTCCTTGGGCTTGTCGCCCACGTAGGGATTGACGTCGCTGCGAAATTCCACCGCCACCGGGGTGGCGAACAGGTCGAATTTCTCGCGGAACACGTTGGCGAGATAACGCTTGTAGGACTCCGGCACATGCGCCGCCTGGCTGCCGTGCACCACGATGCGCGGCGGGTTGCGTCCGCCCTGGTGGGCGTAACGCAACCGGATACGCCGGCCGCGCACGATGGGCGGCTGGTGCTGCACCATCGCGGCCTCCATGGTGCGGGTCAGCTCCTGGGTCTTCATCTGGCGCATCGCCGCCTCGTAGGCGCGGATCATGGAAGCCACCAGCTCGCCGACACCGGTCCCATGGCGCGCACTGACGAAGTGCAGCGGCGCGAACGGCACGAAGTCGATCTTGAGCGTCAGCAGCCGCCGGATCTCCTCGCGCTGCTCCATGGGAATGTTGTCCCACTTGTTCACGGCGAGGATCAGCGCCCGGCCGCGCGACAGCGCCAGGCCGAGCACGCTGGCATCCTGTTCGCCGATCGAGTCCTGCGCGTCGACCACCATGACCACAACGTGCGCCTCGGCGATGGCCTGCAGCGTCTTCGACACCGAAAGATGCTCGATTTCGTCGTCGATCTTCGCGCGGCGGCGCACGCCTGCGGTATCGATGAGCGTGAAGTCGCGGCCGTCGCGCTCGAACGGCACGAGAATGCTGTCGCGCGTGGTGCCGGCCACCTCGCTCGTGATCAGGCGCTCGTCGCCGATGAGGCGGTTGATCAACGTGGACTTGCCGACATTGGGCCGGCCGATGACCGCGATGCGGATGCGTCCGTCTTCGTTTTCATCTTCGGCGGGCGCCGGCGGGAATCCCGCGAGCACCACGTCCATCAATTCTTCGCAGCCCATGCCATGCGTCGCCGCGATGGCGTATGGCTCACCCAGGCCCATCGAGTGAAAATCCGCGCCCGCCATGCCGGTCTCGAGGCCCTCGGCCTTGTTGACCGCGAGGAATACCGGCTTGCCCGAGCGCCGCAGTTCGCGCGCGAAGAATTGATCCTGCGGCGTGAGCCCGGCGCGCGCATCGGCCATGAAGATGAGCCGGTCGGCTTCCTTGATCGCATGCTCGGTCTGGATGCGCATGAGCGCGTCCATGCCGCTGGGGTTCTCGACCAGGCCGCCGGTATCGATGCACACGTATTGCACCGGCCCGAGCCGGCCGTAGCCGTACTGGCGGTCGCGCGTAACGCCGGGCACGTCCGCGACGATGGCGTCACGCGTCCTGGTGAGCGTGTTGAACAGCGTGGACTTGCCGACGTTCGGCCGCCCGACGATCGCAATGACCGGTAGCATGAAGGCGCTGTGGACTAACTACCGGCGGCGGCGTCAGCCGCCCGGGTTGGGTACCGGACCGGCATCGCTCGGCGGGGTCGATTCCGGGACCGGGGCCGCCTCGGGCGGCGGCGGCGGCGTGCGTGCCGCGCGTTGCGTGATTGGCTTGGCGCGCAGCGCCGACACTTCGCCCTTGTCGTTGATCAGGTAGAGCGTGTCGTTCACGGCCAGCGGCGGGTTGGTCACGCGTTCACCACCGGTCTTGGTGCGGCCGGCAATCGTGCCCGTGGCACGGTCGAACCAGTGCGTGTAGCCGTCGAGATCCGCAACCACCACGTGTTCGCCCACCACGGCCGGGGCCGAGAGGCTGCGGAACTTGAGCGAATCATTGCGCCACACTTCGACGCCGGAACGGCGCTTGAGGGCCACCAACTCACCGCTGGAGGAGGACACGTACATCTGCTCGTCGTCGACGTCCACGCCGCGGTAACTCGACACGTCGCGCGTCCACCAGATCTGGCCGGAATCGATCGCCAGCATGGCGGCGCGGCCCTGGAATCCGACCACGAACACGTCATCGCCCATGACCTTTACGGCCGAATCGATGTCGTTCAGGCGCTCCAGTTCGGTGCGGCCGTGTGACGGCGACACCGGGGCATCCCACACCGTCGATCCGTCGGTGAGATTGACCGCGAGTACCCGGCCGTTGTCGAAGCCCGAGATGGCCAGGTCGCGAGCCACCACCGGCGACGCCACGCCGCGCAACGTCAGGCGCGGGATCTGCTGATCGGTGGACCACAACTCGGCGCCGTCGACGGCCGCCAGGGCGCGCAATTTGCCGTCGACCGTGCGCACCACCACTTCCTTGTCAGCCACCGCGGGCGCCGAGAGGACTTCGCCGCGCACTTCGGCGCGCCAGCGTTCGCTGCCGTCGCTGGCCGCCAGCGCCAGCACCAGGCCGTCGGCCGAACCGACCACGACGAGCTCGCTGCTCGCCCCGGTTCCGCCGGTGAGATCCAGCTTGGTCTTGGTGCGCCAGACCTGTTTGCCGGTCTTGAGATCGAAGGCGGCGATCTCGCCGTCCCGGCCGGCCGCGTACAACCGGTCATTGGCGGTGGCGAGACCCAGTCCGAGGCGCATTTTCTTGCCGCCGCCACCGACGCTGCCTGACCAGACGCGATCGACGCGCACCGAGGGTGAGGCGATGTCGGTGAGCTCGGCGGGCTCGTCGACCTTCTTGTCCTTCTTGTCACAGGCCGCCAGCGTGAACACCGCGGCTGTCATCAATAAGCCAGTCAACAGGCGAGCGGGCAACAGGCTGCGGAATTTCATCGGATTTACCTTCAGGATTCTTCGGCCGAAACGGGCGGAGTGCCGCCGAGGTCACGGATCTTCAGGTCGAGCAGATCAACGTCGATGCGACCCTTGTTTTCCCCGGTACGGGCGGCGAGATATTCGCGCAACGCGCCGGCGCGATCGCCCTTGGCGAGCAATACGTCACCCCGCGCGTCCGCGAGACGGGTATCGAAATCACCCGGCTCCTCGACCTTGAGCGTCGCCAGTGCCTCGTCGTACTTGCTCTGCGCGGCTTGCACGCGGGCCAGCCGTATTCGGGCGATCAGGCGCATCTCGTCGTCAGGGGCCGTGTCCATCACGGTCTTGAGACTGGCGGCAGCCTTGTCGAGTTCATTCGCTTCCACCTGGAAGCGGGCGGCCATGAGCGTGGCCATCGGCGCATAAGGCGTCCAGGAGTACTCACGGTTGAGATCGTCGACGATCGTCATGCCGCGCGTCCGGTCGCTGCGTGCGAAGGCCTCGAGCATTTCCTCGTAACGAGCGGCGGCATTCTGCGCCTGCGTTTCGCGGCGCTCCTGGTACCAGCGCCAGCCCCCCAGGCCCAGTGCGCCGATCGCGATGCCCGCGACGATCCACAGTCCGTTGGTCCTGATCCAATCCTTGGCACGTTCGTATTGTTCGGCTTCGCTGTAATCGCTCACGTCGATCTCCTGAAAAACTCGTCGACCCGTGCGGCGAGCTCCGCGACCGGATATTCAACCTGCGTGGATTCGGCGCCGCGCAGCGCCTTGAGCGCCACCACCCCGCGCGCCAGTTCGTCGTCCCCGACGATGAGGGCCAGCCGGGCGCCGGATTCGTCGGCGCGGCGGAACTGTGTCTTGAACTTGGCCGTTCCGCAATGGACCACGATGCTGCGGCCCGGAAATGCGTCGCGCAGCTGCTCGGCCAGCCTGAGCGCGGTGCGCTGGGCGGTATCGCCCTGGGCCATGACGAACACGTCCGGCACCGGGTCGGCGGGCAGCTGGCCCGCGAGCCGGGTCAACTCGACCACGCGCTCCACGCCCATGGCAAAGCCGATCGCGGGCGTCGGCTCGCCGCCGAGTTGCGCGATCAGTCCGTCATATCGTCCGCCCGAGCAGACCGCGTCCTGGGAACCGAGTGCGTCGGTGATCCACTCGAACACGGTGCGCGAGTAGTAGTCGAGTCCGCGCACCAGGCGCGGATTGACCGTGTAGGGAATGCCGAGCGCGTCGAGTCCGGCCTTCAGTTCCGCGAAGTGTGCCTGCGATTCGGCGTCCAGGTGTTCGGTGAGCACCGGTGCGCCGCCGACGATCGCCTGGGTCGGCGGATGCTTGCTGTCGAGGATGCGCAGCGGGTTGCCCTCGAGACGCCGGCGACCATCGGCGTCTAACGCGTCAGAATGTCGGCGGAAATAATCCTGCAGCAGTGAGCGATACGCCTTGCGCGATTCGGGCGTCCCCAGCGAATTGATCTGCAGCTTCACGCGCGTGATGCCTAACAACTTCCACAGGCGCGCGACCAGCGCAATCAGCTCGATGTCGACGTCCGGCCCGGCGAACCCGATGGCTTCCACGTCGACCTGGTTGAACTGGCGGTAACGTCCCTTCTGGGGCTTTTCGTGCCGGAACATCGGGCCCTGGCACCACAGCTTGAGGCGCGCGCCGCGCAGCAGACCATTCGAAATTGCCGCTCGCACCATGCCGGCGGTGGCCTCGGGCCGCAGCGTCAGGCTGTCGCCGCCTTGGTCGGTGAAGGTGTACATCTCCTTCTCGACCACGTCGGTGAATTCACCGATGGCACGCTTGAAGAGCTCGGTGTGCTCGACGATGGGCACACGGAATTCCTGGTAGCCGTACGCCGCGAGTACCTGGGCTGCCGTACGTTCGACGTGTTGCCACGCACCGATCTCGGTGGCGAGGACGTCTTTCATGCCGGTGACCGGCTGCAGATTGCGCGACATGGTGTCAGCGAGCGCGGGACAGGGAGCCGGATCGATTCACGACGAAACGCGCACCCTCGCCGTCGACGGCAGCAGCAGGGATGTCTCGCACCTGACCGTCGACCTGGACGGCCACCGCCGCCGCATTGCCGAGCACCACGCGCAGTGGCGGCCGGCCTTCGATTCTTTGCACGCTGCCGGCACTGGCCACGTCGTAGAACAGGCGCTCGCCGCGAGAATCGTAGACCTCGACCCAGCTCTCGCTGGTGAGTTCGAGCCGCAGCGTGGTCTGGCGCGCCGGTGTCTTCTCTTCGGGTGGCGTCTGCACGGCAGCCGTTATTGCGGCGCTGCCAGTGGCCTTCTGCGCGGCTGCGGCCGGCGTGCCGGCCAGCTGCACCGGCGGCTCCTGCACCGCGGGTACTGGCGTTGATGGCGCCTGGGTGGCGGCAATCGCTGCTGCGTTTTGCGGCGCGGCAACGCTCGCATTGTCGGCGCCGTGACGTGAGCCGGCCAGCACCCACCAGATGGCGGACGCCAGCACCAGTGCGCAACCGAGGCCGACCAGCGGCGAGATCAGGCGGCGAGGATCGGCGCGGTGCTCCGCGTGCGGAATCTGGGTCAGATCCGGCGGCGGCGGACTCGCCTCGCGCGCGCTGTAGGCATTGACCATCTCGAGTCCGGGCTCACCGACGAAATCGGCATAACGCCGCAAGTGTCCGCGAACGTACACGGAAGCACCGAGCTCGGCGAAACGGTCGGACTCCAGCGCCTCGATGACCTTGGGATCGAGGTGCAGCTTTTCGCCGGCCGCGGCCACGCTCAGGCCGGCACGCTCACGTCCGGCGCGGAGTCGTTCGCCGATCGTACGCGGCGCGGGCGCAGGTGCTGCCGTCTCGGACATCGATCAGGGTCGCTTGAGCGCACGCGCCTGCGCCGAATCCGGGAACTCCAGGCGCAGGGCACGTGAATACTTTTCCTCGGACATCCTGTCCTTGGCCGCACGCGCCACGTTCACCGCGGCGAACAATACGTCGGGATTGGGCTTGAAGGCGTTCAGGTAAGTGTCGACCACCTTGCGCGCTTCGGGGATCTGCTCGCGGTCGAGATGCAGGCTCGCGAGTTGCACGGTGGCTTCGGTGTAGTTAGGCCGCGCACTGATCGCACCGGCGAACTTCTGCTGGGCCTCGTCGAGACGTTTGGCACTGCGCAGGCAGACGCCCGCGTTGGTCAGGGCGACCTCCGGAGTGCGGTAGTACTTGTTGCCCGCCACGGCCATGAAACGGTCGACGCCCTCGTCTGTGCGCCCGTTCTTGCACAGGTACACGGCGTAGTTGTTGGACAGGTCTGGCTTGTCGGGCGCCAGGCGCAGCGCTTCCTTGAAATGCTTGTCGGCGAGCTTGGAATCCCCGGTGCGGTCGTACAGCAGCCCCAGGCTGGTGTGGACATCCGGGTCTTTCGGATTCTGCTTGAGCGAACGCTCGAGCTTTTCTCGCGCGAGCGCGTAGTTGCCCTGTTGCAGGTAGGCGGTACCCAGCTGGATGTTGTACTTGGCGGCCGCTTCCTCCGGATCTTCCTGTTTCATCGGCTTGCCACCCGCACCGTCGGTGGTGACACAACCGGCCAGCACACAGGCGGCGATTCCGGCGAGCAACCCAGTCCAGTACCTCATGCGCGCACCTGCAATCCGAAAGTTTTCGAGCCCAGCCGTACGGTGATGCGGTCGGTGACCTGGCCCGCGAGCTGTCCGCACGCGGCGTCGATGTCATCGCCGCGGGTCTTGCGAATGGTCACGACGAGTCCGCCCTGCATTAGCTCATCCCGGAACCGTTCAATAGCAGCCTGCGGCGAGCGGCGATATTGCGTCCCCGGAAATGGATTGAACGGGATGAGGTTGAGCTTGGCGGGCTTTCCCTTGAGGAGCCGCGCGAGTTCGCGCGCGTGTTCGGGCTGGTCGTTCACGCCGTCCAGCATGACGTATTCGAACGTGACGCTGCGGCCGTTCTGCTCGTCGAGGTAATGCCAGCAGGCTTCGAGCAGCTCGGCAATGTTGTGCTTGCGGTTGATGGGCACGAGCTGGCTGCGCAGTTCGTCGTTGGGCGCGTGCAGCGACACGGCCAGCGCACAGTTCACTTCTTCCGCCAGCTTGTAGATCTGCGGCACCAGGCCGGAGGTCGAGAGCGTCACGCGGCGCCGCGAGATGTCGAAGCCGAGATCGTCGAGAAAAATGCGGATGGCCGGGATGACGTTGCGGAAATTGGCCAGCGGCTCACCCATGCCCATGAGTACGATGTTGGTGATGATGCGATTGTCGCCCACCTGCCAGCCCAGCTCCCGGTTCGCCAGCCACACCTGTCCGACGATCTCCGCGGTGGTGAGGTTGCGGTTGAAGCCCTGCTGCGCCGTGGCGCAGAACGTGCAGTCGAGCACGCAACCCACCTGCGAAGAGATGCACAACGTGCCGCGATCCTCCTCGGGGATGAATACCATCTCGAAGGCCTGGTCGTTGCCGGCCGACAGCACCCACTTGCGTGTGCCGTCCGAGGCCACCTGGGTTTTCACGATCGTCGGGACCGCAACTTCCGCGCGCTCGGCGAGCTGTGCGCGAAAATCCTTGGCGAGATCCGTCATGGCTGCGATGTCGCCCTCGCCGCGCTTGTACAGCCAGCTCATGAGCTGACGGGCGCGGAAGGGCTTGCTGCCCATCTCACCGACGAACGCCTCCAGTTCGGCCTTCGGCAGGCCTAACAAGTTGACACGTTCAGTGGCGGTGGCGGCAGTCATGAGATCACCCGCGCGGGCAGAGCTCCGTCTCGCGGAAAAAGTAGGCGATTTCCTTCGCGGCGGTTTCCGGCGCGTCCGAGCCATGTACGGTGTTCGCTTCGATGCTCTCGGCGAGATCGGCACGGATGGTGCCGGGCGCGGCCTTCTTCGGATCCGTGGCGCCCATGACTTCGCGGTTCTTCGCGATTGCGCCGTCGCCTTCGAGCACCTGCACGAGCACGGGGCCCGAGGTCATGTACCTGACCAGGTCCTTGAAGAACGGTCGTGCAGCGTGCACGGCATAGAACCCCTCGGCATCGCGCTGCGACAGGTGCACCATGCGGGCCGCGACCACCTTGAGGCCGGCCTTTTCGAAACGGCGGATCACCTCGCCGATGAGGTTACGGGCAACGCCGTCTGGCTTGACGATGGACAGGGTGCGCTCGAGCGCCATTGCGTGATTCCTTCTGGGGGACTTAAAGGCGCGCGATTGTACCGGGAGGGGCCCTGAATCGCGAGTAAACCCATGAAATTAAAGGTGTGGGGACAGACTTAAGTCTGTCCCCACTCATCCTGGCGTCGTCGGGTTCTGTTAGACGTTGAACGATTCACCGCAGCCACATTCGCCCTTGATGTTCGGGTTGTGGAAGCGGAAGGCCTCGTTGAGGCCCTGTTTCACGAAGTCGACAGTGGTCCCGTTGATGAGCGGCAGGCTCTCCGGGTCCACGAACACCTTGACGCCGTGATCCTCGAATTCCAGGTCGTTCGCAACTCTGGCGTCGGCGTAATTCACCACATAGGCAAACCCCGAGCAGCCGGTCTTGCGCACACCGAGGCGCAGACCCAATCCCTTGCCGCGGGCGGCAATGAAGGTCTTCACGCGTTCTGCGGCAGCCTGTGTCAGCGAAATGGCCATATGGCGTCAATCCTGTCGCGCGTAACCCAACGCCGCGCGCAATGCGTCTTCGACGATCAGCAGCCGGCCGAGTTTCTCGGCAGGGACTGAGAACTTGTCAGCCCAGGCGGCGGGATCTCCCGGTGCTCCCGCCTCGAGCGGAGCCCCTTCGAGAACCTCACATAACCAGGCGCTCACGGCCACAGTATGGGGGCATCCGTACGCGCTGAAACGGGCACTTTTCACAGTCCCATCGGCGATTTTCAGTTCGAAGAACACGGCGGTGCCGTCCGCCGTCCGCCCGGCCCTGCCGTGGCGCACGTCGGCGGGCGCCGTGCCATCCGGAAACTCCGGGATCCGCGGGGAAGCGAGGAAATAGCGCCTCGCCAGCGGGTTCAGGGCTCTGCCCAGCAGGGTGTTGCCCGTCGCCAACGACGAATCCGCATCGACGAGCCGCTCGCCCGAACCTTCGACGGCCGCGCCGCCGGCGAGGACACGCAGCCGCGACACTTCGCAGCGGATGGCCGTGGCGGCGGTGTCGACCTCCGCCGCCGTCGTAAATCGCCCCAGGGAAAGCCTGAGCGAGCTCTGCGCCAGCTCGGTGCTTCGTCCCAGCGCACGCAGCACGTAGCTGGGTTCACGTGTGGCCGAGCTGCAGGCAGAACCCGTCGAGACCGCAATCTCGGGCAAGCCGGTGACCAGGCTCTCGCCTTCCACGCCATCGAACGAGGCGTTGAGCAGACCGGGCACGCCATCGCTGCGGCGATGGTTGAAAGTCACCCCCGGAATGGTCTCGAGCTCCCGTTCCAGTCGCCCCGCCAGGTCGCGCGCGTGAGCGGCATCGGCGTCACCCTGTTTGCGCACCAGACCCGCCGCCGTCGCAAAGCCGGCGATCTGGTGCGTCGGGAGCGTGCCGGATCTCAGACCGCGCTCGTGACCACCCCCGAGTTGCACGGCCGCAATGCGTGGACGCGAGTTCTCACGCACGTAGAGCGCGCCAATTCCCTTGGGGCCGTAGAACTTGTGTGCGGTGAACGAGAGGTAATCGACGCCAAGCTGCCGCACGTCCACGCGCAGCTTGCCCACGGCTTGCGAGGCGTCGGTGTGCATGAGCGCGCCGCGCTCGCGTACGCGCGCGGCGATTTGCGCCACGTCGTTCACCACGCCGGTTTCATTGTTCGCCAGCATCACCGACACCAGCAGCGTGTCGGTCCGCAATGCCGTCTCGATGGCTTCCAGCGGCACGCGTCCGGCCTCGTCGGGCTCGACCAGCGTCACCGCGAATCCATCCTTTTCCAGCTGCCTGAGCGCATCGAGTACCGACTTGTGCTCGGTGCGCGCCGAAACCAGATGCGCGCGCGTATTCGCGCGACCCGGCTGCGCGCCGCTTTGCGCGCGCTGCGCGGCGCGCGCCACGCCAAGGATTGCCAGGTTGTTGGCCTCGGTGGCTCCGGAGGTGAAGATGATCTCGCGCGCCTCGGCGCCGATCAGCGCGGCAATCTCTGCGCGAGCCGATTCGACTCGTTGCTGCGCGGCGAGCCCGGCGCCGTGCGTGGCCGAGGCGGGATTGGCCTGCGTATCCCGATCGGTCAGTACTTCGGCCATGACAGCAGCGACGCGCGGATCCACGGGCGTCGTCGCGGCATAATCCAGGTAGATAGTCACGACTCGTTCTTCGAAGAGGGGCCGGCGGCTGTGTCATTCGGCGCGCCCGCGGCTGTGCTATTCGGCGCGCCTGCGGCTGTGCTATTCGGCGCGCCTGCGGCGCGACGCTTGTGCTGCACCGAGGTGAGGATGCCGCGCAGGATGTTGACCTCGTTCTGGTCCATCTCGCAGCGCTGGAACAGCCGGCGCAGGCGCGTCATGAGATGTGTGCCGCCGGTGGTGCGATCCTTGAAGTCCACTTCGTCCATGACCTGCTGCAGGTGCGTATAGAAGCGTTCCATGTCAGCGCCCGGCGCCAGCGGCACCGCCGGTTCCGACAGCGGTCGCGTACTGGCCGGACTGCCGGCCGCACGGAACAACTCGTATGTCGTGAGCTGCACCGCCATGGCGAGATTGAGCGACGGATACTCCGGGTTGGCCGGGATGCGGATCAGCAGGTGCGCGAGCGCCAGTTCTTCGTTGGTGAGTCCGGTGCGCTCCGCACCAAACAGGATGGCCGCGGGACCCCGCTCGCTCATCTCGAAGATGCGCTTCGCGGCGTCGTGCAGGTCCAGTGCGCGGAAATTCTGATCGCGCGGGCGCGAGGTGGTGGCGGCCACGAATCCGCAATCGGCCACCGCATCAGAGACGCTGTCCACAGTGCGAGTGCGCGCCAGCAGGTCATCCGCGCCCGAAGCGCGCGCGGTGGCTTCCGGATGTGGAAAGGCCTTGGGCCGCACCAGGATCAGGTCCGCCAGGGCCATGTTCTTCATGGCGCGCGCCACCGCCCCGATATTGCCGGGGTGCGAGGGTTCGACGAGCACGATGCGAATGGCGGCGAGCGGCACGGCCTGTATCATAGCGGCCCTTTTTGGCTCGGCCCTTTGCACGATGCAGCCCTTACTCAATATCGCGATTCGCGCCGCGCGCCGCGCCGGCGACATCATCGTCCGTGCCATTCCCCGGCTCGAGGCCGTCGAGATCCATACGAAGGGCCGCAACGATTACGTCACGGAGGTCGATCGCGCCGCCGAAGCCGACATCATCGAGACCATCCGGCGGCTGCACCCCGATCATGCCTTCCTCGCCGAGGAGAGCGGCAGCACGGGCTCGAACGACGTGGTGTGGATCATCGATCCACTCGACGGCACCACCAACTTCATGCACGGCTTTCCGACCTTCGCGGTGTCGATTGCCTGCCAGGTCAGGGGCCGCCTCGAACACGCGGTGGTGTTCGATCCCATGCGCCAGGAGATGTTCACCGCCTCGCGCGGTGAAGGCGCGCAATGCGAGGGTCGCAAGATGCGCGTGAGCAAGCAGATCACGCTGGAAGGCGCGCTCATCGCGACCGGCTTTCCCTATCGCGCGGATTCACCCTGGCTCGACGAATACCTGGCCATGCTCAAGGCAGTGATGCTCCAGGCATCGGGCCTGCGTCGCCCCGGCGCCGCTGCGCTCGACCTGGCCTATGTGGCCGCCGGTCGCGTCGA